>Ga0315278_10005461_pt1 | contig 11537 bp, 8 predicted proteins | sample YL17G06_0_MG_FD_203880 | JGI IMG/M metagenome (GOLD analysis project Ga0315278, IMG submission 203880) | Sediment microbial communities from Yellowstone Lake, YNP, Wyoming, USA - YL17G06_0 | ecosystem: Environmental > Aquatic > Freshwater > Lake > Sediment | place: USA: Wyoming | collected... | reverse complement strand
TTATCGGTAAGATAATTAGTGCGATGTCTCTTAGATTCATAGCCTTGTTCCTCTTTGTTTCCAATTCACTGTTGGATACAGGGCATCTTCACTTTTTACAGCACTTCGTGTACACTACCGATGCAACACAATTTAAAACAAAATAAATATTAACAGTTAGAAAATCTGATGCAGTGAATTTCCAGATACTTTTCCCATTGATAAATCGGAACTGGGGATTCAAATGGAAACGTTGTTGTTATTCAAAAATTGCATTGACTATGAAATGATACTATGTTAACCATAAGAGAAGTTGAAGATAAAGATTTCGCTTCCATAGCAGAATTTATGGCAAAGGGATTTCCCGATACTTTAGCAAAGGGATCTCCCTATATAACAAAAGAATTTTGGCTTTCTATGTTCGAATATTGGTGGGCCTCGAATCCTGCCTACACGGATCAGTTCCCGAGAGGATGGGTCCTTGAAAATGAGTCGACACTTGTTGGTTTTTTGGGGAATATTCCGATAAAATTCCTTTTGTATGGGGAAGGTAAAATCGCCGCTGCAGCCAATTCATGGTATGTGGATCCTTCAGTTCGCGGTTTATCCAGCCTCAGACTTTTTGATAAATTTGTAAAACAGAAAAGTGCATCGCTCTTGCTTTCCCGGGCGGTGGATTTTTCGCGCACGATCTTATTTTCCAAATTTAAGTTTGAAAAATATATCCTTCCCGTTTCGCAAAAAGAATATGTCTATATAATAAATAAAAAAAAGTTGGTTTACAATTTATTTAACTTCCTTATAACCGTAAGAATCTCCAAATTATCTGAGTTATTGGAGTTGTATAAAAAATTAGGGTTTTTATTTTGGGCGTATGTGTATCAAAAACCTGTGGTTCGAGGGAGTGTTTTATCCGATGAAAGATATATTTCTTCACTCTGTACTTCGTGCGATGATGCATTTTCCAGAATATGGGAGCCCTATCTTAATTCACACGACATTTCCTTATCACGTGATACGAAGACACTGAACTGGCTTTATTTTTCTTCAGCCAGACTTAGTACAAGGTTAGTGATTCAATGCCGCCGAGAGTCCGATAAAACACTTGCCGGTTATATGGTATTCGACATTCAACGAGTGAAACCATCAGATGAGGGAACCTTGCATCTTATGGAAATGTGTATTGAAAATGATAATCCCGCGGTCCTGGCGTCATTATTGTCATTTGCCATTGAAACAGGAAAACAGAACCGGGTGTCATTACTGGTAGTCTGGGCAAACAGCCAGAAAACAGAAGAATATTTCCGGAAAACATTTTCTCTGCGGAGGGCTGCCATCAAACACCGCTACTTTAGATTTTCAGACAATCCCGATACGAGTTCTGTCATGAAGGACGGCGTTTCTCTGCAGGCAAGTATGACATGGATAAAATGCATATCATTTTGACAGGAATAGTCCGTTGCAGAATTCTGCCTTTGATAAGCCGATAATTTGATTAAAATCTTGCACCGCAGTTATTTCTGTTCCTATTTGGGATTTCTTATAAATGGTATTCTTGTGATTATACTAAAAAATCCTGCCATAACCGAACAAATTAAATTAGCACGGTGTCGCTCCAAATTGCTAAAGTAGTGAACTATAGTATCACAAAGCTATCCTTAGAGAATCCAAATGCAAAAAATTATACTACAATACAAACAATTTAAATCAATTCAATGGATAGCTGGATATCAGGAGCAGGAATGGACTGAATCCAGAAAAAAAGGTGAATATCTATGAAAAAAACAGTAAGTTTTGCTCTTATTATTCTTGTTATAGGTATACTCATGACTGCTGGATGTGTCCAATCCAGGCTCCCCCAAACAACACAGAACCAGAGCAACTCAGGGGTGGTGGTGAGGCTACTCAATGGAACGCTGAACGTATCCACGGGAAGTTACGATGCAAATATGACGCTCTATATCGATGATACACTGATGGGCGAAATATCCCCGGGTAAACCACTCAGCATGAGCATTAAAGAAGGGCGTCATACGGTCAAGGTCTGTTTAAGTAATTCATGTGAGCAGATTGACGTTGAGATCAAATACGCAATTACTACAGCTGTTGATTTTGGAGAACGGCTATTAAGGAACATCCCCAAAGGCTCCCTGATGGTATCAATTGGAGATTATATTGGAAAAGTGACGGTCTATATAGATAATAACCTGGTTGGCGAAATATCCCAGGATAAACCCTTCAATATAAGTGTTAAAGAAGGGCCCCATACCGTCAAGATTTTTTCTGGTGGTATAACTGATCAGCAGGAAATTGTGATTATATCCGGAAAAGAAACTGTTGTTGACTTTGGGGAACAATTAACAAAATCCATCAGCCGGGGACGCCTGATTGTATCGATCGGGGGTTATAATGCTAATAAAATTCCGGTCTATATTGATAATATAAGTGTGGGAGAAGTTTCACAGGCGAAACCATTCGATGTGATGGTGAGGGAAGGAAATCATACGGTCCAGGTCTGCGTAAATCGCATATGTGAAAATGAGAGTGTAGACATCAGATTCGCGAAACAATCCTTTGTTGACTTTTCGGAACGGTTAAAGAAAGATGTTGAATTCGTTAACCCAACGGTGAGAATCGTCTATTTCAGTTTGAATGGTAATTACCTTGCCTATAATGTGGAGTGGATAAATCCTACAACACATGATGTAACCATCACCACAACTATCGGGGTCGGGTATTCCTATATTGAGTCCGCTAGCAGGATGAGAAGAAATGATTTTGCACGTGTTCAGCTGAACAGATTGGTAAAAGCCGGTGAGCACACAACGGTGCCAAACACTCTTTATTTATCAGGAGGTTCCAATATTATGGCGTCAGAACCATCAATAGTTGATATGTCCTATCAATAAAATATATTTCCGGAATTCCTCTCCATTTTTAAAAATTCTCTGGCGCGATGTTGCATTCTGACCTTATTACGGTTCAGGATTATAGAACTAATGATGATCACATAACTTCTGTTTATCTAATCCCACATCTTCGGTGGTGTTCTTCCGTGTCTTGGGTTCTGGCGCCTGACAAATGAGCGGCAGGCAGTTCCTTTCTGTATTGCCAAATCGATCCTCCATTTTCTTGATGATAAATCGCCCGGGTTATTGTTTCCTTTTGTTCTTAACGGGCAAGAACCGTGTTCCAATCCCTCTTTAGCGTTATCGCTCATGGATAGCAGCTTCCGATTTTTAGAAAAACGGGAGATACTCCCGGGATTGATTCCGGGAATTAAAAAGAATTTTCAGTATATTCGGCTCTGTTGAAACCCTAAGTTTATACCCCCCTACATTATCCCTTACCTCAATAAGGGCAACATAAGCAAGTATTATGAAGGGTTTCAACAGAGCTGTATATTCGTTGTAATCTTTCGATGGGTCTTGTCAATACATTACCCTCCGGTTCAGGGTCTTGTAGTATGGTTCAAACATCCTACATCACCTGGTACTTTGGGAATACTTACTTTTAACATTGATTTATAATCATAATAGAAACAAAACGAATCTCGTTTCCTGACAAATCCTGTTCATCATGATATTTGAGCATATTATCTACTCCGGTGCACTGGCAATCCTGGCAGGTATGATCTTTTATAAATATACCGGAAGGGACCATTCATGGATAATTATTTTGTGTGCGTGGGCTCCGGATGTTGTCGGGATTACGATTCCTCTCCTCAATAACCTTGGATTTACCCTTTTTTACGGGTGGTATTATATTTTGAACCCTGCTTTGCATACAGTGGCAATGATGGTTATTTTCGGAATAATCGTGGCATGTTTGCTCCACCCGTTCGGTATAAGATTTTTTGATGCATTGTTTTTTTCCCTCATAGGATTGGGTGCTCACCTGTTTGAAGATGCATTGGTGTATAAGGTGGGGTACCCGTATCTCTGGCCGTTTTCATCTGATGACCAGGGCATTGGTCTCCTTCCCCATATCTTATCTGAGGATAATTATTTCAGGGATTTTTTAGGCATTGCAAATACCGATGTGCTGATTATTGGTGTAGTGTTTTTCCTTGTTGCCATACTTATCCGAACCTGGTATGAAGGCCCTTCATGGATCAGATGGTATATGCCCGATAAGATGTACGTAAAATTTTCTGGAAAATAAAAAAGTGTTCTGCGGATAACGATCAGCCTCAAACGAGATGGATACTCTTTACGGAATATGCTACGCCCTTCAGGTTCTATGATCTAACCAAAAGTGTTATTTGAATTTACAAGGAAGGCAAATAACTCAGTGAAGCATGAAAAGATTAGCAATTATTTTTATTGGGTCTTACAGTTCTGTAACCTCTCTGCAACAGATAGGTTATTCGGGAATTGAATTTGTTTCACGGTTAAAGATGATCGATTTGATAGACGAAAACTCTTTGATAAAATCACCGGATCTCGGTACGTACACATCCGCACCATCCCGGCGGGCCTGATCGATTAAGGGATCTTTACCTCTCCCGGAATAGATGATAAACAAACCCTTATAGCCGGTTTCCCGGGCAGCCCTGACAAATACCCCGCCATTCATAACCGGCATCCGGTAATCAGAAATTACCACCGCAATTGGTCGTTGTTTCAATATCTCAACAGCATCCCGTGCATCCAGACATGCGGTCACATCAAAATTCCCACTCTCGGTAAACGCCATGTGCATCAGGTCGAGCATATCCGCATCATCATCAACAAGAAGAACCGGGATCATAGTACGGCCTCAGGACCAGGAGTGCGTTTCGTTTTTTCGCCGGAATGGGTCTGGTGCACCCGGAAACACTCTAACGGAACATGGATCTCAAAACGGGCACCTTTGCCCGGTACACCGGTCTCTTGTATGGTCAGACCGGTGATGGAAAGGATCTCTTTTGCCAGGAACAGACCAAGTCCCCTGTTCCGCATCATACCGGGTTCAAAAATTTCTGATTTCAACTCTTCCGGTATGCCTATACCATTATCCTCGATACTTACGTCAAGTCCCTGGTCATCTTTTGTGCAGGTAACAAAAATTTCTGTTACGTGCTTTCCATGGATCCCGGCATTCTCAAAAATGTTCCTGAAGACCCGGGTAACCTGGGGATCTGCATAGATCTCCCATTCACCAACATCAACCGTAAGCCTGACGGAATTTGGATCAATCCATTCGGTGACCTCATTCATGCAGTTCTTAAGGGTAACCCAGCGGGGAGGGTACATGCCAAGATCCTTAAAATCACGGGTGAACTTGACCAGTTTCCCGATCGCCTGTGTTGAGGTTTCCATGCGGTCAAGATAGTCAAGGAGGGTGGTATCCTGTGCCAGAGTTTTTGCTTTGTCCAGGTATCCCAGCAGCACGGATACCTTGTTGAGGATGTCGTGCCGGGTCAGGCTTGATAAGAGGTTCAGTTTCCTGTTCACCTGCCGCAGAGCTTCTTCTGCTGATTTACGTTCGGCAATATTGAGGTGTGTTCCGGTCATGCGAAGGGGTTTTTTGGCTTTATCCCATTCCGTTACCATGCCGCGGTCGAGCACCCAGACCCAGTGACCATCTTTGTGTTTCATTCGTGATTCGCACGCGAAATCCGCAGCTTCTCCGGAAAAGTGCTTCTGGAGTAATTCATTAGATTTTTGCAGGTCATCAGGGTGGGTCAGAGATCGCCAGGTATCGATGGTTACCGGCAAGAGCTCCTGCACCGTGTAACCAAGGATATGCGCCCAGCGATCGTTTATGACCATCTCGCCGCTCTGCACCCGCCAGTCCCACAGGCCTACGCCGGATCCCTCGATTGCAAGTTTGAGTTTCTCCTCGCTTTCCCGCAACGCCTCTTCACTGTGTTTGAGCTCCGTTATATCTCCGATAAGCCCGGTGATGCCCGTTACTTTCTCTGCCTCGATGAGTGGCTGGGCAATAATCCGGCCCCAGTGAATGCTCCCGGATTTGTCCAGCATCCTGAAATCGTTCGGGCTGAGGTTTCCCTGCTGGGCCTCTTTTAATTTCTCTCCCAGGATATGTCGTTCTTCGGAAGGCACCAGCGTATAGAAATATTTGCCGATCAATTCTGTGGAATTATACCCCAGGACCTGCCGGATAACCGGACTCACATACGTAAACCGTCCTTTGGTGTCGGTGGTAAATATGATATGACTTATGCCCTCGACTAACGAGCGGTGTTTTTCTTCGGATTTTCGTACCAGGTAGTCTGCTTTTCTCTGTTCTGTCACATCCGAGAGAACGCAGACAAATCCGCTTGGTCTGCCCGTATGGTCAGGAATGGTTGAAACACTGACTTCTGCACAGAATGCGGTGCTGTCCTTCGAGATCAGCCTGCACTCGTAATATTTTGAAAAACCCTTTTCCAGGGTCTTTTTTAAATGTGCTCTGCTGTTTTCCAGGTCATTGGGGGTAACATAATCAAAGAAATTTTTCCCGGTGAGTTCGGCGGTGGTTGTATGCCCCAGCATCGTGGCCCCCTGGATATTTCCCAGTTGTATAATTCCCTCAAGATCGAGCACAAGAATACCATTAGGTGATGTTTCGATGATCGTGCGGTAGTGCAGTTCACTTTCCACGAGTGCGTCATCGGCTTTTTTCAGGGCTGTGACATCGGAAACAACAAACAGGCCATAGATGAATGTTCCTTTTTCACCCATCTGGGGAGATGCTGATAACCGTGTATAGGCAGGTGTATTGTCTTTTTTAAGAAACACGAGATCAAAGTGCTCGTTGCTCCCGGTTTTTATCCGCGCGAGTTTCTCTTCAAGATAGGCCCGGTCGTTTGCTGCGGTACAGGAAACAATGGATTTTCCCGTCATCTCATCAGCGGAATAGCCGAGAATTTCAGCCATTTTCTGGTTTACAAAGCTCGTAGTTCCCTCAGCATCAAAGGTCCAGATGCCTTCCTGCGCCAGTTCAATCAGGGTCTGGTATTTGCGTTCACTGTCTTGAAACGCATTCCTGACTTTCCGGTGACTTTTGATCTCCTTTTTTAACGTTGTTGAGGTCTGCGTTAATTCTTTGGTGCGATCCAAAACGGTCTTTTCCAGATCGCGCTGGTATTGTTTAATCTCGGTAATGTCATCCAGGATAATCAGGATTCCCCGTTTTCCGTTTTCAAGGATGCTGGGAACAAACTTTGCCCGGAAATACCAGGTTTTCCCGTCATCGGTAACCTCAATGTCCTTGAGGATGTCTTTTCCCTGAGTACATTCCTTTAATGTGCTGACAATATCAGGAAAGGATAAGAGCAGAAAACCTGCGCTGTCAATGGATTTTCCTACAATATCTTCGGATGTTTTTTTTTCAAAATTCAGCACGTTTTCATTGACATATGTAACGTTAAACTCATCATCGAACACAAAGAGATAATCCGAGGAGAGGGAAAGAATCGAGGATATCGGAATCCTTTTTGTCAGGGTGTATATTTTTGCCGATCCGATTACCTTGAGCTCGACAGCTCCGGAAATGCACAGGACATCAAGATATTTTGCCACGGAATTGCGGTTGATATCAATAGCGTGGGAGATCTCCGTGACGGTATATCCCTTAGCGCTCCCTTTTAAGAAATTTTTAATCCGGGCGAGTTCCCGGTCATAGGGGTGGGTTTTTATCTGCGTGAGCTCCCCGTTAGTCCCTTCCATACAAACACCCTTACCAGTATCTAGTGTATATTTTTGTTAGCATATATAAATATTAGCGGGGTTGCAAGGCATGTACTTTTTTTATTCATTTTCGCTTTTTAATGATTATTAATGGTTTTTTGGTTAAAATGCAGGGAACAATATTTTTATATTCTTGAGATAATTTGACCATTTTTCAACGGTGTTTCCCTTTTGCATTGCAAATGGGACAAAGATCACATCAGAATACATATATTCTGATTATCAGAATTATACGATAATGCATCCGCTCACGGTTCACGAAGCACTTTTTTTTATAACCTGTTCGGGTATTTACGGAATTAAATTTGTTTAAAATTGGAATTGGCACGAGCCGTTTGGCGATCTCGCATATTGACAATCAAAGAAAGCTAATTATAAAAACAACAATGCGAGGGATGCGATTCGAACGCATGAACCTCTACAGGAATGGATCTTAAGTCCATCGGAGTTGGCCGGGCTTTCCTACCCTCGCACGTACATTGTATACTGGAATCGCAGTCCAATCTCGTATGTCCGGCTGCTTTGGCCGGGTAGAGATACCTGACGCTCTGAACTATTAACCGTACAACTAAAAAAAAAGATTGCTTCTGCTTCTAAAAAGATTGCATCTTAATCAGTCAAACAAAACGAAACGTACGTGGTATACAATAGCGTTTTGTGAGTTTTTTCACCTTTCCCGGATCCGTTAATCGTTAGTATTCCCTAAAAGATACGTTAAAGGAGTAAGCAGGGGTATAGAATGTGGATAATCAGAGAATATTGAGTAACTAAATGAGCACGCTGAAACTTACCGGGTGGGTCGAAGTTGATGGACAACAACTCACACCGCAGGATATAGAAACAATTGTAAAAGACCGCCCGGAAGAGATCCTCCGGTTCGGTGGGGAATTCTTCCTTGCCGGGAGCGGGTGCCGGGCCCGGGATCATTTTGGGATCATGCCGGGCAACTGTCCGAAAGGAACGCTTATTTGCAATGATGAGAACAAAGGCAAGATAAATCCTGTTGTTCCGGAGCTTTCGCTTGAAGAATCAATTATTACCGCTGTGAACCTGCGCAGCGACCAGGGAGTGATTGCACTCTCCGGTGGCGTGGATTCGACGCTCGTCGCACAGTTAGCCCGCCGTGACTGCGTGGCGGTCGGTCTTGCCGACTCCCATGATCTCCATCAGGCACGCCATGCCGCTGATGTGCTGGGACTTTCCCTGACATGTGTCACGATTACGCCAAAGGAGGTTGCGTCTGCCCTCCCAGTGGTCATCGGTGCAATCCCGATTAAGGATCCGGTCAATACGGGCATCGCCCTGACCCAGTACTTCGTCGCCCGCTTTGCCGGAGAGCAGGGATATATTCGTATCCTGACCGGGCAGGGAGCAGACGAGCTCTTTGGCGGGTACTCCCGGTATCTCGAAACACCAACGCTCGCGGAGGATCTCGAACGGGATTTCATCGGGCTCGAACAGCAGGCCGACCGCGACCAGTCTGTAGCAGCACTCCATGGCACGTACCTTTCCATGCCCTACATGGATGTGCGGGTAGTGCGCGCTGCACGCGCGATCCCGGCTCAGGAAAAGGTGCAGGGGGGGCGCCGGAAGATCCCCCTACGGCAGGTTGCAGAACACCACATTCCGCCGGAATTCGCCTGGTACGAGAAGAAAGCAATGCAGTACGGGAGCGGTGTCTGGAAGGAGTTGCAGAAGCTTGCCCGAAAAAATGGTTATAAAGTGTCCCTGCAAGATTACATAGACCATATCATCAGGTTGGAACATGGCCACTGAACAGGAAGTCAATCATATCGCAGAACTTGCCGACGTCAGCATCAATACAGAGGAACTGGTCCCCTTTACGCACCAGTTCAATGCTATACTGGACTATTTTGATATCCTGGACCGGGTTTCGGGAGATACCGCGGTCACCCGTGACCTGTACAACGTGATGCGGGAAGACCTCGTTGAACCCTCCCTCCCGCAGGAAGATGTGCTGCGGAACGCTCCGGCACAGGAAGACGGATTTATCAAAGCGCCCCGGGTGATGTAGTGGCAGGGCACGAGATCACCTTTGAACCGGATGACCGCTATAATGCCTTCCTCACCACCTGCAGAAAGGTCCCTCACGGTCCGGGCGAACTTGCCGGAATTGCCGTAGCAGTGAAAGACAATATCTCGACGAAAGGCATCGAAACCACTTGCGCTTCAAAGATCCTCAAAGGCTACATCCCCCCCTACGATGCCCATGTGGTTGAACTCCTCAGGCAATCGGGAGCGGCCATTGTGGGGAAGACGAATATGGACGAGTTCGGCATGGGAACCACCACCGAGAATTCCGCGTTTGGCCCGACGTTAAATCCCGGTGATATTGGGCGGGTGCCGGGCGGATCCTCAGGAGGCAGTGCTGCGGCAATTGCCGGCGGGATGGTGCGGATGGCGCTTGGAACGGATACCGGTGGATCCATCCGCTGTCCCGCGGCATTCTGTGGTATCGTGGGCTTGAAACCCACGTATGGCAGGGTCTCGCGTTACGGACTGATAGCGTATGCAAACTCACTCGAACAGGTCGGGCCCATGGGACAGACCGTAACTGATGTCTCAACCCTCATGGGGGTCATCGCCGGCCATGACCGCCGCGACTCGACCTCCCACAACAAACCCTACACCCACACCCCCCGGGCTGGTATCAAAGGCCTGAAGATTGGCATCCCGCAGGAATATTTCGGTGTCGGGGTTGACCCGGAGGTGGCCGCCGTAGTCAATAAGGCCATAGGCCGGCTCGAGGAACTCGGGGCGACAACGGTTCCCTGCAGCATCCCTTCGATGGAGTACGCCCTTGCCGCCTATTACGTCACCTGTACCTGCGAGGCGAGCTCGAACCTTGCACGGTTCGACGGCGTGCGCTACGGTCCTGCGGCGGACACGAAGAAGTCATGGCACGATGCCTTCAGGGAGGTACGCCGCGCCGGGTTCGGCACCGAAGTTCGCCGTCGCATCCTGCTCGGGACGTATGCCCTATCCTCAGGATACTACGGGAAGTATTATGCAAAGGCACAGATCGCCCGCGAGAACGTGAAAAAGGACTTTGCCCGCATCTTTTCCGAAGTGGACGTGATTGCCGGACCCACGATGCCCACGATTGCCTTTAAGCTTGGGGAGAAGAGCGATCCGCTCTCCATGTACCTCTCGGATATTCTCACGGTCCCGGCCAACCTGGCCGGTATTCCCGCGATCTCCGTACCCTGCGGGAAGGCGGAAGGTATGCCGGTCGGCCTCCAGATCATGGGCAGGCCCGGGGAAGATGAACGCGTGATCGATGTCGCATATACCTTCGAGCAGGCGGTGACCTGATATGACCGAAGGCCAGGTCATCGTCGGGCTTGAAGTGCACTGCCAGCTCGATACGAAGAGCAAACTCTTCTGTGGCTGCTCCACCGATTACCGCAATGACGCCCCCAACACGCATGTTTGCCCGGTCTGTCTCGGGCTGCCCGGTGCTATGCCGGTGCTCAACAAGCGTTCGATAGAATATGCAATGCGGGTAGCTAAAGCGCTGAACTGCAGCGTGCTCCCCGAATCGGAGTTCTCGCGGAAGAACTACTTCTACCCTGACCTTGACAAGGCCTACCAGATCACCCAGTACGACAAGCCGCTGGCAGAAGGCGGGTACCTGGAGATCGAGAGTGATGAAGGCGGGGAGAAACGGATCCGGATCACCCGCATCCATGTCGAGGAAGATCCCGGCCGGCTCGTACACATGGGGAATACGGAGCAGGGCAAGTACTCTCTGGTCGATTACAACCGGGCCGGCATCCCGCTCATCGAGATTGTGAGCGAGCCGGACATGCGGTCTCCTAAGGAGGCACGGAAATTTTTGAACAAACTCCGGGCTAC
>Ga0315278_10005459_pt1 | contig 11538 bp, 9 predicted proteins | sample YL17G06_0_MG_FD_203880 | JGI IMG/M metagenome (GOLD analysis project Ga0315278, IMG submission 203880) | Sediment microbial communities from Yellowstone Lake, YNP, Wyoming, USA - YL17G06_0 | ecosystem: Environmental > Aquatic > Freshwater > Lake > Sediment | place: USA: Wyoming | collected... | reverse complement strand
CGTTGGGCCGGTGCGCCGGTGCCGAGACTATATTCACTTGACCAGTGCCTCCGAGACTACGGAAATCACTTATGGCCGCGAGTATGTCGGATCGCTCGAAATCGCGCCCATCCCTCGCGGCCCAAGGTCCCACCCCAGTGAACACTCGAATCGACGCGTCTCCATCGGTCGCACTGGCGCCGCGGCGGCGCGCCAGCCACTGGCCGGCCCGGCTCGACCTGCTGCAGAGCGGCAGCGGCCTGCTGCTCGGGCTGTTCATGTGGGTGCACATGTTCTTCGTCTCGTCGATCCTGCTGGGGTCGGACGCGATGTGGGTCGTGGCCCGCGCTTTTGAAGGGTATTTCATCTTCGGCCGGCCGCTGTCGTGGCTCGTATCGCTGCTGGTTGCAACGGTTTTCACGCTGTTTATCGCGCATGCGGCGCTGGCGCTGAGGAAGTTCCCGGCGAGCTACCGGCAGTACCGCACCTACCGCGACCACATGGCCACGATGAAGCACGAGGACACGACGCTCTGGTACTGGCAGGTGGTCACCGGGTTTGCGCTGTTTTTCATGGCCTCCGTGCACCTCTACATCATGATGACCCGGCCGGACCGCATAGGGCCGTACGAGTCCGCCGATCGCGTCTGGACCGACCTGATGTGGCCGCTGTACCTGGTGATGCTGTTCGCCGTGGAATTCCACGCCGGGGTCGGCCTGTACCGCCTCGCACTCAAATGGGGCTGGTTCGGCGGCGCGGACCCGGCCGCGACACGACGGAAACTACGCATGCTGAAATGGACGCTGACGGCATTTTTCCTGATCCTGGGCCTCGCGACGCTGCTGGCCTACATCAAGATCGGCATCGCCCACGCGCCGGAGTACGGGCAGCACTACGTGCCGACATGGCTGCAGGCAGGGGCGGCCCCATGAAAGTCATCTATACCGACGTCCTCGTCATCGGCGGCGGCCTGGCCGGCCTGCGCATCGCCATCGGGGCCAAGCGGCGCGGCCACGACGCGATCATTCTCTCGCTGGTGCCGCCCAAGCGGTCGCATTCGGCCGCGGCCCAGGGCGGCATGCAGGCCAGCCTCGGCAACGTGACCAAGGGCCAGGGCGACAACGAGGACGTCCACTTCGAGGACACCGTCAAGGGCAGCGACTGGGGCGCGGACCAGCGCGTCGTGCGGATGTTCGTCAATACGGCGCCCAAGGCGGTCCGCGAACTGGCGGCCTGGGGTTTGCCGTGGAGCCGGGTCCGCCAGGGCGACCGCGAAGTCATCATCAATGGCCAGAAGGTGACCATTACCGAGCGGGCCGAGGCCCACGGGCTGGTCGCCCAGCGCGATTTCGGCGGCACCCGCAAGTGGCGCACCTGCTATGTGTCGGACGCGACCGGCCACGCCATGCTGTTCGCGGTCAGCGACCGGGCCATTGCCGAAGGCATCCCGGTCCATGAACGGACCGAGGCGGTGGCCCTGATCCACGACGGAACGCGCTGCTATGGGGCGGTCGTTCGTGACTTGATCTCCGGCGAACTGGTGGCGTACGTCGCCAAAGCGACCGCGATCGCGACGGGTGGAGCCGGGCGCGTCTATCGCGTCACGACCAACGCCGTGATCTGCGAAGGCATCGGCGCGGCCTTGGCGCTGGAGACCGGAGTCGCCCAGCTCGGCAACATGGAAGCGGTGCAGTTCCACCCTACCGGCATCTTCCCGGCCGGGATCCTGGTGACCGAGGGTTGCCGGGGCGATGGCGGGCTGTTGCGCGACGTCAATGGCCACCGGTTCATGCCGGACTACGAACCCGAAAAGAAGGAACTCGCGTCGCGCGACGTCGTATCGCGGCGCATGGAGCAGCACATCCAGGCCGGCAACGGGGCCAAGTCGCGCTTCGGCGAGCACCTGTGGCTGGACATCACCTTACTCGGGCGCCGTCATATTGAGCATAACCTCCGGGAAGTAAAGGATATTTGCCAGTATTTCATGGGCGTCGACCCGGCCGAGCAGTGGATCCCGGTGCGCCCGGCGCAGCACTACACGATGGGTGGGGTGCGTACCAACCACACCGGGCAGAGCCCGACCCTGCGCGGGCTGTTCGCGGCCGGCGAGGCCGCCTGCTGGGACATGCACGGGTTCAATCGCCTGGGCGGCAATTCGGTGGCCGAGACCGTGGTGGCCGGGATGATCGTCGGCGAGTACATCTCCGACTTCGTCGAGAGCGCGAAGGGCGATATCAGCATCCCGACCGCGCTGATCCGCGAGGCGGTTGCGGCGGAACGCGGCAAGCTCGATGCGCTGCTCGCCTCGACGGGCACCGAGAAGGCCGACGCGCTCAAAATCGAGATGCAGCAGATCATGACCGACAAGGTCGGTATCTTCCGCAGCGGCAAGGACCTCGAGGAGGCGGTGCATCGGTTGCAGGAGCTGCTGGTCCGCAGCCGCAACATCGGCTTGCGCTACCGCGTGGACGGGCCGAACCCGGAGCTGGTCACCGCCTACCGGACGCAGAAGATGCTCAAGGTCGCGCTCTGCATCGCGACCGGCGCGCTCGCCCGCACCGAGAGCCGCGGCGCGCACTTCCGCGCGGATTACCCGCGCCGCGACGATGCGGCGTGGCTGCGTCGCACGCTGGCGACCTGGGACAAGCCGTCCGACACGCTGCCCTGCCTGCATTATGAGGGGCTCGACGTGCTGTCGATGGAGTTGCCGCCGGGCTGGCGCGGTTACGGCAACAAGGACTACGTGGATCACCCGGAGACGTCGCGTCGCGCGGCCGAAGTGGCGGAGGCGAAGGAGAAAATCGGGGACGGCAACCGCCATGCGCTGCAGGCGGCCCTGATGCCGTACGAACACCTGTTGCCGAAGCGCTTCCAGGGGCGCAACGAGCGCATCGACGAGAAACTGCCATGACGACCGAAACGACACCCCCCGTCGCTCCGCCCGCGTCGAACGCGCCGCTCAGGAAGCTCCGCTTCCACATCCTGCGCCACGATCCGCGCAATCCGCAGAGCGTCCCGCACGTCGAGACGTTCGAAATCGACGAAGCGGCCGGCATGACGCTGTTCATCGCCTTGAACGAGATCCGCGAGCAGCGCGACCCGTCGGTGTCGTTCGATTTCGTGTGCCGTGCCGGCATCTGCGGCAGCTGCGCGATGGTGGTGAACGGGCGGCCCGGGCTGGCGTGCCGGACGCTGACGCAGGACTTGCCGGTCGACATCTCGCTCGCGCCGCTGCCGGTGTTCGAGCTGATCTCCGACCTGTCCGTGAACACGGGCAAGTGGATGCGCGGCATGAGCGAGCGCATCGAGACCTGGGTGCACTCGCTCGGCAACGAGGCGGACCTGCGCCGGATCGAGGAGAAGATGGATCCGGAGCTCGCCGACAAGATCTACGAGCTCGACCGCTGCATCGAGTGCGGCTGCTGCGTCGCGGCGTGCGGCACGGCCCGGATGCGCGAGAACTTCGTCGGCGCCATCGGGCTCAACAAGATCGCGCGGTTCGCGCTCGATCCGCGCGACTCACGGACGACAGCCGACATGTACGAACTCGTCGGAAACGACGAAGGCGTCTTCGGTTGCATGACGCTGCTCGGCTGTCACGACGTGTGCCCGAAGGAATTGCCGCTGCAGACGCAGATCGCCTACCTGCGCCGCAAGATGGTGCGCGCCGGCAGCTAGCCTCCCTCTCCCGCCGAAAGCGGGAGAGGGTTGGGGTGAGCCCCCTCTCCCGCCGAAAGCGGGAGATGGCCGGGGTGAGCCCCCTCTCCCGCCGAAAGCGGGAGAGGGTTGGGGTGAGGGTTCCGCGCGCGTCAGCGGCGCAGGCGCGCCTGGGTGCGCTTCATCAGGGTCTTGTGCGAGCCGTCGCGCGCGACGTCGGTGGCGCCCTTGGACGCGCGCAGCTGGACGTAGCTGCCGTCGGACTGCATCTGCCACGCATTGCGCTGATCCTGCAGCTGCACTTGCAGCACTTCCCACAGGCGCTCGCGCAGGTGACGCGCATCGACCGGCGCGATCGCCTCGATGCGCCGCGAAAGATTGCGATCCATCCAGTCTGCCGATCCGATGAGGAATTCGCCGTCCAGCGGATCGTGCGAGCCGTTCGCGAAGTGGAACAACCGGCCATGCTCGAGGAAGCGGCCGACGACCGAGCGCACGCGTACGTTCTCGGTCCAGCCGAGTATGCCCGGGCGCAGGCAGCAGAACCCGCGGACGATCAGGTCGATCGGTACGCCTGCCTGGGACGCCTCCGACAGTGCCTCGCAGATCGGCAGGTCCTCGAGCTGGTTGAACTTGGCGACGATGCGCGCCGGGCGCCCGGCACGCGCGTTGTCCGCCTCATGCGCGATGAGCTCCAGGAACCGCTCGCGCATGTTGATCGGCGCCACCAGCAGGCGCTTGAAGCGTGGCGCGCGCGAATAGCCCGTCAGGTGGTGGAACAGGGTGACGACGTCGCGCGTCAGCACCGGATCGCAGGTGAACAGGCCAAAATCCGTATAAACGCGCGCGGTCTTGACGTGGTAGTTGCCGGTGCCGATGTGCGCGTAGCAGCGCAGCTCGTTGCCCTCGCGGCGCACGACGAGCGCGAGCTTGGTGTGGGTCTTCAGGCCGCGCACCCCGTAGATCACGTGATCGCCGGCTTTCTGCAGCTCATTCGCCCAGTGCAGGTTGCGCTCCTCGTCGAAGCGGGCGGTCAGCTCGACGACGCAGGCGACCTGCTTGCCGGTCTCCGCCGCCTTGATCAGCGAGCGCACGAACGGCGTGTCGTCGCCAAGGCGATACACCGTCATCTTGATGGTCGTCGAATCCGGGTCGTTCGCCGCGTCGCGGATGAAGCGCTCGACGGTCGCGTCGAAGCTCTCGTAGGGGTGGTGGACCAGTACGTCCCCCGCACGGATGACCGCGAACAGGTCGGCATCCTCGTCCAGTCCGGGCGGCGTCATCGGAGTCCAGGGCTTGTCGCGCAGCTGCGGCACCGGCAGCGAGGCGAGCTCGAACAGCGTCGTGTAGTCGAGCGGCCCCGGCAGCTCGTACACGTCCGCTTCGTGCAGTTCGAAGCGGCTCACCAGTCCATCGCGGATCTCGGCGCTCGCGTCCTCGCTGAACTCGAGTCGCACGACCGGCTGGAAGCGCCGCTGCCGCACCTGCTCCTCGATCAGCTCCTTGAGGCTGTTGTCGGTGTCCTCCTCGAGCGCGATGTCGGCGTTGCGCGAGATCCGGAACAGCGTCGCGTGTTCGATCTCCGCACCCGGGAACAGCCGGTACGCGTTGTGCCGCACCAGGTCCTGCAGCGCGACGTAGCAGTGCTCGCCTTCCGCCACGGCGGCGCGCAGCGCCGTCCACTGCGGAATCCGCGTCGGCACCTTGACCCGGACGCTGAACCGCTCCCCGGTCTCCGGATCGCGCAGCAGGAACCCCCAGGACGTCGAGAGGTTCGATATGAACGGGAAGGGATGGGACGGGCCGAGGCTCAACGGCGTCAATGCAGGTGAGACGTGGTTGTCGAAGTACTCGGTGGCCTGGTCGCGCTGTGCATCGGTCAGTTCCTGCCACGCGGCGAGGCGGATGCCGTGCTTCGCCAGCGCCGGGCGCAACTGCGCGAAGCACTCCGCCTGCTGCAGCAGCATAGGGAACAGCACCGTACGCAAGCCTGCCACGTGCGCGTTGAACTCCACGATCGCCGCCGGGTTTGCGCTCGCGAACGCGCGCGTGCGCATCGCCCCGACCCGCTTCATGAAGAATTCGTCGAGGTTCGAGGTGAAGATCGCCAGGTACTTCAGTCGCTCGAGCAGCGGCGTGCGCTCGTCCAGTGCCTCGTGCAGCACCCGGCGGTTGAAGTCCAGCCAGCTCAAGTCCCGGTCGAGCCAGGCTTCCCGCAGAAAGGCCTTGTGTCGGTTCGGGTCGCGTTTCTTGCTCACTGGGTCTGCCCTGGCAGTGTTATGTAATGCCAGCTTTGTCCTGGCGCCTAATCGTAGCGCGACAGGGGTTGCAGTGATGCGGCAGTTGCGGCTTCCCGCGGCGCCAGCTATTGCAGCCGTGCCTTGAGGGCATCGATCTCAACGCGCAGTTCGGCGAGTTCCCTCGCGATTGCGGCGACCTGCTCGCGCAGCGAGGGATCCGCGCTCCGCGCAGCCCCCGTGCCAGCGCCATCCGTCTCGAGCAAGGGCGGTGCCTCGCCGCTGAAGAGGTGCATGTAGCGCGATTCCCGGCGTCCGGGTTCTCGCGCGAGCCTGGCGACGAACGGCCCCTCGGGGCGCGTCAGCAGGTCCTCAAGCGCGGTTTCCACCTCGGTAACGTCGCTGAGCGGCGCGAACCGTGCCGCGCGGGTCCGCAGTTCGCCGGGCGTCTGCGGGCCGCGCAGCAGCAGCTCGCAGACGATGCCCGTCTGCTGCGGCGAGAACTGCAGCGAACCGTATTGCGTGTTGCAGAACAGGTGCTGGAATTTCGGTACGCGGCTGCCGAATCCGGAGCGCTCGAGCAGCAGCTGCCTGCGCATCAGGCCGTCCACGACCGCCTGCACCTGCCGCTCGTCCACCTCGAGCACGGGGTCGCGGTTGCTCTTCTGGTTGCACGCGTTGGTGAGCGCGTTGAGCGACAGCGGGTACTGGTCGGGGGTCGTGACCTGCTTCTCGATCAGGCAGCCGATCACGCGCGCCTCGAGGGCAGAGAGTTCGACGGACATGGCGCTGCTCCAATTGGACCGACTGGAGGCATAATCGCACAATCGACCCTACGGAAGGCTCGCCGTGCAGCACTCGCGTGGTTCGACGCTCAAGGGCGTCGTGACGATTTCACTGATCGTACTGAACGTGCTGTTCTGGGTGCCGATCCTGATGGTTACGGCGCTGGCGAAGCTGCTGCTGCCGGTGCGCCGCTGGCGGCTCGGCATGAGCCGCGTGATGACACGGCTCGCCGAACTCTGGATCGAGTGCAACGGCATGATCTTCGGACTGACCAACGCTTTGCGCATCGAAGCGCGCGGCCTGGCGGGACTGTCGCCGCGTGAGTGGTACCTCGTGGTGTCGAACCACCAATCGTGGGTGGACATCCTGGTGCTGCAGTCGGTGTTCGCGCGGCGCATCCCGTTCCTCAAGTTCTTTCTCAAGCAGCAGCTCATCTGGGTGCCGTTCCTCGGCCTGGCGTGGTGGGCGCTCGATTTCCCGTTCATGCGGCGCCACACCGCCGAATACCTGGCCCGGCATCCCGCGGAACGCGGCAAGGACCTCGAGTCCACCCGCAATGCGTGCGCAAAGTTTGCGCTGCTGCCGACCTCGGTCATGAACTTCGTCGAGGGCACGCGCTTCACGGCTGCGAAGCGCGAGCGCTTCGAATCGCCTTACCGGCACCTGTTGCCGCCGCGCGCGGGCGGCGTCGCGTTCGTGCTCTCAGCGATGGGTGGCGTGCTGCATTCGATGGTCGACGTCACGATCGCGTATCGCGAGGTGAGTCCGACGCTGTGGGACTTGTGCTGCGGCCGCCTGCAGCCAGTGATCGTCGAGGTGGCGCGCCGGCCGATCGAAGCCTGGGCGACCGCGGGCAGCTACACGGAGGATGAGCAGTTCCGTCGCCGGTTCCAGGACTGGCTGGGCGGCATCTGGCGTGAGAAGGATGAGCGTCTCGAGACGCTGCTGCAGCCGGGCACCGAATGATGGAGATAGACCGATGACCTGGGACCTGCCGTCGCCCTTCATCCACGAGCGCATCGCCGTGCACGCGGAGATCGACGGTTACGGGCACGTCAACAATGCCGTCTACGTGGTGTGGCTCGACGACTGCGCGTGGGCGCATTCGATCCAGCGCGGCATCTCGCCGGAAATGTGCCGGTCGCTGAACCGCGGCATGGCGGTGTGGCGCACGCAGATCAACTATATCGGCGCGGCACTCGAGGGCGACGCGCTGGAAATCGGCACCTGGCCCGTCTACAACGACGAGCGCCTGCGGATCGACCGGCGCTTCCAGATCCGCCGCAAGTCGGACGGCGTCACGCTGCTGCGCGCGCTGCTGCACTATGTCTGCATCGACCTGCAGACGGGCCGCGCAAAGCGCATGCCACCGGAATTCGTCAGATATTTCGTCGCGCCCGACGTTGCCGCGGCCGTCGCGCGTGAGGTCGAGCCGTACCAGCCCGGCGTCGAGCCGCGCTGAGCGCGACCCGTCATCCACAGGGAGGATCCCCGTCATGCACGACCAATGGACGAATGCGGAACTGACAGCGCTGCGAGGGCAGGTCGCCTTCACCCGGCGCGAGATCCTGGTCACGTCGCTCGCCGCAGGGTTCGCGCTTGCGACGCAGCCGGTCTCGGCACAGACGATTACGACCGACGCTGCGGGGCTCACCGCCGGCGAGGTGAAGATCCCGGTTGCGGACGGCGAGATCCCGGGGTATCGCGCGATGCCGGATCACGGCCGCCACTTCCCGGTCGTGCTCGTGGTGCAGGAGATCTTCGGCGTGCACGAGCACATCCGCGATCTCTGCCGCCGTCTCGCCAAGGTGGGCTACCTCGCCGTGGCGCCGGAGCTCTATGCGCGCCAGGGCGACGTGTCGAAGATCAGCGACTGGAAGCAGATCTTCGCCGAGGTCGTCTCGAAGGTCCCTGACGCGCAGGTGATGTCGGATCTCGACGCCACGCTCGCGTGGGCCGGCAAGTCAAGCGCCGGCGACGTCAAGCGCGCGGCGATCACGGGGTTCTGCTGGGGCGGGCGCATCGTATGGCTCTACGCTGCCCACAACCCGCGCCTCAAGGCGGGCGCGGCCTGGTATGGTCGGCTTACCGGCGACACCTCCGAGTTGCAGCCGCGCTATCCACTCGACGTCGCCGCGGAACTCAAGGCGCCGGTGCTGGGGCTGTACGGCGGCAAGGACCAGGGCATTCCGCCCGAGGACATCGACAAGATGCGCGCCGCGCTGTCGGCAGCACGGCAGCCTTCCCAGATCGTCGTGTTCCCCGACGCGCCGCACGGCTTCCTGGCGGATTATCGGCCGAGCTATCGCCCGGCTGAGGCCGCCGACGCCTGGGCGCAGTGCCTGGCGTGGTTTCGCAGCAACGGCGTCGGCTGACGCTTCCGGTCAGAATTTCCAGAGCACGCCGAACGACGGCACCAGCGGCAACCAGTCGCGGAACTCGCTCTCGACGACCACCGGGTCGGCGCCGTCAGACTCCACGTTGTAGTCCACGCAGCACGGGTTGTGCCGGCCGAGTGCGTTCGTGACTTCGACGTATGCGTTGAGTGTGCCGCGCCGCACCGCGAACTCGCGACTGACCCGGAAATCCAGCGATGCGAAGTCGGCGTAACGGGTTCCGTTGCGCGGTCCGAGTGCGGCCGTCGGGCCGTCCGCGCCCTGCACGCCGACTACAATGGTGACGGGCCATCCGGTGTGATACATGCCTGCCGCGGTGACTTGCCAGGGTCCATCGGCCCACGTGACGCCGCCGTTGAGCGTATTCGTCTGGTCCCAGCTGCGCGGTGTCTCCGATCCAAGCTGGCGGTCCGTGGCGCGGGACCACGTGTAGCTGGCCCAGCCACTCCATGGCCCGGCGCCTTTGCGCGTGAACAGGATCTCCGTGCCCTCGGCGCGCGACGATCCGGGCGCGATCGCCACGCGGTCCCAGCGCAACTCCGGCGCGAGCGAGAGCGGGTCGAACAGGCTCTCGAACCGCAGCCTCGGCTGGCCGTAGCTCTTGCGGTAAGCCTCGACGCGCAGCGAGTAGCCGTCCGCGAAATCGTGTTCGAAGCCGAGGATCGCGTGGTCCGAGTACTGCGCGCGCTGGAACTGGTCGATGCCGTCCTCGACCTGCAGTTCCTCGATGTCCTGGAACTGCTGGTAGCGGCCCCAGCTCGCGCGCAGGCGCGTCGCGGAACTCAAGTTCCAGACCAGGTTCGCGCGGGGACCGATCTCGTTGTCGGTGTCCGGGCTGTAGGTCTCCTCGTCCCAGCGCACGCCGACCTCGGCGGTGAGGGCGTCGGTCACGCGCACGCGGCTCGTCAGGTACGCGCTGTAATGCCGGCCCGACGGATGTGGTGACAGGTCGTGGGCGATGGTCTGCGCGGCGCTGTCCGGAAACGGATATCCGGATGCGAAGCTCACCGACCCTGAATAGTCGTAACGGGCCGCGAGCGATCGCGCCTCGACGCCGAAGCGATGCAGCCAGCGCTCGCCGCCATAGGTTGCGTCCAGCTTCAGGCCCACCACGTCGTAGTCGCGCTGGTCGTCGAACGCACCCGTGCGCCGGTCGGGTTCGTTGACGGTGCCGTCGCGTTTGGACGACACGTCGGTCCAGGAGAGCAGCGCGCGGCCGGTGAGTCGTGGCGACCAGTCGTGCTCGAGCGTACCCCAGAGATACGTGTTGGCGTAACTCGCCTTCGCCTCCTCGGTCCCCGCCGAGTTCTTGACTCGTGCGTGGTCATTCGACAGCAGCACATGCAGGCTGCCGCGCGTGCTGTCGGAGAACGCGTAGTCGACGCGGCCGAAGCCGTCCACGTACCTGGGCGTGCCGAGGTCGGAATCGAGCACGGCGGACACGGCATCGAGGTTGCTGCGCCGGAATGCCACGAGCCACTGGCCGCGGCCGTCGTCGAAGCGGCGGGCGGCCAGCGCGCTCGTATGAAACAGGCTCAGCCCCAGCTCGTAATGCGCGTCCTCGACGGGATGCACCGAGCGCGCGTCGATGATCGCGCTCATGCGATCGCCGTATTCCGCGGTGAATCCGCCGGCATAGACTTCGACGCCGTCGAGCACCCGCTCGTCGAGCACGCTGACCGGGCTCTGCAGCAGGCGCAGGTGGAACGGCTCGTAGAGCGGCAGGCCGTCGAAGATCACCTGGGTTTCGTTCTCCTCGCCGCCACGGATGTGCGCAAGCCCGGAGAGACCGTTGCTCGCTGCGCCCGGCAGCCGGTGGACGGCTTTCAGTGCGTCATCCGCGAAGCGCGGCAGCGCCTCAAGTTCCTTCTGCGTCAGGAACGTGCGCACGTCGGGGATGTCATTGGCGAGCGAGTAGCGGCTCGCGGTCACCACGATGTCTTCGAGCGCAATGCCGGGTGGCGGACGGGGCGGCTCCTGGGGTTGAGCCGCTGCAGCCGGGGGTTGCCTGACGATGGCGTAGATGCTATTGCCCACCGCATTGGCGTGCAGGCCGTGCTCTTCGAGCAGTTGCTGCAGGATCTCGAGATCGGTGCCGGCTTGCGGTTCGCGCTGGATGCGCAGCCTTCCGGGCACCAGTTCCGCGTTGTAGATGAGCTGCAGCCCGCGGGACGAGAACTCGCGCAGCACGTCGTCCAGCGCCCGGCCCGCGTAGCCGGTGGCCGCCACCGCCACCGCCGCGCCGCAGGCGAGGCACAGCAGTGCCGCTGCGGTGGAAAGCAGTCGTTGCGGGCGAGGACGGCGGGATGGCTGTGCGGGCGGGAACATCATGGCTGCGGTTGCCCGCGCCATGGCGCGAACCCGGCCATGGTAGCCGACCGCGCGCGTCCCGGCCCTATGTCAGCGCGGCGTCCTTCAGGGCACGGTCGCGTCGATACGGATGCGATCCCTGTCAATCGAGGGTTGCAGCGACGTCGTCGACA
>Ga0315278_10005455_pt1 | contig 11545 bp, 7 predicted proteins | sample YL17G06_0_MG_FD_203880 | JGI IMG/M metagenome (GOLD analysis project Ga0315278, IMG submission 203880) | Sediment microbial communities from Yellowstone Lake, YNP, Wyoming, USA - YL17G06_0 | ecosystem: Environmental > Aquatic > Freshwater > Lake > Sediment | place: USA: Wyoming | collected... | reverse complement strand
CCTCTGGCTGCGTTCCGGCTCGCCGAGCAGGACGATCTCATCGATTTTTCGGACCATCTCCATGGCCAGGAGGATGCGGCTTTCCGTTTTCTTGGCGGTCTCTCCGTCGAGCAGCCCGAAGCGCTCTTTCAGGCGGTTGAGGCGAAGCCCGGCCTGGTAAGAGGTCTCGACGATCTCATCCCGGGACATCCATTTCGTCTCATAGCTTAAGGTATATTTCCAGCTCGGGGCAAGCAGGGCCTTCCGGTAATCTTCCAGGGTTTTACAGAATACCCGATAGCCGACCTCCCCGGCTTTTTCGAAAGCGATGGACCCCGGGTCGAGGAAGGGGGCCAGGGGAGAGATAAACGGGTTGAGTCGCCGGTCGAAAGTTTTCATCAGGTGTTCGCCATAATCGATGGTCCCCATCACTGAGGATGGGGTCTGATGCGGTAGGCCGATCATGAAGAAGACGTCGAATTTGGAGCAGCCGAGGTCCAGGGCGAAGCGGATCACTTTTTCTAACTCTTCGTTGGTGTAAAATTTACCCGTGGCCCGACGGACCTGCTCGTCATGGGACTCGGGGGAGATCTCGAAATTGAAATGCGGCAGGGATTCCGCAACCTGCCGGAAATAAGACTCCGGTGCCGGCGTGAAGAGTTCCAGGACCACTTGATTCTTAGGTTGGAAGGGGCGGATTCGGGATAGGACCGTCCGCGCATAATCATCCCCCGCCTGCCTTAGGTCACCGACGACAAATATGGGCGCGTTGGTGTAGCTGGAAAGGGAAATAATATCATCCGCGACCTTTTCCGGGCTGCGGTAGGCGCACGCCTCACGGGAACAGTACAGCCCCAGGGAATAACGCGATCCGCCGCAAAAGACGCAATGGTGAGTACATCCCCGGCAGGTCATCACCGCAGTGATGGGGTATTCCCACCAATCGTGGATGGGGATCAGAGACTGCAAATCAAGATATTTTATCGCCAGGCGGAAGAGGTTGGGGTAGTTGTTGGAGTACTCGTCGAGAGCATGCACGACATGCGCTAGGGGGTTCACATGGATCTCATTTTTTTCATCCTTCCAGGTTACATTGGGAATGGCTGTAAGAGAAGTTCCTCCTTTAAGGGCGAGGAGGAGTTGCCGCAATGGCTCCTCTGCAGAATCGCCACGGACCACGAAATCCACCTGCGGGTAGCGGATCAACTCCTGATGAAAGTAGGTAGCGGAGTAACCGCCGAAGATGACGGGAATGTCCGGGTGAAGTTTCTTGCAGATGGCGGCAACCTCCAAAGAGCCCTGGGCATGGGGAAGCCAATGCAGGTCAATGCCGAAAGCTTGGGGATGAAGCTTGGCGAGGAGTTCTTCCACAGCAAAATTCTTATCCTTGAGCATCCGCACCGCCAGATTGATGATGCGCACATGGACGCCGTTCCTCTCCAGGTGTTCGGCGATGGAAGAGAAACCCACCGGGTACATCTCGAAAATGGGCGTGGAAGGAACGAGGTCGCTGATGGGCCCGAAAAGGATGGGGAGCTTGCGGAAGTCATAAACCGAGGGGGCATGGAGGAGGACTAAATCAGGTTTGGCGAACATTGTAGTCCAAGGACCTTTCAGAAAACGATCAACAATCAGCGAGCAGGTAGGGGGCTGAAAGCTGATGGCGATGATTGAACGCTTTAAAAATAACAGAGGGTCCCAAGGAATGCAATGAGTTGTTTCCGATATTTACGTATAAAATAACTTTCCAATCCCTTCAACTCCCCTCACTCTGCCCTCTTCAGTGATATGTATAATCTTCCAACCCCGTTCTTCCAAGCTGCGACCGATGAACCGGCGGTGGCAGCGCCAGGGCGAACGCTCGGCGCAGAGGATGGCGCACCGGCACCTGGCGGCCATTCGCTCCAGAAGGTCCATCCCCCGGAGGAAATCATAGGTCTGCATGTAGGCCTCGTATCCTCCCTTTCGGTATCCTCCCAGCTCCTTGCCGAGGTAGAGGTATCCGAGCCCTTCTTCGGCCAAAGATTGAGACAAGGCTTTTTTCTTGAAATGAGGGAATTTGCTGGTGGGAAAGCTGCGCACGTCCACAACCATCTCAATCCGATTCGTCCGCAGCAGGTGAACAAACTCCTCAAGAGACCGGTTGCTGGTTCCCAGGGTGAAGATGGTTTTCTCCGCCGGCATATTATTTTCCTCCCTTCACCGCAGGGCACGCAGATTTGAAATTTTAAAACACTATGCGCATAGCGCCAAGCGCTTAGCGGACCTCCGCGCTCTCTGCGATCTCTGTGGGGATAGGTTTTTTGATAACATGTTTTCCCTTGCGGAGCAAGATTGTACTGGAAAGTTCCGGGCGTTGATGGTATATTCTTTATGAAAATAAAGAGGTTTCCACCATTTCAGCCGGCGGAGAGGGGAGGACGGGCAGCAGTTGGCTGAGGCTTTGGGCCAGCGGAGTTCGGATATTCTGGAATCCCTCGGTGGATGGGTCAGAGAGAGATTGTCTGTCTTTGTCGGCCTTTCCACGCTTCTTTACCTTACCTTCAAAGAACTGATTACGGAGCGGAACAAGGGATTCTCCCTGGTCTTTGAAATTATCTTGCGGCAGATTTACTTCACGGGGGTGGAAGCTTTACGAGTGGTCACCCCGGTTTCGTTGGCCCTGGGCACGATCGTCATCGTCCAATCAGCGAGCCAGATGGAATTCCTCGGGGGCGTCCATTTTATCATCACCATTCTGGTCTGGGTAATCATCCGGGAACTGGGCCCCCTGCTCACGGCCTTCATCGTCATCGGGCGGTCGGGGACGGCCATCGCTGCGGAGCTGGGCAACATGGTCGTGGCCCATGAACTGGAGGCCATTCAGGCCATGGGGATCAATCCGGTATACTTCATTGTCGCCCCCCGAATCATCGGGGTGACGATCGCGGTTGTCTGCCTGACGATCTACTTCAACGCGGTGGCTCTTCTGGGGGGCTTCGTCGTCTCCAATCTGATCCTGCCCATCTCCCTTCCGGTTTTCCTGGGAGAGTTAGTGGCTTCGCTGACCGGCATGGACCTGATCTTCGCGACCTTGAAGAGCGCCATCTTCGGGTTGCTCATCGCTTTACCCTGCACGTACCATGGACTGAGGGTACGTTACTCGTCCATCGAGGTGCCGCAGATGGCCACCCGGGGCGTGGTGAGCGCAGTCTTGTTTTGCTTCATAAGTGACGTTTTGCTGACCCTGTTGTTTTACTTGTGAACAATTGACCCCGGCCTGCACCTTGGGGTTATTCATGGAAGGAACGAACTTTCTACTTCCTGTCGCCCCCGGCGAGGGTGAAGGCGGGGAATTTCTTGGAGCTCTGTTGAGCAAACCAGAGCCGCGAGCATTTTGGGCTCCCAGTGCAGAGTGGGTTTTTGGTTGCGGCCACGTCGCACTGTACTACTAACGTTCAAACTCTTCAAGTTTTGTAAAGATTTTTTTGCAAATTTTAGGCATTTAAGGCACTTAAGCGCATTTAAGGCATTTTCTTCGGTTGCGGCCATGCCGCACCGTGAACGATGGAGCAAAAAATGATCATCCGGTGCTGGGGCGCGAGAGGCTCGATCCCGGTTTGCGGACCTGAATACCTCAAGTACGGGGGGGATACCACCTGCATGGAAATCCGCACCCGGGAAGATGAGATCATCATCATTGACGCGGGTACGGGGATCCGGAGACTGGGAAATCGCCTGCTCGAAGAAGGGCGATTTCGCTACCACCTTTTCTTCACCCATTCTCATTGGGATCATATTATGGGGTTTCCCTTTTTTAGGCCCATCTATCGGAAGGAAACTTCCATTCGTATGTTCGGGTGTCCCTTTACCCAGGACTCTGTGAGAAAAATGATCTCCAAAGTCATGACCGCCCCCAACTTCCCGGTTGATTTTGTCGATGTTCAAGCGGATATTACTTACCAGGAAGCCTGCCAAGATAGTTTTGCCATTAAATCCCTGACGGTGACCCCCATCGTAACCAGTCATCCGAACCCGGGGATCGGATACAAGCTGGTTGAGGACGGCCGGTGCTTTGTTTTTCTCACGGATAATGAGCTGACCTTTAAACACCCGGGAGGACTTGATTTCGAAGATTATGCGGCCTTTTCCGCCCAGGCCGACCTGCTCATTCATGATGCGGAGTTCACCGAGGAAGAATACCGGGACAAGAGAACCTGGGGGCACTCAACTTATAAAGATGCCCTGCGGCTGGCCCTGGATGCCCGGGTGAGGCAATTCGGGCTTTTCCATCACAACCAGGATCGGACCGATGCCGCGGTCGAAGAAATCGTGCGCAACTGCCGCCAGATCATCGCGGGCAACGGAGCCCTTCTGGAATGTTTCGCGGTTCATGAAGGGATGGAGATTCATCTTTGAAATTTCTTCACCACAGAGACGCAGAGTGCACAGAGGAGAATACAGCCAAACAAAAACGCAGATTCCAGCATGCGCCTTTCAGACTCTGTACTACTTACGTTCCAATTCTCAATTTTCTTCGGTTGCGGCTTTGCCGCACTGTGGGCTTTGGGGTGAATGATCGTTCGGGAAGCCTTATGGATATTGTTCTGGAAGCCCGGGACCTTTTTTTCGCCATCGACGGCCGGGAAATCTTCCAGGGATTGAACCTTCGGTTGGGCCGGGGAGAAAGCTACGTCATTCTGGGGGCGAGCGGCAGCGGAAAGTCTGTTCTGCTGAAACTCTTAAGCGGGCTTCTGGCGCCGAAGAAAGGGAGCGTGGAGATTGGGGGGATCGATCTGGCCACGGCTTCCAAGGAAGTCCTACAGGGCTTACGAGCGAAGATGGGCTTCGTCTTCCAGGATGCCGCGCTGATCAGTAACATGTCGATTTTTGATAACGTAGCCCTGCCCTTGCGGTATCATACCCGACTGGGGGAACCCGAGGTGCAGACCCGGGTGTCGGAGAAGATGGCCCTCTTCGAAGTGGACCGGGGATACGACCGCTCCATTCCCGCCCAGATCAGCCTGGGGATGCGCAAGCGGGTGGCGTTGGCCAGGGCCCTGGTTTTAGAGCCCGAGCTTCTTTTCCTGGATGAGCCCGCCCTAGGCCTGGGGGTGGAAGCCCAAAACCTGATCGCCAGAATCTTCAGCGGTTATCCGGAGAGAAGCCGAGTGACCATTCTGATGGGTGCCAGCGAATGGCCCTCCGAGGCACCCGTTGCCTCCCGCATCGGTCTCCTGGATGGCGGTCGAATCGCGGCGGAGGGCACGGCCCAGGAGATGGAGGCTGAGCTGCAGAAGATGAAAAAAGGGGATTCTCTGCCCAAATGAGTTGAGGAGAAAGAGCCATGCTGATGCACTTTCGGATCAAGCATTTTGATCGTTTCGTGGGGGTTTTCGTCATCATCGCTCTTATCCTGATCGTCACCACTCTGGTCTCCGTCGGCAAGGAACAGAAGTGGTTTGAGAAACGCTACCGTTACACCGTAGTTTTCAATAAAGTCCCGGGGCTGAAGGCGGGAACACCGGTGACCATCTCCGGGATGGAAGTGGGCACGGTCCAGTCGCTCCGTCTGAACCCCCAGAATAAGGTGGAGCTGACCCTGGAGGTTTTTAAGACCTACCGGGACTACATACGCCGGGATTCCCAGGCGACGATCGCCAGCGCGCTCATCGGCGGCAAGACGGTGGAGATCACGGTGGGTTCAGGCGGCGAGCCCCTCCTGCCGGAAGGGGGCAACATCGCCTCCCTGGAGCCGAAGGACCTGTCGGACATCCTGAAGGAGGTCGACGTCAAGACCCCGCTGAAAAAATTGGATGAGGCCCTGGAAAATGTGAAGGCCATCACCCAAAAACTCAACGACCCGCAGGGAGAGCTTTTCACTTTATTGAAAAACGTGGAATTCGTCACGGCCCAGCTGAAAAATGGCCGGGGGAACGTGGGGGGGATCCTTCAGGACAAAGAGATGCACCGGGAGATCTCCGCAGCCGTCGAAGCGATCCGTCGATCCGCGGCGAACATTGAGGAAGCAACTCAGAACGTCTCCCAGGTCTCCCGGGAACTGCCGAAGATGGTTTCTGAGGTGGACCAGGCGGTGAAGGAGGTACCCAAGATTCTGGACGAAGTTAAGAAGGCCACCTCCGACCTGCCCGCGATCATGGGGGACCTGCAGCAGGCGGCGGGCCAGGCTCCTGGAATCACGAAGGATGTGAAGGCGATCACGGAAGACGTGAAAGACATCACAGGAAATGTCAAGAAAGCGGCTCCGGAAATTCCCGATTTCCTGGCCACCACACACGAGAGCGTGGAGGAAGCCGAGAGATTGATCCAGGGCCTGCAGAATCACTGGCTGCTGCGGGGCTCAATGCCCAAGGTCCCAAGAGACACCCCCCTGGAAATCAGCCAACGCGAGAGCCCGTATGGAGGAGGAACTTCTCGATGAGCGCACCTCAGGAAGTTTCCTTTTATCTGGCTTTTGCCGCCGGGGTCCTTTCTTTCCTCTCCCCCTGTGTCTTGCCCTTGCTGCCTTCCTACGTGGCCTTCATCACCGGCCTTTCCTTCGAAGAGCTCACCGTGGACGATCCCAAGCGGAAGCTGCGCCGGACGATTATCTCCCATTCCCTGCTTTTTATCCTGGGGTTCAGCTTTCTCTTCACCATCCTCGGAGCTTCGGCCTCGCTGCTCGGCCAATTCCTGGCGAATTACCGGGATACGATCCGGATCGTGGGCGGAATCCTGGTAATCATCTTTGGCCTTTTCATCAGCGGGGTTTTCTCTTTAGGCTTCTTACAGCAGGAGAAAAAATTTCATCTGCGCCATAAACCACTGGGCTATATGGGTTCCTTCTTGGTGGGGGTGACCTTTGCTGCCGGCTGGACCCCCTGCGTGGGTCCGATCCTTTCCTCCATCCTCCTTTATGCCAGCACGGCCGAAGACATGCTTTCGGGGATGTTGCTTCTGCTTTTCTACTCCCTGGGACTGGGACTTCCCTTCTTCGTATGCTCCCTTGCCCTGAACACCTTCCTGGCCACTTTTCAGAAAGCCCGCGCCTACTTTGGCGTCTTCACCAAGGTGGGTGGGGTTCTATTGATCATCGTGGGGGTCCTCTTGCTGACCAATTCTCTCACCCTCTTGAGCGAAGCGCTGGGTCGGTGGTTCCCCGGTTAATTTGAGGGTTGAGCCGGGGCGGCGGCCTAAAAGCCGAAAAGGTGCGGAAATTTTCAGAGGCGGGGGTATCCATGATTCCGGGGATTGATAAAAACTCTCCCCTCCTTGGGCTTTTTGATTCGCTCGAAAAACGGGAACCCTATATCCGGATCCATGGTTTGAAAGGATCTTCCGCGGCCTACCTCATCTCGCAGGTGGCCCGTACGATCCATGGCCCTCTAGCCGTCGTAACCGCCGACGAGGAGAGAGCCGAGCGTTTCTACCAAGAACTTCTTTTTTTCATCCCCCCCAGTCAAAGAGTTTTCCTCTACCCCAGTTGGGACATCAAACCTTTTGAAAAAATCTCGCCTCCCTCTGAGGTCATGGGACAAAGATGGAAAGGAAGGCACCAACTGCTTTCCGACCCGGAGCCGGGAATCGTGGTGGCTTCTTTGGGCGCGGTGCTCCAGAAGGTACCACCCCGGGAAGTCCTCCGGCGGTGGGTTTTTTCGCTTTCCCGCGATCAGGAATTCCAGCGGGAAGAGCTGATCGCCCGGCTGGAAGGCATGGGCTATGCGCGCGCCACTTTGGTCACCGAAATGGGGGAGTTCGCCGTTCGGGGGCACCTGGTGGATGTCTTTTCTCCCGCGTCGGCCGCTCCTCTGCGGGTAGAATTCTCCGGGGATACCGTGGAATCAGTGCGCACCTTTGACCCAGACAGCCAGCGCTCCTCAGAGGCTTTAGAACGGGCGCTGCTCCTGCCGGTTAAAGAAGTGCTATTTTTCCCGGAATTCATCGGGCAAGCCGCACAAAAGCTTGAAGCCAACCTTCCCGCCGACCCGACCTTGCGAGAATCGGCGGCGGAAGTCCTGGAAAAGGTGAGACAGGGCATCCCCTTCCCGGCTGTGGAATTTTACCTTTCCTATTTTTATCCCTTCCTGGAGAGTTTCTTCGATTATCTTCCGCCGCAAACCGTTATCTTTCTCGAAGAACCATCGGAGCTGGAGGAGGCTCTGACCCGCTTCTCGGAAGAGGCGGAAGAGGCCTGGCAACATGCCGCCGAACGGGGAGAATTCTGGCCGGCCCCCGGAGAGCTCTTTCTATCCCGAGAGGATTTTGGGGGGCTGAGTGGAGCCATCTCCCGGGTGGCCTTACAGCGGTTGGAGGTGGAGGGGGAAGGACCTCGCTTGCGTCTGGAGACGGATTCACACGAGCGCTTACGCTCTGAACTTCTCTCCTCCAAATCCGAAGAAGGAATCCTGCAGCTTCTGGCCCAGCGCATCCGTTCCGGGGAAGAAAAGGGGCTAGCCACCCTTCTCACCGGTTCCAATATTCGCTCGGCTCAACGACTCGGGGAGATGCTTGAAAAACATAACCTGAGCGTACGGATTCTTACGAAACCATTTTCTTCCTGGACCCCCGCAGATTCGGCGGGGTGGGATGTTACCCTATTCATCGGCAACCTCTCCCGGGGGTTTATATTCCGGGGGGCCGGACTGGCGCTAATCACCGAAAGCGAGCTTTTCGGTGAGAAACGCCCGAGAAAACGTCCATCCTTGCCGATGAAAGATCATGCCCTGGCCGCCTTTAGCGAGTTGCAGGTGGATGACTATGTCGTCCATGCCGACCATGGCATTGGAATCTATCGGGGCTTACTGAAACTGAAGCTGGGAGACGAGGAACATGACTTTCTGCTCGTCGAGTACCAGGGAGGCGACAAGCTTTATCTGCCCGCCTATCGCCTGAACTTGGTGCAAAAATATGTGGCCGGTGGGGATGGCGGGCCGCGTCTCGACAAACTCGGGGGGACTTCCTGGGAGAAGGCCAAGAAGCGGGTGAAGAATTCGTTGCGGGAGCTGGCCGAGGAGCTGGTGAAGCTTTACGCGACCCGGGCAGTCGTCAAAGGCCATTGCTTTACCTCTGTGGATGAGAGCTATAAAGAGTTCGAAGCCTCCTTTGAATACGAGGAGACGCCAGACCAGCTGCAGGCGATCCAGGATGTGCAGGAGGACATGGGGAAAGAGAAGCCCATGGACCGTCTGGTCTGTGGAGATGTCGGCTTCGGGAAGACCGAGGTGGCCCTGCGAGCGGCTTTCCGCGCGATGATGGATGGGAAACAGGTGGGCATTCTGGTGCCGACGACGGTCTTGGCCCAGCAGCATTACCAGACCTTTTCCCGGCGTTTTGCCCCCTTTCCGTTCCGCGTGGAAATGCTCAGCCGGTTCCTTTCGCCGGCCGAGCAGAGGAAGGTCTTGGAGGACCTGCACCGGGGCAAGGTGGACCTCGTCATTGGCACGCACCGCTTGTTGCAAAGGGATGTATCGTTCAGGGACCTGGGGCTACTGATCGTGGATGAAGAGCATCGTTTCGGCGTGGCGCACAAGGAAAGACTCAAGCGCCTGCGTTCTAACGTGGATGTGCTCACCATGACCGCCACGCCCATTCCCCGGACCCTGCAATTGTCCCTGGGGGGCATTCGAGATCTGAGCGTGATTGAAACCCCTCCGGAAGACCGGCTGGCCATCCGGACCTACGTGACGGAGTTCGATGAGGAGGTGATCCGCGATGGCATTCGCCGCGAACTCCGACGCGGGGGACAGGTTTTCTTCGTGCACAACCGGGTGCAATCGATTGCATCCATGGAAAGATTCCTAGAGAGAATGATTCCCGAGGCCCGCATCGCGATCGCCCACGGGCAGATGGCCGAGCGGGACCTGGAGCGGGTGATGCTGTCTTTTGTCAAAAAAGAGGTTGACCTGCTGCTGACCACCACGATCATTGAATCCGGACTGGACTTTCCCGCGGCCAATACGATTATCATCAACCGGGCGGACAAGCTGGGGTTGGCCCAGATGTACCAGCTCCGGGGCCGGGTGGGACGGGCCAAGGAGAGGGCCTACGCTTATCTTCTGGTACCCGACCCTTCCGCGATGGGGTCCGATGCCCGCAAGAGGCTGGAAGCTTTGCAGGAGGTTACGGAATTGGGTTCCGGGCTGAAGTTGGCCATGCATGACCTGGAGATCCGGGGGGCCGGGGCCCTTCTGGGAGACGCCCAGTCCGGGCACATCGCCGCGGTGGGATATGACCTGTACCTGCAAATTTTGGAGCAGGCCATCCAGGAGCTGAAAGGAGAAGAGGTGGTGGTGGAGGTGGAGCCGGAGATTGATCTGCCCATCCCCGCCTTGATCCCCGCGGATTATGTGGAAGACATCAACCAGCGACTCGTCTTTTACCGGCGTTTTTCCTCGGCCCGGTCGCCGGAGGCCGTGGGAGAAATCGCGGAGGAGCTGCGGGACCGGTATGGGCCCATTCCCCCGGTCTTAGAAAACCTGGTTCAAGTCATGAACCTGAGGTTGCTTATGAAGAAGGCGGGGCTAAGGCGTGTTTCTACGGAAAGAGAAAAGGTGGTTCTTGCATTTGACCTTCATTCGCCGGTGGACCCGCAACGGCTGGTGGAAGTTGTGGCCCAGGGAGATGGAAAGATGGAGTTTACGCCGGATCAGCGTTTAAAGTTCCGTCCGGCGGAAAAGGGCTGGAGGGGAATGCTGGCAGAAACCAAAAAAATATTGATGGGGATTCTACAAAATGTTAACATTTAAAATTCAGTCCGGGTTCGATGGATGAAAGTTCCCGCATGGGTTTCGTGGTTTGATATGGCTTTTTGGTTCCGGCTCCTCCGCATCCAGCTCGCCTCCTGTCTCCTAGCGGCATCCTTGCTCCTTTTCCCCGATGGCACCCGGGGAGAGATCGTGGAGCGGATCGTGGCCGTGGTAAATAATGATGTGATCACCCTCTCGGAATTGGAGGAAGTGGGCAAACGCCTGTTCGAACAGGTGCAGCAGTCGAGCCTGCCTGCGGAGAGGGAGGAGAAACGACAAAAGGCCCGGCGGGCCGTCCTGGACCAGTTGATCGAGAATAAGCTCCTGGAGCAGGAGATCAAGAATAGAAAAGTGGAGGTTTCGGAGCGGGATGTCGACTCGGCGATTGAACAAATTCTGCAGCAGAATCAGGTCAGCGAGAATGAACTGAAGGGGATTCTGGCCAAAGATGGCATCACTCTATCCACCTACCGGCGGCGGATCCACGATGACCTTGGAAAAATGCGCCTGATCAACCGGGAGATTAAATCAAAGATTGTCCTCAAAGAGGAAGACGTGAGAAAAAACTATCAGGATCGCCTGGCAAGATTCACGGAGCCGGCGGAAGTAAAGGTGCAGCAAATATTCTTCGTTATTCCGCAGTTGGCTACGGAGGAGCAAGTCGCGTCCATCCGCAAAGAAGCCCTATCCATTCTCGAAAGGGCTCGCCGCGGGGGAGATTTTGCGGAGCTGGCCGGGAAATATTCCCAGGCGCCGGAAGCCCGTGAGGGGGGGGTCCTGGGTTTTTTCAAACATAAAGAGTTGAGACCGGAGCTGGAGGAAGCAGCCTTCAAACTGCAGCC
>Ga0315278_10005450_pt1 | contig 11550 bp, 4 predicted proteins | sample YL17G06_0_MG_FD_203880 | JGI IMG/M metagenome (GOLD analysis project Ga0315278, IMG submission 203880) | Sediment microbial communities from Yellowstone Lake, YNP, Wyoming, USA - YL17G06_0 | ecosystem: Environmental > Aquatic > Freshwater > Lake > Sediment | place: USA: Wyoming | collected... | reverse complement strand
GTGTGCGCGTACACGCGCGCCCTGGAGCGGGAGCTCCCGCCCGAGCTCGTCATTACGCTGCCGACCAGCGTCCAGGCGCGGGCGGCCGCGGAGGCGGCCGACGCGGCCGCGGAGAACGCGCGGGAGGAGGCGGCAGCAGCAGCAGCGGCCGCCGTTACAGCCCCTGGTGGCGGCAGTGCCGGCGGCCCGGCCGGGTCGGCGGGTGGCGCCCCACGCCCCGGCGCATCCACCGGTGCACGGTCTGCTGGCGGTGGGGGTGGCGGCCCCGCCGCGTCCGCCCGCACAGGCGGCGGCGGCGGCGGCGGCACCCAACAACCTCCTGCCCTGCCCGCAGCACCCCACGCCCCGACCCCGCCCCCGCCCGCCCGCGTGCACGCCACCCTCCGCGTCGCCTACGCTACAACAATGCCGCCAACCTCCACAGCTGACGATACCACGGCACCCACCCCTGCCAATGCCGGCCTCGTCTTCGCGGCGCCGTACGCCTACACGTCCGGCGCCCCCCGCCGCGCGCGCGCCTGGTTCCCGTGCATCGACGCGCCGTCCCCCGTCCCGGGCTGCCCCTTTGAGCTACGCGTGACCGTCCCGCCCGGCTCCCTGGCCGTCGCGTCCGGCGTCCTGCGCCGGGTCCGGGCGGCCGCCCACGCGGGCGGCGGCGCCTGGCGCACCTTTGCGTTTGACGTCCCCATCTCGTGCACCCCGGCCCAGGTCGCCCTGGCGGTCGGCCCCTTCCGGTGCGTGCGGGATGTGACGGCGGCCGCGGCGGCGGCCGCGGACGACGCTGACACAGCCGCCCGGGCGGTGGCCGAGGAGGAGGAGGAGAACGGGCTGGGTGGGGGCGGTGGCGGCGGGTCGGATGGAGAGGGCGGCCAACGCGCCGCGACCGGCGCGTCTGCCGCCAAGCCGCGCAAGCACTCCCGCCCGCCCGTCACGCACGTGTCCGCCTTCGGCCCGCCGGAAGCGGCGCACCTGCTCGCCTTTACCGCCCAGACCCTGCCCCTGGCATTGGTGGAGTACGAGACCTACCTCGGCGCGCCCTTGCCGGGCGGGGCCCTGCGCCTGGTGGCGGTGCCGGGGGAGGCCGGCCCCCGCCCGGACGCCCCCATCACGGGCGCCGGCGTCATCCTGGTCTCCTCGGCCGCCCTGTTCGGCCCGCGCACGGTGGGGCCCGGCCTCGAGTCCCGCCTGGCCCTGGCCCGGGCGGCGGCCGCCCAATGGTTTGGCGTGCTGCTCCGCCCGGCCGCGGCGGGGGACGGGTGGCTGGCAGACGGCCTGGCCGGCCGCCTGGCGGCCCTCTTCCTGCGCGCCCGGTGGGGCAAGGCGGAGGCCGCGCACCGCCTGGCGGCCGAGCGCGCGGCCGTCCTGGCAGGCGATGACGGGTCTGCACCCCCGCTCTTCCTGGGCGGGCCCCCGGGCGCGGAGGGCGGGTGCCACGGCAGCGAGCGCCTCGACCCCTCCCCCCTGCGCGCGTGGAAGGCGGGGTGCGTCATCGCCATGCTGGAACGCCGGGCGGGCGACGACACGTTTCGCCGGGTGGTGCAGCGGTACGTGGCGGACGCGGTGGCTGCGGCGGCGGGCGAAATCGCGCTGGGGGCGGGGGCGGACGAGGCGGGGGGCGGGGGCGGCGGGGCGGACGCCGGGGGCGTCGCGGCCGCGGCCACCACTGCGGCTCACCTTTTGCCGGCCCCTCCCACCGCCCTCGCCACCGCCCGCGCAGCCGGCACCCCGCCCGCCCGCCTGCTCAGCACCAACGAGTTCCTGGCCGACATCGCCCGCCTGGGTGGCTTCAAGCGGGACGCGGTCCCGTTTTACGAGCGGTGGGTGGCGGGGGGCGGCGCGACGGCCGTGGAGGGCGCGCTCCATTACTGCCGCCGCCTCAACCGGTTGGAGGTCGCCCTCCGCCAGACCGGCTCGCCGTCCGCCTTCCGCACGGCGGCCAAGGCCGAGGCCGCCGCCAACGCCCGGGAGGGGTCGTCCGTCGGCCTGGTGCGCGTCTCCGTGCGGGAGCACGCGGGCGTGGCGGACCACCCCGTGCACGTCGGGGCGGCCCCGCTCGTGCTGGCCGACCTGGCCGTCCCGCCGCCCGTGCGCAAGGCGGGCAAGCCCGGGCCCAAGCGGCGCAAGCCCCGCCCGCCCGACATGCCGGGCGCGGTTGACGCGGCGGAGGACCCGCTGGCCGCGGCGGCCGCCATCGAGGAGGGCGCGGCCGCGGCGGCGGCGGAGAGCGAGGAGGACGAGGACGACGCGGCGGGGGAGCGGCCGCCCATCCTCTGGGTCCGCCTCGACCCGGCGGGCGAGGCGCTGACGTCCACCTCCCTCACCCAGCCCCTCCCCTTCTGGGCCGCCCAGCTGGAGCGGTCCCGGGATGCGGCCTCCCAGGCGGAGGCCGTGGCGGGGCTGGCGGCGATGCGCCCCACCCCGCCGGGGGCGGTCGCCGCCCTGGCGGCAGCGCTCACAGGTGGCACGCTCGGCGGGGGCGCCGTCCCGGGGGCCATGCACGGCAATCGGGGGGCCGTGACGCTGGCCCACCTGCACTGCCGGGTCCGGGCGGCGGCGGCGACCGCCCTGGGCGTGACGGCCGGCCCGGAGACCGGTTACCGCGGCCTGTCCGCGCTGCTGAGCTATTGGTCGGGCGCGGCGTGCGTGCCTGGTGGTGGTGTTGGGCGCGGGGGTGGTGGACGGCCGCCGGCGGGGCACGCCCCCACCCCTCTGCTCCGCCCCTGGCGTGCGTACGACGGGGACCCCGGGGAGCGGGTGGTGTTGGCCGCCGCTGCCCGTGGCTTGGCCCTGGCCCGGGACGCCGGCACGGGGGCCACCCCGCCCGCCGCCGTGGCCGCGCTGTGCGCCTTCGTGGAGGCCGGGCCGGGAGGCGGGGGGGGGGCGGTCGACACGGGCGGCCTGGCCGCGCCCGCCCTGGCCGCCCTGGGCTGCGTCGTCCCGCCCTCGCCCGCCGCCGCCCTGCGCATCGCCCGGGCCCTGGACAAGTGGCTGGCCCGGGACGGGAGCGCCGGCGGGTGCCTCCCCGGCTTCCAGCGGGAGGGCGTGCGCGCTGCCCTGGGCGCGGCGGCCGCGCTCGCGGCGGGCGCGCCCGACCGGGCGGCCGCGGAGGCCGGCCTCCTCCCCGTCCTCGCCCGCCACACCCGCCCCGGCGTCCACTTCGCGGAGCGGGCAGCGGCATGGGCGGCGACCGTCACCCTGGCCGCGGCCGCCCGGGGCGCGGGCGCGGCGGTGGGCGCGGCGGCGGGCGCGCTGGCCGCCGAGCCGGCCTCCCCGCCCGTCCGCGCGGCCGTCTTGGAGGGCCTCATGTGCTGCCTGCAGTCCCTGGTGGCCGGCGCGGGCGGGGCCGCCGACCGCGTGCTGCCCAGCCTGGACGCCCTCGCCCCGCTCTACGCCCTGGCCACCTCACCCGTGGCCGCCCCCTCGGAACGCCATTTGGCCTTCATGGCCCTGCAGGCGGCCGCGGGCGCGCCGCCCACCCTCTTCCGCCCGGAGCTGACTGCCGGGGACGAGGAGGGTGGGGGCGGGTCCGCTGCCGGCGGCGGGCCCTCCGCCGGGGGCCGCCGCCCCACCGCGACGGGCGGCCGGTCTCGGGGCGTGACCCCGCCCGCGGTAGACGGCGGCGGCGGCGGCGGCGGCGCGTCCTCCCGGCCGGCGGGGGGCTTTGTGGTCCGCCTGCGCGCGCCGCCCGGCGGCCCGCCCCGCTCGGCCGGCCCTGGCGGCGTCGCCACCACGACCGCGGGAGGCCGGGCCGCGGGCGACGCCCTGCGCGCCCTGGTGGAGGGTGACGGCGACGGCCCCGTCGCGGCGGGCGTGGCCGGGCTGACGGGCTTTAAAGTGCGGCTGGCGCGGCCGCCCCCGCCGGTGCCAGCCGGCGGGACCGCCCGGCCGCCGCCCATCGTGCTGAAGCGCCGCCCGGGCGAGCCCGCGCCGCCGCCGCCCGCGGCAGGCGCGGGCAGGAGCCTGTCGCCGCCGCCTGTACCCCCGCCCCGGCCGACCCTGAAGATCAAATTGCCCGGGGCGGGCGTGGCGGCGGCTGCTGCTGCGCCTGCTGCGCCTGCTGCGCCGCCGCCTGTGCCTGTGCCCGCGCCCGCACCCGTGCCCGCCCCACCGGCTGCTGCTGCGCCTACTGCGCCGCCGCCTGTGCCCGCGCCCGCGCCCGCCCCACCGGCCGAGGAAGAGCCGCCGGCCAAGCGAGTCAAAACGGAGGATGGTGAGGGTGGCGGGGGGCCAACAAGGGACTGACACATCAAAAGCTAAAGAAGCACTACAGCACCACCGCCCACACCCACACGCACGCAGCACACCCAAAGCACACACCAGGCCCGGTCACCCCCCACAGACGGGGGATTCGGCAGGTGGGTTGGGCGTGCGCGCGCGCTCCCAAAAAGTACAAGAAAAACGCAAATACCCACTCTCTCTCCATTTTGTTTTTATCATTTTTTTTTCACTCCGCCGGCGGCGGCGCGTCTGCCGGCGCGTACGCTGGCGAGGACGGCGAGTACTGGGGCGACGTTGCCGCGTAGGCTTGCGGAGCGGCACCGGCGGCGGCGCCACTGGGGCTGTAGGCGGGCGAGGAGGGAGAATAGGCGGGCGAGGAGGGAGAATAGGCGGGGGACGCATTGTACCCTGCCGCCGCCCCGCCGCCGCCCGCCGCCCCACCCGGCGACCAGGCGGGCGAGGCGGGCGAGACCGCGGCGCCGCCCCCACCCCCGCCACCATCCACGGCCGCGGGGGACCAGGCGGGCGAGGAAGGCGAGTAAAAGGCGCCGCCCCCCGCGGCGCCGCCGCCGCCCCCGCCGGGCGAGTAGGCGGGCGAGGTCGGGGACACCCGGGCCGTGGCCGCCCCCCCTCCCCCGCCGCCGCCGGGCGCCCAGGCGGGCGAAGAGGGGGAATAATATGGCGACGGCCCCGCGGACGGCATGGCGGCCGCCTGCCCACCCGCGCCGGCGTAGGCGGGCGAGGCGGGGGACTGCCAGGCGGGGGAGGTCGGGGAGGGGCCGTACCCGCCCCCGGGCGGCGCACCCCCGCCGCCGCCGTACCCGCCCGCCGGGCTGGACGGGCTGTACGCCGGGCTGGCCCCGCCGCCGCCGCCGCCGCCGGGCGTGTAGGCCGGGGACGCCCCGCCGACGGCGGGCGAGAACTGGACGGCCCCGCCCCCCACCAGCGGGGACCAGAGGCCGGGCGACCGGAATACGGAGGGCGAGGCGTGGGAGGGCGTCATCCCGGGGGTCGCCCGCCCGGGCGTCGGCATCGCGCCGTACGCCCCGCCGCCGCCCCCGTACCCGCCCCCGTACCCGCCCTCCCCTCCACCCCCAGCGACCTGGACCTCCACCGCGTCCGCCAGGCGGGCCTCGTCCAGGAGGAGGCCGAACGCGCCCGTGCCGACGGGGGCGAGCTGCCCGAGCATCACGGCCTGGGAGACGCCAGACACCGCGTCGCGCTCGGCATACGCGGACGCCCGGTACAGGATCTCGACGGTCTCCTCGAAGGACGCCTGCGCGAGCGGCCCCGCCGCGTCGCCCCGGTTGATGCCATGCCGGGTGATGGCCGCAAAGTAGCCGCGTGTCGTCATCGCGTCGCACAGGATGGCCAGGTGGCGGTAATTGACGTACGACCCGTCAAACTCAATCACGCCCCGCACCTCCTTCAGCAGCGCGCCCCGGGCGGCCTCAATGCCCAGCACCTCGATGACCTCGGTCAGGTCGTTGGAGATGGTGCGCGTCGCGTCGACGGCCGGGTGGGACATGACCTCCAGGAGGTTGACGCCCTCCGTGTCCAGCATCCACTCCTTCTCGCTCGCGTAGCCCCCGGCCGCAGCCGCGTCGGGGACCAGGCGGTCCGTCTCCCGGATGAAGACCTTTTTGATGCCGTGCACGCCCTGCAGGGCGACCTGGGTGAGCAGGGTGCCCTCGATGTTCTTGAGGAAGGTGTCATCATGGTCGGCGCCGTCCCCGCCCTTGTCGTCCGCGTCAGACAGCACGCGCAGGCGGAGGATGAGCTTGTCTGCGTTGTCGTCGTTGAAGATGCAGTGCATTTCGGAGTGGAACTCGCCGTTGATGCGTTCGGCCAGGTCCGCCATGGATAGCTTCTTGTCAACCTGGACGAGGGGGGTGGGAGAGGAGGGGGGAAGAAGGAGGGCGCGCGGGTGTGTGTGTGAGGGAGAGGTTTGAGGGTGGCCACGGCGAGAGAGAGCAGAGCATGCGCTGCCCTGCTCGCTCTCCCGTTTTTTTCTCTCCTCCTCTTCCTCACCATCATCTCCCGGTTGAGCTCGATGCGCAGCAGCCACGGCGACATCGCGTCCGGGTTGACCCCCTCATCCGGCATCTCAAAGTAGGCGCCCACAAAGTCGGCGTCCTCGGCGATGACGGTGGTGGTGGGGTCGGGGTCGTAATGGATCTCAATCGCTGCCGTGACCCGGCGCAGGGTCGTGTGCTCCAGCGCGCACTGCACCGCCTTGGCGGCCTCCCGGTCCCGCGCCGCCGCGCCCGTCAAGTACACGCTCAGCGAGGGCGTCTTGATGTTCTTGGACACGTTGATGATCTCCGTCAGCCGGGGCACGCCCAGGGTGACGTTCTTGGCGGACACGCCCGCAAAGTGGAAGGTGTTGAGCGTCATCTGCGTCGTCGGCTCGCCGATCGACTGGGCCGCGACCGTGCCCACATTCTCGCCGGGGAAGGCGAGCGCCCGGAAAAAGCGGGCCTCCACCTCGCCCGCCAGCCAGTCGAAGGCCGCGCCCGACAGGCGGTGCTCGCCCAGAACGCGCTTGGAGGCGAGCGTGGCCCGGAGGTGGGCCTGGAAGAGCAGGGTGGCATTGCGCTGGGCCTCCCGCGACAGGCCGTCGCTCCCGACCACGACCACCAGGCGGCCGCACAGCGCGCGCACGCGGGTGACCACGTCCACGGGGGACAGGGCCGTGGAGGCGCCCCCGCCGGCGGCGGCGTCGCCGTCCGCGCCGCCGGGCCCGCCGCCAACGCTGTACCCGGCCCCGCACCGGAAGGCTTGCTGGGCGTTCCAGATGAGGCGCTTCAGGTTGAGGGGCAGCACGACGCTCGCGTCCCCGCCGCGCAGGACCTCCGTCCGCAGCGTCGCCAAATCCTCGCACAGCGCCGCGTACTCCGCGTCCAGCTCCTTGCGGGCGGCCGCCGACCCGCGCAAGGCCTCCAGGGCCCGCCCATCCAGCCAGGCCGGAGCCCAGGCCGGGTCGTCCAGCTCCCACCGGAACAGGCGGCGGAAGGCGGGCTCTTTCAGGCGGAGCGCCTCCAGCTTTTGGCCCTCCACCGCCGTCCCGTCCATTCCATCCTCTCCATACAGGAATTGGATGACCCCGCCGACCGCGTTGCGCACGGTGCCATCGTACCGGATGGTGAAGTCCTCCATGGCCTTCACCAGGCGGCGCTGGATGTAGCCCGTCGAGGAGGTCTTGACGGCCGTGTCGATCAGCCCCTCCCGCCCGCCCATTGCGTGGAAAAACAGTTCCTGCGGGGTCAGTCCGGACAGGTAGGAATTGGACACGAAGCCCCGCGATTCGGGGCCCAGGTCGTCCTTGGTGAAGTGGGGCAGCGTCCGCCCCGCAAAGCCAAAGGGGATGCGCTTGCCCTCCACATTCTGTTGGCCCACGCACGCAATCATCTGGGAGATGTTGATGAACGACCCTTTTGACCCGGCCGTCACCATGCGGACAACATTGTTGGTGTCCTTCAAGGCCGCCTGCGCGTACCGCCCCGCATCGTCGCGCGCCTTGTTGAGCACCTGGTTGACCTGGTTCTCAAAGGACTCCATCATGGTCCGCCCCGGCTGGGCCTCCAGCTCCCGGGTCTGCAGCTTCTGGGTCAGCTTCTTGACCTCGTCCTCCGCGCCCTTGATGGTCTCCTGGATGACACGCATCGTCCCCTCATCCGCGACCGTGTCGCCGATGCCGATGGAGAAGCCGTGCTGCAGCAGCCAGTGGTTGACCAGGTACTGGATCTGGGAGAGGAAGGACCGGGCGGCGTCGGGGCCGTCATCCATCCAGACGACGTGCACCAGGGAGCCCGCGCTCGCGCCCAGCGTCTTTTTGCACAGCGTCCCCGTCAGCAACTCCCCGTCCTGGATGAGGACCTGCGAGTCGGTGGGCGAAAAGTCGGGCGGCTCGCCGTCCTTGTACCAGGCGGCCGTGCGGCGGCAGTTGACGCGGGGGAGGAGGGTGGAGATGAGCTGCTTGCCCGTCCAGCGGGGGGTGGGCTTGAGGAGCGCGGGCAGAGGCACCCGCCCGTCCCAGTCCTCCAGACACATCAGCGCGTTCATGACCGTGTCCGCCTCGATGAACGTGTCCCGCTTGGTCATGATGCGCGCGCCCAGGAGCGTGTCCTGGACGATGCCGATGACGGGCTTGTTGGCCTGCGGCGAGACGATGTTGCGGGGCACCGCCATGATCTCGCGCGCCTCGGCCCGCGTCTCGGGGGTCTGGGGGACGTGCATGTTCATTTCATCGCCATCAAAGTCCGCGTTGTACGGGGAGGTCACGCTCAGGTTGAGGCGGAAGGTGGAGTAGGGTAGGATGCGGACGCGGTGGCCCATGATGGACATCTTGTGGAGCGACGGCTGGCGGTTGAACAGGACCAGGTCGCCCGCCTGGAGGTGGCGCTCGACCGTGTACCCGCACTCAAGGTGGCGGTCCGCGTCGCGGCGCAGGAAGCGCAAGTCCAGGCGCTGGCCGTCCTCGCGCACGATGTACTTGGCGCCCGTCTGCCCCGGCGGGGGGTGGGGCCCGTACTCGACCAGGCGGGCCAGGCGGGCCAGGTTGTGCGGGGTGACGGTCTCCGGGACAGTCAGCGTGAGCGCGATCGACCAGGGCACGCCCAGCTCGTCCAGGGCCAGGTTGGGGTCGCCCGAGATGACGGTGCGGGCCGAGAAGTCGACGCGCTTGCCCATCAGGTTGCCCCGGACCCGGCCCTCCTTGCCCTTGAGGCGCTGGGAGATGGACTTGATCGGCCGGCCCGACCGTTGCTGGGCGACCGGGTGGCCGGGCTTGGTGTTGTCGAGGTAGGTCGTGACGTGGAACTGGAGCAGGGCCGCAAACTCGCGGACAATGTGGGCGGGCGCCCCCGCTGCCTCCTGCCGGGTCAGGCGGGCGGAGGCCTTGATGATCTCGTTCAGCTTGTAGGTCAGGTCGTCCTCGGACCGGGCGGCCCCGCCGTCCATGGCGACCGAGGGGCGGACAGGCGGCGGGGGGACGGGCAGCACGGTCAGCACCATCCAGTCGGGGCGGGCGCGCGCGGGGTCGAAGCCGAGGGCGGCCACGTCCTCATCGTTCATGCGGCGCAGAATTTCGTGGGCCTTCTCCGCGGACAGCTCCTGGCGGCGTTCGCCGCCGTCGGGCGCGGTGGCCTCCCCATCCCGGCCGCGCGGAAATTCCGCCGTCACGCGCGGCCCGTCCACGCGGTAGGCCGGCTGGGGCGACCCCGTCACGTCATCGGCCTTCTTGCCCGCGCACGCCTTCAAGAAGGCGGCCAGGCGGGCCTGAGGGTTGCGGATGGCCAGGCAGCGCGCGTACTGGGGGTCGTCCTGTGGATGAAAAGAGGGGAAAATAAAAATGGAGAAAAATAATGAGGTTGAAGGGATCGGAAACGCAGGCGCCGCGCCTCTCTCTCTATCTTCTTTCACTCCTCGCCTTCCATTCCTTACCTTGGCCAACAGGATGGTGGACGTGTGGTAGGACACACAGCGCAGGACCTTGATGATGGTCGTCAGGAAGCCGATGTGGTAGACGGGCTTGGCGAGCTCGATGTGGCCGAAATAGCCGGGCGAGTCGGCGACGCCGCACCCGTCGGTGCTGCACTTGACCGCCCGGTCGATCGTCCCCAGCCTCGGGTCGGCCAGGCCGCCCAGCTTGGGGCGACCTCGCTCGTAGGTCTGGCCGGAGTCGATCTTGGCGACCGAGTAGCGGCGCTGGGAGGGTGTGGGAAAGGACGAGAGGAAGAGGGTGAGAGGAAGGAGGAGAGCGGGCGCAGAGAAATCAAGCCGCTGGCAGTAAGCGGGCGGGGACAGCTTTTGGCGCGCGGGGGCAGGAGTGCGGGTCGCGGACACCACAGGCGCGCGCCAGGGCAGGCCTCACCCCCAGCCCCAGGCGGGGCGAGGGCACGGGTGCACGCGCACCGCGCCCCAGGCGCACGCATGCGAAAAAGAGTGAGAGGCGGCGGCGACGGCGCTGCTCGCCGCCCTTCCTGCTCTTTCTCTCCATTCTCTCTCTCTCTCCTACTCACCATGAAGTCCGGGTCCATGATGCCAAATTGAATGGCCTTGACCTTGCGCACGGGGGCGGAGGAGTAGGGGAAGCGGTCAAGGACGGTCATCGTGAGGCGTTGTGTTGCGGCGGCGGAAAAAAAAGAGAAAAAAAGGCGAGAGCGAGTCTTGGTCGCTCGACTGTTCACAAGGGGCGCGCTGCGCCCGAGGGGCCGCCGGGGAGGGGGAGGTGTGAGGGAGGCGCTCTCCTGCTCTGGCTCTGCCCTGGGCGGGAGGGGTGCGGGTGCGTGTGCTCGGTCAAGCAGCAGCCGCACGCCGAATAGAGGTCTGAGACAGGGGCGGAGGCGAGATGAGAGAGAACGCTCTCTCGCCTCCTCATTGCGCGCTCTCGTTGCGCACCTTTTTCCACTCGCGTGCGTCAGCGTGTGTGCTTCTTCTCTCGCGCGTCCTGGACCCGCAGCAGAGCAAGTCCTCTTGGTCGACTCTGCCCGGCTTGTTCCGCGCGTGAGCGTTGACAACAATACGCCGGACGCGCTCTTCTTCTCCTGACTCTCGCGCCGACGGGCGCAGCACGCGCCAACAACCCCTCTCACACACTCGATGCCCCTCGTCCCCGAGCGCCTGGCCGCCCGGTCCGAGACCCGGGCGGCCCTGGACGCCCAGTTCTGGGAGCAGGGGGTGGGAAGCGCGCGGAGTCTGGACGGCGTCGCCCGCACCGCGCCGGCCGACCCGCCGCCCCTCGCCCAGCTCACGCCCCAGGGCGCCTCCCGCCCGCAGCAGCTCCTCGTCATCCAGGCGGGGGTGGGGCCGATCGCACCGGGCTACGACGCTTCCAACGGTGGCGCGGTAAGAAATGGAAAGGAGACGGGAGGCGGGAGGTGATGAGGTTGAGGAAACTCTCCAGGCAAAAAGCCAACTCTTTGCTCTACCCGTTGTTTTGCCCCCCTCTCTCCGTTTCCATTCAATCAAAAAAGTTCGTCGACCGCGTCCTGGCCTGCGTGGGCGCCCGCCGCTGGTGGGCCGCCCTGTCCGGCCGGGCCCGGGTCCAACGCCTGGCGGCCGCGCACCTGGCCGGGGCGCCCCTGGCCGAGGCGCTGGCTGACGCGAGCGCTTATGGCCTGTGTGCCCGGGGCCGCCTGGCGCTCGGCCCCGGCGCCTCGCTGTCGGGCGTGGTGGAGGTGCCGGACGCGCGGTGGCTGCCCTCGCCGGCCGGCCTGGGTGACGCGGCGTGGTGGGGTGCCGGGAATGGGGGCGGCGGCGCCCGCCCGGCCAGCCCGGCGGCCCAGGCGCCGCCGCCCTGGCCCCCCCCCCCCCCCCCCGAGAGCAGCC
>Ga0315278_10005449_pt1 | contig 11551 bp, 14 predicted proteins | sample YL17G06_0_MG_FD_203880 | JGI IMG/M metagenome (GOLD analysis project Ga0315278, IMG submission 203880) | Sediment microbial communities from Yellowstone Lake, YNP, Wyoming, USA - YL17G06_0 | ecosystem: Environmental > Aquatic > Freshwater > Lake > Sediment | place: USA: Wyoming | collected... | reverse complement strand
TTCGGGATTGCCGCGCTCCCTTCGGTCGCTCCTAAGAAACAACAGTACCACTGGTCGAAAGATGTAGGGGCCGATCCCCGAACGGCCCAACAGGCCCGATCGGGGATCGGGCCCTACGAGTTGAAGGCTGTTTCTTCCATCGATAACCCCGGGTATGGCCGGGGTCCGTGGCTCGCAATGACGGAAGCCGGTTATGACACCGTCTCTTATAAAGGGGGGGATTTTGGGGTGTATTTTCCCCGACAGAGGGCTGTCGAGGCGGGCTTTTATATAACTAAAGGATGGCGATAATAGCCTCAGACAATCAAAAAACTCCCGGCCGGCCTTTGGGGCCCGGGCGGGAGGAAGGGGGGCTTATGGATCAGGCAGTGAAGAGTCATCTGGAGGGGATCAAATTCGGTGGGGTGCAGAGGCACCGCAACGTGGCCGTGTACCCGATCTTTTCGGAAGTGGACGGAAGCCCACACTACCTCACCATGAAAGAGGCTATGGCAGGGGGATTTTTGGCCGTAACCGAGGTGAGCGCGGGGGGAGCCGTGCCGGAGCTCAAGGTGATCAACAGCGCCTCGGTGGCCGTGCTCATCCTCGACGGGGAGGAGCTGGCCGGGGCCAAGCAGAACCGGATCGTCAACACGACGATTTTGCTTCGGCGCCAGTCCGAGACGATCATCCCCGTGAGCTGCACGGAGCATGGGCGCTGGTCCTATGTGTCGGAGCACTTTGACGACTCGGGCCACATCGCGGCCCATCGGGTGAGAGGGGTGACCAAGCAGAGCGTGTCGGCCTCCCTCAAAGCAGGCAGGCAGTTCCACTCCGACCAGGGGGCCGTCTGGGACAACGTTGCTTCGATGCTCAAGGACAGCGAGGTGGCCTCCCCCACGGGGGCCATGAAAGACGCCTTCGAGTCCAGGGCCAAGGACATCGACGAGTACCTGGGGAAGTTTACCTGCCTGCCCGGGCAGAAGGGCCTTCTGGTCCTCATCGACGGGAAGGTGGCCGGGATGGACATGGTGTCGCTCGAGTCGGCCTGCGCGGCGCTGCACCCCAAGCTTGTCAAGAGCTACGCCATGGAGGCCATCGCGTCGAAGGGGGCCGACGGGCAGATCGTCCCGGAGGGTGCGCCGCAGGCCTTCATCGCCGAGGCCATGGCGTGCACGGGCAAGCGCTTCAAGTCCGTGGGCCACGGCTGGGACTTCCGCCTCGAGGGGAGGGGCCTTGTGGGCTCGGCCCTCGTCTACGACAAGGCGCTCATCCACGCGGCCTTCTTCCGCACCACCGAGGCCGAGAAGGCAGGCCACATGTCGGGCATCTCCCGCAGGAGGGGGTTCCGCGGGTGATTTAGATGGGCTTTTGCGGCCCCGGTGGCGAAGCAGGATCGCCTCCCTTCGCGCCGGGGCCGGGCCCTTCGACCAGAATCGAAGACAGCAGGAAGCGAGGTGCGGCATGGCCGAGGGTGCAAATCAGATGGTCTGCATTCACTGCAGACATGTGGACGGGCTGGAGCCCGTGGCGCTCACGCAACGGGGAAAGAAAGTGGGGCTGGTCTATTGCTGCGCCGGGTGCAGGGCAGAGATGCAGGGGTTCTCGATAGACATCATTTTCTACGACCCCGAAGAGAGGAATCCGCAACAGGCGGTCCATTGAAATGGATGCGGCAATCAGGAAAGCCGGAGAGGTGAAGCCATGAGAGTCATCGTTTGTATCGTCGCCGTTGTTCTGCTGGCCGCCGGTGCCGGCCTTTACGCCATGGAGCCGGCAAGCGCCGGGGCGGGGGTCGGGCAGGCCCAACCCGCGAAAGAGAGGGCGAAGGCCATGCCCTTCAAGCCGGGCTCGGAGCCGGCAAAGGGGCTCTATGACGTCGAGTGGGGGGCCGATGTGCGCGAGTTCCCGAAGCTTACGTTCAGCGCCTGCGACGTTTACGGCTTTGCGGATTTGTGCCTGTACCGCGTGGAGGTGCCGCCGGAGGAAGCCGACGAGGTGGAGATCGAGCTTTTGTTCTGGCGCAACCGTCTCTTCGGCGTGGAGCTGTCGACGCAGGGCCAGAAGAGCTGGGCCCATTTCCGGAGCATGGTCTTCGGAGAGTTCGGCGGGCCGCCGGTGCCTGAGGCAGGCAACGAGTTTCAGTGGGAGGGGGAGAAGGCCCTGGCGCACCTGTCTTACTCGTACCGGAGCCGCAAGGCGTCCCTGCTGATCGTCTCCGTCGAGATCGGCGACGAGATGGAGCGCTCTGCGGAGCAGGGGAAGTAGCGATTTAAGGCACGGCAAAGGGTCCGGGGTGTTCAGGGCAATGACGGCAAAGATTTTTAAATTTCCGGCGCGGGCCACGAAGCCGGCAGGGCCGGAGAAACTTGCGAAGGCCGAAAAGCCGGCAAGGGCTGCACGTCCGCCAGAGGTCCTGCTCGTCGTCGGGCAGGACGAAGTGAGGGACGTGCTTGCGGAGGCACTGGTTGCGTCGGGTATCAAGGTCACGCCGCACAAGCTCGACCCCCGCTACTACCCGGCGGAGCTGCTGGGCCTGTTCGAGAAGAATCGCTTCGACGTCGTCATCCCGACAAACCTGGGGATCCCCTTCGTGTACGTCCCCGACCTGGTGTCGCTGACGCAGAAATTCGGCAAGGGGGCGGGCATCGTCGTGATCTCGGGGTGGGTCCAGGACGATTTTGTCACCGATCTTGCCAGGATTCCCAGGACGGCCTTCCTCGAGGCTCCGGTTGATTTACAGGAACTCGCGGTCAAGGTGCGGGAGCTGGCCGTGATGGTGCCCGAAGGAAGGAAAGAGGGTCTGCCGCGGGTGCTCGTCCTGCTGGCGGATGCGAAAGGCAATGCCGTGGCGCAGACCTTCTTCGATTGGCTTGTTGCCCGTTACAGCGGCGTGCTCGACATCCGGGGGGCCGTTCAGGACTCCAGCGAGGATTTCCTGAGAATTGCCTCCACAAAGCCTATCCATCTGTTCGTCGTAAATTTCACCACCCTGTGGGTACCCGGCACGCCGTTCCGGGGCCACATGGATTTCGCGAGGTACTTGAAAACGATGTTCGGCAGGCCCGTTGTTATGCTCAGCGGTTTCAAGGACGCTAAATTCAAGGGGCAGGCCGTCGCGGCCGGGGTGGACGCCTATTTCCGGCTGCCCCTGCAGTTCGATGAGATCGGGGCCGTGATGGACAAGTTGCTGAACATCAAGTGAGTGCCTGGCGGTTGGTTTTGATGCGACAGGGGGTGCGTCATGCCGCGTTGCAGAAAGTGCGGGGAGAAATACGACGAGGATGAAGGGCCCATGAGCCCCGCGGAGGCGCTGGGGGAGCTGTTCCTGGAGTCGGCGGGGGAGGCGCCACGCAATCTCTGCCCCGGGTGCAGGGAGAAGATCGGTGTTGCGGGCCTGCTTGGATTTGACGAGTAGACCGCAAAGGATGGGGTTGGAAGCCTCCCCTGTAAAAAGAGGCCCTCTCCAAACCCTCCCCCTTTGAAAAAGGGGGATTGAGGGGGATTTTATCGAATCGATTTTTGCTGCTTCCTGGAGGGCAACGGATGACGGAATCGTATCGTGTGGATGTGCAGCAGGAGCTCTTCGAGCCCGAGTTGTTCCAGAGGGCCGGGAGACGCGACATGCATGACTGGAATCCGATAGAGCTGGCGCCGGCGGTGAGGCGGCTGGGGCTGTCCCGGGTCGGCTGCTGGGATGAGCTGGAAATGGAGTTTCTGCCCGGCCTGAATGTGATCACGGAGATTGGATCGGCACGGGGCAAGTCGACGATCTTGCGGTCGATCCTGCAGGCACTCAGGCCGATGGGCGGTTTTCTTTACCCGTTAACGCCATCTGAGGGGGCTGCGGAAGGGCGGATCGCCGTCGAGTTTATGTATCCTTCGATCAGCTGCCGGCTCGTCGCCGCGGATGTCCCTACTGCTCCGGAAAGCGCCGCCGTCAGTGTGGGGCAGCGTATGCTCGAGACCCTGCGCTCGCATCTTCGGCTCAGTCAGGTGGGCATGGGCCTCCTGATCGACGCGGACATAACTTCTCCGCTGGATACACCCAAATATCGGGAGGCCGTGCGATTGCTGAATGAAGCAACCTGCCAGGTCATCTGTGTGATCGGCGCCCAGCGCTTCGATCCGGGCGACTTTCCTTCAGCCCGCGTGTTTGCCTGCACCCGGGGCAGTGGGGTCACGGCCGGCATGGAGATCCTGCAATCCGGCGGGGTCACCGACGGGGGACAGTAGCATGAAGGTTTGGATAAACTCACAGCAGGAGAGAACACATGAAGTTAGTGGCGTTCATTTCAATTTGCCTGATGATGATTGCGGTGGCGCAGGCCGGTGCGGCCGCAGAGTGGGTCAAACTGGGCGAGACGAAATGGGGGGCCGTTCACTACGACAAGGCCTACGTAAAAAAAGGCGAACGATTTGTGACCGCAACTTCCAAGCAGATGCTCACCCCGGAGATGGCTGCGGCCATGGCGGAGGCTCTGCCGGCAGCTGCCGGTGTTGCTTACGTGATCGCGCATGACACCATTGATTGCGAGAAGGGGCTCTACATTCAAGATAGAGTAATTTATTACAACGGCGATGATCGGGTCATACATGACACGGAACGGACCAAGGGACAGTACAAGGAGATCGGCCCCCGACCCATCCCGCCCGACACGCCTATTGACTGGCTGGCCGAAACAGTGTGCGGGGCTGACGAAAAGGCGCCCCGAGAGTGACACAGGGGGTCATGTGTACGGCACGGGCCTGCAACCAGGCGGGAAGATAAATATGTTGAGGGGGGAATTATGTGGCTCATGACGAATTTCGGGTTTTTCAGCATCGTGAAAAAAGAGGGGGAGTCCCATCTGACAGTCCGCGCAAGGGCAAGGCAGGATCTTCTCGATCTGAAGGCGCGTTATCTGCCGGGCATGGGAGAAATCGAGGAGAGCGATCAACGCGATTATCGGTACCGCGCCCGTGTCCCGCGGGAAGTCTTTGCGGAGGCCCTGAAGGAGATGGCCCTCGACATCGACTACCCGAACTTCAAGAACTCCGTGGCGGCAACACAGGGGAAGGCAAGGGCAAGGCTTTATGGAGACATCTGGGCCCGACTCCTGGATTTGCAGAGAGAGGAGGCATCCTGAATCAGGATTGAGAGAAGAGATGATTAACCAGGTAAAATACCCCGCTTGTGACATTCACGAACGGTATGAGCGGCTGAAGCATAAAATCACTGTGCGCATTTGCGAATTCAATCAGTTCATCCACTTCCTCGAGGGAGAAACATCATGGCTGACCAGCCCGGCCAGCACCCGCTACCACATGAACGTCGAGGGCGGGCTGCTGATGCACTCCGTTGGGGTGGCGGAGACGACCCTGAAACTCCGGTATCTCCTTGCACCTGACCTGGGTGAGGAATCCGTTGTCATCACGGCCCTTTTTCACGACGTGGGCAAGATCGGGGGCGCAGGGAAGGCCTACTATCTGCCGAATGATAACTTGTGGGAGGTGCGAAACCGGGGACGCGCTTACAAGGTGAACCCGGAGATCATCGCCATGAACTCGGCCGTGCGGGGGCTGTGCCTCGTGAGCCGGTTCATCCCGCTGACCGAGGAGGAGGCCCAGGCGATTGTCGCCCATGACGGCCTCTACCCAGTGAATGGCGGTGTGGTTAACCTCGATTATCACCAAGGCGAATGCCGCCTGCTGATGCTCATCCAGTTCGCTGACAAGTGGACTGCAGCGGTGGAGGAGGAGGGGAGGGGTTAAAGGGAATTAAACGAAGGGGAGATATGTTTGATGAGTGAAAAAGCGCGGCAATAGATGTAGCACCCATGCATCGTCAATCGCCTTACCAGACTCAAGTGCATATGAGACTATACACTTGACATGTATAGTATGTGAAAGTATGATTAATCAAAAACAGGCGAGGTGTGACCGTGAAGGAAGTGAATGCCCTGACGTTGCGGAACAAGCTGGGCGCCATACTGGATCAGCTGACCAAGACGGGGGAGCCCGTCCTGGTCAGCAAGGGCAGGAAGACCAGGGCCGTAATGATCACCCCCGAGCAGTTCGAGCAGCGCTTTCTTGTTTATCAGGCCGAGGAGAAGAGAAGAGAGCTGCTTGCAAGGATCAGGGCTTCCCGGGCCGCAAGGATCGGTAGAAAGTCCAGTGTCGATGTCCTGCGTGTGCTGAGGGGATACGAAAAATGATCTGGGTGATCGATGCCTCCGTTGCCGTCCGCTGGTTCATCGAAACGGAGAACCATCCCAACGCCGATGCGGTGCTGGAGCGCGTCGTGCAGCAGGCGGGTGCCTTCGCGGTTCCCGAGCTGTTTGCCTTCGAGGTCTATGCCGTGCTCTGCCGTGTTCATCCGAAGGCGACCGAGGTATTCGAAGAGTGCCTGATGCCCGTCCTGGAAGGGGGGATCTACCGCCAGCCGATGACGTCGGAGCTGGCTCACCGTGCCTCCTCCTTCGTAAAGAAGGGGCTGACCGGTTATGATGCCTGTTATGCCGCCCTGGCTGCCGATTTGAATGGTTGCTGGGTTACCTTCGATGAAAAGGCGCACCAGCGCATCAGGAAGTTCAAGGTGTCACACAGCCTTATGCACAGCCTGCCCGAAAACTGGTGACAGACTGAATGCTGGAGAAAGTGGAGAAAGGGGGTCAAGTCTTGACCTGTCAGTGAATTACAGGGCTAAATGAAACATGATACACGCAAAGATAAGGCGAGATCGTAATACGAGACCTGACCACGTGAGCGGCATTTGGACATCATATGAACAATGAAGACAGAAATACGTACCTGAGCAAATCCCTGTTTATCCGGGGCCTGCAGTGTCACAAGTCCCTGTATCTACAGAAAAATCAGCCGGAGCTGAAGGACGAGATCTCCGCGGGTACAGAGGCGCGTTTCCGGATGGGTCATGAGGTGGGCAAACTGGCCCAGGATCTTTTCCCGGGAGGGGTCGAGATCCCCTATGAGGGATTGTCGCATGCGGAGCAGATCAGCAGGACCGCCTCGGCGGTTGCCGAGAAGCAGGCCGTGATCTACGAGGCGACCTTCAGCCACGACGACATCTTCGTCAAGGCAGACATTCTCCGCCGCGTTCCGGGCGGCTGGGAGCTCTACGAGGTGAAGAGCGCCACGGGCATGAAAGAAGTCTATTACAGCGATGTGGCCATACAGTACTACGTCCTCACCGGCGCCGGCCTGAATGTCCGCAAGGCCTTTGCCGTTTACATCAACAACCAGTACATCAGGCAGGGACAGATCGACATGCACGGCCTCTTTTCCATTGAAGACATCACCGAGGACGTCGTGCAGCGCCAGGGCAGCATCCCCGAAGAGCTGCAGAAAATGCGTCGCATGCTCGCGGGCGATGTGCCTGATATCGATATCGGCAGGCACTGCAAAGAGCCCTACGACTGCGACTTCACGGGGACCTGCTGGGCGCACGTCCCGAAGCCGTCGGTATTTGACCTTCGGGAAAAAGGGGTGGATGCCTTTGCCCTGTACAGCCGGGGCATCGTCCGCCTGGAAGATATTCCCCTTGATGAGTTGAATAGCAAACAGCGGATGCAGGTGGAGGCGTATCTCACGCGCACAGACAGCGTCCAGGTTGACCGAGTAAAGGAATTCCTGGCCGGGCTTGAATATCCCCTGAGCATCCTGGATTTTGAAACCGTCTATCCCCCGGTACCTCTTTATGATGGGATAAAGCCCTACCAGCAGCTCCCTTTTCAGTTTTCACTCCACCGCATTGCCGGTCCGGGACAGCAGCTCGAACACTTCGAGTATCTTGCCATGCCAGGGGAAGACCCGAGGGAACCTATCGTTGAAAGGCTCATCGCACTGATACCGGAGACTGGGACCATCCTCGCGTACAATGCGCCTTTCGAAATTGCGAGATTAAAGGATCTGGCAGCGTGGTACCCCCGCTACGGAAAGAAGTTAGGCGCCATGATCGAGCGGTTCAGCGACCCGATGTCGCTTTTCCGGAGCCGGGATGTCTACCTCTGGCCTCTGCAGGGTTCCTACTCCATCAAGGTCGTTCTGCCGACCATGGTGCCGGAGCTGAGCTACGAGAACGAGGAGATCCAGGATGGCGGGATGGCCTCGGAGGCCTGGTTCAGGATGGCCGAGTCCCAAGATCCGGAAGAAATCGCGCGCATCCGGACAAACCTTTTGAGCTACTGCCGGCTCGACACCTACGGGGTGGTAAGGATACTGGAAAAGCTGAAGGAATATGCCCGGTGTTGATGCCTAAAGAGGGAGATGGGGTAGGTTCACCCTGACCCATCTCTGGCTCCCGCTACTTCAGTTCCGATAATCTCGCCCGCGCGACCTTCGCCTGCTGGGTCTGGGGGTATTTTTTCACGATCTGCTGGTAGACGATCTTGGCGCTTCCGTCGTCACCGAGTTTCTGAAACGATATGCCCTGCTTCAACAGGGCGTGAGGCACCTTGTCGCTCGTGGGAAACCCCTTGATCACCTTCTCGTATTCGACGATGGCTTTCTCGTATTTATCATCGACGTACCAGGTTTCTGCAATCCAGAACTGGGCACTGCCCGAATAGGGCGTCTTCGGATGCTGTTTAAGAAATTTCTGGAACTCCTGCCTGGCCTTTTCGTTCTGACCCTCCTTGAAGAGTTTGTAGCAGTCATTATACGCGGCCTTCGGGTCTGTTTTCGCCTCCGCGGACGGCCCCGCGTCCGTCGCTTCGGATCGCTGCCCGTCCGTTTCCCCTTTGCCCTTCTTCAGGGAATTTTCAATATTTCCGACCCGGAGGGCCAGGTCATCCAGCTGTTTTTTCAGATTCTGGCTCTTGCCCATCCCTTCCACCTGGCCCCGCAGCGTCCGAAGCTCGTCGCGGACGGCCCCGAGATCGGCACCGAGATTGGCCTGGCCGGTCCGGATGTCCCGCGTCGTTTGCGTGTAGTTCTTCTCGAGCTGGTCGAAGCGGGACTGGAGCTCTGCATCGCTTCGCGGGGCGGCCTCCTCCCGCATGGCCCGTTTCGGCGCGGTGCACCCGATCGTGAATGTCACCATCAGGACACCCGCCAGGAGCATCGCCAAACAGATTCCGCATCGTTTCATGTTCTTCCCTCCTTAGAGAGCCCATGGGGTCATTACGCCAGGGGTTCCCATTTCCGCCGTCGTCTATCTTAGCCCGTCCCACCCGCAGCACGTCAATATAAATTTGGAGGGGGATGGGGTGCTGTCCGGGCTCGATTTTGCTCCTCTACGCGGGGCGGTTTGCGCCCGATTCTTGCAATGAATCGTATACCCCTCGGTCGGGTTTGCAGGATGCACGAAACTGCCGGGGCGATTCATGATTCCGGACAGAAGCAAGCATCCGCTCTTAAGCGCAAGGAGGAGATTCATGTGCAAGCGCAGTGTTGAATGTCTGCTCATCATAGCCTTGCTGGCGGGTCTGCTCGCAGGCAACGCCGGCGCCACTGCTTACTTCTACAACATTCCGGACGTGCGAAATCTGCCGAAAGACGAATGCGAAAAGGCCCTGAAGGCCAAGAAGTACTTTACCGAGATCATCTGGGTCGAGGTCGAAACCGATATGTACACGCAGATCGGAAAGTGCCAGGGAACGGAACCCTCCGGCTCTTTCACGCTTTGGGAGGAAAAAAAATTCCCCATCAAGGTGAAGATCGCCACGAAAGGCAACATCGTTCCCATGACCCTTCTCATGCCGGAGGCGGCGGCGATCGATGCCGTGAAAAAAGCCGGCTACGTTCCGAAAGTCGAATACTACTCCGAAGAGATAACGAACATGGTCGGCAAGGTGAAGGCTTCCCAACCCGAGCCGTACCGCAATCTCGCCAAGGGCGGAACGGTCCTGCTCAAGGTCGGAAAACCCGGCTATCCCATGCCCGACTTCATCGGCAAGAACGCCGGAGGGGCCCTGCAGACAATACAGCAGCTCAATGATGTGAAGAAGCTGGCCCTGAAGGGAACCGTTGTCCCGGGCAAGACGACGAATGTCGCGCAGGACGACCAGAAAGTCTACGAGCAGTCGCCTGCCGCGGGCTCGGTACTTTCTGCGGGGTCGGAAATCAAGCTGGCGGCCTACAAGTACGTGAAGCCCTGCACGATCATCATGCCGAACCTGATCGGAAAAACCGAGAAGGAGGCCGTTGACACGCTGACGGCGGCGCGGCTCAAAGTGAACGTGAAATACGGTCCTTCACCGCGGCAGATCAATTTGAAGAACCGCGTCATGCATCAGTCCGTTTCGGCGGGTTCGGAGACGGCCGGCCCGATTTTGCTGACGATCGGCAAGTAGGGCCCTGAACGTTTAAGCAGCAGAAGGCTTCGAAACCACTGGGTTCGGAGCCTTTTTCGTTGAGGGGAGAAATGGGGTCAGGTCTTGCAGGCCGCTGCGCGGCAGTGACAAGCAGCTTCGCTGCAGTGGCCAGTGATCAGTGACCGGTGACCAGCGGAAGATAAAGAAAGGGACAAGAAAAGAGGTGGCTAGTGGACAGTGGTTGGTGGTCAGTGAAAGAGAAGGGACGAGGGACCAGCAAATAGCAAGCAGCCAACAGCCGACAGCCGACAGTGAAAGAAGAAGGATTCAGGGATCGGGATTCGGGATGATAAGAACGAACAGCACCCCCTTCATGTGCGGCCTGCCTGATTGCCCAGTCCATGAATGGGGAAGACATGTTTTTCGAGGTACGTCATGACCCGGTGGGCCTCGGCGCGTGCCTCGGCAATCTTGGTCGCGGAGATGAAGGGATACGCGTCCCGCAGGGAGGCCCCGTCAATCGCCGTGGCCGCCCGGCCGCCCATCTGGCCGAAGTAGTCTCCCTCGGGTTCGGCATCGTGAAGTACGGCCCAGGCAAGGGTCCAGTCGCGGGCGATGTTGAGGGGATTGTAGCCGCCCGCGCCGAGCATGAGCATCTTCGGCACTTGTTGCCGTATCTCGCGGATGACTTCGGCGTAGATATTGTTCGTCAGGGAAAGATGTGTCATGGAATCGGTATACATGGTGTCGACGCCTGCGGCGAGAACGCAGATGTCGGGCTTGTATGCGCGAGCGAGGGGCAAAACGATACGGTGGAAGACGTCGCGATAAATTTCGTCCTCGGTGCCGGGGGCGAGGGGCACGTTGACGTTGTAGCCGTATCCGGGGCCTTCGCCAAGCTCGTTTTCAAAGCCGGAGTTCCAGGGGAAGAGCGTGCGCGCGGACTCGTGGACGGAGATGTTGAGGACGCGGGGCTCGTCGTAGAATGCGAATTGAACGCCGTCACCGTGGTGGGCGTCGATATCGAAGTAAAGGACGCGAAGGTCTTGATGGAGGAGATACCTGATTGCGATCACGATGTCGTTGAGGTAGCAGAATCCGGAGGCGTAGTTGCGGCCGGCATGGTGGAGTCCGCCAGTGGGGCTGAAGACGAGATCGATGTCCGGCTGTGAAGTCAGCAGGTCTGCGCCCATGACGGACGCTCCGACGATGAGCTTTGCATACTCGAGCACTCCGCGGAAGATGGGGTTGTCATCGGTACCGATACCGTAAGAGAGCATGTGCGGGTTGAATACTCCCTGGGAGGCCATGACGAGGTA
>Ga0315278_10005444_pt1 | contig 11557 bp, 9 predicted proteins | sample YL17G06_0_MG_FD_203880 | JGI IMG/M metagenome (GOLD analysis project Ga0315278, IMG submission 203880) | Sediment microbial communities from Yellowstone Lake, YNP, Wyoming, USA - YL17G06_0 | ecosystem: Environmental > Aquatic > Freshwater > Lake > Sediment | place: USA: Wyoming | collected... | reverse complement strand
TGGGGCGCCTCGGGCCGGCCCGGATCGACGAAGGCGAGCACGCACACGTAGCGCGCGGCCCGGCGCTCGGGGGCGTCGGCGCCCAGCGAGGCCAGCTCGGCCAGCAGCTTGGCGTTGTTGTCCATATCGGTCGCATCCTCGCCGGCATAGCGCCTGGTGCGCACGCCAGGGCCACCGCCGAGGGCGTCGACCTCGATACCGGAGTCGTCCGCCAGCGTCGGCAGGCCGGATCGTTCGGCGCCCCAGCGGGCCTTGATGATGGCGTTCTCGGCGAAGGTCGCACCGTCCTCGACCGGGTCACCGGGGATGCCGAGGTCGTCGAGGGTCACGAGCTCGACCTTGGGCAGATGGAGGAGCTGACGGAGCTCGCCGAGCTTGTGGTGCGAGCGGGTCGCGATGAGGATCCGCCTCACGCTCGGATAGTCCGCTGTCGGCCGTCGGCTCAGGCGCCGGCGCGGGCGAGCGTGGAAGCCTGCAGCTCGAAGAGCTGGCGCAGGCCATCGTCGGCCAGGCCGAGCAGGCGATCCATGGACGCCCGGTCGAAGGGCTTGCCCTCGGCCGTCGCTTGCAGCTCCACGTACGTGCCGGCATCGGTGCCCACCACGTTGAAGTCCACGTCCGCCCGCGAGTCCTCCGAGTAGTCGAGATCGAGGTAGGCGGCGCCGTCGAGCAGGCCGACGCTGACCGCGGCGACGTGGCCGACCACGGCGGGCTCCAGCCCGCGCGAGCGAAGGGCCAGGACGAGCGCCACGTAGCCGCCGGTGATCGAGGCGGTGCGCGTGCCGCCGTCCGCATTGAGCACGTCGCAGTCGATGGTCACCGTCCGCTCGCCGAGCTTGGCCGTGTCCACGACGCCGCGCAGCGAACGGCCGATGAGGCGCTGGATCTCGTGCGTCCGGCCGCCCAGGCGCCCCTTGACCGACTCGCGCTGGGTCCGCTCCGAGGTCGCCCGCGGCAGCATCGAGTATTCGGCTGTCACCCAGCCGAGTCCCTTCCCGCGCAGGTGCGGCGGGATGCGGTCCTCGAGCGAGGCGGAGCAGAGCACGTGCGTCCCACCGACCTTGATGAGGCATGAGCCCTCCGCCCACTTCTGGACGTTGGTCTCGATGGTCGCCGGCCTCAGCTGAGCCGGCGTGCGGCCGTCCTCGCGGAAGCGGGCCGATCCGATAGTCATGAGGTCATCTCCCGTTCGTCGGCTTCCTCGCGCTTGGCACGAGCCCAGAGGACATCGAGTTCGTCGAAGGTCATGCTGTTCAGGGGGCGCTCCTCGGCAAGTCGCTCGACGCGCGCGAAACGGCCGGCGAACTTGGCGTTGGCCGAGCGCAGCGCCGCCTCGGCATCCAGGCCCAGCTTACGCCCGAGGTTGACGATGACGAGGAGCAGGTCGCCGAACTCCTCGTGCCGCTCCGCCTCGCCATCGGCGGCGAGCAGCTCCAGCGCCTCCTCCTCCAGCTTGTCGATGACGCCCTCGACGTCCGGCCAGTCGTAACCGAGGGACGCGGCACGTTCCTGGATCTCCTGGGCGTAGGCGAGGGCAGGCAGCGAGCGCGAGACGCCGGCGAAGGCGGCGGGCATGCCCGGCCGGGCCGCGCGCTCGCCGCTGGCCGTTGGATCGGCGGTCGATGGATCGGCAGCGGCGGCTGCCGCTCGCTCGCCGGCCTTGATCGTCTCCCAGTTGCGCAGGACGTCGCCGGCCGTGCGCGCCTCGACGTCGCCGAAGACGTGCGGGTGGCGGCGCACGATCTTGGCCATGATCGAGCGGTAGACGTCGGTCAGGTCGAAGACGCCGGCTTCGGCTGCGCGCTCGGCATGGAGCACGACCTGGAGGAGCAGGTCGCCGAGCTCGTCGGCGAGCGCCGGTGTCGGGCCGTCCTCGAGCGCGTCGTAGACCTCGTAGGCCTCCTCGAGCAGGTGCTTGCGCAGCGTCAGGTGGGTCTGCTCACGATCCCAGGGGCAACCGTCGGGCGCCCGCAGACGGGCGGCCAGCCAGGGCAGGCCGTGGGGGCTGGCCAGGTTCGCCTCGCCCAGGAGCGGCGGCAGGAACCAAGCCGGCGACCGCTCCGCCAGGTCCGATGCCGACAGCGCGCCGACCGTCGTGTCCGATGCGCCAAGGAGGCCGAATACGGGATGGTCGGCCGGGTAGAGCGCCGACAGGATCGCCAGCGGCTCGGGGGGTCGAGCATGCCTGCCAGGCAGCACGGGCGGCTCGAACGGTCGGTCGCCGGGCGCCGACGATCCGGCGGACGCGACGATGAGCAGGCCCCAGCCCGGGTCGAACGGCCGTCGAGGCAGCGCCTCGGCGCTCACCACCTGGAGCCCGTCCGCGACGGTCACCCCGAGGCGGGCCTCGAGGTCGCGCAGGGCGGCCTCGATCACGGCCTACAGGCCCGAGAGGGCGTCGTAGTGCTGCTCGATGACGGCTGCGGCCTTCTTGGCCACGTACCATGCGTCGAAGGCGTAGAGGCCGATCTTGTTGATCTGCTCGGGCGTCAGCGGGCGCAGCGCCCGCTCCCCCGCCTTGTAGATGTGGTAACCGTCGGGCAGCTGGAGGCCCTCCGAGACCTGGCCGGCCTGGAGCGCGAAGAGGATCTCGTCGACCTTGCTGTCGCGCGACTGTCCTGGTGCGACCCAGCCGATGTCGCCGCCCTTGATCGACTCGAGGCCGTCCGAGTTCTCCCGGGCGAGCGCCTCGAAGTCCGCACCGGCCTCGCGGGCCCTGATGAGGATCTCCGCCGCCCGCTGCTCGGCCGGCGGTCGCTTGCCGTCGTAGCGGATGACGTGGTACCCGAACTGCGACTTGACCGGGCCGATCACGTCACCCAGCGCATGGTCGCCGTCGAAGACGGCCGTGCCCAACTCTTCGACCATCGTGCCGCGTGTGAACCAACCGAGGTCGCCGCCGTTGATCCCGCTGCCCGTGTCGTCGCTCTCGGTCTTGGCGAGATCGGCGAAGGCCACGTTTCGTGCGTCAGCTGGCGTCGCCTTGAGCTTGGCCACGGCTGCCTCGGCCTCGGCCTTGGCGGCCGCCCAGGCCGCGTCGTCCGCCGGCAGATCCGCGGCGCCGCCCGGATCGTCTTTGGGCGAGTAGAGGATGTGAGCAGCCCGCGCTTCCTCCTCGGTGCCACCGGCCTCGATGAGGATCTCCGAGGCGCGGATCTGCTCGACCGGGCTCTTGGTCGCCGCGGCGACCAGCTTCTCATCGAGCTTGTCCTGGAGGACGCGTCCGATCAGGGCTGCCTTGTAGGCTTCGAGCCCGGGGCCCTGCTCGACTGCCGCCCGGAAGCTGGGGTCCTCACGGGCCGGCGTGACCTCCGTCACCCGGCCGATGCGGAAGGTGCCGTCGGCGCCCTCGACGACCTCGGTCGTGCCATCGTCGGGGAGCGCGAAGAGTGCCTTGAGCCAGGCATCGTCGGTCGGGTTCGTATCGGCCAGCGTGCCGTACAGGCCACCGTTCTCCTTGCTGATGTCGTTGCTGTACTTGGCGGCCACGGCCCCGAAGTCGGCGCCCCCCTCGAGCTCGGCGAGGGCGCGCTCAGCGGTCGCCCGGGCGGCCGCCTGCTGCTCGGCGCTCGGAACGTCCTGACCGGCATCGACCTCTGGTCGGACGAAGATGGCGTAGGTCTTGCGCAGCTCTGGCCGCGCGGCCTCACGGACGAGGGCAGCCTCCAGGTCGGCATCGGAGGCCGTGATGCCCTCTTCCGCCGCGTACTTGGCGAGCAGGACCTCGTCCACGACCGCGTCGAGCGCGGTCTGGCTGACCCCGTTGCGTTGCTGGGAAAGCAGCTGTAGCTGGCTCGTCGCGCTGTCCTGGCTGACCTCACCGGCGGCGAGCGCCTCGCGCACCCGCTTCTCGGCCTCGGTGATGCGGAAGAGCTCGATCTCAGCCCGCTTGACGTACGCGTCCCGGCTCACGTTCTGGCCGTCGACCGTGACGACCGACTGGAGGTGCTCGTTGTAGTAGGAGACGGCCACGGCCGCGATGAGGATGCCGATGGCAGCCGCGATGACGGCCACAAAACCGACCGTCACATAGAGCTTCTGCCGTGCCTCCTGGTCGTGCGTCGATCGGTGGCGAGGCGCGCCTGGCTGCTTGGCTCGAAAGGTCATGGGTGACGAGGATCCTGCTGCTGGGGGTGGGCCGTGGATCGACGTGGCCCGACCGTCGTTGAGCGGCGCGTATCGTACCGCACCGCGGCCCGGTAGCGGCCGGCCGGGTACTCTAGGCGCGGTTCAGGTCCCCTCGGGTGACCTGACCTGCCGCCCGGCCCGGCGACGACAGGAGGCATGATCATCGATACCAAGGACATGGTGCGCGGCCGCCACGTGCTCGTGACGGGCGGCTCCGGGACGATCGGCGCCCGGCTGGTCGAGCGGCGTTCCCAGTGGCACCGACCGGCCCGGTAGCCTGATTGACCGAGCGGGCCGTCGATGACTCTGGCGCGGCCGCGCCTGCCACGCCGAAGCTGTCCGTCCTGATCCCCTGCTGGAACTCAGCGGCCACCATCGAGCGCGCCATCCACTCGGTCCTCGCTGAGCACGAGATCCCGCTCGAGTGCGTCGTCATCGACGACGGATCGATCGATGGCACCGCCGACGTGGTGCGGGCCATGGCGGAGCGCGATGCACGCATCGTGCTCGTCCGGTTGGAGGCGAATGAGGGTGTCTCGAACGCTCGCAATCGCGGACTGGCCGTGGCTCGTGGCAAGTGGCTGGCCTTCCTCGACGCCGACGACCGCCTGCTGCCCGGTGCCATCGCGGCCCTCATGCGTCCCACCTCAGGCCCTGACGTCCTGGCCGTCATCGGCCAGCGCGTCTGGACGGACGGCGAGCGGACCTGGCTCTCCCCGCAATACGACATCCCCGACATCCGTGAGCCCGGCCGTAAGTCGATCGCAGCACACCCGGGCCTGCTGTACTACGCCTCCGCCACCGGCAAGGCGCTCCATCGCTCCCTCATCGGCGACCGGCCCTTCGGGGGGCGCGTGCTCGGCGACCAGCCCTGGACGATCCACGCGATGCTCAGCGCGGGCGATCAGATCGAGGTCATCGGCGAGACGGTCTACGAGTGGAGCCGGCCCCACCCCGACCGATACGTGCCCACCATCACCGCCGAGACGCGCACGTCGGCGGGCCGTGCGGCAGAGATGGCCAACGTCGCCCGAACGGCCTTCATGGAGGTCAGCGCGGACGTCGATGCGCTGGTCGACGACGAAGGGACGAGGCTGACGATCATGCGGACCTACTTCGAGCGGCTACTGCGCTCGGACATCAGCGACCGCCTGCGGATCGCGGCCGAGCGGCGGGACCCGGCGACTGCCGAGCTGTACGAGGCGGTCGGTCGGTTCTTCGAGGCCACGCCCAGCGCGATCCTGGCCAGCACCGATGTCCACCTGACGCTCGTCCTCCGATCTGCCGGATATCGGTATTCGGTCTTGGCCCCGTCGGCGCGCGCGGCCTACTGGCGCATGGCTGGGCCAGTGCTGCGCCGCGACCCGAGGTCGAGCATGCACCTCGGCGGAAACCCCGTCTTCGGGTCCGCCTTCTTGCTCGCTCGTACGCTCAGGCCACGCGTGGGCCAGACGATCGCTGGTGCCATCCTGTGGCCGGCGTCGCTCGTGGCGCGTGCGATCCGCCGCCTCGGCCTCGCCTGACGGGCCATCGCCTCACTGGCTGGCGGCGCGACGTTCAGCCAGCCAGCGCTCGATCACGGCTGCGATGCGCTCCCCCGCCTGGCCGTCCCACAGAGGCGGTGGGCTTGATGGCGCCTCGGGCGCGTCGACGACGATCGCTCGCACCGCTTCAGCGACGGCTTCCGGGGCGATGAGTCGGTTCGTGCCGTGCGTGATGGTGATCGGCCGTTCTGTGTTGGGACGGACCGTCAGGCAGGGGACGCCCAGGAATGTCGTCTCCTCCTGGATCCCGCCCGAGTCCGTGACCACCGCCGACGCCCCACGGACGAGCGACAGGAAGGAGACATAGCCGAGGGGCTCGACGATCCTCAATCGCGGACCCGCCACGAGGCCCGCCGCCGTCAAGGAGGCCACCCCGCGTGGATGAAGCGGCAGCACGACCGGCATGATGCGGGCCACCGCATCGAGCATCGAGACCATCCGGCGAGCCGCCTCCGGCGAGTCGACGTTGGACGGCCGGTGCAGGGTGGCCACCGCATATGGACCTGACAGCCCGTGGGCCTGTCGAGCTGCCGTGACATCGAAGCGGGCAAGGTTGGCGACGAGGGTATCGATCATGGGGTTGCCGACGAACTCCACGCCCGCCGGCCCACGTCCCTCACGACGCAGGTTGTCGGTGGCCTCGGGGCTGGTCACGAAGAGTAGATCCGAGAGCAGGTCCGTGACGCGTCGGTTGACCTCCTCTGGCATGGTCGGGTCGAAGCTGCGCAGGCCGGCCTCGACGTGGGCCAGGGGATAGAGGCGCTTGGCGCAGACGACGGCCGCCGCGAGCGTCGAGTTGACGTCGCCGTAGACGATGACCAGGTCGGGCTCGAGCTCGACCAAGACGCGATCGAGCTCGACCATGATGGCCGCCGTCTGTGCCGCGTGCGTCCCGGACCCGACGTTGAGGTTGATGTCCGGCTCGGGAAGGCCAAGCTCGCCGAAGAAGACGCCGGACAGGGTCTCATCGTAGTGCTGGCCGGTATGGATGAGGATCTGCCTGGCGCCGTGCTGGTCGAGGGCACGGATGACCGGGGCTGCCTTCATGAAGTTGGGCCTTGCCCCGACGACGTGTGCTAACGTCCCGGCCATGCTTCCCTCCGCTTCGAGCGCCCCGGCTGGTACCGCCCGACGCGACCGGGAGATTATGGCCGACAGACGGGCACCGAGCCCTTGCCGTTGAGGCTGCGCACGGGCGCCGCCAACGTTCGGCTCCTGCTCCGCGACCTCGGCGTCATCGCCACCGGCCGCCGAGGGGATGGGAAGCGACGTTCTGTCGCCCGAGCCATCGCGGACCTGCGCTCGTACCTGCTTGCCCTCCGGGCGCAGGCATCCGGCCATCGCTCGCTGGCGGCGGAACGCTCCGAGCGTCTCCTGGACGCGCACCCGGACCTGTTCTGGTCGCTGCGCATCGCCATGTCGAGCAGCTCGCGACGTGGGGAGCCGTCAGCGACTCTGGCAGCGACACGGCGACTGCGGCAGATCGCCGATTCGGCGGAGCTGCGACGGCGAGAGCGAGACCTCGTGGGACGGCTGCGGGAGACGGATCCCGACTGGCTGCCGACGATCGCCAGCACATCCGGCGCCGTCGACCCGTCCGGCCCCAACGTCGTCATGCACCTCTTGAAGGCATCGCTCCCGGACCGCCAGAGCGGCTACACCATCCGAAGTCGCGAAACGCTCCGGGCACAGGTCGGGGCCGGCCTCGAGCCCTTCGTCGTGACGCCATTCGGCTACCCGCCTCCACGCTCCGGAGCCACGACCCCGGGGATCGAGCTCGTTGACGGCATCAGGCATCATCGGCTGCAGCCCGGCGCACCGACCGACGCGCTCGCACTGGACGAGTTCCTGTCGCGCACGGCGACGCTGGCGGCCGAGGTCGCACGACGTGAGCGTCCGGCCATCATCCAGGCCACGTCCGGTCATCGCGGCTACGAGTACGCGCTCGTCGGTGCCGCCCTGCGCGGCCAGCTCCGTCGCCCGCTCGTGTACGAGGTCCGCGGCTTCCTCGAGGCGAGCTGGACGAGTGAGGCAGGCATCGCCGAGACCGCCGAGGCTGCCGAAACGACCCGCCGGCGATACGCCACCGAGGCACGGGTGATGGCCATCGCCGACGGCATCACGACGATCGGCATGGCCATGCGTGACGAGCTCGTCGCCCGCGGAGTCCCCGCCGAGAAGATCGTGGTCGTGCCCAACGGCGTCGACCCCGAGGCGTTCCAGCCGACCGAACCGGATCCCGAGCTGCGGGCCCGCTATGGCCTCGGCGATCGCTGGGTCTTCGGGTATGTCTCGAACATGGACCATTTTCGCGAGGGTCATGAGGTGCTCATCGAGGCCACGGCTCGGCTCGTCGCCGCGGGCAGGTCGGTCGCCTGCTTGCTCGTCGGCGACGGCCTGCTGCGAGCGCGGCTCGAGGCCCGCGTGACCGCGGCCGGCCTGCGATCATCGGTCATCTTCACCGGCAAGGTGCCGTACGACCAGGTCCGTGCGCACTACGCCCTTCTCGATGCCTTCGTGATCGCCCGGGTCCCCGATCGAGCCGCGCGCTTCGTGACGCCGTTGAAGCCGTACGAAGCGATGGCCATCGGCCTGCCACTCGTCGTCTCCGACCTGCCGGCGCTGACCGAGATCGCGGCGCCGGACGAGCGCGGTCTGGCCTTCCCCGCGGGCGATAGCGCGGCCCTCGCGGCCACCCTGGAGCGTCTTATCGATCAGCCCCGACTCAGCGCTGACCTGGCTGCGGCTGGACGCGCCTGGGTCCTTGCGGAACGGACGTGGGCCGCCAACGGTGTCCGCTACCGCGACCTTTACGAGGCCATCCTCGAACGCTTCGACCGCCAGGCCTAGAGCAGGTCGCGATAGAGGTCGAGGAGCGCGGCGCTCTGACCTTCCCAGGTGAAGCGCTCGTGCGCGACGCGAAGCACGTGCGCTCGCTGCCGTTCTCGGGCCTCGACTGGCGCCGTGAGGATCTCTCGGACAGCCGCCGCGATGGCCGATGCGGATGTCGGATCGCAGAGCAGGCCGACACCGGCTCCCCGCACCAGTCCCGCCATGCCCGGCAGGTCAGACGCCACCACCGGGACCCCTGCGGCGAGGCTCTCGAAGAGCTTCTGCGGCGTCGTGAAGAGGTGGTTGACGGAGGTCGGCTGGATGGCCATCACGGAGACGTCGGCCGACGCCGTCCATTCGAGGAGTTCATCCGGCGGCACCGGTGGTAGCAGCATGACCCGGCCGACATATCGAGGGATGGAACATGCCACGGCGAGCGATTCGCTCAACCTCCCGAAACCCATCAGGCAGAGGACGGCTCCTGGCACATCGAGGATCGCTTCCATGGCCTGCTCGATGCCGCGCTCCGACATCAGGCCGCCCTGGTAGAGGACCACGGCGGTCTCGAGCGGAAGACCCAGCGCCTCGCGGATCCGGTTCGGCCGCGGAGAGGGAGGGGTCCAGCGCTCGGGGCAGTTCATGACCACGATGGGCGGCGGGACATGCAGCTGGCGGACGAGCAGGTCTGCGTACGACGCGTTGACGGTCATGACCCGATCGGCCGCCTGGGCCCAATGACGCTCCAGTCGTTCGAGGATCGCCTTGCCCGGCATGCCGGCGTCGGCCTGGTCACGTGACTCCATGTAGATGTCCCGGCTGTCGTAGATGGTCCGGCCGCCGTGGCGCCGCCGAAGCCGGGCCAGCGCGGGCAGCGAACCGGCCCACATGCCGTGCCAGATGTCGGCCGGCTCGGCCCTTTCCGCAAGTGCTGCCGCCCAGCCAAGCGGGTAGAGGGGAAAGAACCTGACGATGCGACGCCAGCGTCGGAAACGGCCCGCGACTGACCGCCCGGTCCAGCCCGGCAGAGCGAGTGGCTCCTCGCCCCCGGCACCGCCCGCCGCCGTGGTCGGCGCGCCGGCCATGGCACGCGCCAGACGCTGACGAGCTGCGCCCCGAAGGCCTGGCACGGCCAGCCGCCAGTCCCACGGGGCACGCACGAGTCGATAGCCACCCCGCTCCTCGGTCACTGGGAGACCTGGATACCAGCGTGCGTAGACGGTCACGTCATACCCCGCCGCGATGGCTGACCGCGCCATCCGGAATGTGCGGGCGTCGTACTGGCCCGTCGAGTACGAGACGTAGGCGATCCGGGGCCTGCGGTGGTCGGCCGCCGCTCCCAGTCCCACGCTCGGGCGTGGGAGCTCGCCCCCACGCATCACCGCGTCGGCCGGGGCAACGACCGGGGCATCGACCGACGGCGAGTTCATCCCGATGGATCCGGATCTGTCGCCATCCGACTCCAACGGACGCGGGTCAGGACCGCGTCGACCAACCTGCACCCAGCCGCAGGACCTGGCGCGCGCGAGCCGCTCGCCCGGCTGACGAATCGACCGTGTCGACGATCAGGTCCGCCCGGGCGAAGACGGACGCCCAGTCGACGGCCCGGTGGGCGGTCAGGATGACCACCACGTCGACGGAGCCGAGGAGCGACGCGAGGTCCACGCTCGGGCGTTCGACGCCGTTGGCGTCACGGAACAAGGGCACGTGGGGGTCGTGGTAGCGGACTTCCGCGCCGCGCTCGGCGAGACCGGCCAGGACGTCCGCGGCGGGCGAGTTTCGCTCATCCTGGACGTCCGGCTTGAAGGCCACCCCGACGACCCCGACCTTCGCGCCCTTGAGCGCGCGGGCACGGTCGTTCAGGGCCTCGGCGACGAGATCGACGACGTGGCGGGGCATCGCCACGTTGATGTCGGCGGCCAACTCGATGAAGCGATCGATGAAGTCGAACTCGCGCGCACGCCAGGATAGGTAGTAGGGATCGATCGGGATGCAATGGCCACCGACGCCGGGGCCGGGCGTGAAACGCATGAACCCGAACGGTTTGGTGGCCGCCGCGTCGATGACCTCCCAGACATCGAGGCCCATCCGCTCGCAGAGCAGGGCCAGGTTGTTGACGAAGGCGATGTTGATGTTGCGGAAGACGTTCTCGAGCAACTTCGCCAGCTCCGCAGCGTCGGGCGACGAGAGCTCGACGACCCGGTCGTTGATGCGGCCGAGGAGGGCGGCTGCGCGGCCGGTGGCAGCTGGTGTCATGCCTCCGACGAGCCGCGGGACCCCCCGCGCCGCGCTGGCCGGGTCACCGGGATTGACGCGCTCCGGCGCGAAGGCGAGATCGAAGTCGGTGCCGGCCCGCAGGCCGCTTGCTTCGATCACCTCGCGAAATGGCCCGGCCGTCGTGCCCGGATAGGTCGTCGATTGCAGCACGACGAGCTGGCCCAGGCGGATGTGGTCGCGGATGAAGGCGGCCGCCGCAAGCACCGGGCCGAGGTCCGGGTCCTTGGTGGCGGTGATCGGCGTCGGCACGCACACGAAGACCGCGTCGGCATCCTCGATCCGTGCCTGCGACTGGCCGACGACCCTGAGCGAGGAATCGAGGGCCACCCTCAGTCGCGCGTCGGTGACATCGTCGATCGGTGACCGCCCGGCTCCGATCGCGGTCACCCGCGCCTCCGAGATGTCGATGCCCGTGACGTCGAGGCCGGCCTCGGTGAAAGCGATGGCGAGCGGCAGCCCGACGTATCCGAGGCCGATGACGGCCACGTGCGTGTCAGAGGTCATCGACGGAGCATAGTCGAAGGCGCCGCACCAGTCCTTCCAGCACCGGGAACCGGCCTGCGGAGTCGCCGTGTTACCCTCCCATACCCATGACTTCCGCATCCGAGGTGCCAGCCTCGTTCCGCTCGTCCGCCGTGCGACCGGGGCCAGTCGGCCTCATCCGTGAAGGCGTCAGCGACGTCATCTCGCGACGACGGCTCATCCGCTACCTCGTCCAGTCGGACCTCAAGAAGACGGGCGCCGACACACTGCTCGGCAACATCTGGTGGATCGTCGAC
>Ga0315278_10005443_pt1 | contig 11557 bp, 8 predicted proteins | sample YL17G06_0_MG_FD_203880 | JGI IMG/M metagenome (GOLD analysis project Ga0315278, IMG submission 203880) | Sediment microbial communities from Yellowstone Lake, YNP, Wyoming, USA - YL17G06_0 | ecosystem: Environmental > Aquatic > Freshwater > Lake > Sediment | place: USA: Wyoming | collected... | reverse complement strand
CCCTGTTCATCTTGAACGGACTCCTGCTCATCAGCGTGATGTTGCCTCTCCTTCTCACGAGCAACGAGACCGTCTTCGCACGCTCTCTGTTCACGCGCAGAGACGTGACGGATGAGAACCGGATCTACCGCAAGTGGAACTCTTTCTCGTGCGTGGATTTCTACAAACCGGAGAAGGAGTCCGCCATTTCTTACGATGGCGAAGAGACCAGCGCCTACTACGAGGGCCTCTGGGGGTTGAGCCGCAGGTACCAGGGGAAAATGCTGGACCCCATCAAGGTCATCATCGACTCCTGGGCCATCACCTCCATCAACAAATTCGAGCCGGACACCCTGGATTTGGAGATCTACGACTACCTTCCGACCAACCTGGCCTACTCCCTCAAAGAAAACCCCAGAGTGCTCATCATGGGCGCCGGCGGCGGCATCGATGTGCTCTCCGCCCTTCACTACCGCGCAAGAAACACCCGGGCCGTGGAGATCAACCCGACGATCGTGGAAGCCGTACGGACGAAGTTCGCCGAATATGCCGGCAACCTCTACGATCGCCCCGATGTGGAGATCATCGTGGGAGAAGGCCGGCACTGCATCAACAAGGACACCCAGACGTATGACCTGATCCAGCTTTCCGGCGTGGATACCCTTTCCGGTGCCCAGGCAAGCTCCTACAGCTTCTCGGAAAGCTATCTGTACACGATGGAGGCCTTCGAAGAGTACCTCAACCATCTCAACCCGGACGGCATCGTCACATTCCTGCGCTTTGCCTTCAAGGAGCCCCGCGAAATGCTGCGGCTCTTCACGACAGCGTCCGAGGCTCTCCGCAGGCAAGGCGTCCAGGACGTGGGCAGGCACATCCTGGTCGTCCATTCGAACGTGCTGATCTTCGCCAACATCATGATCAAGAAGAGCCCCTTCACGGCCGAAGAGGTGGCGAAGATCGAGAAAGTCGTCCGGGATAAAGATTTCCGGTTCATCTTCAATCCGTACCAAGACGGGGAGAACAAGTTTTACGAATTCCTGCGTTCAGCGGACTGGAACAGCTTCTACGACCAGTATCCGTACCGGGTCTATCCGGTTACCGATGACAACCCCTTCTTTTTCAACTACACGAAATTTTCGTCGATCCTGCAGCCACCCAAGGAAAAGCTCTACTGGTTGTACTGGGTCGGTCAGACCATCCTGTTCTACGGGTTGTTCTGGGTCCTCCTCCTCTCCGCACTCTTCATCTTCCTTCCTCTCCTCGTCGATCGGGTCCGGGCCCGCAGAATCCCGGGGAAGTACCGGTTCCTGCTTTATTTCCTGGGCCTGGGGCTGGCCTTCATGTTTGTCGAGATCCTCCTCATGCAGCGCTTCACCCTTTTTCTGGGACAGCCGATCTACTCCCTCGCTCTTGTCCTCTTCAGTCTCCTGGTCTTTGCAGGTCTGGGAAGCTATTCCACCCGGTATTTCCCGCTGGCATCGGTTCCAATGTTCTCGGCCAGCTTTGGCCTGCTCGCTCTCACGCTCTTGGCAACTTACCTGCTCACCGGCCCCCTTTTCCAGAACATGCTGAAACAGGACCTCTGGGTGAGGGTCCTCCTGTCCGTAGCCCTGCTGGCTCCGCCGAGCTTTCTCATGGGTTTTCCATTTCCGATGGCCGTTCGTCTGGCGGACAAGTACGCGCAACCCATGGTCCCCTGGGGATGGGCGGTGAATGGCTATGGGTCGGTCGTGGGCTCGTTCCTGAGCGTCGTCCTCGGCATCACGTTCGGCTTCACCAAGGTCTATTTCATTGCCATTTGCATTTACCTGGCATGCGGTCTGCTCCTCGTGTCCCTTTGCCGCAATCTTACGAGAGCCTGAACAGACCTGAATGGGAACCGAAATTCCTGTCACGCCGAATCTTCCGCCTCCGACGGCCTCCGGCAGGCGATTTCTTCCCGCGATGCTCCTCGCGGGGATTTTCCTTGTGGCCGGCATTCTCCGGTTCCACCATCTGGAAACCCGGGAGCCTCGCATCTCTGACGAGGCGGATTACCTCATGGAGGCCCAGTGGGTTTCTTCCCTCACCCATGCTCTTCTGGACAGTCTTGCCCTCTACCAGGAAGAGCGTCGTTCCGGGAAGGATCTCTGGAAAAAAGAGGAGCAGTTGAGCCGCATCCGGGATTCCCTCCGCGGCCACGCTCCCTACATGGCCAGGCCCGGCCACATCCTGCTCATCGCCCTGGCCATGGAGTTTCTCGACAACCCCTTCCTCGCCGGCGCGTGGGTGAGCGCCCTCTTCGGCCTCTTGACCGTCCTGCCCCTTTCTGCGCTCGCCAGACGCCTCTACGGGACACCGGTGGCGCTCCTGGCGAGCTTCTTTCTGGCCATTTCGGCCTGCCATGTCTGGTACAGTCGCACAGGATTCGCCGAGGCAGACACGACCTTCTTCGTGGTTCTGACGATCTACCTGTACCTCGTGAGCACGAAACGCAGAACCCTGCCCCTCTTCGCACTGACCGGGCTCAGCGCAGGACTCGGCTTTATCGTCCATCACCGATTCGTCCTGTTCCTGGCAGCGCTCTGGCTCTTTGAGGTTCTCCGATGCGTCCGGGAGAGATCCCGGGGCAGACGGGCAGAGGACCTTTTGCGGTTTCTCGTATTGAATGTCTGCTTCGCGTTACCCATCTTTGCCATCGAGTTTCTTTATCACCTGGCCTTCATCGCTTTGCAGACGTTGGGGGAATCCTTGCCCTGTCCCACCTATTTCTCCCAGCTCCTCCTGATCCTCGGCTACATCCAGGTGAACAATCTCATCCCCTACGCCCACTTCTTCACCTGGCACAACTTCCTCACCTACCCTTACCTTTTCTGGATCTTCGAAGGACCCTGCTTCTGCGTCCTCCTCCTGGGCGGGATCGCCATGCTGGCCGTAAGGCATCGATGGCCCGAGGGGATCATCGCCCTGCTCTTGCTCGGCCCCCTGGCCTTCTACAGCTACCAGAACGCAGAGGCCCGGTTCATCAGCGGATCCCTTCCCTTCGCGATGGTCTCCATGGCTCTCTTTGTCCATTCGGCTCTCGCCTGGGCAGAGAAGAAAGGGTCTGCTATTATTCGGACTGCCTGGCTTCTGGTCCTGCTCGTCCTGGCAGCACAATCCGGAATCGCCTGGAGCCGGATCCAGGAGCATGATCAATTGAGGGCCGATTACCGTGGCGCAGCGGAATACCTTCTCAGCACGGGAAATCCCGGGAACGTTTCGGTCTACCCGCACCCTTTCCGGCTCTATCTGGGGGAGGCCCACACGGCCATCCCTCCCGGTTCGGAAGAAGGCTTGAAAGAGCTCTATGAGAACGGATTCCGGTACGCGGTTGTCGTGGAATTCCTGGACTATTACCTGCAGCGATTCAACATACCGGAGATCAAGACCCGCTTCGCCGGCATTCGATCCCTGCTCGACTCGAGACTCGTTTTCGAGAGGATCTGCGAGAGGATGGAGCCGGCCTTCGAGGCGCCTTGCGACTTCTGCACGTCGCCCCTGAACATCCTCGAAATCAACCTGAATTTCCGGAAATCCCTTGCCTTTATGGAGAAAGCCAGACAGAATACTTATGATAAGATCAGGGTTTACGACCTGGGGAAGGTTTTCCGCTCCGAGAATCCAGAGGGAAGATGAAACTGCTGGGGGGGGGAAACTCCCGAGGAAGGAACCTTCTTTGGGCGCTTCGTTCTTTCGGACTGCCCGTAAAGATTCCCCTCCGGTTTGACGATCTCCCACAAGGGACCCGCAATTCGACCTGCGGACGAATGACCCACACAGGATTCCCGGGCCGGACCCGCTTCCCGAGCTGAAATTGGAGTGTCGCCGTGAAACCCTCTCAGCGCGGTGAAAAACCTCCCGTGCACCTGAAGAGAAAGATCTCCTCTCTTGCGACCCGGAGCTTCCGGGCCGCTGTGGAACGCCCGTCGGTCCAGCGGATCTACGAAAGCATGCTCTGGAACCAGATCAAGGATGGGCCCATACCCGACCACATCGGCATCATTCTCGATGGTAACCGCCGCTGGGCTCGCGAAAAGGGACTGGCTCCCTGGAAAGGCCACGAACAGGGGGCCAGGAAGATCGAGGACTTCCTCAACTGGTGCATCGACATCGAACAGATCCGCTCGGTCACCCTATACACCTTTTCCACGGAGAACTTCCAACGTTCCGAGCAGGAGGTCTCCGAGATCTTTCGTCTCCTCAAGGAATACCTTCAGAACCTCATGAAGGATCAACGGGTCGACAGGGACGAGATCCGCATCAAGATGCTGGGCAGACTCCAGTTGCTTCCTTCCGAACTCCAGGAACTCATCCGTATGCTGGAGGAAAAGACGGCCCACTACAACAAGCACTTCGTCAACTTCGCGATCGCTTACGGCGGCAGGAACGAGATCGTCGATGCCGTCCGTGCCCTGGCAGCGGACGTGAAGGAAGAAAAGCTGGGACTGGACGAGATCAACGAGAACGTCATCGAAAGCTACCTGTACACCTCGCACCTACCGAACAGCAGCCCGGAGCTGATCATCCGCACCTCGGGCGAGATCCGGTTGAGCAACTTCCTCACCTGGCAGGGGGCGTACAGCGAACTCTGCTTCCTGGACGTTTTCTGGCCTGCTTTCCGCAAGATGGACTTTCTCAGGGCCCTGCGTACCTACCAGAAGCGCCAGCGCCGCTTCGGGGGATAGCAGGCGCTCCTTCCTCAATCCGGCTGACGCGCCTCAGACCCTCAGCTCCTGCAGTCTGGCCCGCATCTCCTCTCGGGTGACCGTCGCGGTACCGAGCTTTTCCACGACCAGTCCTCCGGCGAGATTGGAAAGGGCCGCGGCCTCTCTGAGGTTCGCGCCGGCGACAAGGGCGGTCGTGAACACCGCGATCACCGTGTCGCCCGCCCCGGACACGTCATAGACCTCGCGTGCATGGGCGGCGATTTCGAACGGCTGTTGTCCGGGCTCGAAGAGACACATCCCCCGTTCGCCCAGCTTGATCAGGACAGCCGAGCACTGGAGTTGATCCAGGAGCCGCGCTCCTGCCTCAACCAAGCTCTGCGAGTCCGATATCCGCACCCCACTTGCCAGTTCCGCCTCCAGCCGGTTGGGGGTGATCGCCGTCGCACCGCGGTAGAAGTCAAAATGATCTTTCTTGGGATCCACGGTGACGAACTTCCCCGAATGCCTGGCCCTTGGAATGATCTCCCGGAGGAGCGCCTCCTGGACGACACCCTTCCCGTAGTCCTCCACGACGACCGCGTCGACTTCGGACAAGATCTCCCGGATGCGTTCCGTCATCATTGCGAGCAGAGAGGCATTCATGCCCCTCGTGTCCTCGCGATCCACCCGGACCACCTGTTGCCGATGGGCCACGATCCGGGTCTTCAGAGTGGTAGGACGAGAAGGATCTCGAATCACCCCGCGGGTCCGGATCTTCTTCTCCTCCAGCATCTCCAAGAGCTTGAGGCCATACGCGTCGGCACCGACCAGGCCGCAGATTTCCACGCAGGCCCCCAAGGTCCTGGCGTTATGGGCAACGTTGGCAGCCCCTCCCAGCGAGAAGGTCTCCCGAAGGACCTCAACCACCGGAATCGGAGCCTCCGGAGAGATCCTGTTGACCTCTCCCCAGATGTACTGATCCAGGATCAGATCTCCAACGACCAGGATCCTTGCCCGGTCGAAACGAGCCAGAAGGGATTCCCACTCGACCATTGCAGTCCTCTTGTGCGCAATCGCGCGATGCAGCTCCGTTCAACATACCCTTGGACAGACCTGTCCGCCTTCAAAGTCGCTTCATCATAGAGGAACCTTCTTCGCCGGGTCAATGAGAAGAAGCGGCTCCTACCATCTCCGTTTCACCCCCCCGCCATTCCGGTTCCTGCCGCTGCAAGGCGCTCTCAGGAGAGCGTTGCCGCCAAGCCTGTCCAGGGTTGTCCCGGGTTTGTCTTTTGAGCATGCCCGGCCTATAATCCCCGAAGCCTTCAGGCGATGGAAAGACCGCGAGAGGAACCCTTCAACATGTTCAAGGCCAAGATCCTCCTGGTGGACGACGAGGAGGAAATCCTCAGAACCCTGAGCGGAAGTCTCGAGGACGAAGGCTACGAGGTCTGGACGGCCCGGGACGGCGCCGAGGCCATGGAGCGGGTCCGCGCGAGCCATCCGGACATCATTTTTCTCGATATCTGGCTCCCCGGCATGGACGGCATCGAGACGCTGCGGGCCATCAAGGAGTTCGATGCCGAGATCGAAGTGGTCATTATGACCGGTCACGGTACGGTCAACACCGCGGTTCAGGCCATCAAACTCGGCGCGTTCGATTTCCTGGAGAAGCCGCTGTCGATCGACACGGTCCTGGAAGTGATCCGCAGGAGCCATGAACAGAGCCTCCTCCAGAAGGACCTCGCTGAAACCAGGTTCCGGCCGCCCCGCAAGGACGAGCTCATCGGAAACAGCGAGGCGACTCGAAGAGTCCGCAAGGAGATCGCCAGGCTGGCCAAGGACGAAGGACCGGTCCTGGTTCTAGGGGAAGCAGGCACGGGGAAGGAACTGTTTGCACGGATTCTGCACGGTCAGAATCTCGGCAAGAAAAAGCCTCTTCTCAAATTCAACTGTACGATCTGGCCTGAAGACGAGCTGGAAGAAACCATCTTCGGACAGCAAACGGAGTCAGGCGGCAAGCGCCGGGAAGCAAAGAAATCCCTGCTGGAACAGGCTTCGGGGAGAACCCTCTACATCGACGCGATCGACGAACTCCCTCCGGCCGCACAGGCTCGGCTGGTAAGATCCCTCCAGGAAGGCAGGGAGGCTCGGCTCGTCCCGGCGTCTCTGCCCCACGGGCCTGCATGGATCGTGGCCTCCTCCACAAAGGACCTGGAAAAGGCGGCCCGGGAAGGCGCCTTCAGCCCGGACCTCCTGGCTTGTTTCCAGGGCGGCATCATCAGGATCCCTCCGCTCCGGGAACGGAAGTCCGACATCCCGGAGCTCACCCAGTTCTTCCTCAAGGCTCAGTGCATGGAATACGGCAGGAAACCGAAGGAGATCGACGACGCGGCCCTTCAGGCTTTGGTCGCCTACGACTGGCCCGGGAACGTGAAGGAGCTCAAGAACATCGTGGAGCGCCTCGTGATCTCCGTGCCCATCTCCCAAATCTCCTGCAAGGACATTCCTCCTTCCATCCGAGCGGCCGTCCTTCTCGAGGGCGAGGCGGGCAGGATTCAAGCATTCGAACTCTGGGATTCCTTCGAAGAAGCGGAGCAGGTTTGGGAGAGGGACTACCTGCTCTACCATCTCAAGAAAAGCGACGGAGACATCCGTACGACGGCCAAGGCCCTCAACATGGATGCCCGCAGGCTGAGCCGCAAGGTCGACAAACTCCACCTGGATTTCAGCCAGGAGTCTTCCAAATCATTGCTCCCCCAGAAGACCCTCAGGCGCAGCGTCGTCCTGGCAGGCCAGGGACTGCATTCCGGCATCAAGACGGGCCTCATCCTCACGCCTTTGCCACCCAACAGTGGAATCCTCTTTGGAAACATCAACACAGGAGAGGTGGTGCCGGCCCATGTGGATTACGTGGATTCCACCGAATATGCCACCTGCCTCCGCAAAGGATCGACATCGGCCAAGACGACCGAGCATTTTCTGGCAGTCCTCCACAGCTACCGGATCCACAACCTCCTGGTCAAGATGAACGACGAACTGCCCATCATGGACGGTTCTGCCCTGGACTTCTGCGCGATGGTGGAGGATGCAGGGATCGAAGAACAGGATGCTTTCCTCGAAGAGATCGTGATCGACAAGAAGTACGTCATTGGAGAGGAAGGGCACAACACCAAATTCATCCGGATCGAACCCGCGGACTGCTTCCAGGTGCATTACATCCTTCAGTACCCGGAGCCCATCGGCAGACAAGAGGTGGAGTTCACGCTGACGGATGAAAAAGAATTCAAGGACCAGATCGCACCGGCCCGCACGTTCGGATTCGTCCGGGACATCGAGAAGTTAGAGAAGATGGGCCTGGCGAGCGGCGGCCGGCTGAACAATGTGATCCTGCTGGACGACGAGAAGGTCGTGAACACCACGCTGCGCTTCCCGGATGAATTCGCACGCCACAAGATCCTGGATATCCTTGGCGACTTCTACCTCCTCGGCAGACCCATCCGCGGCAGGATCACGGCGCAGATGACCGGACACACGGAGAATTACGCCCTCATGAAGCTCATACGGGAGCAAAAGAAAATTGTCTGAATCGACGCTGAGAAAACCTGCGGCCACCTCCTCACTCCTGCAACCCTGGCCCTTGCTGAACTCCGAGACCCTATATTCCTTTCCGATTTACCGCCTCCGAAGGGACTCCCGCCGCTCCCCTCGCACCGGAAAGGTCCACACTTTTCTCGTGATGGATGCCACCGACTGGGTCAATGTGGTGCCCATGACACCGGAAGGCAACGTAGTCATGATCCGGCAATTCCGGCATGGGACGGGCTCCTTCGTGCTCGAGGTCCCCGGCGGCATGGTGGACCGGGAGGACAAGTCCCCCGAGGACGCGGCCCGCAGGGAGCTTCTGGAGGAGACCGGATACGAGGCGGAGCGGTTCCGCTATCTCGGCGCCGTCCATCCCAACCCGGCCATCCAGAACAATCTCTGCCACACGTTTCTCGCCGAGGCGGTCAGGCCCAAGCAGTCCCAGCGGCTTGACGGATCAGAAGACATCGAGGTGATCGAGGTCCCCTACGCGGGCATTCCGGCGATGATTGTGGGGGGAGAGATCACACACGCCCTCGTCCTCACTGCCTTCTTCTGGTACCAACAGCATCTCTTCGGGGGGCGCTCTTCCCCGGAACGGTCCGAATTGAAAGAGCGGTCGGAATAGTTTATGAATAACGGGGCTGTTCTCTCCCCCGGAGCACAAACGGGAACGGCCTCAGTTGCCCTGAATCCCGTTTCCGCGGGTTTGGGGTGTCCGCCCCAACGGAGGCAAGCATGTCGAGAGCCCATATCCTGAGCACGGGATTCTACGTACCGGAGCGGGTCGTCACCAACGACGACCTGTCCAAGATGTTCGACACGAGCGACGAGTGGATCCGGCAACGAACCGGCATCGAGCGCAGAAGGTTTGCGCCGGACGACGTGGGTTGCGCGGAGCTGGCCTATCAGGCCTCCCTGCGAGCGCTTGAGAATGCCGGAATCGAGGCCAGAGAGATCGACTGCATCCTGCTGGCCACCCTGAGCCCGGATTATCACTTTCCCGGCAGCGGGTGCGTCCTCGGGCACAAGCTTGGCCTGCCGGGCGTTCCGGCCATCGACATCCGCGCCCAGTGCTCCGGGTTCATCTACTCGCTGGCGATTGCAGACAGCTTCATCCGGGCAGGTCAGTACAAAAGGATTCTACTCGTTGGATCCGAGAAGCATTCCACGGCACTGGAATTCGCGGACCGCGGAAGGGATGTCACCGTTCTCTTCGGAGACGGTGCCGGGGCAGCCATCCTGGCGCCGACCGAGGAAGACCGAGGCATCCTTTCAACCCATCTCCACGCGGACGGTGAGTTCGTGGAAAGTCTGTGGCTGGAGTGCCCCGGGTCGGCCCATCCCCGCTGGGTCACCCAGGAGATGCTCGACCAGGGGAGAACCTATCCTCGCATGAAGGGCAAGGTCGTCTTCAAGAACGCCCTGGAAAAACTCCCCCCTGTCATCCAGGAAGCCCTTGCCCGCAGCCGTCTCAAGATCGAAGAGATCGACCTCTTTATCTTTCACCAGGCCAACCTGAGGATCATTGAGTACGTGGCCCAGCAGATGGGAATCCCGAGGGAGAAGGTCTACAACAACATTCAGGAATACGGCAACACGACGGCCGCATCCATCCCGATCGCCCTGCACGAGGCGGTCGAGAGGGGACTCCTCAAACCAGGGCAACACGCGTTGTTGAGCAGTTTCGGATCAGGCTTCACGTGGGCTTCAGCCCTGATTCGCTGGTAGCGCGGAGCCCGGTCTTTCTTTCGACCCTGTTTCCCGGCTCTGCAAGCACTCCCGCAAGAAGGGTGACCGCTCCCGCCATCCGTTGATCCTGCCTCACGGCCCCGTCACGATGCCGATCTTCCGGAGAAGTAGTGAGCAGGAAGGTTTCGGGTGACTCTTCTCGCGGGCTGGATGCTCGCGACCGGAATCCCGAACACGCGTTCGATGAACCTCACAAGGATCCGGAAGGTAGCGCCCCAGAGGACTTCCTCTCTTCCCCCATCTTCAATGAGCAGACAGGGCATCTCCCAAAGGTCCGTGTTTGTATTCTCTCCGGCGGACGAGGGAATGCAGAACCGGCAGAGCGCATAGTTCTCCGAGGCGAAGAAATGACGGAGGGGTACTCGAAGGATCTTCTCCACTTCCCAGTTGGGCCGGGGTTTCCATGTTCCCTGGATCCGCCCGACCAGGGGAAAGATCGTCCCGGGGAAAGCCAGCAACCGTTGAGCGGGGATGCTCCCCAGGTATTCGACCCTCCAAGGGGGCAATCGCATCTCCTCCCAGCTTTCCCTCAGAACACCCGCAAGGAGCATGAGGAGGGCGTCCCTCTCCGGGCCCCGCAGCCTTACAAGCCTTCGCAAGGGTGCGGACCTTGCCACCGGCAGAAGTCTCGCAACCAGGAGGAAAGCGAGAGCCCGATCGTATCTTCGATCCGTGCGGCCTCCCGGACAGCAGAGATCGCCTGGTTGTTGAACCGAGGCCGACCGCTTGTTGAGGATGACCACGTATTCCTGCAGGCCCGGGTCGAACTCCAGGGGGATCAGCACGCCGGAGGAGCGCCACTTCTTACGTTCCTCAACCCGCTCCCGGATGAACCGCATCTCCTCCGTGTAGTCAACCGGCGTGCCTGCCAGGCTCCTGACGACATGGTCTCGGAGCTCCTTTTCCTGCGTCACCAGATCTTCGTGCATCGGAATCTCTCACGGAGCCTCGCCGTCCTTTGGGAAGCCGTCTCGATCTGGGGCTTTCCCGAAGTACCTGTAGACCGCTGTCTGGTCCCCAAAGTAAAAAAGGTGCCCCTCCTGTGTAAACCGAAACTCGTACCGGACGATCGCCATGTTGCCGCGGCGTCTGTCGCTCGTAATGCGGCCCTCCAACAGAACCGGAGGTCCCAGCTTCACGAGCCGCTTGAACTCCGCCTTGTGGATGCGGCTGCCGTACCCGGACCATCCTTCGCCGAAGCGAATGTCCAGGAGAATCTGCGCGGCCAGGAGTCCCACCATTCCGGTCAGATGGATGATCACGGCTCCCGGCAGATGGGGCGGATGGATGACATCCTGGTTTCTCTGCTCTGCAACAAGGGGAAAGGACTTGGTCGTCTCCATCTCGCAGGTGATCCGGTTGCTCGCCCGGTCGACATCGAGGAGGCGATCCAGGAAGAAACCTTCGGGCTTATACGGAAACCCCCTTAAAAAATCGTCATCGAATGAGGATGGCTGCATTCCTCTGCATCCACAATCCAAGGGATCTCGCTTCCATGGACAAATAAAATCAGAGCCGCCAGAGGAATCGGCGGCCCGGGAACAGAACGAATCTACTATATCGTTTTCAAAAAAGAT
>Ga0315278_10005442_pt1 | contig 11557 bp, 13 predicted proteins | sample YL17G06_0_MG_FD_203880 | JGI IMG/M metagenome (GOLD analysis project Ga0315278, IMG submission 203880) | Sediment microbial communities from Yellowstone Lake, YNP, Wyoming, USA - YL17G06_0 | ecosystem: Environmental > Aquatic > Freshwater > Lake > Sediment | place: USA: Wyoming | collected... | reverse complement strand
GGTGCATCCTTCTGGGCTTGCCGGGTGTAAGCCAGCCTCCATGTCACCAGTCAAGCTCCTCGGAACAGGCGTCCACAGACTCGGACATGCCGGCCTTGATAGACTCGCGCATACCCGGAACCGAAAGCAGGAACAGCGTCTCCTGGATAGCATCCCAGTCCTCAGCCGAAACCAATACCGCGTTGCTGCGTTTGCCGGAGATGGTGATGGGCTCGTGGGACTCGGCGGCCTCGTCCATGAGGCGGTAGAGGTTGGCGCGTGCTTCACTGGCGGTGAGGGTGGTCATGGCGGGGCTCTTAAATGTAGAGATAAAAGCGTACGCTATAACGTACGTTTCGGCAAGGAAGCTTATGCAACAAGATATTCAGCGCATTACATATCAAAGAATGTATTGGCAGTCCGGCAGGTCAGAGCCGGGTATTTCGCGGCAAGGTGGAACCTTGCATTTACCTCACCGAAGTTTGCAGCGACGGGCAGAAAGTTACTGCGAGAAATCCCCCCGAATTTCCGTGACTTTTTACTCGGACCCCAAATATTAGTCTAGCCCCAAATATGGGTTCAGACGTTCCCGCGGAGACTTTTCCTCGAAATCGCTTGAGGTAGATTTAGTAACTTGACGACTTCAAGAACCTACCCGCTCAAGCAGCATGTGCAACCCGCTTGGCAACGGAGTCGGGAAGATCGATTGGAGCGAAGAAAGAAGAAGGGTAAGGGTAGTCTTCACCCGATTCATCCACCACTCGAATCTGGCCGTGGGTATTTGCCGCAGCGTCAGGCAACGCTCGATACAGCTTGCGCAGTTCCAATGAAACCTCGTAGCCGGTGTTTTGCGTACAGATAACAAATTTCGTCATGGTCATGATCGTTCCAACAATCTCTTGATCTTGAATTCACGTTTATCCAGGCCGGACGCTTCGTACCAGTGTAAGGCAGCATTGAGCAATGTGCCATTTCCGCTCCCGCGCGCAATGGTTTTGGCCGAATGTATTGAGCCCACAATTTCAAAATTAATTCGCCCAATATCGCAGCGCTGCTGGGTTGCGAACCAGCGGTAGATTTTGCTCTCCTCGCCAGTTCAGTTGTGGATCCGGCCCCTGTGTGTTGGTTGGACGTTCCCGCAGGCACGTCCAAGAAAAGGGCTCTGACCCCTTTATCCTTTCTGCACTGCGGAAATGATGTCTCCAATGTTCATGGTAAGTCTCCTGTTCCGCTCGCAACAAGTTGCGGCCGAAAAAAATGGCCCAGATCGGAAACAGGATGAACGCAGGAATGCCGCCGATCCAGAGGCCGATGTGAAAGTCCACATCCTCCCCATAGGCATCCGGGTTCCGCAGCAGCGCAGGCAGGTCGAGGAGAAAGAAAAAGCTCAGCCCCACGATGACGAAGCCAATTCCGGCGATCATGCCGATCGTGAAGAGCCCGCGGGAGAGCCTGCTTCTCAGCAGCCAATTGACGATGACGAGCCAAACTCCCACGAAGCCCATCGGGCCCATGAAGAAGATGTCCGAAATCAGCTGCGGATCGACCAGGATCGGCGCTTCGAGCAGGACGACGGCGGGGTACGCGACGAGGCCGACCACGAACGCCGCGCGGCTCAGGTTCGGCGCAGATCGACGGCCGAGATGGTGGACCGCGATGACGACCGGGATCATGCAGAGTGCCTGCAGCAAGATCCCCACGTTGTGGCCAGAGAACAGGAGCCTGCCGAGCAGAGGAACGTCTTCGAGCTTCTCGAAGTCAGTGTGAAGGCTGACGATGTAGACGAAAGCCGTGATCAGCGATCCGAAAGAGAAAATTCCCATGGAGCCGCTCGCGATCGCCGCCCTTCCAGCGGAGCGAGAGCGATCGCGCTCTTCGCGACTCACCACGAGTGCGCCCTCGCAGTGCTTTGGCATGGGCATCTAATCAAAATGTGCAGCAACGTCGTATCCCTTTTTTGTGATCTCAAATAGCTCTCCGCGGTCACCTAGCGCAACCAGCAGCTCTTGCTTGATCAACTCCTGTATCGCAGATTCCCAAACTACAAGAGCGTGGTGATCCGCTTTATCTGTAAACAGACTTTTGCCATTGCTAGAAAGATCGACGCCTTCCCCGAAACGTTCGAACACCACTAAACCGCTCGGGTCCTTAGCAGCTTCGGTGAGAATGATCTTCGCCTCTTTGGACAGAGTAGCTTGCGAAGGGCCGGGTAGATGTGCAATTGGGGCAGACTCACGAAACATCGCCGTCCCGAAACCAAAAACGCCCAGAAAAAGCAAAACGAATATGCCGACCCTGACCTTCTCAGAGGCCCTGGCAAAGAAAAAGTATGCGAGAACGGAAAGAGCAACGGACAGCAACGCCAGGATGCCGAGATGGCTTTGCGCTGCCGCGGTGATGATCTCCGGAAGACGCTCAATCAGCTTGTCCATTTGTTTCCTTTTTGTGCGTCCAACTAAATTTAGACCCCATATTCAGGGTGTTGCACGGTAGAATCCGCCGCTACATTCAAGGAGTCAAGCTCTTTCCTATACCATAACAAGCACTTGGCCGATGGCGCAGAATCACCCCCAAGGTTTGTGATCAGTAAGAAAAGGGCTCTGACCCCTTTATCCAATTTCTTCACCGCGATAGCAAATCTGCAGGCCCTTCAAGAATGCGCGGAGCGCCTGGTCTTTGCATTCACGGTAATGCTTGTGGCCCGGTTTGCGGAAAAATGCGCTTAGTTCGTGTTTGCTCACCTTGAGCCCGCCTTGGCTCAGCAGGTCTAAAACGGCCTCGGCCTGCAGTTCGAGCGCTATTTTTAACTTCAGGAAAATCTGGTTATTGTTGAGGCGCTTTTCAGCAGCAGGTGCGGCCCCCTCTCTTTTTCCACGACGGTCAATGATCAATCCATTCAGGAATGCCGCTAAGCCTTCGTCACTCAACGGGGCAAATGCTTCATCAGAATCTTGCTTGAGCCAGTCGCTGATTTGCGCTCTGTTTACCTGCCAATCACCCAGCCCGAAGATTGTAATTACTTTCGAATCATCAAGATCAAAGGTGTAGCGGATACGGCGCAGAATATCGTTGTTGGTCATGCCGTAACGGCGCCTGAAATGATATTGATGGGTAAGTCACCTTCTTGCCACACAGGAAAACTCCGCATTGCTTCAACGAACACGGAAGACTCCAGAAAAGTCTCCAGCCAATTTTGCAGCCGTGGGAATGGCGCCTGATCAAACCACGTTTTATCGACCAGCGCGAACTGGCGTACAAACGGGAAAATAGCCACATCGGCAAACGTAAGATCAGCGGAGAACAGGTAGCGGTTCCTGGCCAGGCACTGCTCCAGTCTCAGCAAGAAGGCTTCTGCCTGTATGCGGTAATAAGATTGCGGGTGGGGTGGAAATCGCTCCCAGTACTTGTAGTGCTCAAGATGCCGCTTGAATTCCCAATCATTTTCCTCGACCAGAGACCGGGTTTCAGCACGCCACTCTGCGCGCAACCAGCAATCCGGGTCATGCTGCGCCAGGGCCCAGCGCATCACATCCAGGCTTTCCTCGATCACTTTGCCTCCCGGCAGGCACAGGACAGGCACGGTCCCTTTTGATGAAGCTCTCAACAGGGCTGATGGTTTGTGACCCAGGGACACCTCGCGCAATTCATAGTCGACCGCCGCGTAGCGCAGGGCCATGCGCGCCCGTATCGCATAAGGACAGCGCCGAAATGAATAAAGTATCGGTAAGTTCAGGGACAAGAATGGTCTGCCAGCCAATGGATACAACATGATACCGGACTATTTGTTTTTCAGACCCCAAATATTAGCTCGGACGTCTCCGCGGAAACTTTTCCTCGAAATCACTTGAGGGATACGTTGCAACTTGGGGTATGTTTTTCCGGGAAAAGGGCTCTGACCCCTTTACCCCTTTACTTCAAGCCGCCACAGCGAAGTCACCTCGGCCATCCGTGCGGCGCTCAATGGATCACTGGTGTCTGATGCGCGCGGGTGCGTCGGCCGGGTGTCGATGCGCTCCAGCACTTGCAACCCGGCGGCGTCGAACGCGGCCAGCAACTGCTCTCGCGACCTCAGCCCGAGATGCTCCGCAAGATCTGACAGAATCAACCAACCCTCGCCTCCGGGCACGAGATGTTCAGCAAGGCCGGACAGGAAACCCAGCAACATGCTGCTGTCGGGATCGTAGACGGCGCGCTCGAGCGCCGAGCTTGCCCGCGCCGGAAGCCAGGGCGGATTGCAAACGATGAGTGCAGCTTGCCCGCCCGGGTACAGATCGGCCTGCTGCACAGTCACTTGCTGCGTCAGCCCGAGCCGTTCGATGTTGTCGCGCGCGCAGGCCAGTGCGCGCGGTTGCAGATCGGTGGCAAGCACCTGTCCGACGCCGCGGCGCGCGAGCACGGCCGCGAGTACGCCAGTGCCGGTACCGATATCGAATGCCATGTTGTGCTCTGCCAGGGCCGCTGGTAATGGTGCTTGCGCCACCAGCTCCACGTACTCGTGGCGGAGCGGCGCGAACACGCCGTAATGTGCATGAATCCTGAGATTGACGGCGGGGAGTTCGATGCCGCGAACGCGCCATTCGTGCGCCCCGATCACGCCCAGCAGTTCACGCAATGACAGCACCAAGGGGCCATGCGCCGCACCGAACGCCTCACTGCAGGCGGCGCTGACGTCCGGAGCACGGCGCAGCGCACTGCGGTAGTCGGCATCGAGCTCGATGAGCAGTGCGCTCAGTGTTCGTGCCCGCTGGGCGCGCGCTTGTCGCTCGCGATGGAAGGCCTCTGGGATGGTCGTAGCGGCGGCTGCAGCCCAGGTTGCAGCGTGGCGGGGCGGCACACGCCGATGCCGATCAGCACGATTCCGATCCGCACGACTCCCCAGGGCGTTTAACAGCTGTCGGGCATTCTGGAAGTCACCGCGCCACAACAACGCCACACCCTGGCATGCGAGCCCATAGGCCGTGTCGGCGTTCATGCGGTCATCGGCGAGCTGCACCTGTTGCGGAGGTGCTGCGCCCCGTTCGGACTGCCAGTTCGCGCCATGCGTCACGCCGTCCTCGGTCCAGTGTATTTGTTGGAAGGTGATCAGAAGGATTCGTCGTGACGCAGGTAACGCCACTGGCCAGCCGGTAGATGGCCAAGCGGAACATTGCCGCTGCGCACTCGCTTCAGACCGGTGACGACCAGGCCTACCAGCTCGCACATGCGACGGATCTGGCGCTTGCGCCCTTCGCGCAGGATGAAGCGCAACTGGTCTTCGTTCTGCCAGGTTACTTTCGCCGGTTTCAGCTGCACACCATCGAGCGTCAGGCCGTGCCGCAAGCGCTGCAGGCCACTGCCCGACAACCTTCCCGTGACGCGCACCAGGTATTCCTTCTCGACCGAACTATCCTGCCCGATCAGCTGCTTCGCAATGCGACCGTCCTGGGTCAGCACGAGCAGGCCGGTCGAGTCGATGTCCAGTCGGCCGGCTGGCGCGAGCCCGCGCAGGTGCCGCGTCTGGAACCGCAGCGGCGACGGATCATCAGCCCAGCGGTTCTCGGGGCGGACCAACACCACGGCTGGCTCATAACCGTCCTCGGCCTGCCCGGAGACGTAGCCTACGGGCTTGTGCAACAGTATTGTCACCAGTTCGTTCTGCTGTGCCGTTGCCTCGCGCACAACTTCGATGCGCGCCTCGCGAGATACGCGCACGCCGAGTGTGTTGACAATCTTGCCGTCGACCTTGACCCAGCCTTTTTCGATCCACTGGTCGGCCTCGCGGCGCGAACACAGGCCGAGCTCGCTCATGCGCTTGGAAAGCCGGGGTAAGTCCTTATCAGGTTCTGCCATCCTGATCCCTCTTTGCTCCCTTTTTACCCTACTGCGAAGAAAGGTCCCTGAACACGCTGAGGTAGTAGGTCACGCCGGGGCTGATGTTGCTCAGCGCGATGCGTTCGTTCAGTCCGTGCGAGAACTCGTCCGAGTGCTTGGACATGCTGGCGGAAGCGCCGTAGCTTGGCACACCCACGGCGCGGTACCACATGGAATCCGAAGCGCCCGAGGACTGCGATGGAAAAATCGAAACTTCCTTGCCCCACGAAGCTCCGACCGCCTTGGTTACGGCGGCGAGCAGCAACGGGTCAGGCGGCGAGGGCGGTGCTTCAATCGATTGGTCGCCGGTCGCGTCGCGGAATGTCACTGCGGGCACTCCGGCTACGCGCTCCAGCTCCGCCATGATTTCCTCGCGGGTGTGGCCCGGAAAGATGCGGCAATTGACATTGGCGGTGACCCTCTGCGGCAGCGCGTTAAGCGCGTGGCCGCCTTCCACCATGGTGGGAACGCAGGTGGTGCCGATTTTACCGACCGTCGCCGGGTTTTCGCGCAGCACCTTGATGGCCTCTTCGTCGGCCGGGTTGGCGGCAAAAGCCTGCATGGCTGCGGACAGTTTCGGATCGGGCTCGAGTTTCGCGGCCTTGGCAAAATACTCACGCGTGATGTCGTTTTGCTCAGGCTTGAAACGGTAAGCGCCGATTCGTTCGAGCGCCTGCGACATCTGTTGAATGGCATTTTCGGGACGTGGTGCCGAGCTGTGTCCCCCCGGATTGGTCACTTCGAGCTGGAAGTCGACATAGGTCTTTTCGGCGCCTTCCCAAGTCCAGAAGAGGGGCTTACCAGTCTCCTCGCTGAGGGTGCCCGAAGAACCGTCGACATTGAGCACCAGCCGGGCATTGCGCAAGCGCTCGGCGATGATCTTCGAAGTCTTCATCGTAGTCTCTTCGTCGCCCGAGTAGGCGATTACCAGGCTGCGGGTGGGCGTGAAGCCCTGGCGCCTCAACTCGATCATTGAACTGAGCGCCAGTGCAGCTTCGAACTTGGTGTCGCTCGCGCCACGCCCGAACAGGTAGCCATTTTCAACCACCGGCGTGAACGGATCACGTTCCCAGTCCTTGGGTTTGGCCTCCACGACGTCCATGTGCGCCGACACAACGATCGGGCCCAGCGAGGGATCGCTCCCTGGCCAGGTGGCGATGAGATAGGCGGTATCTTTAAAAGGCACGATTTCGATCGCGTCTTCCGGCCAGCCGCCGTCCAGCAGCGCCCGCTTGAACAGTTCGGCGACCATCGGTGTCTGGTTGCCTTCGCCCTCAACGGAACGCAGCGCGATGGCCTGTTTCGACAGCTCCAGCACTTGAGCCTCGGCGGCGGGATGGATTTGGGCCTGGACGAGAGTAGCGGCGAACAGGAATGCGCTGCCGATTGCGGCAGCCATGATTGTGGGTTTCAAAGGCAGAGTCCTCGTTTAGGGCCGAACAATTCACGCAGTGCGGCCAGTTGGCAATGGCCAAGTCTACCTGAAAAGGGGCCGGGCACAATTTCAGGCAAATGTATCCGGCCACTTTTATTGTACAATCTTACCCCGCTGTTTGATTACTAAGCTGCAGGATTCCAGCCGAAATGAACAATGAGAAGAAAATGCCAGGGGGCTGCATGTGCGGCGCAGTTCGTTATGAAGCCCGGGGGGAATCCTTCAGTATTGCCCATTGCCACTGTCATAGCTGCCGCAAAAACAATGGCGGGCCGGTGGTAACCCTGGCCGGTTACCTTAAAAGCCAGGTCACGTTTTCGGGCAAGCAACGAAGCTTTTATGCGTCATCGCCCGGGGTACTGCGGGCATTTTGCAGTAACTGCGGCACACCGCTGACCTGGGAAGGTGATGCGGGCGAGTTGGGCCCGGTCATTGAATTGCACGTGAGTACGTTTGACGATCCGGAGGCTATGGTTCCAACTGCTCATGCTTTCTACCCCGAGCGCATTTCGTGGTTTGAGGTGGCTGATGATTTACCAAGACATGAGGGTTTTCCGGAAGACAGCGTTGTGCTGTGCCATGGGCCGGCCAAGCGCTGACGGCAGGTTCAGCGGATCTAGATCTCGCAACGCTTTCTGGTCATGAAAGTTATCGATCCGGCTTCTCGGTATTGGTAAGACGTTCCCGCGGAAACTTTTCCTCGAAATCGCTTGAGGTAGATGTAGTAACTTGCGGTACTGGAATTCTCGGTGAATCAAAGGGGTCAGAATTAATCAAAGGGGTCAGAATAACTTGATAGCTCCCTAAAACCTATTGAAGTGACCAACGCCAATCGAAAAAGCCCACATTGCTGGATCAAGCTGATCTGACCCCTTTGATTCCCTGGATCAAGCTGATCTGACCCCTTTGATTCGAGATAATTGGGGTCACCCCATAATTTCACGCGGAAACTTCTACATACTCTACAGCACTGCTGGGCTCCGGAATTAGTTGACCACTGCAGTTCGCCATTGTTTCCGGAGCAAAGGGTCAGGCGACACTTTGAAGCTTGCTGGCGAAGTCGCGGCTGCTGGTTGGGGGAGGCAACGGCTTGCCATCTTGTCGATACGATGCAATGGCTTCCTCAACTATCTGGCAGAGCTCGGTAAATACTTCTCCCTCATCGTCGCCGTGGCACCCGCCAAGTATCAATCCGGGTGCGCTCCCAACATAGCACTGATCTTCATCAGACCACTCCACGATCTTTACGTACTTTGCACTGTCTTTCATGCTTTGGACTCCTCAATAGCCGAGCGCACCGCGCGAATCTGATAGTGCTTTGCGTCGTCTCCTGCGTGTCCGGAAATTGTAACCGTTCGCGGGACGTTTGGATGCTAGCCAAGAGTGAACCGGCCCGATATCGATTTTCTCCTTCAGTGTTTGTAGGAAAACCCGGTAGAAAAGGGCTCTGACCCCTTTTCACCCGGCGCCAAAACTCAATAGCCTCCTTAACAGGTTGATGAGTATCCAAAGGAATGCCAAGGGCAAAACACCCGTCTGCAAGATGAACACAACGCTGAGCTGGATGAGGTGTTCAATCAACTCTGCCGCCCGCTCTTTCAGGTGCTCGAGGCGACGGCTGAAATTTACGGTTTCGGCAGTGCTCGACAGGGCTCGATTGAACGACTCCAGCAACCCCGGCTCCTCTTCGCCACCGGCGCTTGCACCCGCTTGGAGCTCAGCGCTTTTTTCCTCCAGATCATGGCTTGCGTCCTGCATGAGCTGCGCGCTTTCATCGTAACGGGCTTGCAGGAACAGGACATACAGCGCTTCGTTTGCAACCAGGCTTAGCGGTACGGCAAATCTCAGGAACAGCATCACCAGGAAAACGCGCATCAGGATCGTTCCTGTCCGCGGTTGCTGACCCTGGCCAGATGGCGATCGTTTGAGCATCCACCACAGCCATAAAAGCCCGCTGAGCCCGACCAGGACACGCAGCACCCACCACTGGCCGATGTCGAGCAGCACCTGCTGGATGCCCAGCGAAATCGTGGCGGCCAGCATGATCCAGGAGAAGCGTTCGACCAGGTCGTTCACCGGATCCAGGATTTCCCCTGGCGTGAGGGTCACCCCAATTCCAGCTGGCTGCAGGGCAACTTCTGTTCCCTGCACGACTGAAATCAGGCCATTGAGTGTGCGGGCCAGGGCGAAGGTGACCAACGCCCTGCGGAACAGGCTGTCCAGGTCCTCCCTTGCATATTGATCGACCGAAGTAACCGAGGATGCCACGACCGCGATGGTCACGAACGCCAGCAGCCACATCTGCCTGCCTTTGGAGGGGGCGTTCGAATGAATTGGGTCAGAAGCCATGTCGAACCAATCAAGCAGTACGTGCAACCCGCTTTGCTACGGAATCGGGAAGATCGATTGGCGCGAAGAAAGAGGAAGGGTAGAGGTAGTCCTCACCCGACTCGTCAACAACTCGAATCTGGTCGTGGACTTTTGCGCCCGCGTCAGGCAACACCTGATACAGCTTGCGCAGCTCCAGCGACACCTCGTAGCCGGTGTTTTGCGTGCAGATGACGAATTTCGTGGTGGTCATGGTTGCTTCATTAATCTCTTGATCTTGAATTCACGTTTACCCAGGCCGGATGCTTCATACCAGTGTAGTTCAGCAAAGTGCAATGTACCATCTTGAAGCTTGATTACTGCTAACCCCTTTCTCTTTCTCCATATGCCGAAACCATAGGCCCGCTTCAGTCTTTTCAAGTCCCGAATCCCGCTTCCGCGCGCAATGGTTTTGGCCGAACGTATTGAGCCTACAATTTCAAAATGCATTCACCCAGCGTCGCGCCGCTGCTGGGTTGCGAACCAGAGGCAGATTACGCGAGGTGGTGTAGGAAGTTTGCTTTGGAGGTTAACGGGTTTGGGTAGGATGTCTGTATGGGATGTTGGGTGTCCTTGCTCTTCCCGTCAGCCAATCCCGTCAAAAGCCGAAGGTTTACTCTGGCACTTCAATCTGACCCCAAAATTTCTGACCCCAAAATTTCCCATTGAAGTTTCCGATGCAGCGAAAATCGGGTCGGTAAGCCCGGCCCGGCTGAAGCAAGTGAAAGAGTGGATTACTAAGGAATTGGGGTCCTAATCCCGAATAGGCCTGACTTAGCTGTGGAGAATGCAATGCGCCGCACAAAACCCCGGCGCCCCCGTAACCCCACCTCCCGGATGGGTCCCCGCCCCACACAGATACAGCCCTTCCAACGGCGTCTTGTACCTCGCCCATCCTGCCACCGGGCGCATGAAAAACAACTGATCCAAACGAATATCCCCATGAAAAATATTGCCTTCGGTGATGCCGAAGCGTTGCTCCAGGTCGAGCGGAGTGATCACATCCCGTCCGACTACCGCTCCCGGTACATTGGGCGCGTACTGGCCGATGATTTCAACTACCCGATCCCCAAAGGCCTCGCGCTGTTCGTCCCAGGTGCCGTTGGCCAAGTGATAGGGCACGTATTGCACGAAGCAGGTGAGCACGTGGTGGCCGGGGGTGGCAAGATCGGGGTCTATGGCCGAGGCTTCGATGCAGTCCACCCACAGGTCGCGGGCAATCTCGCCGTTCTGTGCCGAGTTATAGCAGGCCTGCGCCTGGGCGAAGGTGGGCACCAGGGTGTAGAGCATGCGCTGCAGGGGCGGCGCGTCTTTGGGCATACCGTTCACGCGCGGCACCTCACTGAGCACCAGGTTGACCTTGGCGCTGGGGCCGTTCATGTAGATGCCTTTCACCTGGCGGATGAACTCGTCGTCCAAATGTCCGGGTGGGACCAGGCCGAGGAAGGTGCGCTTGGGGTCGGCATTGCTCACCACGATATCGCCGTCCAGCACCAGGCCGTTTTCCAGCACCAGTCCAGTGGCTCGCATGCCTTCGATTTTCACGCTTTGCACGGCGGTGCTGGTATTGATTTCAACGCCCACTTCGATGCAGGCTTTGGCCATGGCCTGGGTGATGGCGCCCATGCCTCCGATGACGTGGCCGGTAAAACCTTGCTTCGCCTCTTCGCCACCACTTAAAAGATGAAACAGCAAGCCCATGGCGCTGCCCGCGTTTTTGGGCCCGCCGTGTTTGCCATAGAGATTGTTGGCGAGGATCAGTCGCTTGACGTGTTCTGACTGGAAGTACCGGTCCAGCAGTTGTTCCAGGCTGCCGGTGAGGAAGGCAATGAGTTCGCTGATGTTTTTGCCGTTGAGGCCGCGCAGGCGATTGCCCACGCGCAGCACTTCCAGGAGGCCCGCGAGGCCCTTGGCTTCGGTGTTGGG
>Ga0315278_10005438_pt1 | contig 11572 bp, 12 predicted proteins | sample YL17G06_0_MG_FD_203880 | JGI IMG/M metagenome (GOLD analysis project Ga0315278, IMG submission 203880) | Sediment microbial communities from Yellowstone Lake, YNP, Wyoming, USA - YL17G06_0 | ecosystem: Environmental > Aquatic > Freshwater > Lake > Sediment | place: USA: Wyoming | collected... | reverse complement strand
CGGCGTCGTCCCACTCGCTGACCCTGACCCAGCCGCTCCGAATGCACAAGCTGGATGAGCGCCACTATTTCACCGATGGAACTCCTACCGATTGTGTGATGCTCGCTTTGCACCTCGTTCTTGGGAAGCGCCATCCCGATTTCATCATTTCGGGGATAAACCACGGCGCCAACATGGGGGACGACGTGACCTATTCGGGCACGGTGGCGGCGGCAATTGAAGGTGCGATCATGAAAATTCCGTCGATTGCTGTTTCCATGGTCGACTATCGTGCGGGAATGTCGATGGTCCGGGCGGCCAGATTTGTCAGCCGTCTGCTGGAGCTATACCCCACGCTGGGGTTGCCGCCGGCCACGTTTCTCAACGTAAACATCCCACCCGACAATGGGCGGCCGTTCCGTCGCTACCAGTTCACCCAGCAGGGGAACCGTGAGTACAAGGACGTTGTTATTACGAAAAACGATCCCCGTGGGCGGGACTACTACTGGATTGGAGGCCATCCGCGTTGGAAAAGGCAAAAGGGGACTGATTTTGTTGCAATTAAGGCCGGGTTTGTGTCCATAACGCCCATGAAATTGGAGCTTACCGACGAGGCGGCGCTGGAACGACTCCGGACCCACCCTGACAAATTTTGACAGGGTCGCGGGTAGCTTAGGGGAAGTAAGAAATGACTGGTAAAACTTGTTCCGGTGACTCGATAAGCTGTTGACAATGGCATCAAAATCGATGTTTTTATACGGCTTGGAGTTCGGGGCGTGGCGCAGTTGGTAGCGCGCTTGGTTCGGGACTAAGAGGTCGCTGGTTCAAATCCAGTCGCCCCGATAGATAGATGTTGCGGCCCACCTATATAAGTGCTGAGGAAAACGAGTATTTGTTCTGAATCTGAGACAGAAAGGTTGTCTGCAAATGGGTGTTGAAAGAAAACCGGTAATAGCTATCGTTGGAGCCGGCAAGTGCTCCAAGAAGCTGAGAGACAAGGCTGCCGTGGTCGCCCGCCATGTGGTCAAAGGTGGTGGCGTGGTTATCTGCGGCGGCATGGGTGGGATTATGGAGGGAGCCGCTCGCGGTGCCTGGGAAGGCGGCGGGATTTCGGTCGGCGTGCTTCCGACGGAAGACAAGAACGATGCTAACAAGTTTATCACCATTCCACTGCCGACGGGATTTGGCGAGGCAAGAAATCTTATCGTTATAAGAGCGGCCGATGCCGTAGTGGCTTTCCCGGGAAAATTCGGAACGCTGTCGGAGATGGCTTTCGCTCTGAAAATCGGCAAGCCGCTGATCTCGATTGCCGCCTGGAAGCTGGGCGATGAGATCATTGAGATCGACGATGCCCAGCAGGCTGCGGAGAAAGCCCTGGAGTTGGCCAAAGCCGCGATGGGATGAGTCTTCGGAAAGTCGAGTTGGTGATTTCGGGGGTGGTGCAGGGGGTGGGGTTCAGGTACTTTGTGTATCACAGCGCTCGACAACTTGGGGTGGTCGGCTGGGTCAGGAATCTGCCCGACGGCCGTGTTCAAGTTGTGGCAGAGGGAGATCGTGGCCTTCTGGAGAGTCTCATCGAAGAGATGAAAGTAGGACCACGGATGGCTTCGATCAGTGACTTGGCTGTCAAATGGTCCGACGCTACCGGCAAATACCGATCATTTGAAGTGCAGTAGTACCTATGGACGAACTCAAGAAGTACATTCGCGAAGTACCCGATTTTCCCAAGCCGGGCATCAACTTTTACGACATCTCGACCCTTTTGCAGGATACTACCGGTTTCAACCTGGCTTTGGACCGGATGGAGCGCTACGCAATAACTCGTGGAACGGAGAAGATCGTTGCTATCGAGGCGCGCGGATTTGTGTTCGGCGCTGCTCTGGCCGACCGGATGAATGTCGGGCTGGTGATCGCTCGTAAACCGGGCAAGCTGCCGTATAAGACCATCACTCAGGAATACGAACTGGAATACGGAACCGACCGGATCGAGATTCACGAAGATGCGATTGATAAGGGTGAGCGCGTGTTAATTGTCGATGATCTGATCGCCACCGGTGGGACGCTGTCTGCCGCCTGCAAGCTGGTTGAGAAGCTTGGCGGGAAGGTCGTCGGGATTTCGTCAGTGATCGGTCTTGATTTTCTGCCATACAAGCAAAGGCTCAAAGGATACGACATCAACTATCTGATTTCGTACGATTCCGAATAATCGGCTTACCTTTGCATTCTTGCCATTGTCATTCTTGTTGTGTAGATTCGAACGTTGTTTGAATGCCCCCGTAGCTCAGTTGGACAGAGCAGCGGTTTCCTAAACCGCGTGCCGCAGGTTCGATTCCTGCCGGGGGTATGAGATTGGTCCCTTGATTACTTGCTGTCAGAAGTGTCATGCGCTTGGTCGATCGTTTCAATCAGACAACCGGCTCTATTCTGACCGTGATCACGCAGCTTCGGATAGACAAGGCGGAGTTCAATACGTCCGAATACGTTGCTGTCCGCGCGTTCTTGGAGCAGGCCGCTGAACGCTGCCGGGAACCGATTGAAATGGGCTCACGACAGTAGCCTGCCTGATCCCCGCGCTTGTCTTGAGCCGTCACCTTGGCGGGTAATACGAGCGGCGTCGCACGATGCAACTTTACTACTCGCCAACCGTAGTTCATAACTGAAGATTCTATGTCCGCGGGACCGATCTGATCTACTTGACATTCGTGACCTGCGGCGGGTGCGGTTGGACGAAGGAGAATATTGTGAAGTGTTTCAGGAGTGCGATGCGGGCGGCTTTGATTGGTGTAACGTTTTTGACAGTCAATGCCGTGGCGGGCAGGGGTCAGGAAGAAACGAAGACGTACCAGGGGATAGAAACCATCCGTCTGAACACCGTTAGCGGCGATTGCATCGTCCAGAAAAGCACCGGCACGGATGTGACTGTCGAAGTGGTCTGGTCGTACCAACCAAGGGATTCGTTCGAACCCAGATTCAACGACCGGGGAAAGGTGCTCAAGCTGAGCGAGGAGATGTACGGTTCCAATTCCGGCCGCTCCACCTGGACTTTGACCGTGCCCGACAACGTTGAAATCACTTTTGGTTCGGCATCTGGGAACTTCGAAATCGTCGGACTGCAGGGGGAGTTTTCGGCCGAGACCGCCTCGGGCGACATCCGCGCCGAGGATTGCGGCGGCCGGTTGAAGTTGAGTTCGGCGTCCGGTAACATTGAACTGCGCGGCTGCAAAGGTGACGTTCGCGCCAGTTCAGCCTCTGGAGACGTTGAACTGACTGAGTGTAGCGGCGAGTTTGACGTCTCAAGCGCTTCGGGTGATGTCGATGCCGATGGCGTCATACTGCAGGAGATCGGCTCGTTTTCGTCTGCTTCAGGCAGCGTTCTGGTGATTCTTGGTGCCGCTCCCGAGCATGACTTGAGCGTGGGGTCGGCATCCGGAGACGCCACTCTGAACTACAACGGAAACCCGCTCAACGGGCGCTTCGAGTTTGCGGCCCAATACCGTCATGGACATATCTCCGCTCCCGTGAAGTTCGACGGCGAAGACCGGTACGAACGCCATGGGGAACGCTACATCAGCAAATGGTTCACAAAGGGACCTGGGACTCCCTTGATTTCCCTTAGCACTGGCAGCGGGGATGCTGTGCTGCTCGAAGATTGAGATAAGGGGGTGGGGGGGTATGTTTGAAAAAGTTCCTCGGACAACGTGCTGTCAGGCGACTCCGCCTGACAGCCTTGCTGTTACTGGAGTCAGCCAGAGTCGGCTGACACCACTTCTGGGGTTTCTCAACAGGCCCGAGGACAAGAATCCTTCCGCCGAATCCGCAATAAACATTGAAGGGGCAGCCGTAGTGGCTGCCCCTTGTGCATCAATCGCTAATTGGCAAGAATCGTTACTTCTTGTGCAGGTGACACAGTTTCGCCGGCGGCGCCACCATCCGCTTGCACCTCTTCTTATCCTTGGTCTTGCCAATGCAGCGGACTTTCTTAACAGCCTTCTTCTTGGTCGCCTTCTTTTTGGCTTTTGCCATCGATGAACCTCCATCATCCGAAAGGTTTATGTCAACCCCAGCAAATAACTGTTGTTGTATTCAGTCAACAAAAAAATGACATATAAATGGTGTGGAGCCATGAATACTGGTTCCATGTGGGCACGGTGCTGATGCCCATGCGGAGTAGGTGTAGGGGGCGCATCGTACGTTTGGAGTGGAGGATCTTCCCATATGCAAACGCGAAACTATCGGCGCCGGCGGATCTCTCCCGACCCGGGAGTGCTTCGCTCTAGATTCTCAGGGTTACCATACACGTCGATATCCCCGCTCCCATAGACCGCGCCGTCAAAAGTTACGGTGGCCAGCACGCTGATATCACCGGAACCATGAGTCTCGGCGTCGACCCTTTCCGCTTCAAAACGGCGGGCTTCGATGTCGCCGGAGCCGGACAGTGTGCACTCGAAGGTCTGGGTCTTTCCCCGCAGCTCGATGTCGCCTGATCCGCCCAACTCGACCTTGACATCCTCGGCGATCAGATCAAGAGCATTGACAAGTCCCGATCCATCCAGAGTAATCTCCACTTGTTTGACTTCGCCCTCGAATTCAATATCCCCGGAACCATTGAGCATGATCTCGAAAGCTTCTTCCTTAAGGCCGGTTATCTCGATATCGCCGGAGCCGTCGACCTCCACCTGCACCAGTCCGGGGGTGGTAATCTCCACCAGTACTCCGCGGCGAGAGTTGAAGTTGCCTTCGGAATCGATCAGCAGAGTCTTGCGACCTATGACCTCGGTAATGATGTTGTCCTGCAGGTTGTCGTCGGTGGTCACTCGGACGCTGGCGGGATTCCCGATCTTAATTACCAGATCAGTCGAGGATTCGAGGCGAATCCGCTCGAACTCGCCGATTTCACGCTCTTCGGTGACGATCTCACCTGAGCCGCGCTCCCCGCGACCGCCAAAGAATGACCAGGTATCGGCCTGAGTCGAGGCGGCCAGAACCGAGATTATCAGTGCGGCGGCCAAAACATACGATTGGACCGGTTTCATTAGCAAAGTCTCCTCGAAAGGGTTTCTGCTCACATTCTATTAGACGGCCATTAGTAATATGATGTTTCAGTTTTGCGACAGGCCCGCCCTCAATCCTAACATCAATGGGGTTAATGCGTTAGCCGGCACAAGCCCGCTGCATTCTAAGCGGACTTAGTCTTGGATCGGCAGCAGTTTCAGGATCTGGCCGTCTGGCCCGCAATCTGTTGTCGCATCGCCGCTTCTGGGGCGGGCGCCAACGTCTGAATGTGGGTGTGAAATAGGTTGACATGACGAAAGAGCAGCGAGTATATTCTTTGACTGATTTGGAGATTGGCGCGTCTATTGGATAAAATTGCTAACCTCGTATTTACGAGAACTTAGGAGTATGACGGGATGAAAGGGTTTCTGGCCAAAGGTCTTCTCGTGACGCTTGCCTTTGCGTCGACAATGTCGTCAACAGTGTGTGCCCAGGGCTCCAGTGGGCTTCCTCCGGATATTCCCATCTGGAATCAGGATTACCTTTATGGGCGTGCAATATCGTTGCTTTACAGCTATCCTCTCAGCATGGATTTCAATGGTGGAGGAGCACGCGCCAAGGGTATGGGCAACGCTTTCCTCGGAATCTCCGACGATATCACGGCGGTCAGTTGGAATCCCGCCGGTCTGTATCGACAGGATGATGCCTATTCTCAGCCGGTCATGGCTCTCGGTTATCAATCACTCTCCTCGTCCGCCACCTTCCGTGACAAGTTCTCTGTCGACGTTCCATGGCGCCAGTTTGACTACAAAGACAATCTCGGCGGGATAGATTTCTTGAGCCTCTTGTGGCCTATACGCATCAAGGGGCATATGTTAGTCGGGTCCTTTGCTTATACCCGGCTGGGTGATGAGTTCTACAACGGAGGGGCATCGCTCGATGTGATGATGCCGTTTAGTGTACAGGACTCTCTCGAAGGTATACGGCGGCCGTTTCACTATCATATCGCGAATAACTATCGCTCATCGGCGAATGCCATAAACATCGGCTTCGGCACAAGGGTCTACGACAAACTCTCGGTCGGTATTGCCATTAACGCTCACGCCGGCCGGGCCGCTCAAATGAGGACAGAAACTGTAAGTTGGGAGGGGCTTATCATCCCTGGTCTTGAAGGTAATCAGCGCGCCTTCGCTAGGCTGGTCAACGAGGTTTATGATACCACCAGTTTCTCAGGTGTCTATTTCACGCTCGGATTCAAGTATGCAACACCTAAGTTGACCGCGGGACTCGTAATCAAGACCCCACACACTCTCAAGGAGACGATCGACGTACTGTCTATTAGTCAGGGCTATATCAATGGCGTGGAGACTACCGATGTGGGAGCTGTCATACACAATGACGATAACGTCGTCGAACTTGACCAGCCGCTGGTGATTGGTGGCGGTCTTGGGTATAAGGTTCTCGATCAATGGTTGGTATCGGCCGATGTCGAATTCCGGGGTTTCGGAGGTGGAAAGGTCAATGTGAGAGACTCAATACAGCTTGTTCCCGGCGGGACGGCCGTCGAGTTCTTCACGGAGTATGACCCATATTGGAACGACGCCTGGGTTTTTCGCGTTGGATCGGAGTACATTTGGAGTACCGGATTCCGCTTGTTCCCGACGGTCCCATTGAGAGCAGGTTTTGGGTATATTCAAGTACCTCAACCGAACGTTGATGGTGCATCTCTGCAGATAGTCGACGGAGTCCCTACGTGGGTGCCGGAAACGTCGCAGGCATCTATGACGCGTTTTTCCTTTGGCACGGGTGTTCGCTGGGCACAAGTACATCTCGACCTTTCTTTCGAGAAGTGGTCTCTCGATCGGAGCGATATCCTTATTGAGCGTGAGCAGTCGGTCGACAACAGTGCGATTAACTTCACGTTCACGGGTTATTTCTAAGGGTCGAGCGAAAGAGCCTTTGACGGGATTGCTGAAGTGACACCGGGCGCGATGGCGACGGTGTCCTTCAAGTTTTAGAGCGGGTTGACCGATATTGCGTTACGAGCTTCGTAGTATTCAGGAGTAGTGAATGCAGGGTAAAGTAAAGCTGACCAAGAGGCAGGTGAAGGAAGACAAGTTCACTACCTTCATGCTGGTCTCCAAAGATAAGCTGCAAAGCGAATTCGAGCAAAAGTGGCAGTACTATGTGATTGGATTTGTCACCGTGGTTTTGTTAGTCTGGGCCGGAGTGTGGTATTTCGAGAACCGTTTATCCCAGGGGACCGAGGCGGCCGAGGCTTTCTCCAACGCCACGCTGAAGTATCAGATCGGCAACAACGAGGAGGCCATCCTTGATTTTGCTCAGGTGATGGAGAAATATGGCGGGACCGATTTTGCGCCCCGGGCCGCCTTTATGCTGGGCAACCTGAATCTGTCGGCTCGCAACTACAGCGAGTCCGCGCGCTACTACCAGATGTACCTTGATGATTTCGTCGGCACTCCGCTTGACCGGGCGGCTTCGTATGCGGGCATCGCCGCAACTCAGGAAGATCAGGCGCAATATGCTGAGGCGGCCGCCAGCTTCCTCAAGGCCATCGAGACTCTACCCGGCGGGCCGCTCGAACCGGATTATGAATTGGGAGCGATTAGGAATTATCTGGCCGCCGGTAATCTTGAACCGGCTAAAGCGCGACTGGCTATTCTCGAAGAAAAGTACGCTGAGAGTGACTGGGCCGATCGCGCCGCTCTCATGATCGCTGAAAAGAGTCAGACCGAATAGACTGATTACTGTCATTAGTGATCAGTCTGGCAGGTCGGGTTCCGGACATGGAAAGTTGGAATGAGAAACCCGACACACCGTTGTGTAGATTGACAAGGTTGGTGTCGGGCTTTTTCTTGCTCCTCAGGTCTCAATTAGCCAAACTCGGCCTGCCGAACCCGGTGAGCTTTCGATGCACCAAGGGGATCAAGTGACTAAACCAGGGACGATAAAAGTTGCCCTGCTCTGGCACATGCACCAGCCCAACTATCGCGAGCCGTTCTCCAACCGGCTGGCCATGCCGTGGGTACGGCTCCACGCCCTCAAGGACTACCTTGATATGCCGCTTGCGGCCACGGCGAGAGAGAATATCCGTGTAACCTTCAATCTTGTGCCGACCCTGCTCGACCAGTTTGAGATGTATGCCAACGGGGGAACTGACCGGCATCTTGAACTCTCACAACTCCACCCGGAAGACATCGGGACCGAAACCAGGCAGGAGATACTGCGGACTTTCTTCACGGCCAATCCCGCAAGGATGATTGTTCCGTTCCCTCGTTACCATGAGCTGTACAACAAATACACTTCTGCCGCCAGTGACCCGGTCACGCTCGTGAGTCTGTTTTCCTCCGAAGAGATTCGTGATCTGCAGGTCTGGTCGAATCTTGTCTGGGTGGACCCGCGGTTTCGCGAAGAGGAGCCGGTTCGGACACTGTTTGCCTGTGAGCGTCATTTCACCGAAGACGCCAAGCAGGCACTCATGGATTGGCAGCGTCGTCTGATTGCGAAAGTCATTCCCACGTATCAGAAGCTGCAAGCCGATAATCGCCTAGAGGTTTCTCTTACGCCATATTACCACCCCATCCTGCCGCTTCTATGTGATACTGACGTCGCGCGCGAGGCGCTGCCCAGTATCGAGTTGCCGCGAAGACGTTTTGTGCATCCCGAAGACGCTGAGCAGCAGGTGGCTCGATCGGTAGCGATGTACCATCGGCTTTTCGGCGGCGATATGCAGGGAATGTGGCCGTCGGAAGGATCGGTATCGGAGGAAGTTCTTGAGATAGCGGCTCGCCACGGTATCAGATGGCTGGCGTCCGACGAGGAAATTCTCAGCCATTCGGTGACGAAGTCCGGCCTCAAACAAAGAGACAATCCGATTCACGCGATCTATGAGTATCCCAACGGGGTCAAGATGCTTTTCCGCGACCATGCGCTCTCGGACCGGATCGGGTTTGTCTATTCTACCTGGGATGCTTCCCGTGCGGTTTCTGATTTCATGGGTCACATCAAGCAGTTGCGCAAGATCTACGCCGGGCAGCTTGACCGAACGGTTGTGCCGGTCATCCTCGACGGTGAGAACGCCTGGGAGTATTTCCCTGATGACGGGACCGAGTTCCTCAGCGAATTCTACCGACAGCTTGACGAGGACCCCGAGATAGAAACCGTGACCTTCAGCGAAGCGGTCCGGCTGATACCGGCGCGGCCCCTGTCACGGCTGTTCGCCGGATCATGGATCAACCATAATTTCCGCATCTGGATCGGCCATTCTGAAGACAACCATGCCTGGGATCTTCTGTCCCAGGCCCGCGACGATCTCGTGTCGTTTGAACGGGGTCTCCCCGACCATGATCGCGGCAAACTGACCCAGGCCTGGGAACAGATATACATTGCTGAGGGGTCCGACTGGTGCTGGTGGTATGGAGACGATCATCGCAGTGCTCAGGACGATCAATTCGACCGCATCTACCGCAAGCATTTGGCCGCAGTATACGAGCTGCTGGGTCTTGACGTTCCGCTCAGTTTGTTGCGTCCGATCTCCCCGCGAAGCGTCCGTCCTTGTGCAACCATGCCTGACGGTTTGATTGCTCCCGTTATTGATGGCCGCCTGACGCACTTTTACGAATGGGCCGGCGCCGGTCACTACGACTGCCGTCAGCCCGGCGGGGCGATGCATCGCGTAGAGTGCCACATTTCCGATATCTTCTTCGGCTTCGATCGTGCGCGTTTCTATATTCGACTTGACTTCTACTCCGGCGACAGCATAGAATCGAAAGCCGGATTAAAGATTGAAATCACCTGCTTCGTTCCGGAAAAGCTGGTGTTCGAGTTGTCACCGGACCAGATGAAGGATGCGGCGGATCACGTCACTTGCGCGTTCGGTGATCGAGTCGAGTTCGCAGTGGAACGCGTTCACCTGTGGCCGGAAGGCTTTGGTGAGTTGAGTTTCACGGTGGCGCTTCTGCAGGGTGATCAGAAGCTGGAGGTCTGGCCGGAGCATGAACCGATTGCGCTCGTCGTGCCGCGCCGGTCTGATGAAGTCTTCTGGCCGACTTGAGAACGGACTTATGAAACGGAGGTTGCATGCCCAGTTCTTTTTTTGATGACGATGCCGACGAACAGAAACCGCGCGAGGAAGCGCCACAACCGGACAGCGCCCCGAAATCGGGGGCTGGTTTTCAAACCGACGAGGGCCGTCTGGCGGCGGTGATGTCGTACATCCCGTTTCTTTGCTTTGTCCCTCTGCTGAGCATGCGTCACAACGAGGAAGCCCGTTTCCATGCCCGGCAGGGAGTCATCCTGTTTCTGATTGAAGCTCTCGCGGTTCTATTCCTGTTTGATCGCATCTCAGACTTTGTGTTTACGACGATTCTGATTATGGCGGTGGCGTTCTCAATTGCGGGTATCTATTTCGGTATGCAGGGAAAAAGCTACCGCTTGCCGATTATCGGCGATCTCGCCGAAAAGACCAAATTGTGAGGTGATATGAGACGGTTTCTGAGGAGCCTCCGGTGGGTTGTTCTGGCCGCCCTTTTGGGGAGCTGTGTTGCTACCGGCCCCGGGGGCAAGACTTCGTTTGTGGTAGTTCCGACCAGTCAGGAAGTGGCGATCGGTCAGGCGATGGCGCAAGAGATCGCTAACACGGAAAAGAAACTGCCTGATTCCACTTGGCAGGCTTACCTGACCGAGGTCGGCCAAAAGCTGGTGAAAGTATGCGACCGTAAGGATATAGAGTACCACTTCACGGTCGTCGAATCCGAACAGATTAACGCTTTCGCCGCTCCTGGCGGTTTTGTTTACTTCTATACCGGTCTGCTGCACAAAATGGAGAATGAGGCCGAGTTGGCGGCCGTAATGGCACATGAAGTCTCGCACGTGGTGGCAAGACACGGGGCTAAACGACTTCAGGCAGCTATGGGGGTCTCGCTTGCGTACGAACTTGTTTTTGGCAAGAACTCCTCCCAGACCCTGCAGACGGCGGTCGGTGTGGGGATGAGTCTGCTGTTCGCCAGTTATTCGCGCGAGAATGAACGCGAGGCTGACGATTTCGCCGTGACCTATATGATCCGCTCCGGATACGACCCGACCGCCATGGAGACGATGTTCGGCAAACTGGCGGCATCCGGAACGGAGCAGAACGCTTTCGAGAAACTGGTCAGCTCTCATCCTGAGTCTCAAGAGCGTGTCCGCAACACCAGGGCTGCCGTGGCGCAAAAGAAACCCTTGCCGCCAAACCTGACACTGGGTCGCGAGCGGTATCAGCAGATGATCAAACGGCTGCCGGCGAGCAAATAGATCACATTGTCAACTTTATAATTTGGTTCGCGGCAGACCTCTCGATGCTGCCCCATAAGTAGTAAAAGCTGAGGCAGGTCCTGATCCTGACGAAGTGGGGTTGTGACCTGACACAACTGTTTTTGGATATTCTGAGACAGCCTCAAGACGTCTGCCACCCACCGGAATGGGCCTGTTGATGAACCCCAAATGTGGTGTCAGCCGACCCTGGCTGACACCTGTAACTGCAAGGCTGTCAGGCAGGGTCGCCTGACAGCACGTTGTCTGTAGGACTTTTTCAACACGCCCG
>Ga0315278_10005436_pt1 | contig 11573 bp, 11 predicted proteins | sample YL17G06_0_MG_FD_203880 | JGI IMG/M metagenome (GOLD analysis project Ga0315278, IMG submission 203880) | Sediment microbial communities from Yellowstone Lake, YNP, Wyoming, USA - YL17G06_0 | ecosystem: Environmental > Aquatic > Freshwater > Lake > Sediment | place: USA: Wyoming | collected... | reverse complement strand
CTTGCGACGGTGAGGCTCTGGCTTCACCAGGAACCCGGGAGCGAGCGGCCGCTCGAACGAGACCTGGGTTCCGCCCGTATACAGCGAAGGTCCGCCCCAGTCGTTGTAGGCGTTCCAGGTGGTCGTTGACAGCACCATGAGGATCGGGGCTGCGGAGCCGGCGTGCGGTCGCACGACCAGGAACGCTTCGGCGCGTTCGTCGCCGGCCGTCACCGTGACGGCGTAGTAGCCCGAGGCCCAGTCCTCACCGGTGGGGATCGTGAGCGCGGCGGGCCAGCCGCAGCCGTTCGCCGAGGCATCCTCGGGGGTTTCGTGAGCCGCGCCGGCGACCCCCGAGGCGGACCAGACCACGTCCCGCGACGCGCCGTCACGCGCGACCTCCCCGTCGAATGAGGAGAGATCGGTGGAGACATGCAACGCGGCGGCCTCGCCCGCGGCAACGCTCTGCGGCCAGCAGTAGGCCTCGATCATGCTGGCAGTCTGGGAGTCACGACCCGGTACAGACGCCAGGTGTCCGGCACGCCCTTCAGTTCGTGTTCGCCCGCGTCCTCGAAGGCGAGACCCGATCCAGCGGTGAGATCTTTCACCGTCTGGGACACGAGCACCTCCGAGGGGCCGGCCTTGGCGCCCACGCGAGCGCCGATCGCGACCGCGATCCCCGACACGTCGGCGCCGTCGAGCTCGATCTCGCCTGTGTGTAGCCCGGCACGGATCTCGATCCCGAGAGGCTTCACAGCCTCGACGATCGCGACCGCTGCCTTCACGGCGCGCCCCGGTCCGTCGAACGTCGCGAGGAATCCATCGCCCATTGTCTTGATCTCGCGTCCACGGAACCGGGCGAGCTGACCTCGGATCACCTGGTCGTGGAGCTCCCGGATCTCGCGCCATGTGCGATCGCCGAGGGCCGCGCTCTGCGCGGTGGAGTCAACGATGTCGGTGAACAGCACGGTCGCGAGCATGCGATCGAGAGCGACCTCCTCTCCGCGCAGTTCCTCGACGAATCCCTCGATCTCCATGAGGAGCGGTTCCGTGTCACCGAGCCAGAAGAAGTGCTCGTCGCCCGGCAGCTCCACGAACCGGGCGCCGGCGATGCGCCCGGCCATCCGGCGCATCTCGTCGATGTCGAAGTCCAGGTCCCCGGTCCTGCCCGTCACCAGCGTCGGGACGTGGATCGCCGGCAGTGCGCCGGTCACGTCCATCTCGCCGTTCATGCGTTGCAGCGCCATCGCGGCTCCCGGGCTGGCGGCGCGCCGAAGATAGCCGGCCAGCCACGTCACGAGGCGTTCGTCTCCGGCGTAATCTGGGGCGCCCCAGTCCCGGATCGCGGCGCGCGCATACTCCTCGGTACCCCATGTTTGGTCGATCTCGTCGAGGGTCGCCTGGAGGGTCGCCGGATCCCCGCCGGTCCAGTTCGGATCCGTGCCGAACAGGATCAGGCCGATCGTCCGTTCCGGATACGTGGCCGCGAACAGGATCGACATCGGGCCCCCTTCCGAGATGCCGAGCACGACGGCTCGGGCGGAGCCGGCGGCGTCCATGACGGCGCGCACGTCGTCCATCCGGACCTCGAGCGATGGGAGTTGATCCTCGGCCACGCGGTCGGAGATCCCGGTGCCTCGCTTGTCGAACAGGATGAGCCGGGTGCCCGACGCCAGTCGTGTGAGGAACTTCGCGAACGCCGGCTCGTCCCACATCGCCTCGATATTCGAGGTCCATCCGATCACCATCACCACGTCGATCGGACCTTCGCCTGCCACCTGATAACCGATATGCACGCCGTCGGCGGTCCTCGCGTAGCGCGTCTCCGGCCTGTTCACGCAGCCGTCCATCTCGAACGGTAGAGGATGTTCACGATCATCCAGCGCTCGCCCGCGCGTACGAGCAACGGGTATAGGTCGAACCAGGCCATCACGACCTTCCCCACAGCGATGTCGCCCGAGCGGTCGAGCACCTCCGCGGTCCATGCCCGAGGGAGGGGCTCGTCGGGGCCATCTGTCGCGATCTCGAGTAGCTCCTCGAACGTCGTCGCCTCGAGCGCGAGAGGGTTGCCGGGCGAGGGCCGTGTGCGTCGTTCGGCCAGATGAGGATGCACGACGGATGCCGCGAGCGATCGGTCGGCGTCGAACCAAGAGGCCGCGTATCCGTTGATCGCGTCGGTGACCGGCCCCGGATCCCCCGTGGCGTCCGCGCCGGGCCGGCGCTGGTACAAGGCATCCACGATCAGCCAGCGGTCGCCGAACCGGGCGAGGTTCACGAGGTCAACGAAGGGCTCCGACAGCACCTTGGCCGTCGCGATGTCGTCGAGCGCATCGAGGATCGTGATCTCGCTCGTGCGTCCGATGGCCTTGGGCCCTCCGGCCACGGCCACCCCGGTCATCTCGTCGAAGTCGGTTTCCTCGAGGGCCAGATCCTCGTCGCCCGGGTTGACGGCACACCGCTTCACGAGGGCCGGGTGGAGACAGGACGCCATCCGCTCGGCGTCGCCGTCCAGGTAGGACTCGAGGTAGGACGTGCAGGCCGCGATGATGCCGCTGGGCTCAGCCATGCGCGACAGTGTGGCGGTCGGAGGCCTGACTCAGCAAGCTGACGAGGGCCGAGGGCACAACGCCGTTGGTTAGACTGCGGCGCATGGCCGCCACGTATCGCATCATCGTCGCGAAGCCGGGCCTCGACGGGCACGACCGTGGGGCCAAGGTGGTGGCGCGCGCCCTGCGCGACGCGGGGTTCGAGGTGATCTACACGGGCCTGCACCAGACCCCGGAGCAGATCGCCGAGACCGCGATCCAAGAGGACGCCGATGCCGTCGGGCTCTCCTGCCATTCGGGCGCGCACATGACCCTGTTCCCGAAGGTGGTGGCCGAGCTGCGGGCGCGCGACGCGGGCGACATCCTGGTCTTCGCAGGCGGCATCATCCCCGCGGAGGACATCCCGAAGCTCGAGGCGGCGGGCATCGAGCAGGTGTTCACGCCGGGCGCCAACACCGGCGACATCGCCGGGTGGCTGAACGAGCGCCTGAGGGCCACCACCTCGTAGAAAGGTTGCCGCGTGGATCTGTACGAGCACCAAGGCAAGGAGCTGTTCCGCGCGCAGCAGATCGCGACGCCGCGCGGGATCGTCGCCACCAGCGGGGACGAGGCCGCCGCCGCAACGCGGGAGTTGGGCGGGAAGTCGGTCGTGAAGGTGCAGGTCCAGGTAGGCGGGCGCGGCAAGGGCGGCGGCGTCGTGCTGGTGGATTCGCCGGAGCGCGCCGCCGAGGAAGCCGCGCGCATGCTCGGCGTCGACTTCAAGGGCCATCAGGTCACGCAGGTCCTCTGCGAGGAGCTGCTCCCCATCGCGCAGGAGTTCTACACGTCGATCCTGCTGGATCGCTCCACGGGCGACTACCTCGCCATGATGACGGCCGAGGGCGGCATGGACATCGAGGAGCTCGCGCGCACGCGCCCGGAGGCGTTGCGGCGGGTGCACGTGGACGCGATGCTGGGGCTTCGGGCGTTCCACGTCCGCGAGCTCACCGGCTGCCTGCCGCTGGAGGCGCGCGAGGGCGCTGCCGACATCGTGCGACGCATGTTCGCGCTCACCCAGGAGCAGGACGCCACGCTGGTGGAGATCAACCCGCTGGTGCTCCTTTCAGACGGGCGCGTGGTAGCCCTCGACGCCAAGGTCACGATCGACGACAACGCCTTGTTCCGCCACGAAGACATCGAGGCGATGAAGGCGGCGTTCCCGATCGACCCGGTGCAGGCGCGCGCGAACGAGCAGGGGCTGCAGTACGTGAAGCTCGACGGCAACGTCGGGATCATCGGCAACGGCGCGGGCCTCGTGATGTCCACGCTCGACGTGGTGGCGCAGGCCGGCGCCCGGGCCGCGAACTTCCTGGACGTTGGCGGGGGGGCGAGCGCGGATCAGATGGCCACGTCGCTGGAGGTGGTGCTTTCCGATCCCGCGGTGAAGGCCGTGTTCATCAACATCTTCGGCGGCATCACCCGGTGCGACCTCGTGGCCGAGGGCGTCCTTGCTGCCCTCGACCGCGTGGACGCCCAGGTTCCGCTGGTGGTCCGCCTGGACGGGACGAACGCCGAGGCCGGCCGCCGGATCCTCGCGGAGGCCGCCCATCCCAAGGTCGTGCCGGCGGCCACGATGGGCGAGGCCGCCGAGCGAGCCGCCGCCATCGTGAACGGGGAGGCGGCATGAGCATCCTTGTGGGCGCCGACACCCGGCTGGTGGTCCAGGGACTCACGGGGAAGGAAGGCACGTTCCACACCCTGCGGAACCGGGCCTACGGGACCGCGGTGGTGGCGGGCGTCACGCCCGGCAAGGGCGGCCAGGACGTGGAGGGCATCCCCGTGCACGACACGGTGGCCGACGCCGTGCGCGAACGCGGTGCCAACACGTCGATGATCTTCGTTCCGCCGCGCTTCGCGGCCGAGGCGATCCTCGAGGCCGCCGACGCGGGCATCGGCCTGGTGATCTGCATCACGGAAGGCATCCCCGTGAAGGACATGGCGCACGTGCACAGCTACCTCCGCGGTTGCGACACCCTGCTGGTGGGACCCAACTGCCCGGGGGTGATCAGCCCCGGTGTGGCGAACGTCGGCATCATCCCGCCCGAGGTCTGCCGGCCCGGCCGTGTGGGGTTCGTGAGCCGCTCGGGGACGCTCGTGTATCAGATCGTGCACGAGCTCACGCAGCGGGGGATCGGGCAGTCCACCTGCGTGGGCATGGGCGGCGATCCCGTCCACGGCATCGGCTTCATCGAATCCCTGGCCCTGTTCGAGGCCGATCCAGGAACCGACCTGATGATCATGACCGGGGAGATCGGTGGAGACGACGAGGAGCGCGCCGCGGACTACGTCGCCCAGGACGTGAACAAGCCGGTAGTGGCCTACATCGCGGGGTTCGAGGCGCCGCCCGGCAAACGGATGGGACACGCGGGCGCCATCGTGACCGGCTCGCAGGGCACCGCGGCCGCGAAGGCCGAGGCGCTGGAAGCCGCCGGGGTCCGCGTGGCGCGCACCCCGAGCCAGGTCGCCGAGCTGGTTCAGGACGCCCTGGGATGACCGAACCGGCCCGGCCGGCTCCGCGCCGAGCGCCGGGTTCCATGGCCCACGCCATCCGCGGGGGCCTGCTCGGGGGTCTGCGTGTCTTCGCCCTGGCCACCGCGATCGGCGTCGCGATCGCGATGGTGGAGTTCGCCGCCTCCGGGGGTGCCTACCGGCTGTGGACGTGGGTGAAGGTCGGCTTCCTCTACGTCGTGTCGTTCTGTACGGCCGCGCTTCGGGTGACGGTCTTGGCGCCGCGCGCGAACGGTGTCCGGGTCCCGGAGGTGTTCCAACTGCGCTTCGCGTTCCTGCTCGGCACGTTCGGGCTGCTCTGGGTCCTGGCTCGGGTCGGACGCTCGCTGGCGCGCGCCGCGGATCCGCGCGTGATCTTGGCCGGCTCAGCCTCCGCCGTGGTTGGTTTCGCGGTGCCAGTCTTCGTGATCGCGCTGCCCGCCACGCTGCGCTTCCCCGGCCTCCTCGATACGGACGTGGCGCCGGTGCTCTGGCAGGCGGCTCTGTTCCCCGCCGTGATCGCCGCGGCCGGTGTGGGCGCGGGCGTCTTCCTCGAGCGTCGGAACCGAGCCACCCCCTCCTTGGTCGCGGTCGTGCTGGGCGGGTGGCGGATGTTCGTGCTGGCCCTGGTGCTGGCGTTCGTGGGGTTCCTGCTCCTCGCGGCCGTGAAGATCGGACCCACGGGTGCCTACGCCCGGGAGATGCAGTCCGAGGGCCGGGTCGGGGTGCTCTCGGTCACGCATCACCTACTCCTGCTGCCGAACCAGTCGATGTGGATCGTGGGCCCCTCGATGGGTGGCTCGACCGAGATCGCCTTCGGTGGCGGGGATCCCAGCATCGTGTCGGTGGACGGGGTGAGCCTGAACACCGCGGCAGCTGCGGCCGCAGCGGTGTCCGAGCCGTCGATCCATCTGGGGGGCGGGTTCTACCTGTTCCTGCTGGTGCCCGCCGTGGCCACGGTGGCGGGCGGTCGTTCGGCGGGACGTACCGCGACCGGCGTGCTCCGGCGGATGGGTCTGGGCGCGGGCGCCGGCGTCGTGTTCGCGCTCTTGATCGCCGCCGCGAGCTGGGCGTCCGCCGCCACGATCCCGATCCCCGCCCTTGGGTGGGCGCCGGTGTCGGTCCGCACGGTCATGCCCTCCACGGTGGTGATCGCGCTTGCCTGGGGCGTGCTCGGCGGCATCCTGGGTGGGGTCAGCGCGCCGCTCGGTACCGAGCGGCGGGATCAGGCCGGCGTGCCGGTGCCCGATCCCGGACCGGGCTGAGCGCCGCCGACCTCGGTGAAGTGGTTCTCGATCTGGGTGTAGCGCGCCCAGGCCGCGGCCCAGCCGGTGTCGTCGCGCGGGAACTTCTCGACGGGCACCGTGGGCGCGGACCGGTCCCAGATGCCGAAGAACGTGCGTCCGTAGCCCAGGAGGTAGCGAGTCCCGGAATGCGTGTACTGCAGCGCGTCATGGTCGGCGTTGTCGGGAACGACCATGGTGGGGCTCGACGCCACGGGCGAGGGAGCGGCGGCCCCGCCGCTCTGCGGCACGCTCACGTGGCGCGGCTCCAGCGCCGCGAACCGGGTCCAGGCCTGACGCCAGCCCTCGTCGGTGCGGGGGAAGCGCTCGGCGGGCGTGCTGGGCGACTGGCGGTCCCAGACGCCGAAGAAGTCGGCACCGTAGCCGAGCACGTAGCGGTACCCCGAATGCGTGTAGCGCACCGAACTGAGGTCGTCGGCGCCACCGGCCGACGCGGCGGCGGAGGTCCCGGGCACCGGCGTCGCGGCGGCGGAGGTCCCCGGCGCGGGATCGGCGGAGCCCCACGACCCGGCTCGAGCGTCCGACGGGGTCCCCGACGAGGTCGGGGTCGAGGTGGGAGACGGAGGCGGCGCCGCGGCGTCGCCCGAGGCCGCCTGTGGCACGGCCACCGTGAGGTCGCTGTGGCAGTAGCGGCACTTGATCGCTTCGTCCTGGATCTGTTCGGCGCAGTATGGGCACTTCTTCACGATCGTTCCTTTCGCGTCGTGCGATCCCCCAGATGTCGGGGAGCGTACCTCGGGGGACCCGGCCAAGGATAGCCGCTCTGGCCTGCGCCGATGGGCCCGGTGGTAGCGTGAGCGCCCTGTCATGGATGGACGACTCGCGGTGCTCGTGTCCGGTTCGGGAACCAACCTCCAGGTCCTCCTGGACGATCCCGCCATCGCCCCCCACGTGGTGGTGGTGGGCTCGGATCGACCCGACGTGAAGGCGCTCGATCGCGCCGAGGCGGCCGGTGTGGCCGCCTTCGTGATCGAGCCATCGGCGTTACCCGACCGCGCGGCCTTCACGGCCGCGTTCCGCGACGAGCTCCTGGCGCGCGGGGTCGATACCGTCGTCCTCGCCGGCTTCATGCGGGTCCTGGGGCCCGCGTTCTGTGAGGCGTTCCCGGAACGGGTGCTCAACGTCCACCCGGCTCTCCTGCCCGCGTTCCCCGGAGCCCGGGCGGTCGAGGACGCGTTGGCTTGGGGGGCCAAGGTCACAGGGGTCACCGTGCACCTGGTGGACGAGGAGGTCGACCACGGTCCCATCGTGCTGCAGGAGGCGGTGCCGATCCGCCCCGATGACGACTGGGACGCGCTCGAGGTGCGGATCCACGACGCCGAACATCGGCTGCTGCCCCAGGCGGTCACCGCCCTCCTGGAAGGGCGCCTCACGGTGGACGGCCGGCGCGTGCGCGTGGGGGCGGCTGCCTCGTGAGCGACACGAAGCTGGTGCGCCGGGCCTTGCTGGCCGTCTACGACAAGCAGGGCGTGGTGGAACTCGCGTCGGCACTGGTCGAGATGGACGTGTCGCTGGTGTCCTCGGGCGGGACCGCGCAGGCCCTGCGCGACGCGGGGCTGCCCGTCACGCCGGTGGAGGACGTCACCGGGTCACCTGAGATGCTCGGCGGGCGCGTGAAGACCCTGCACCCGAAGATCCACGGCGGGATCCTCGCCGATCGGCGCAAGCCGGAGCACGTGGATCAGCTCACCGAGCACGGGATCGAGCCCTTCGACCTGGTGGTGGTGAACCTCTACCCGTTCCGCGAGACGGTGGCGGCGGGTGCCGGGTTCGATGACGTGATCGAGAAGATCGACATCGGCGGACCGGCGATGGTTCGCGCGGCGGCCAAGAACTTCGAATCGGTGGGCGTGGTGGTGGATCCCGCACGGTACGGCACCATCCTGGAGGAGCTGCGCGGCTCCGGCGGACTTTCGCGCGAGACCCGCCGCTCGCTCGCCGCCGCGGCCTTCGCGCACACGGCCGCCTACGACGCGGCTGTCGCCTCGTGGTTCGCGGGCCAGGACGGAGCCGCCGAGGCGCTCCCGTCGTTCCTGGGCCTCGCCTACGAGAAGTTGGGGGAGCTCCGTTATGGCGAGAATCCACATCAGCGCGGCGCCCTCTACCGCGAGGCGGCCACCTCGGGTCCGCTGAACGGCGCCAGCGTGATGCAGGGCAAGGACATGTCGTTCAACAACTGGCTGGACGCCTACGCGGCCTTCGAGCTGGTGAGCGCCATGCCCGATGGCGCTGCTGTGATCGTGAAGCACAACAACCCGTGTGGAGCCGCGGCCAAGGTCTCGCCGGCCGAGAGCTACCGCGCCGCGTTCGCCTGCGACGAGGTCTCCGCGTTCGGGGGGATCGTCGCGTTCAACGCCGAGGTCGACGTGGACACCGCCCAGGCGATGGCCGACATCTTCACGGAGGTGGTGGTGGCGCCGTCGTACACGGCGGCTGCGAGCGCCGCTTTCTCGGAGCGGCCCAACCTTCGCGTGGTCTCCGCACCGCTCCTGTCCGGCGGCACCCTGGACGTCCGTCCTCTGCCCGGGGGCGCACTCGTCCAAGACCGCGATGTGCCGAGCGAGACGCGAGAGGGCTGGAAGGTGATCTCCGAGCGCGAGCCCACCGAGGCCGAATGGGACGACCTGGCGCTGGCGTGGACGATCGCGTGGCGCGTGAAGTCCAACACCATCGTGTTCGTGAAGGACGGCGCGGCGGTGGGCGTGGGCGCCGGGCAGATGTCGCGCGTGGACGCCGCGTGGATCGCGGCCCGTAAGGCGGGCGATCGGGCTCGGGGTGCGGTGGTGGCCTCGGACGCATTCTTCCCGTTCCCCGACGCCCTGGAGGTGGCGGCGGACGCCGGATGCACGGCCGTGATCCACCCGGGCGGGTCCAAGGGCGACGATGACGTCCTCGCGCTCGCCGAGGCGCGCGGGATGGCCGTGGTGCTCACCGGGATCAGGCATTTCCGCCACTGAGTCCGCCTTGGTCGTGGGCGCCGGGGCCGGGGTAGGATGCGCCTCGTGACCGCCCGCATCCTGGACGGACGAGCCGTTTCTGCGCAGATCCGCTCGGAGGTATCCGAGCGCGTACGCGCGCTCTCGGAGAAAGGCGTCACCCCGGGCCTGGCTGCCGTCCTCGTGGGTGACGATCAGGCCTCTCGCATCTACGTGGGTGCCAAACACAAGGCCTGCGCCGACGTGGGCATCCGCTCCGAACAGGTCGATCTCCCCGCCTACGTCACCGAGGGTGAACTGCTGGCCACGCTACGCCGCCTCAACCGCGACCCCGAGATCCACGGCATCATCGTGCAGCTGCCCATGCCGCCGCACCTGCGCGAACTCGAGGTGCAACGCACCATCTCCCCCGACAAGGACGTGGACGGTCTGCACCCGTGGAACGTCGGCATGATGATGCGGGGCGAGCCCACGTTCCAGCCCGCCACGCCCTACGGCATCGTCGAACTCCTGCTGCGCAACCAGATCCCGCTCGAGGGCGAGGAGGTTGTGGTGGTGGGCTATGGCGACCTGGTGGGCGCCCCGTTGTCGATCATGCTGGCGCAGGACTCGATCCGGGGCAACGCCACGGTGACCTGCACCCACATCAAGACCCGCAACCTCAAGGCGCACACGCTCAACGCGGACATCCTGGTGGCCGCCGCGGGCGTGCCGCAGTTGATCGGCGGCGACATGATCAAGCCCGGCGCCACCGTGATCGACGTTGGCGTTCATCGCACCGCCGACGGCCTGGTTGGCGACGTCGTCTACGACGAGGCCGCGGAGGTCGCGGGCGCCATCACCCCGGTCCCCGGCGGCGTGGGGCCGATGACCGTGGCGATGCTCCTCGTGAACACCGTGGCGGCCACCGAGGCCGCGGCGTTCGGCCGGTGACGAAGCCGGGCGGCGGGCTCGCCGCGATCCTTCGATCGGGGGCGTTCGCGGTGACGGGCGAGGTCGTGCCCCCGCGCTCCGCCGACGGGGCCTCCGTCACCGAGCACGCACGGGGGCTGGTCGGCTACATCGACGCGGCCAACGTCACCGACAACCCCACGGCCTCCGCGCACCTGTCGCCGGTGGCCGGCGCGGCCTTGGTGGCCGCGGCCGGCGTCGAGCCCACGCTCCAGCTCACCGCGCGCGATCGGAACCGGCTCGCGCTCACGTCCGAACTGCTCGGGGCATGGGCGATGGGCGCGCGAAACCTCCTGTGCCTGTCGGGGGACCCGATCGCGATCGGCGATCACCCCCAGGCGGCGGTGGTGAACGACCTCGACGTGATGCAGATCGTGGCGCTCGCCAGACGGCTGCGCGAGGAGGGGCGCACGCTGGACGATGCCGAGATCGCCGACCCGCCGCGCTACCTGATCGGGGTCGCCGACATGCCCCTCGCGGATCCCTACGACCCCGCCCGCCTGGAGGCCAAGCTCGACGCCGGGGCGGACCTCGTGTGGACCCAGATCGCCTACGACGTTGATGCGCTCGCCGCGTGGGCCGACCTGCTCCGTGCGCGCGGCATCCTCGAGCGGGCGAAGGTGCTGGTGGGGGTCGTCCCGTTGCGCTCGGCTAAGGGCGCGCGGTTCATGGACGAGAAGCTTCCCGGCGTGCGCGTGCCGGCGCCGGTCCTCGCGCGGCTGGAGTCGGCGGGGGGCGACGCGGCTTCCGTGGGCCTGGAGATCACGATCGACGTCGTGAAGGCGATCGCCGCGATCCCGGGCCTCGGGGGCGTGCACATCATGGGCATGGGTCACGACGCTTCGGTGCGCGCGGTGGTGGAAGGAGCGGGCCTGTTCCCGCGCCCAACCGGGACCCGGGCGTGAGCGGGCGCTAGGCGCGCTCTTCGATCGGGACCCAGACCTGATCCGTTGGGCCCACGTACTCGCTGCCGGGTCGGATCACCTTGTTGTCGGCGTACTGCTCGCGCACGTGCGCGGTCCACCCCGCCATCCGCGCGAGCGCGAAGATCGGGGTCATCAGGTCCGTGGGGATCCCCAGCACGTGGTACACGGCGGCCGCGTAGAGGTCCACGTTGGGCCACAGCCCCTTCTGTTCGTAGACCGTGTCCTGCAGTCGCTCGAAGATCTCCGCCCACACGGGGTCGCCGTGTCGCTCGCCGGCGTCGCGCGCCATCTGCTTCAGGACGGTCGCCCGCGGGTCCATCGTGCGATACACGGCGTGGCCGAACCCCATCACCTTCTCGTGGTGTTCGAGGCGATCCGATACGTAGGCCTCGGCGCGCGCCGGGT
>Ga0315278_10005435_pt1 | contig 11574 bp, 7 predicted proteins | sample YL17G06_0_MG_FD_203880 | JGI IMG/M metagenome (GOLD analysis project Ga0315278, IMG submission 203880) | Sediment microbial communities from Yellowstone Lake, YNP, Wyoming, USA - YL17G06_0 | ecosystem: Environmental > Aquatic > Freshwater > Lake > Sediment | place: USA: Wyoming | collected... | reverse complement strand
ACCTGCTACTGAGGTCCCCATGAACACGCTCAAGACGTATGTCGCTCCGTTGCTGACTCGAAACAATACTCCGATTGCCGACAGCAACGGGGAACCGATCTACTGGCTTGATGAGATGCTTCAAGGGGGCTTGCGTCGCCCGGACGGTCTCAATCGCCCGCTGGTGGTTCTGATATCTGGGCCTATGGTGACGAAGGCTACTTCACCCGACAACTGGAGATTGTGAAGACTCGATTCCAGCCGCACGTCCTGGGAAAGCAGGTCGTCAAGATCTTCCCCTATGAGACGCCCAACGTCGCGGAAAACCTCGACGTCGATCCTGAAGGTGCGAGGCCTCATCTGCGTGAAGGAGGCCTGTTCCTGTTCCCTTCCGAACACTACATTCTGTCCAAGATCCTGCGGCGGCACGGGCATACCCCCGAGGCGCCAAGCTCCGCCAGCCACCTGACTGGAAGGAGCCCGCTTCGTCCCAGCAGAAAGTGGTCGCACGCGCCGTGCGGGTCCCGCACGGCCGCTCGGGCCTCGCGCGGGCGGTGATTGAGTACGAGCTGACCGAGAGCAAACATCCTGCTGGCCTGCGATTGGTGCCGCTGGCGCCGGAGTACCCGCTGGGCAAAGTAATCTAGTGGTCCGTCATGGATGATCTGGTGGGTGCCACTGGCAGCTTGCTGCCAGTGGCACCCAGGCCATCAATTCAAGAGTGACGGACCACCAGGTTGGTGCGTACGAACAGAGGCCGGATCGTAAACGTGCATGCCAATGCCGGGCACGCGCCCCCCTACAGCTTATGCCCCAGCCTCGTCTTCTTCGTCTCCAGATATCGCCGGTTATGCTCCCCCGCCGCCACCCGGATTGCCACTTCCTCCACCACGCTCAGCCCGAAACCCTCAATCCCGTAGATCTTCTTCGGGTTGTTCGTCATGATCCGGACCTTCCGCAAGCCCAGATCCCGCAGAATCTGGCTCCCGATTCCATAATCGCGTTTGTCCACGGGCAGCCCAAGCTTCAGATTCGCATCCACCGTGTCCAGCCCCTTCTCCTGAAGCGCATACGCGTGAAGCTTGTTGGCCAGCCCGATCCCACGCCCCTCCTGACGCAGATACACCAGCACCCCCTTGCCCTCCGCCTCGATCATCTTCATCGCGCTCTCAAGCTGCGCCCCGCAATCGCAGCGCCCCGACCCGAAGATGTCCCCCGTCAGACACTCGCTGTGAACGCGCACGAGGACCGGCTCCTCATGAACGACGGCCTGGCCGCTCGCGTCCAGCTCCCCGATGCCGCCCTTGCACACTGCCAGGTGCGGCTCCGGATCGATGACGCTCTGGTACCCAAACAGGCGGAACGTGCCCCATCGCGTCGGAAGCGTGATGCTCTCAATGCGCTTGACGAACTGCTCTCGCTTGAGGCGGTAGCTGATCAGGTCCGCGATCGTGCACATCTTGATGCCATGCCTGGCGCTGAACGCTTCCAGATCGGGCCGCCGCGCCATCTCGCCGTCTTCACGCATGATCTCGCAAATCACCCCCGCCGGCTTCAGGCCCGCCAGCCGGCACAAGTCCACCGAACCCTCCGTCTGACCCGCACGCACCAGGACACCCCCGTCGCGCGACCGCAACGGGTTCACATGCCCGGGCCGCAGAAGATCCTGCGGCTGCGCGTCGTCCGCGATCGCGACATGGACCGTCGTGGCACGGTCCTTGGCGCTCACCCCCGTCGTCACGCCGAATCGCTTGTGGCCATCGATCGTCACCGTGAACGCCGTGCCGAGCTGCGCCGTGTTGTACTCCGTCTGCGGATGCAGCCGAAGCCGGTCGCATTGCTCCCCCGTCAGTGACAGGCACACCAGCCCGCGCCCGTGCGTCACCATGAAATTGACCGCCTGCGGCGTGATGAACTGCGCCGCGTACACCAGGTCCCCTTCGTTCTCCCGGTCCTCATCGTCGACCAGAATGATGGGCTTGCCGGCCTTGAGTTCCTCGAGTATCTCAGCAATGGGCACGAACGGCATCCGCTATTCTCCAATCGTCGTCTTCGTCTGTGCGGGCGCCGGCGATTCCGTGCCGGCGGGCTGTGCCTTCCTCGATGCGGCACGAGCCTGCGCAAACTGGCGCGAGCCTTGAATCACATAGTCGGCGCACGCCGACGCCGCAAGCGCCGACACCGTCCACCAGAGCGTCTGCACCAGCACATGCCAGAACCCGAACCACCCCGCGCCCTCCTCAGGCGCCAGCAGCACCGCGATCACCATCGACAATTGTACGAGCGTGCTGGCCTTTCCCAAGGGCCGCGGCAGGATTGTCACCTTCCCCACGAGCGCCAGCAAAGTGATCGCCCCCACCGCGATGATCAGGTCCTTCCCGTACACCGCCACCACCACCCACCCCGGAATCCGGAAATGCGGCGGAGCGATCCATTCGAAGTTCAGAACCATCACCGAACACGCCACCAGTAGCTTGTCCGCCACGGGGTCCAGGATCGCCCCCAGCTTGCTCGTCTGGTTCAGACGCCTCGCCAGGTAACCGTCGAGCTTGTCGGTTATCGCCATCACAGCGAAGACCGCGATGGCCAGCCATTGCCGCGGGTGCTCCGGCCGGTTGCTGCCGTTCAGGATCGCCCAGAGGAAAACCGGCAGCAGGAACAGACGCAGAAACGTCAAGCCCATCGGCCACGTGGGCGGCCAAAGGCCCGCTGTGGTCTGAATCTGGATCTGCCGATCCTGCATCCACCGCTATTCTACCGGGAAATGCGGAGGATTGCCTGCACGCCTCCACGACCCTCCCCATGGCCCTTGGATCAGCCACCCCTTGACGGTATCCTGAGAACCTCCTGCGGGTCATTGGCGTAGGCAGTTATCTATATAGTCGGCATACCATGAAACTGGCGGCGCAACGTATAACAGGGGCAGAAGATAAGGCACAGAACACAGCGGCTCCCGGGGTGGAGTATCCGCCTGCGCGCGATCAGTCTGTGTCCCCGTCCGCCCTCCAGCTTGCCCAGCACCCCGCCTGCGTCTATCCCCCCGGGGCCTGCGAGGCCAACTGGTTCGGGCTGTTCAACGCCCTCTCATGGCAGATCACCCTGGGCACGCCCATCATCCTCTATGCCAAATCCCAGGGCGCCTCGGCAACCGTCCTCGGCGTCATCGCCGCGCTCACGCCCCTGTTGGCTGTGCTCCAACTCCCCACCGCCAAGCACCTCCCAAGGTTCGGGTATCGCCGCTTCATCCTCGCCGGCTGGGGATCGAGAACCCTTTTCATCTTCGCTATCGCCGTGGTTCCCCTGTTGTGGTTCACGTCGGCCCCGGTGAAAGTGCTGCTCGTCCTCGCCTGCCTCTTCGCCTTCAACCTCCTCCGCGGCATCACGGCCGGCGCGTGGATGCCCTGGATCAGCGAACTGATCCCCGAAAATATGCGCGGAAGATTCCTCTCCCGAGACCAGGTCTTCTCGCAGATCGGCAGCGTCGCGGCGCTGTCCGTGGCGGCGACGGCGCTGGGCCGCCATCCGCAACCGTACCAATTCTCCCTTGTCTTCCTCTTCAGTGCCATCGCCCAGACCGTCAGCCTCTTCTTCCTCACGCGCATGCCCGACGCCATGCCGCCCGAACGGGTCAGCAAATCCGGCCACCGCGTCCCCTGGGCCACCATGCTCACCTGGCCCCCCTTCCTCCGCCTCATCATCTTCAACCTCCTCTACGTCTTCGTCACCGCAGGACTCGGCGTGTTCACCGTCACCTATCTCCGCGGCGACGCCGACTACCACGAAAGCCGCATCCTCTGGCTCTCCCTCCTCTCCTTCGCCGGCGCGCTCGCAACCGTCCCCTGGCTCGGACGGTTCCTCGATCGAACCGGCAGCAAGCCCGTCCTCCGCGCCTGCCTCGTCATGCTCGGAATAGCCCTGCTCGGCTGGTTCCTCGTCGCCTCCCGCGCCATCGGCCACGGCCCCGTCATCATCGGGACCCTCAACCTCCTCCTCGGCATCGCGGGCGCCAACTTCGGAGTGGCCAACGCGCGCCTCGCCATGGCTACCATGCCCCTCATGGGACGCAACCACTTCTGCGCGCTCTACACCGTCATCACCAGCCTCGCCTCCGGACTCACTCCCATTCTCTGGGGTATCGCCCTCGACGTCATCGGCCACCGCCAGGCCATCCACGCCACAATCTCCTGGAACCGCTACAGCATCTACTTCGCCTGCGCGCTGGCGACCCTCCTCGTCACCGCCGTCTACGCCCACTGGGTCCACGAAGACCAACGCCCCACAGCCATGGTCGGTCCGGCCCTCCCCGCTGAGGCCACGCGGTAAACTCCCCACGAAACCCCGCCCCCCTCGCGCTCGCTGACCAGATCACAGCTCGACCGTCTCTAAGCTCCCCTGGTCAAACGCGAAACCCGCCTCCTGGGCAATCTCCGCGAACGCATCAATCTCCGCCTTCGTGAAGATCAACGCGCCGTGCTTCGCGCTCAGCGCCGCCGCGCTCGCTTCGATCTGCCCCGGCAGCATCGCCCCCTCGTTGCCATGCCCGAGTATGTCCCGGATGACCGCTTTCACGTTCTCCTTCTGCCCTCGGCCCTGGGCATAATCGCCGCAGTCCAACGCCTCCGGGTGCATGCACTGGAAGAAAAAGCTCGGCGTGTGCTTCTCGTCCGCCGGGCCTGTGCCCCACCGGCTCCGCAGCGTCGGCAGCGACCCCCCGATGTACGCCGCGTAAAGCTCATCCATCAATGACAGCCCATAGCCCTTGTGGGCCCCGAACGGCAGCAGCGATTTCACCTTCGCAGGGTCCCTCGTTTCCTTCCCGTTCTCATCCACCGCGCAGCCCGCCGGAAGCTGCTTGCCCTCCCGCAGAAACTGCTGCACCCGCCCCATCGCCACCGTGCTGGTGGCCCAGTCGATGCAGATCGGATAGCCGATCACATCCTGCGTCGGAAACGCCCACGAGTGCGGGTTCGTCCCCAGCGTCGGAAACTTCCCCCCGAACGGCACCACCTCCGCCAACGCCGCCGTGCAGCATGTATACGCTATGTACCCCTTCTTCGCCGCGTCGATCACATATCCCCCACCCCACAGATAATGGAACGCGTTGTCCACCGCCACCGCGCCCACGCCGTACTCGTCGGCCAGTCTCATCGCCGCCCCCATCGCCTCAAACGCCACCGCCTGACCCAGCTTCCGGTTGGCGTTCCACCGCTCAACGGCCTTGAACCGCGACGGCAGCTTCTCGATCTTCGCCCCCGGCTTGCACCCCCCGGCCTTCGACCCGAAATGCGCATCCAGGTGCAACGCCTTGATCGCATTGTGCGTCCTGATCCCGTGCCACGCCGTCAGCTCCGAGAACCGCGCCGCGGCCGCAGCTTCGTCCTCGGTGAACCCGCGTTGACGGAACGCCGCCGCAACCAGATCCCAGTGCAGCTTCAACGGCATGAGATAGTTTGTCGTCATGGTGGTAGTGGCAGGTTGCCAGTCCTCAGTTACGCGGGCGTACGGCCGCACAGAAGTGGCTCCGCATCCCGCACCATCATCCTAATGTCCCCCAGACCCCTTCCCGATCGCAATCTGCGGCCTCCCCGCCTCCGGCCAATCCAGATGATAAAACTGCCCGCGCGGCTGATCCGTACGCTCGTACGTGTGCGCCCCAAAGTAGTCCCGCTGACCCTGCAACAGGTTCGCCGGCAGTCGCGCGGATCGATACCCGTCATAGTACGCCAGCGCCGACATGAACGCCGGCGACGGCAGCCCGTTCGCCGCCGCCAACGCAACCACCGTCCTCCAATTCGATTGCCCCTTCTTGATCTGGTCATTGAAATACGGGTCCAGCAGCAGATTCACCAGCCCCGCGCTGCGCGTATACGCATCCGTGATCTTCTGCAGGAACCTCGCCCGGATGATGCACCCCCCTCGCCAGATGCTCGCGATCGTCGCGAAGTTCAACGTCCAGTTGTACTCCTTCTGAGCCTCGCGCATCAGCTGAAACCCCTGCGCGTACGCGCAGATCTTCGAGCAGTACAGCGCGTCCCGCACCGAGTTGATCAACTGCTGCCGATCCCCTTTGTACGACGGCGCAGGCCCCGCCAGATGCTTCGCCGCCTCCACCCGCTCCGCCTTCAACGCGCTCAAGCACCTCGCAAAAACCGCCTCCGCTATCGAATTCGCCGGAATGCCCATGTCCAGCGCGCTGACCGACGTCCACTTCCCCGTCCCCTTCTGCCCGGCCGTGTCCAGTATGTAATCGACGAGGTATTGCCCCTTCTGCATCGGATCGCCCTGCCGCAGTATGTCGGCCGTGATCTGGATCAGGTATGAATCCAGGTCCCCCTCGTTCCACTGTGCAAACACCTTGCCGATCTCAGGCGCCTTCATCCCCAGCAGGTTGCCCATCAGCCAGTACGCCTCCCCGATCAACTGCATGTCGATGTACTCGATCCCGTTGTGGATCATCTTCACGTAATGCCCCGCCCCGTTCGGACCAATGTACGCCGTGCACGGCACACCCCCCGCCACGGGCTGGCCCGGCCTGGCAGTCTCGATCGGCTTGCCCGTCTTCTCATCCACCTTCGCCGCAATCGCCTTCCAGATCGGCTCCAGGTGCTTCCACGACTCGGGGTCCCCCCCGGGCATCAGGCTCGGCCCGAACCGCGCGCCGATCTCACCCCCGGATACGCCCGACCCGAAGAACTTGCACTCGTCGGCGTACTGCGCTTCCCGACGGATCGTGTCCGTCCACTGGCTGTTGCCGCAGTCCACCACGATGTCTTCACGATCGATGCCGCCCTCGATGAGCTGCTGCACGACGCCATCCACCGCCGTCCCCGCTTTCACCAGGATGATGAACTTCCGCGGCCGCTTCACCGCCGCGATCAGCCCCTCGATCGCCTCGCACGGCACCAGCCGTGCGTGTTTTTCACGCGCGACAAACTTGCGCATCGTCTCGGTCGTGCGGTTATAGACCGCAACGCTGAAACCATGGTCGGCAATGTTCAGGGCGAGGTTCTCTCCCATGACCGCCAGGCCAATAAGGCCAATATCCGCGAGAGCTTGCTGTGGCATAATAAAGACTCCTATCCACCGGGGATGCGCCAGGACACAGAGGGCCATCCGGCAAATCCAGGGAATGCGGAAGTATAGACCGCCAGCGCGGGCTGTAAAGAGAACCGCCCCCGCCGCCGAGGTGCATCCGCCAGAGCACAGGGACGGGAACGTCGTTGCGTCCCTGGCCGCGGTGGCTGTGCAGGGCGTCCAGCAGGGGAAGCTTTGGCCAGGGGAAGAGGGGATCCATGCACAGCAGACGCATGAAGACGAGCACTTTTCAAGAACAATCAGGCGGGCGGCATTCCACATCGCAACCCATCCCCGCACCAAGGGGGAGGTGGGGTAACAATCGAGGAACCATCCCACGGTCCCCCGCTGGCGAGGCGGTGACGGACATTGTGGCCCCCTTTCGTGGTGGTCTGGACAGTCAGTTCAGGGGGCAGTAGGTTGGAAATGGGGAAATGTTGGCCAACAACCCGCCATTTTTGTGGGGGGGGGTGTTGGCGGGGGTGGTGGAGACAATGGTGTGCTCAAGCACACCCTACGGGCCTGCTATGGCTTGTCGGCCGGTTCGCGCGTCTTTCGGGCTGGTTGCCGCTGGTCGGCGGTTCCGGAGGTGGACAGGGCGGGGATCTTGCCCAGGATGCCGGCGAGGAAGCCCTTCATCTGGGCACGGGCCTTCTTTGGCGTGATTATGTAGGTGAAGACGCAGGCGAGGAGGATGATGGCGGTGATGGCCAGCGTCCTGCCTGGCCAATCGGGGATCACGCGCAGGGCTATCACGATGCCCGCGATGATGACGACGAGGCCGATCAGCCAGACGATGGCGGCCTTCCACGACACGAGTTCGTCGGGCGCACGATTGGGATTGTTCTCCGGGATATCGAATCTCTCCACGTTGATGCCCGTCGGCGGACGACCCGTGTCCTTGTCTCTGCGGCGCGACATGCGCTTTTCCTTGGGTTCGATCCCGTCCAGCAGCGTTTCGATGGGAATACGACGCAGCTCGCCGTCCACCACCACCGTCCACGTTGTTTCCCCGGCCGCCTCGGCGGTCAACAGATCGTCATACGGTATCAGATCCTTCAGGCCCGGGATCGGGACCATCCCTCTGGACGCCAGGCCGGCTATGGTGCTGCCAATCCTGGCGAACTCGCGCCGGACGGCGGACAACAGGTCGCGCCGCGTGGGTTCCGGTCCGTCAACGGCGATCAGCACGCGCCGGTCGACCGCATCAGCACGCACCAGTGCCATGTTCTTTTTCTGGCGCAGGATCACCCCCGAGCGCCAACGCTGGCCCTGGGTGCTCAGGTCGTGCGTGGCCACGATGAAGCGGGGGAGGAGGCCTTCGGGGAGGAAATCAAAGTGCAGCTCGAAGCGCAGGCACTTGTCCAGTTGGGGGAAGATTTCCTTCCAGGCGGCTTCCTGCTCGCTCATCAACTCGGGCACCACGATCGTGTCCCGCCTGCCGTGCATCGGGAAGCACAATTGGAACTTCTCCATCAGTTCCAGCAGGACGCGCAAGTCATCGTCCGTGTAGTCTTTGCCCGGCAGCAACTGGCGCATGCGCGCGAACGTCACCCGCCCATCACCGCCCTGGAGCGACTTCTCGTTCAGCACCGTGTAGATGCCATCCACGACCCATTGCGGGTCCAGTACCCCATCGTTGGCCAGGCGCGGATCGTCGTGGAAGCAGACGACGGTCCCCAAATCGTGCAGAAAGCCCAAAAGCCAGTCCTGCCACTTGCGGTCATTCTCCCCGTGTGTGCGGCACAAGTCGTAGTACTCCGGCACTGCCATCCGCCGGCGCCGCTCCTCCTTCAGCTTGGAGACCGCATCCTTGATCGCCATCCAGCGGGCGTCGAACGGGGTGCGCAAGTCGGGCAGGCGGTCCACTTCGTTCAGGATTCTGTCTTTCAGTTCTTCCAGGCCCAGGGGCGGGTCGCAATCGGTCTGGATGAAGCCCCTGATGCATGGGTACTTGTCCATCAACGACTGGCGGTTGAGGTCGAAGGGGCAGCTCTTGTTCTTGTTGAGCACGACCAGCACGGGCGACTGCCCGCCGAAGCTCTGGATGGTTCGCAGCCAGTACTCGGCATCCTGCGCCCCCTGGACCTTCTGCCGTCCCGCGAGCACGAGCACATAGAGGCTGCGTCGCGTGAGAAAGAACTGATGCGTGGCGTGCATGATTTCCTGCCCGCCAAAGTCCCAGACGTGCAGCTTCACCGGGTCGTGTCCGACCATCACGGGCCACGGTGTGATCTCGATCTTGTGGGTCTGCTGCTCCTTCGGATCGAAGGTTCCATCGACCAGTCGGCGGCGCAGGGAGGTCTTCCCGACGGCACCCCAGCCCACCAGGATGAGCTTGGCTTCCAGAATGGGGCGCTTGGTTTCTGCCGCTTGCCGGCGGAAGTAGAAGCCGAGGATGTCGGCGGGACGGGCGGGGTTGGCGTGCTTCCTCCAAACATCCTCTAGCGTGGGCCCCAGGACCTCGGGGGGCAGGGCGAGTTGCGGGTTGCCGTGCAGGAACAATCTCTCCAGCCGGGTCAGGCGCTGAAGCTCGGGCGGGAGGGAGGAAAGCTGGTTGTCATTGAGGTACAGCTCCGTCAGGGCGGTGAGCTGGCCGATCTCGGGCGGGAGGGAGGAAAGCTGGTTGCCATTGAGGTACAGCTCCGTCAGGGCGGTGAGCTGGCCGATCTCGGGCGGGAGGCGCGTCAGGCCGAGGTAGAGCACGTTCAGTCCCTCGGCCTTCGTCCGGGCCGCTTCGGCGATCTGGCGCTGGGCTTCGGCGTAGGCTTCGTCGAGGTTACGCCGCGATGGGTGCGTTGTCTTTGCCATGGCCCGTGCTCCGTTGGCCCGCCCGGCGCGCCTTCGGCATCGCATGGGCCGCAAGAAATCTATCACGCGAGGCGGGGGGGCACAAGGCGGGGGTTCGTTCTCGCTCATCAGAGGTCAGGGGGAAGGCATTGGGCAGAACGCCTGGTCTCGGGCAAGAGTTCATCGGGAAAGCGATGGCCGTGACTGCTGACTTCCTCAAACGGGAAACAAATCCAAACTACGTCGGCCGCCTACAGCTATACCCAATCTCCCACTTTCCCTTTTGACAAACTCAAAATATAGGACTATTATGGTCTTATATTCGGACGCCGGCGCAGTGTGGACTCTGTCGGCGTCGAGCGTTCGCTCTGGAACCCCTGATGCACCACCCGCCCAACACCCTTCTTCTCATCGAGCCTGACGCCGACAACACCGCCCTGATCCGCCGTCTCCTTGGAACGCCACCCGGTGAACCATATGCCCTCACCTGCGCAGACAGCCTCTCCGCCGGCCTCGAGGCTCTGGCCTCGGGCTCATTTGATCTCGTGCTCCTTGCTATTCCGTCACGCCAGTCGCCGCCGTTCACCGCTGTCGCCAGGGTCCACGACCAGGCCCCCTGCATCCCGATCGTCCTCCTCGGCCACCCCGATCACGACGAGCCTGCACACCTCCACGCCGATCTGGGCGTCCAGGACTTCCTGATCACCGACCGCCTCGACGGCCCCTCCCTCAAACGCGCCATCAGCTACGCCATCCAACGCAACCGCGCCCGCCAGGCCATCTGTCCCAGGCACAACGTCGTCAATGCCGTCGTCGAAGGCGCCACCGACGCCATTTTCGTCAAAGACCTTCACGGACGATACCTCATGATCAACGCCGCCGGCGCTCGTTTCCTCGGCAAGTCCATCGAGCAGGTCATCGGCCGCGATGACACCGCTCTCTTCTCGCCCGACACCGCCCGGCAGATCATGGAAGAAGACCGCCGCGTCATGGCCGGTGGTATGACCAGAACCTACGAAGAGACCGGGACCGCCGCCGGCGTCACGCGCGCCTACCTCTCCACCAAGGGCCCTTATCGCGATCCCGACGGCAACGTCATCGGGCTCATCGGCATCAGCCGCGATGTCACCGAACCCAAACGCGTTCGCGAGGAACTGATCGAGCAGCGAAACCTCCTGCGAACGCTCATCGACAATCTCCCCGACTCCATATTCGTCAAGGACGCTCAGGGCCGCTTCGTCACGAGCAACCGCGCCCACGCCTATCTCCTCGGAGCCACCTCCCCGGACCAGATCGTCGGCAAGACCGACTTCGACTGCCTCCCCAAAGCCGTCGCCGAGCAGGCTCTGCTCGACGAGCAGGAGATTCTCCGCACCGGCCGACCCCTGATCGATCGCGAAGAACCCTACGTCGATCCCGTGGGCAATCGCCGATGGTTCTCCGCCACCAAAGTCCCCCTCCGCGACAGCCGCCGCAAAATCATCGGCCTCGTCGGCATGAGCCGCGATTTCACCGAGCGAAAGCTCGCCGCCGAACAGCTCCATTGTGCCAACGCCAGCCTCGCCAAACGCGAGGAGGACCTGCTCAAGGCCCTGGCCGACCTGCAGGCTGCACAGTTACGCCTCATCCAGGCCGAAAAACTCCAGACCATCGGTCGGCTCGCTGCCGGCGTCGCCCACGAAGTCAAAAACCCCCTCGCCATCATCGCCATGGGCGTGGACTACCTTATGA
>Ga0315278_10005434_pt1 | contig 11574 bp, 9 predicted proteins | sample YL17G06_0_MG_FD_203880 | JGI IMG/M metagenome (GOLD analysis project Ga0315278, IMG submission 203880) | Sediment microbial communities from Yellowstone Lake, YNP, Wyoming, USA - YL17G06_0 | ecosystem: Environmental > Aquatic > Freshwater > Lake > Sediment | place: USA: Wyoming | collected... | reverse complement strand
CCGGCGCATCCATGCCGGCGATCCGTCGGGCTGTTGCTTCACGAGCACCGCGTCGGCCTCGTGCTCAACATCGAGCCCCGGCGTGAACGTCGTTACCGCCGCGTACACCGCGCCGCCGGGGCCGAGCTCCAGCTCGGCCAGGATCTCGTCATCGGCGCCCGGGGTGCGCAGGCGTCGCAACCACCGGCGCTCCCCGCTCCGCCCGAACGCCACGAGGTCGACCGACGCCGAGTACTCGTCCGCGTGCTGGATGCCCACCACGACCACGTCGGAACCGATCGCGACAGCCCTGCCGGCCGTGCCGAAGACGTCGCAGGTCCGCCATCCGTGCTCCGCGTGTTGCCAGAGCGGCGTGCCGTCGGAGGTCCAGGTCTTGACCGCCCAGCCGTAGCTCCAAATCTCGTCGCACGGGACGTCCGGGTCCGTCGACGCGATCTTCGCCGTCACAGCGACCGTCCCGTCGGGCGTGACCGCGATGTCCCGCCCCGACACGGAAGCCAGCGGCGGTCTCCACATACGCTCCCAGCGCAGCGTCCCGTCGAGGTCGAAGGCGCGGATCAGGGCCGTTGAGTCCCGGTCGACGCCGTCGTTCGCCACCGTGTACACGCGTCCGGCGGCATCGACGCCCACGGCGACCGCCGCCGGCCGATGGCGGAACGTGTCAGCCACATGGGGACGGGCGGAGGCGGGCGGAGCCGACAGCCCGATACCGATGATCGCGGCGACACCCGCTACGAACCAACGACGCTCCCTCGAACGGATCCCGGACGTGACCATGCCATACACCCCTCGCGGGCTGACCTTCAGCATGGCGGTCGGGGTGCCGCACGGTTCGGGGCATCAGGCCCAGCGGCGGCGGGACCCGGCTCAGCGAATCTCGGTCGCTCGGACCACCGCTCCTCGTCGGGGGAGCGGCCGGTGCCCCCGACGACTACGTCAGGACGATCCAGTCGGGCTCGTACTCGTCGATCCTCTTGGTAGTGGTGATCCGGGTCGTGGCACTCCCGTCGGCGCGCATCCGCCGGAGGTTGGCGAAGGTGCTCACGGTCCGAGACAGCACCCAAACGATCCTCGACCCGTCGGGCGACCACGAGGGCGACCAGTCGACTCCATCGGAGTTCGTGAGGTTCTCGAGGCCGGAGCCGTCGGCGTTCGCTTCGCACACGTCGGCGTGGTCGAAGCCGCCGCACATGAAGACCAGTCGGCCACCGTCTGGCGACCAGGACGGGTCGCTGTTGCTCGAGCCCACGGCCAGCTTCACACGGTTCCCGCCGTCGGGGTCGAACGTGATCAACCGGCCACCGCGCGACGCGACGATCCGATCGAGCGACGACCAGTCGGGGCTGTACGCGTTGGGGAGGATCTCGGCGATCGACGTGCCGTCCGGGTTCGAGAGGAAGAGCGCCGTGCCGTCGCCGTACAGACCGAGCACCAACTGCGAGCCGTCGGGCGACCACGTATACGAGGAGACCGACCGGTACCCAACGGGGAACTGACTCGGCCCGATCAGCACGCGGCGGTTCGAGCCGTCGATGTCGATCGCCTCGAGGCGGCTTCGACGCCCTCTGGGTCCGATCTCAGCGATGAACGAGATGCCGGTGCCATCGGGGAACCACTTGGGACGGTAGACGCCGGGATCGGTCACCAGGTGCCTGCGACCCGTACCGTCCGGCGCGATCGAGTAGATGCCGGACCCACCGAAGATGTCGCTGTAGACGATCCGACCGTCGAGCGGCTTCGCCACCGCGACAGAGGCGGGCACCAGCAACGACGCCATCGTCCCGAGCACGAGCACGAGCACCATCCGTCGCACGTGAACCTCCCTCGTGCACTGGCGGGCAGCCGAGGCCAGCGTAGCCCGTGGCGGCCGGGCGCGATAGTTCGCTGGGATATCTGGGCGAGGCATCGCGCGCCGAGGGTATCCAACCCCCGGGTCAGCGGAGAGGCTTGCGCCAACTCGACACCGGGGTACATGCTCGCGTTCCACCGTGCACCACCCGGATCGGAGGAACGGATGCCCGGATCGTTCGACATGGGCCTCGTCCAGCGAGGCGCACGCAACCGAAGGACTCCCTACTACGAGGCAACGCAGCGCTACGGCCCTCAGGGCTTCACCGTCTACAACCACATGTACTTCCCGATCCGCTTCGACACGTTCGAAGCCGAGTTCGACGCGCTGCTGAACCGCGTGACGCTCTGGGATGTAGCGGTGGAGCGCTGCCTCGAGATCTCCGGCCCCGATGGCTTCCGGTTCGCGCAGCTGCTGACGCCGCGGGATCTATCGAAGTGCGCGGTCGGACAGGCGAAGTACGTGCTGATCTGCGACAGCGACGGCGGGATCATCAACGACCCGGTCCTGACACGGATGGACGAGAACACCTTCTGGTTCGCCCTCGCCTCGTCCGACGCGCTCCTGTTCGCCCGCGGACTGAAGAACGCGTACCCCGACCTCGACGTGACGATCCGCGAGGCCGATGTCGCGCCGCTGCAGGTGCAGGGCCCGCGCTCCAAGGACCTGATGGTGGCGCTGTTGGGCGAACAGATCCTGGACCTCCGCTACTACTACTGGCAGCACGCCGAGATCGCGGGCGTGCCCGTGGTCGTGACGCGCACCGGATGGACGTCCGAGGTGGGCTACGAGGTCTACACGACCGACACCTCGCGCGGGAACGAGGTCTATGAGGCGATCATGGCGGCCGGCGAGCCCTTCGGGATCGCGCCCACCGGGCCCAGCGACATCCGGCGCATCGAAGGCGCCATCTTCAACTGGGGCGCCGACATGATGTACGACAACAACGCCTACGAGATGGGGCTCGAACGACTGGTGAACCTGGACACGCTGAGCGACGACGCGTGCATCTCGGCCGCGGCGTACCGGCGGATCGCCACCGAGGGCGTCACCCGGCGCATCAACGGCGTGACGCTCGACGGCGACCCGTTCCCGGCACTCAACAACGTGAAGTGGGCGGCCTCGATCGACGGGCAGGAAGTAGGCATGGTGACCTCCGCGATCTACTCGCCACGCCTCGAGGCGAACCTGGGTTTCTGCTGGCTGCCGGCCGACAAGAGCGTCGAGGGGCAGACGCTGAGCGTCGCGACGGAATGGGGCACCCGAACGGCGACCGTGGTCGCGATGCCGTTCGTCGACCCCTCGAAGTCGATCCCGGTGTCCTAGGTAGATCCGCGGAAGGCCGGCGGCGACGCCCTTCTTGCGGAGCTTTGCCAACGCGGCCTTCCGGGTCAGCGCTTCCGCATCCGGTGCGTGCGACGTCGCTGGTCCTCCCGGGCCGCCCGGAAGGCCTGCCAGCCCGGGATCCCGTTCACGCCGCCGCCCGCGTGCGTGGCCGAGGACCCGTGATACAGGCCCGCGATCGGCGTCCGATAGTCGGCGTACCCCGGCGAGGGACGCATGTGGAAGAGCTGATCCACGGTGAGTTCGCCGTGGAAGATGTTCCCGCCGATGAGACCGAGGTCCTGCTCCATGTCGTACGGACCGATCACCTGACGATCGATCACGGCATCGCGGAAGTTCGGGGCGAGCTCCGTGTAGCCGTCGATCGCGCGATCCGCATAGGCCTCGAGCTCATCGCGGTGCGGCTCTTCGTTCCACTCGTGTGGCACCCACTGGCTGAACATCGAGAAGAAGTGCACGCCCTCTGGGGTCAGGTCGTGGTCGATCGTCGTCGGGATCGCCCCATCGACGAACGGCCGCGCCGCCGCCTTGTGCTCGAGATGCGCGTCCTGGAACGCACGCTCCGCGTACTCCCGCGACAGGCACAGTTCCACCGACCCGGTGTGGTGGTCCTGCAGGTCCGTGCCCGGGTCGGCGGTGAAGTTCGGGAGCTCGCTGAGCGCCACATTGATCTTCACGACGCCGGAGCGGCTCTTCCACCGTTCGATGTCGAACACGAACTCCTCGGGGAGCTCGGCTCTGTCGACGAGGTCGAGGAACCCGACCTTCGGATGGACGCAGCTGACCACGACCGGCGCGCGGAGCTCCTCACCGGAGTCGAGGGCCACGCCCACCGCCCGGCCACCTTCGACCAGGATCTTCGCGACCCGGGCATCGGTGCGGATCTCGCAGCCGAAGGAACGCGCCGCGTCGCGGATCGACTCGGAGACCGTGCCCATGCCGCCCCGCGGGAACCCCCAGTTCACGGTGTGGCTGTCCCCGCCGCCGACGCCACCGATCGCGTGGTGCAGCAGCACGTATGCGGTGCCCGGCTCATCCGGCCCCGACCACTGCCCGATCAGTCCGTCGACCATCATGATCGTCTTCATCTGCTCGGACTCGAACCACCGATCCAAGAGCTCCGACAGGCTCATCGTGAACAACCGCGTGGCGTCGGCGACCCCGCGGGTCCCCAGTTGGCGCATCGTCCATGCGGCCTTCGATTGCGTGAGCAGATCCCCGAGCGTGAGCGAGCCGACGTTCGGCGGGACCTGGTGGAGCAGCGGCCCGACCACCTCGGTCACGCCGTGCAACCATGCTTCGTACGCGGGCAGCGCCTCGGCGTCCTTCACCGAGAACTGGGCGATCGACTCGTACGTCTTCTTCGCGTCGTCGCCGTAGATCTTGATCGAGCGCCCGTCGGGGAACGCCTGGTAGTACGGGCCGAACGGCGTGACCTGGTACCCGTGGCGCGCGAGCTGGAGCTCCTCGATCAGGAACGCCGGCATCAGCGACATCACGTACGAATAGGTCGAGACCTTGATCTCGGGGTGGTTCGGGAACGGCGCGCTGGTGTCCACCGCCCCGCCGACCTTCGATCGAGATTCCAAGACGACGGTGCGGGCCCCGCCCTTCGCGAAGTACGCGCCGGCCACCAGGCCGTTGTGCCCGCCACCGACGACGATCGCGTTGTAGGGAGCGCCCATCAGATGCCGTGCAGCTTCCGTACGTTGTCGGCGAGCACGCCGCGTCCGATCGACTCGGCGTCTGCCACCGACAGGTAGTCGCGGTCGACGAACGTGCCGAGCACGCGCTCGAGCGCCTCACGAACCATACGTGCCGAGACCGGGAACATCTCCGGCTCGGAGGACTCGTCGCACCCGTGGAGCACCTTCGCGCCGGGCACCGCGCCCAGGATCATCTCGAGCGACCAGTCGGTCTGGCCCCATCCCCACGGCACGAGCTCGGAGATGTCCATGTAGATGTTCGGGAGGACCGTACCGATGTACGTGGCCTCGGCGACCCACGGCCACCCGGAGTGGATCATCACGATCGGGATGTCCTGGTGCTCGACGAAGAACGCGAACGCGTCCGACGGCTTCGCGTGGGTGAGGTTCACGTCGGGATCGCCAGCGCCCACGTGCACGTGGAACACGCGGTCGTGCTCCTTCGCGATCGCGAACGATCGCCGCAGCAGGAAGTCGCGGACGGGCTTCGCGTGCTCCCGGGACTCACGCCAGTCGTCGGCGCGCCACCGGTCGTAGGCGGCGGCCGCGTCGGCCGACGACGGGTCCGTGATGTCCAGCCCGGTGCGGTACGCGATGATCGTCTTGAACGCGATCAGCAAGGGGTCGGCGGCGGCCGTGTGCCCGATCTCCTCGAACCGCTGGACGGTCCCGTCGAACGTCCCCTCCCCGCGCGCCTCGACGATCCAGGGTTCGATGCGGCTGACCCGATGGACGGTGACGCCACCCAGCGCCTCCTCGAAGTCGGCGCGCGGGATCGTGGGCTGCGGGTAGCCCTCGTCGGCCACGACGGCGACCACGTTCTCGGACTCCATCAACCCCCGGACGTACCCGGGCGGGTCGGCGCGGAGCGCCGCGTCGCGGGCCGCGACCACCGCGTCCTTCGTGGGCTCGCACCCCAGGTGCCCGGCGATCCACCGCCGCAGCGCCAGCCCGAACATCGTGGTCTCGGTCATCTCCTCCACGAACGCCGCCGCCTCGAGGTGCGCGTGGTTCGAAGACATCAAGGCGGTGCCCAGGAACATGCAGCGGGTCTCGAACGTGCGCGGGTCGCGGTCGAGAAGATCCTGGCTGCGGAACGGATGGCAATGCGCGTCGACGACGTCGGCGCCGGTGAGATCGATACGTGCCATGGTCGCTTGCTCCTCGCTGGGACCGGGGTCCCGATTCAGTACCGCCACCGCAGGCGGCGGATCAGCTCGTCGTCGTCGAGCCCGGCGTACTGCACGCACTCCTCGCGCCGGGTGGCGAGGAACGTCTGGAACAAGAAGTCGCCCATCGCTGCGGCAAGCACCGACGACGACGCCAGGTGTTCGACCGCCTCGGGCAGCGACGCCGGCAGCTGCCGCACCCCGCGCGCCGTCTTCACGTCGTCGGGGAGCCCGTCGGGATCCTCCTCGGTCGATGGCGGCAGGCGGTCGCCGGCATCCATCCCGTGCAGGCCCGCCGCCAGCAGGGCGCCGATCGTGAGGTACGGGTTCGCGGTGCCGTCGACCGGCTTCACCTCGATGTTCGCGCCCCCCGCGGTCGCCTCCGACGGAGCCGCGATGAACCGCAGCGCGGCTTCGCGATTCTCGGTGCCCCAGCACTGCGTCGCACCCGACCAGTGATGCGGCAGCAGGCGCAGGAACCCCAGGCAGGTGGGCACGGCGACGGCAACGAGCGCCGGCAGCTCGCCGAGGATCCCCGCGACGAACGCCTCGCCCCGCTCCTCCATGCCGGCGGGCCCCGTGCCGCCGGCGAAAAGGTTGCGCTCGCCTTCCCACAGGCTGAAGTGCACATGCGTGCCGTTGCCGGTGTCGGGTCCGGTCTGTGGGGCGAACGACGCCACCAGCCCGTGTCGCTGGGCGACTGCGCGAACCGTCTGACGCACCACCATCGCGGCGTCGGCCGCGCCCACCGGGTCGCTCGGCGCGATCGACATCTCGAACTGACCGTCGGCATACTCCGGGTGGAACTGCTGCAAGCCCAGGTCCTGCGCCTCCATCACGGTGATCAGGTCGAGCGCGAAATCGTGGTTCCGGACGAGCGCGATGTCGCTGTAGCCGGGACCCTCGTGGGCTGGCTCGAACTCCCCGTCGTCGCGGCGCACGCCCACCGAGAACTCGAACTCGAACACCGCCTGCACGGACAGACCGCGGTCCGAGAACGCGTCGGCCATACGCCGAGCGAACGCGCGGGGGCACCCCGGGTACGGATCGCCTCCCTGCGTGTACTGGTCCACGGGTGCCCACGCCCACCCCGGCATCGCGGCGAGCGGCACGGTCGCGGCAGGGTCGGGCCGCAGCCGCAGGTCGCCGCTCGGTCCGTCGATATATCCGGGCAGCAGCGCGAACCGGTCGTTCGACGTGGCCACGTTGAACAGCGTGGACAGGCCCACGCCCGAGGTCGCCACCTGCGCGAACCGCGCGACCGGCACGGTCTTGACGCGCACGATCGTCGAGGGATCGACGAACCCGAGCACGACGGCGGCCACGCCCATCTCGCGGAGCCAGACCTGAACGTTCGCGGCGTCGGTCGGTCGATGAAGGTCGGCTGGTCGGCTCACCCTGTCGTCGCACCTTTCCCGTCGGTGTCCGCCATCGCGGACGTCGGACCTTGCATCCGTTCGTGCACCGCCTCGAGCTCGGCCACCCGCGCGCGTCCGGTATCGCCGAGCGCCGCGACCACCTTCGCCGCGACCAGCTCGGTGAGCGCGAAGGCCCCCAGCATCGAGTCGAACGGCGACACAGAGTCGGCGTGGGAGATCAGCACGTGCCGCGCGTACTCGACCGCCGGCGAGAGCCAGGGGTCGGTGAACGCGATCACCACCGCGCCCTGCTCGGCTGCGAGCTTGCCGGCCGCGATCGTGTCCGGCTGATACCGGCGGTAGTCGAACAGGCAGAGCACGTCACGCTTGGAGAGCTCGAGGCTGTCGAGCACCCGTCGCTCGGGCTCCTCGCCCACGATCGCGCACCCGGTCCGCAGGAACCGCATCTGCATACAGAGGTACGTCGCCACGAGCTGGCTGAACCGTCCGCCCACGAACCACAGCCGGCGCTTGGGGTCCGCCAGCAACGCGACGACGTGCGCGAGATCTTCCTCGAGCGAGCTCGAGGTGAGCGTGGCGTCGAGCGCGCGCGCGAACGCCTCCTGGCTCTGGCGAAGCACATCGTCGTCCTGGGTCGCGCCCTTCGTCCGGTAGAGCGTCGCCAGGCCCTCGGTGCGGGCTTGCACCTCCCTGCGGAGCGACCGCTGGAAGTCGGGGTAGCCGTCGAACCCGATCTTGCGGACGAACCGCAGCACCGTCGGCCCGGTGACGCCCGAACCCTCCGCGAGCTGCGGGAGGCTCTCGAGCCCGGCGGTCGGATAGGTCGCGAGCAGCGTGCGCGCCACTCGCCGCTCGGAGGGCGTCATCTCGCCCAGCCGTTCGCGGACCTCTTCGCCGATCGTCTCGCTGCTGTGCGTGAGCCCCTCCTTCACGAAGTCAGGATTCTTACGCATCCTGTCAAGCAGGGGAAGACGGTAACGAGCTTGACAGGTTCACCAGTCGAGCGTACGAATGCCCGATACCTGGGAGCGGGAGGTAAGGGGATGCTTCGGAGATCGTTCGCACTCGTGTTCGCGCTGGTTCTGCTGGGCGCCGCATGCAGCACGTCGGATAGCAGCTCAGACACCACGGGAACGAGCGGCAGCTCCGGTGCCGCCTCCGGTGACCCGATCGTGATCGGCTTCCCGGCGGACCTCTCGACGGACTGGGCCTACTACGACTCCCCGATGCAGGAGGGCGCGCAGTTCGCCGTCGACCAGATCAACGCGAACGGCGGCGTGCTCGGGCGCCCGCTCGAGCTGAAGACGGTCGACATGCGCAACGACGTGGCCGAGGCCGCGAAGGTCACGCAGCAGCTGATCGACGACGGCGCCGCGTACCTGATCGGCACCGTGGGCGACGGCATCCTCGCGGAGGGCCAGGTCGCCTGCTCCGCCGGCGTCCCGATCTCGACCGGGCTCGGCACGGCGCCGACGCTCGTCGGCGACATGGGCCCGTGCGCCTATCAGCTCGTGATGAGCGACAACATCCAGGCGGCCGTGCTCGCGGAGTACGCCCTCGCCCAGAACTACCAGACGGCCTACGTGCTGGGCTCGAACGAGATCCCGTACACCAAGGACCTGCCGGTGTTCTTCTCCGACGCCTTCGAGAACGGCGGCGGCACCGTGGTCGCCACCGACGAGTACAAGATCGGCGCCGGCGACTACTCGGCGGTCGTGACGAAGATCGCGAACGCCGACCCGGCGCCCGACGCGATCTTCACGCCCATGTTCCTGCCCGACAGCGCGGTGTTCCTGCGCCAGCTCCGGCAGGCCGGGCTCACCACGCCGGTGCTCTCCACCGACGGGAACGCCGACGCGGCGCTGCTGGACGCGGGGGCCAAGGCGATCGACGGCCTGACGTTCTCGAACTCGGTCTGCACGGCCGAGGGCGACCCGCAGGTTCAGGCCTTCTACGACGACTACAACGCGGCGAACGGGAAGGACCCGAGCTCCTACGTCGCGGTGATCGGGTACGACGACGTCAACATCGCCGCGCAGGCGATCGAGGCGGCCGGCAGCACCGATCCCGCCGCGATCATCGAGCAGCTCGCCAACGTCGACTACACCGGCATCTCGGGGCACGTCGTGATGGATCCGGAGACGCGCCGGGCCAACAAGCCGGCCGCCTTGATCCAGATGGACGGCACGAACTTCACCTGCCTCGAGCAGCCGGGCTTCCCGGCGTACGTGCCCGCGGTCTGAGCGTGACCGACGAACGAGGGGAGGACCGGGTGGCGATCGCCACCGAGACCGGTCCTCCCCTGCTCGTCGTCGACGGGCTGACGGTCGCGTACGGCGCCGTCGTCGCGATCCGCGACGTGTCGCTCGAGGTGGCGCCCGGCGAGATAGTGGCGGCGCTCGGGCCGAACGGCGCGGGCAAGACCACGCTGCTCCGCACGCTCGCGGGCGCGCTCAAGCCGCAGCACGGCTCGGTGACGTTCGACGGCGGCCTGCTCACGGGACTCGTGCCCGAGGAGGTACTGCGCCTCGGCGTCTCGCTCGTCCCCGAGGGTCGCAAGGTGTTCGCCAACCTCACGGTCGAGGAGAACCTCACGATAGGTGGCATCGCGCGGGCCGACCGAGGCGAGCTGCGTGCCGACATCGAGCGATGGCTGGCCCGGTTCCCGATCCTGGGCCAGCGCGCGACCCAGATGGCGGGCACCCTGTCGGGCGGCGAGCAGCAGCAGCTCGCGATCGCCCGGGCCCTGATGTCGCGGCCCCGGATGTTGCTGCTCGACGAGCCCTCGCTCGGCCTCGCGCCGATCTTCGTGGACCGGATCTTCGAGCTGGTCAAGGAGCTGCGGTCCCAGGGCGTCACGATCCTCCTGGTAGAGCAGAACGTGCACCGCGCGCTCGAGATCGCGGACCGCGCCTACGTGCTGTCGGTGGGCAAGGTCGTGGCGTCGGGCGCGACCGACCGGCTGATGGAAGGCGAGCTGGAGCGGTCCTACCTGGGGATCAGCCAAGCAGAGGTGATGGAGTGAGCCCTTCGGAATTCGTTCAGCAACTCGTGAACGCGCTGTCGCTCGGCAGCATCTATGCCCTGCTCGCGCTCGGGCTCTCGATGGTCTACGGCGTGCTCGGCATGCTGAACTTCGCCTACGGCGAGCTCGTCACGATCACAGGCTACGCGATGCTCGCGGCCACGTACGCCGGCATGCCGTTCTTCGTGGTGGCCCTGATCGGCGTCGCCGCCGCCGGCATCTCCTCGGTCCTGATGGAACTGATCGCGTTCCGGCCGCTGCGCAACGCGAGCTTCGTTTCCCTGCTCTTCACGTCGTTCGCCGTCGCACAGCTGATCCAAGGGGCGTTCCGGCAGGCCGTGTCGGTCCGGGCCCGGGGGATCCCGGTCCCGGAGTTCTTCGACGAGGCCGTGCAGCTCGGTGCCGTGCGGATCAGCGTGCTGAGCATCATCACCGCCGGGATCGGCGCTATCTCGCTCGTGGCGCTCACGACGTTCATGCGCAGGTCGCGGTCGGGCCTGGCGATGCGCGCCGCCTCGACCGACTTCACGACCGCGCGGTTGATGGGCGTACGCGCGAACCGCGTGATCTCGCTCGCGTTCCTGATCTCGGGGCTCCTCGCCGGCGTGGCCGGCGTGCTGTGGATCGCGCGCACCACCTCGGTGAACCCCACCACCGGCTTCGTGCCCGTGATCCAGGCGTTCATCGCCTCGGTGATCGGCGGCCTCGGCAACCTGCGCGGCGCCGTGCTCGGAGGGTTCTTCCTGGGCACGCTCGAGGTCTTCCTGCAGGCGCTGTTGCCGGGCTCGCTGCTCCCCTACGCGCAGGCCGCGTCGCTGCTGATCGTGGTGGCTGTCCTGTACGTGCGGCCGCAGGGACTGTTCGGACAGAAGGCCGAGGCGATGTGATGATCCCGGGGAACCGCCTCCGTCCGGCGCTCTGGGGATGGGCGCTGATCTCGCTCCTGCTGTTCGCCGGGATGTTCCTTGTGCGGACGTACGGGTCCACGTCGTCGAGCCGCACGTACGTCGTGTTCCTCGTGAACGTGATGCTGGTGGTGTCGCTGCAGACGTTCATCGGCAACAGCGGCATCGTCTCGTTCGGCCACGTCGCGTTCATGGGG
>Ga0315278_10005432_pt1 | contig 11576 bp, 9 predicted proteins | sample YL17G06_0_MG_FD_203880 | JGI IMG/M metagenome (GOLD analysis project Ga0315278, IMG submission 203880) | Sediment microbial communities from Yellowstone Lake, YNP, Wyoming, USA - YL17G06_0 | ecosystem: Environmental > Aquatic > Freshwater > Lake > Sediment | place: USA: Wyoming | collected... | reverse complement strand
CGCGATCGTCCGGCTGGGCACACGACGCCGGGCCCTGGAGTCCGGCGAGGTCGTCGCCGGAGCCCGCACCGGGGCCGACGAGGCCGAGATGGCTTACGGGGAACTGAAGCTCCAGATCGACGAGCTCGATCGGGACCAGCGCCGTTTCGAGTCCGAGCTCGACTCCCTGACCCAGAAGGAAGCCGCCGAGCACAAGCGCATGTTCGACGGCAGCATCGCGAACGCGAAGGAGCTCGCCGCCCTCCAGCACGAGATCGAGGCACTGGCGAAACGCAGGAGCGATCGCGAGGACGAGCTGCTCGGCCTGATGGAACAGCGGGAGATCGTTGTCGCCGCCGCCGAGGAGGCCGAGTCCCGCACCACGGAGCTCCGGACCGAGGTCGACCGGGTGTCGGCCGAGGCCGCCGAGGAGCTCCAGCGGGTCGCCGTGGACCTCGCGCAGCGCACGGCAGATCGCGAGGCCCTCGCACCCGAGCTCGACCCCGAGCTCCTCGAGCTCTACGAGGACCTGCGTCGCCAGAAGAAGGGGATCGGCGCCGCGGCGCTGATCGAAGGCGTCTGCCAGGCCTGCCATGAGCAGCTCTCGGCGATGGAACTCGACAAGCTGAAGAAGAACGAGGGCGTCCGGAGGTGTGAATACTGCCGGCGGATCCTGGTCTTCTGACCGTCGCCTGCGACGGCGCCGCCCGAGGCAATCCCGGGCCGGCGGGGATCGGCGTCCAGATCACCGACGCCGATGGCGCCGTGCTCGCCGAGATCGCCGAGGGCTTGGGCGAGGCCACGAACAACGTCGCCGAGTACACCGCCGCGATCGAGGGGCTCAAGCGGGCGGTCGAGCTCGGGGCGACCCGGGTCCTCCTGCGCAGCGATTCCCAGCTGCTGATCCACCAGCTGACCGGGAAGTACCGCGTGAAGGCGGCTCACCTGGTGCCGCTGCACAGTGCGGTGCTCGAACAGGCGCGCAGGTTCCAGCGGGTGCGCTACGAGCACGTCCGCCGGGAGCTGAACACCGAGCCGGACCGGCTGGCGAACGAGGGCGTGGACTCCTGGCTCGGCGGGCGCCGCTGATCCTCGATGGCGCGACCCACCCTAGGGGGCCGGCGAGGCGCTCGCGACGGGTTGGATCAGGTCCTGCAACGGGAATCCCGACGAACCGGTGCCACCGGGTCCGGCGAAGGAGAGCGAGAGCGTGACCCCTGACGCGTCAACGAGGGCATCGAAGCGCACCAGGCCTTCGACGGCGGATCCCGGGGCGATCGAGGTGAGCGAGCCCGGAGATGGAGGGTGCGGCGGCGATCTCCGCGCCGTCGGCGCCGACGAGCACGGCCGCCGCGGGATCGAGGGCGAGCCCCTGGTCGAGTGAGGACTGCACCACCAGGTCGAACTGCCAGGAGCTCGAGGCCGGATCGGCGATGAACGAGTCCAGCTCGACGGTCACGCCGCCTCCCACGACCTTCGCGCCGACTGGTTGGAAGGCGGTGGAGATCGGGGCGCCGTCACGGACCAGGTCGACCACCACCCAGGGGCTTCCCTCGTCGCGCGCCACCCTGAGCGCGTCGACCGTGCGGGTGTACGAGAAAGGGTCACCCTCGGCGGGCACGTAGTCGAAGGTGATGTCGGCCTCGACCGTGACTTCTCGCAGGAGCGTCGAAGTGCCCGGGAGGTCGGCCACCGGCTCGGCGACGCCTGCGACGCGGAGATCAGGCTCACGCACGCGAGCACCTTGAGCGATCGACGCATCGGCGGAGTCTACGGCCGTTGCGTCGCCGGACCCTCAGCGTGGTCGGCGACTCGCCTGCGGGTATGCTCGCCGAGGAGGAGCCGGCCGGGCGGCCGCGGGCTTCGGCTCGAGGAAAGTCCGGACTCCGAAGGGCAGGGTGCCGGCGAGAGCCGGGCGGGGGTGACCTCGCGGAAGCGCAACAGAGAGTAGACCGCCTCCGCGGCTCGCCGTGGGGGTAAGGGTGAAACGGTGGGGTAAGAGCCCACCAGCGCGTCGGGCGACCGGCGCGGCTCGGCAAGCCCCACCCGGAGCAAGGTCAAGCAGGCAGCGTTCGAGGGTGGCCCGCCCGAGCTGTCGGGTAGGCCGCACCGGCCCGGCGAACGGGCCGGCGGCGGGCGTTCGCGTCCGCCGAGAGAGATGGTCGCCGGCGGTCTTCGGACCGCGCACAGGATCCGGCTTACAGGCCGGCTCCTCCGCCTATCGGGCCTGCGGCGCACCGGCGTCGCGTCGTCCCGCGCCGGTCAGCCGAGGGCCGGCTCGGCAACGCCGTTCGCGATCGCCCGCTGGAGCTGGCGGCCGGCGTGGTAGCTGGACCTCACGAGTGGCCCGGCCTCGACGTGGCCGATCCCGAGGGACTCGCCGACGCGGGCGTGCTCCGCGAACTCCTCGGGCGTGACCCACCGGTCGACGGGCAGGTGGAACGAGGTCGGCTGCAGGTACTGGCCCATCGTGAGGATGTCGCAGCCGGCGGCGACGAGGTCGCGCATCGCGCCCTCGATCTCGTCGGGCCGCTCACCCATCCCGAGGATCAGGTTCGACTTCGTGACCTGACCCGGGCGCAGGCGCTTCGCGATCCGCAGCACCTCGAGCGAGCGTTCGTACCCGAACGCCGGCCGGATCCGGTCGTGCAGGCGCGGCACCGTCTCGAGGTTGTGGGCGAACACGTCGGGCTCGGCCGCGATCACCGTGGCGATGTCGGCCTCGCCCCCCTTGAAGTCGCTCGGCAGGACCTCGACGCGGCAGCCGGGCACGGCCGCCCGGACGGCCCGGATCGCCTCGGCCCAGATCTCGGCGCCCCCGTCGGGCAGGTCGTCGCGCGCCACTCCGGTGAGCACGACGTATCGCAGGCCCATCGCGCGCACCGCGTCGGCGATCCGCGCGGGCTCGGACGCGTCGACCGGATCGGGCTTGGCCGTCATCACGTCGCAGAAACCACAGCGTCGGGTGCACCTCGACCCCAAGATCAGGAAGGTCGCCTCGCGTTCCTCCCAGCATTCGTGGATGTTGGGGCACATCGCCTCTTCGCACACGGTGTGGAGATCGCGGTCGCGCATGATGCGCTTGAGCGCGGAGTAGTTCGGCCCGCTCCGCAGCGTGACCTTGAGCCACGGAGGCTTCCGTTCGCCCCGGGCGTTCACGCCGGTGTCCTCGGCCGGCCCGTTCGTGACCCCTACGATCGGGAGATGCAGGCGCCGCTCGGCCGGGTTGTGGTCTCGCTCGGTCATCGCGCTCCGAGTCTAGGGGGCGCCTGAGCGAACGGCCGCCGCCTCACCTGGGCCGACCCCCACCCGGGGTAGGCTGGGCGCCGTCCCGAGGGAACCCCAGACGATGAGCGACGAGCCCACCACGACGACGGACGCCCCCGCCTCGCCCGACGAGGCAGGGTTGCGCCTTCCCCCGTGGCCCTGGATCTGGAAGCTCCTGGGTGCGATCGTCGCCACGGCGTTCGCGGCCCTGGTGTTCCTCGCGTTCTTCCGGAAGGTCCGAGACCTCCTGATCTGGGCCTTCATCGCGCTGTTCGCGTCGTTCGCGCTCGAGCCCGCGGTGGACTGGCTCGCCAAGCGTGGGTGGCGGCGGGGGCTCGCCACGGCGCTGCTCTTGTTCGGGCTCGCGATCCTCAGCGTCGTGATGGTGGCGCTGATGATCCCGCTGCTGCTGGAGCAGATCACGGCGTTGATCAAGGCGGCGCCCGGCATCTTGGAGTCTGTCAGCACCTTCACGAAGCGGTGGTTCGGCATCGAGGTCTCGGTGGAGACGCTCACCACCCAGCTCACGGACGCCAACTCCGCCGTCTCGACGTTCGGGAGGGACATCGCCGGCAACGTGTTCGGCGTCGCGAGCTCGGTACTCGGCGGGATCTTCAAGCTCCTGACGATCGGGCTGTTCACCTTCTACCTCACGGCCGACGGGCCGAGATTCCGTCGAACGATCTGCTCCTATGTCCCACGCCGCCACCAGGACACGGTCCTGTGGACGTGGGAGGTCGCGATCGAGAAGACCGGCGCGTACCTCTACTCCCGGCTGTTGCTCGCGATCATCTCGGGCGTGGCGACGTTCTTCGTGCTGACGGCCCTCGGTGTGCCGTTCGCGGTGCCGCTCGCCGTGTGGATGGGGCTCGTCTCCCAGTTCATCCCGACGATCGGCACCTACATCGCGATGTCGCTGCCGCTGCTCGTGGCCGTCGTGCAGGGCCCCAGCGATGCCCTGGTCCTGCTGATCTTCTTCACGGCCTATCAGCAGCTCGAGAACTACATCCTGAGCCCGCGCATCACCGCCAAGACGATGGAGCTCCATCCGGCCCTCGCGTTCGCGTTCGCGATCGCGGGCGCGAGCATCGCCGGCATCGTCGGGGCGTTCCTCGCACTGCCGTTCGCCGCGATCGTGCAGGCGGTCGGGTCCACGTTCGTGCATCGCCACGACGTGACCGAGAGCGATCTCACCCGCGTGCGCACCCCCGAGGAATCGCGGCAGATCCGTGAACGACGAAAGCGCGTTCGAGGCCCGCGCCCCTGGCGCTCGCATGGGGGCGACGACGCCGACGACCGCGACGCCGGGTCGTAGGCTCAGCCGGCCTCGACGGCTCGGAGGCCGCGGGTCCCGGGCTCGGGTTTCGCATCCACCTCGGGTGCGTCGGGGAGGAAGACTCGGAACGACGCGCCACCGCCTTCTCGCTCCTGGACCCATGCCCGTCCGCCGTGGAGCTCGGCGAACCTCGCGACGAGGGAGAGCCCGATCCCGGTGCCGGGGGAGTGGGGTGAGGCGGTCGGGCCCTGCCGGAACGGCTCGAAGATCTCGGCCCAGAGCTCGGGTTGCACGCCTGGGCCATCGTCCTCGACCGCGATCAACGCGCCGCCGTCGACCGCCTCCACCCTCAGCCAGATGCGACGGTCGGTGGTCGTGTGCCGAGCCGCGTTCATCAGGAGGTTCTCGACGATCCGCTCGACCTTGGCCGGGTCGGCGCGCAGCACGACGGACCCGGTCTCGGCCTCGACCTGCCGGCTGGCGAGGGAGTCCAGGCTCTCCATCGTCCGCCTGGCGAGCACCCCGAGATCCGTGGTGCGGTACACCGGCTCCACGATGCCTCGGTTGAGGCGGTCGATGTCGAGGAGATCCTTCAGGAGGCGGTCCAGCTTCCGGGCGTTGGCCGAGAGCCGCATCGTGAGGTCGTCGCGATCTTCGGCACCGAGGTCATGGGTGCGCTCGAGGGTCAGCGAGAGCCCGAGGATCGACGTGAGCGGGCTCCGCAGCTCGTGCGAGACCGCGGCGAGGAAGGTGTTCTTCATCTCGTCGAGGGCGCGGAGCCGCTCCGCGGCCTCCCGCTCGCGCTGCTCGCTCTCGCGCAGAGCCTGCTCGGCGAACTTGCGCTGGGTGATGTCCGAGATCACGCCCTGCATGAAGGTCGGGCTCCCGTCGTCTGCCCGCAGGAACGTCGTCTCGTCCTGCACCCAGATCTGACGGCCGTCGCGCGTACGCATCCGGTACTCGTGGCTCCACGGCTGCCGGGCACGAACGGCCGAGAGGTAGCTTCGGATCACGCCCTCGCGATCCTCGGGATCGAGGGCCTGACGCCATGCGTCGGGATCGGCGACCCACTCGGCCGGGGAGATGCCCGTGATCTCTTCGACCTGCGGGCTGATGTAGACCGTCTGCATCGAATCGTCGGCGGCATCGAGGTAGATCGCAGAGGGCACGTGCTCGACGATCGCGCGGAACCGCTCCTCGGCCTCCCGAAGTTGCTGCTCGGCCTCCTTGCGGTCCGTGATGTCGAACCGGACCCCCTGCCAGTACAGAGGGGCGCGATGATCGTCGCGGAGCAGAACGGCCTGGTCGAGCACCCACACGGTCCGGCCGTCGCGCGTGAGCAGGCGGTACTCGATGTCGAACGGGTCACCGGTCGCGTTCGTGCGTGCGTCCTCGCCCAGGACCCGCTCGCGATCGTCCGGGTGCAACGAGGCGCGCCAGACGTCGATGTTCCATTCGTCGGGCGTGTACCCGAAGACGCCTTCGACCTGCGGGCTCATGTAGAGCTTCGCGCCGGGCGGGTTCGCCGACTCCATGTACGTCACGGCCGGGATCTGCTCGATCAGGGTGCGGTACCGCGCCTGCGCCTCTGCGAGGCTTCGGTCACCCTGCTGGCGGCCGATCGCGGCGCCGAGGGTGTCGGCGGCCACCCGGAGCGCCTCGACCTCGGCGCTGGTCCATCCACGTGGCTCGTCGCAATCGTCGAAGCCCATGAAGCCCCACCATCCGCCCTCCGCGCGGATCGGTACCACGCACAGGGACTTCACCCCTTCGGATTCGGCGTCGAGCCGTTCCGGATCGGGGTGGGCGTTCACGGGACCGTGCACGACCTGACCAGCCGAGAGCTGCTCCTGCCACCGCGAGAAGCTCGGGGTGTACGGGAACGACTGGTTCTCGGGGTCGTCCAGCGTCGGGAGCGCGCCGGGCGCGACCCACTCCGCGCTCTGCGACATCAGGAGCTGCTCGCCGTCATGGTGGTTGCGGTAGACGTACGCTCGGCTGGCGTCCACCGCCTGGCCCAGTCGCGCGAGGACGTCGTCGAGGGCCTCCTCCCAGGTGGGAGCGAGCAGGAAGCGCTCCGCTGCGAACGCCGTGGCCCGCAGCACCCGGTCGCGCCGTCCGAGCGCCTCCAGGGCCGCCTGGCGTTCGGTCACGTCGGTGAGGACGCCCTGCCAGGCCCTGCGGTCACCCGGCAGGTCGACCAGGAAGGCGTGGTCGTGCACCCAGACCACGTCGCCGTCGCCGCGTACGAGCCGGTACTCGATGTCGAACGGCTCGCCGGTCTCGTTGACGCGGTCGGACTCCGCCGTCACGCGCGCACGGTCGTCGGGGTGGAGCATGCGGAGCCAGAGGCCAGGCTCGGCGAGGCGCTCGGCGGGGGTGTAGCCGGTGAGACGCTCGTATTGGGGGCTCACGTAGAGGGCGGTCGCCATCTCGTCTACGGCGTCCATGTAGACGACGGCCGGGAGCTCCTCGACCAGGGTGCGGTACCGCTCCTCGGCCTCGCGCAGGCCTTCCTCTGCGGTCTTGCGTCGGGTGATGTCGAAGATCATGCCCTGCCAGAAGAGCGGCTCCCCTCGGTCGTCGCGGATCAGGACCGTCTCGTGGTGGACCCACAGCTCCCGCCCGTCGCGGGCGATCGTCCGGTAGTCGACCGACCACGTGTCGCCCGTTTCGGCGTCGTTGGCTGCCACGACCCACGCGCGGTCCTCCGGATGGAGATTGGCCTCCCAAAGCTCCGGCTCGGCGATCCACTCCTCGGCGGTGAAGCCGAACATCTCTTCGATCTGCGGGCTCACGTAGAGGAGCTCGCCGGTTGCCGGGTCCTCGCTGAACGTGATCGCGGGGATCTGCTCGACGAGCCGGCGGAAGCGCTCCTCGGCCTCGCGCACGCCCTGCTGAGCCACGTGTTGCTCGGTGACGTCGATCATCACGCCCTGGTAGACGGCGTGACCCCGTCCCCCGGTGGCGACCGGGACCGCGTCGTCGCGCAGCCAGAGCTCCTTCCCGTCGGCACGCCGTATCCGGTACTCCGTCATGAAGGCGAGATCGCCGGCGATGGCCCGGGACCAGCCCTCCAGGACTCCGGGAAGGTCGTCGGGGTGCAGCTGTCGCGACCAGAGGGCGGGGTCGTCCAGCCACTCCGCGGCGGTGAAGCCGAGTAGCCGCTCGATCTGGGGGCTGATGTAGGCGGCCGGGGCCTCGCCAGGGGCATCGGCCGCGTCCCACACGTAGGCCACCGCCGGCACGCGCTCGACGATCATGCGGTATCGGTTCTCGGCCTCCTGGAGCCTGGCCTCGGCCTCCTTCTGCGGCGTGATGTCGTAGATCACACCCTGCATCAGCGTGGGCCGGCCCTCGCGGTCGTGTGCCACCGGCACCGACTCGTCACGTACCCAGACGAGGCGGCCGTCCTTGGCGTACGTGCGGTACTCCTCGCGGAACGGGGCGCCCTCGCGGTCGGACCCGAACGAGGCGTCGACCACCCGGTCACGGTCGTCGGGATGCAGAGATCGCACCCAGAGGTCGGGGTCTCCCAGCCACTCTTCCGGCGTGTAGCCCAGCAGCCGCTCCAACTGGGGGCTGATGTAGAGGGAGGGCACGCCGGCAGGATCGGCCGCGGGGTCCCACGTATAGGTGATGGCCGGCTGCTGCTCGACGATCGCCTGATACCGGCGCTCCGTGTCGGTCCGAAGGGCTTCCTCGGCACGCGCCGCCCGCCCGCGAACCACGGCATAGGTCCCCGCGGCGATCAGGAGTATCAACAGCGCGCCGACGACCATGTCCGCGTCGATCGACGATGCCTCGAGCCACCGATAGAGCCGGCCGAACAGGTCGAACGACACGCCGAGGAAGAAGACGACGACGGACACCGCCGCGATCACGAGCAGATCGCGGCGGCCGGTCGATCGCCTCCGCGCGGGGCCGGATGCTCGACGGGATTCGCTCACGGTTCCTCCACCCGAGTATCGGACCGTTCGCGGACCCTCTGAACCGAGCGGTGAGGGACGCCGATCTCACGCTCGAGCGGGATCAGGCCAGGGCTAGTTCACGCATCCGCCGGTAGATGTGGTCGGGTTCGGGATCCATGTAGAAGTGCTCGAGCGGGGCCGCGAACGGCATCGCGGGGATGTCGGGGCCACCGATCCGCACGATCGGCGCGTCGAGGTCGTCCATCGCCTCCTCTGCGATCGTGGCCACGATCTCGGCCCCCGCCCCATAGGTGCGGTTGTCCTCGTAGACCACCATCGCCTTCGAGGTGCGCCGCACCGACGCGAGGATCGTCTCCATGTCGAGCGGCGCGAGCGTCCGCACGTCCACGACCTCCACTTCTTTGCCTTCGTCTTGTCGGAGGCGACCCGCGGCCTCCAGGCAGGCATGCAGCGTGAATCCGTAGCTGATGCAGGTGAGCGCGTCGCCCTCACGCTTCACGTCGGCGAGCCCGATCGGCACCACGTAGGGCCCGTCGGGGACCTCCCCGGTGACGGCGCGGTAGGCCTTCTTGTGCTCGAGGAACAGGACAGGGTCGGGGTCGCGCAGGGCGCTGCGGAGCAGGCCGGCCGCGTCGGCGGGCGTCGAGGGCATCACCACCTTCAGGCCGGGCACATGGGCGAAGAACGCCTCGATCGACTGTGAGTGGTAGAGCGCTCCATGGATCCCACCGCCGCACGGCGTGCGGATCACCAGCGGGCACGAGAAGTCGCCATTGGAGCGGTAGCGGATGCGGGCGGCCTCCGACACGATCTGGTCGAACGCAGGGAAGATGAAATCGGCGAACTGGATCTCGGCGACCGGCAGCATGCCGTGCATCGCCATCCCGATCGCCACGCCCACGATCCCGGACTCGGCCAAGGGGGTATCGATGATCCGGTCCTCGCCGAACTCCTCCATCCAGTCGGCCGAGACCCGGAACACGCCACCGCGGTTCCCGACGTCCTCACCCAGGAGCACGATGCGGTCGTCGGCGACGAGCTCGTCGTGCAGCGCGTCGCGGACGGCCGTGACGAGGTTCTTCTCGGTCACTCTCCCTCCTCGGCGAACACGTGGCGCATCGCCGACTCCGGGGTCGGGTCGGGCGCCTCCCATGCGGTCGCGATCGCGACGTCGATCTCTCCTTTGACCTCTGCCCGGAGCTCGTCGGCGCCGTGGGTGTCGAGCACGTCGTGCGCCGCGAGGTAGGCCCCGAAGATCTCGACGGGGTCGTGATGTCGCGCCTCCGCCACCTCGTCGCGTGTGCGGTAGGTCTTGTCGTCGTCGTCGGAGGTGTGCCCCAGGAACCGGTAGGTCTTGCACTCGATCAGCGTGGGTCCCTGGCCGGCGCGCGCCCGTTCGTGCGCGGCCTTCATCGCCCCGTAGCAGGCGAGCACGTCGTTCCCGTCGACGACCACCCCGGGGAACCCGTAGCCATCGGCCCGCGTCGCCACGTCCTCCACCGCCATCTGCTTGGCCTGGGGCACACTGATCGCGTAGCGGTTGTTCTCGCACACGAACACGACCGGGAGTTTGTGGATCCCGGCGAAGTTCAGGCCCTCGTGCCAGTCGCCCTCGCTCGTCGCCCCCTCGCCGAACCACGAGGCGACGACGGCGTCCTCCCCGCGATATCTGATCGCGTAGGCGATGCCCGATGCGTGGGGGAGCTGCGTCGCGATCGGGGAGGAGCTCGTGATGATGCCGAGCCGCCTGCACCCCCAGTGCGACGGCATCTGGCGGCCGCCCGACGACGGGTCATCGGCCTTGGCGAAGATCCCGAGGAACAGTTCGTAGGGAGTCATACCCGCGGCGAGCACGATCGCGGTGTCGCGGTAGTAGGGGAGCCAGACGTCGATGCCCTTGCGCATCGCCCAGGCCGTCCCCACCTGGCAGGCCTCGTGGCCCTCGGCGGGGACCACGAACGGCGCCCGTCCCATCCGGTTCTGGCGCAGCGCGGCCTCGTCCAGCAGACGTGCGGTCACCATGGTGCGATACATCGCGAGGAGGTCGTCGGCCGTGAGACCGAGCGTCACGTGAAGGGGTTCGGCGACCCGCGTGGACACATCGTCTCCTGGCACCGTGAGGCGAGTCTAGCAGCGACGTCATCGCCGGAGTGGACGCTGATACCCTGGGGGGGTATAGTAGCCACGGCCTGAAGCGACGGGATGGGAGGCGCGAGGATGATCGACCCGGTGTGCGGGATGACGGTGGATCCGGAGACGGCCGAGGCCGCATGGGAGCACGGGGGCGAGACCTACTTCTTCTGCAGCGTGGCATGCATGGAACGGTTCCGGGGCGACACGGCGCGCTACCTGTCGATGGACCCCGCCGACCGGGGCATGTGAAGGGGGCGCGATGTACGGCTACGCGATGAACAAGAAGGACCTGAAGGATCGTCTCAAGCGGATCGAGGGGCAGGTTCGTGGCCTGCAACGGATGGTCGACGAGGACAAGTACTGCATCGACATCCTCACGCAGGTGAGCTCGGTGCAGGCGGCGCTCAAGGCGGTCGGCATGGGCCTGCTCGACGATCATGTGCGCCACTGCGTGCGCGAGAGCATCGAGCAGGGAAGTGGCGACCAGAAGATCGAGGAACTGATGGCGGCCGTGGGCCGCTTCGCGGGGAAGTGAGCTTGATGGCGACCGATGAACGCGAGCTGGTCCTCGACATCGATGGGATGACCTGTGCCTCGTGCGTGGCGAAGGTCGAGAAGGCGCTCGGCGGGGTCGAGGGTGTGGGCGAGGCCTCGGTGAACCTCGCGACCCGCACCGCCATGGTGAAGACGACGGCCCAGGAGCTCGAGCCGCTGATGGACGCGGTGCGGAGCGTCGGGTACGTCGCCCGCCCGCACTCGAAGGAGCGGTCTCCGGCCGAGGAGGTCCGCGCCTACCGGCGGAGGCTCGTCGTGGCGGTGCCCCTGACCCTGGCGGTGCTGGCCCTCACGTTCCTCGTGCCGGATGCCCCTGGTGCGATGTGGTGGGCGTGGGCGCTCGCCACGCCGGTCCAGTTCTACGCGGGATGGCCGTTCCTCGTGCACGCGGCGAGGGCCGCGCGGCACGGCACGACCACGATGGACACCCTCGT
>Ga0315278_10005430_pt1 | contig 11576 bp, 9 predicted proteins | sample YL17G06_0_MG_FD_203880 | JGI IMG/M metagenome (GOLD analysis project Ga0315278, IMG submission 203880) | Sediment microbial communities from Yellowstone Lake, YNP, Wyoming, USA - YL17G06_0 | ecosystem: Environmental > Aquatic > Freshwater > Lake > Sediment | place: USA: Wyoming | collected... | reverse complement strand
CGACCGAGGTGGCGGTGGCGGCGGTCATGTGCGCCCGTTTCACGATGAGTGGATCAATCCGGCGTGGTCGTGCCATGCCGAGACTCTACCACGTTTAGTCTCATCTTGAAAGCGACTTAGAATTAGCACAAATCCGATGCCAACTACAGCCTGATGCCGCCAGTTATGCATGCTCACGATGAAAGCTCCAGTTCGATCAAGGCAAACATGGCCCAATGTTTTTGACTCAACACCTCCTCCAAGGCACGAATGGGACGATACATCCAACCAGGCATCAGGCTACGCATGGAAACCCCACCTGAAAGGAGGTAAGAAAACGGCATCATCGGTTCAATATTTTTTATGCGCCATTGCGGATACTGCGCCTCAAATAACGCTTTATCCCGTTGAAATACGATCCACGGTAGTGCGCCATTTGCGCCTGAAAGTGGGCCTGTACCAGGTATTTTCCAGCCGCTATCCGAAGAAAATGGTTCGGAATGAAGGTGCGTATAAACCCACTCAGACCATGACGTACGCCACGGTTCAATCATCACAATTTTTCCTCCTGGACGAACACAACGTGTTGCCTCAAGAAGAAAACGACTCACATCGGGAATGTGATGAAACACATCGGTCATTACGATGGCGTCGAGAGATTGATCAGGCAATGGCAAATCGCAAGCGTCGGCGATCAACTTGACGCCAGCCGCCTTGAATACCTCGCTTGTGATAACTTGAGGGAGGTGTTGTTGCAAAAATCCTGCCCCCGAACCCAACTCAAGAACATAATTTTTCTTTGGCAAAACTCTTAGGATTCGCTCATACCACTCTGAATAAAGTGCACGCAAAAACGCTTTGTCCTGAATGATGTCGCGCCTAAGTAGGGTCGTTCGCGGATCATCTACAGACAAGCCACATGTCAGAGGATGCCTCAACATATTGTTAATAATGCTCATTCAAGGTTCTGTCAGATGAATTTGATACGGCGTGCCGCAAAAACAACCATTTTCAAAAGCAGCCATCCGTGGCTCCAACGGGAAATGTTCGTCTCACCATAGCGCCTCGCCCGGTAACGGATCGGAACTTCCATGATTTTGAGATTTAGTCTTGCAGCGCCAAAAAGAAGATCGAAATCGCCAAATGGGTCGAAGTCGCCAAAGTAGGAACGATTGTCGGCAATCCGCTGGTAGTCGCTGCGCCATAGCACCTTTGTGCCACACAACGTGTCTCGTATGGGCTGCCCTAAAAGCCAACTAAATGCCCACGAGAATAATTTATTTCCTATCAGATTAGCGAAACGCATGGCATCGTCGTGCATCGGATAGACCAGACGAACACCATTCACAAATTCGGCAGAGCCGTTCGCCATCAGCTCATAAAACCGTGGAAGATCTTCGGGTGGCACCGTAATATCGGCATCGAGAATCATCAGGATATCGCCCTTGGCAACATCGAAGCCGACGCGAACCGCATCACCCTTGCCTTTTCCAGGCTGTTTAAGCAACTTGCAATTGCGATCAGGGTGGGCAGCAATGGATCTCTCGATAGTACCGTAGGTATCATCCGTTGAATTACCCTCAACAAAAATAATCTCAGTCCCTCCCCCCATTTCAGGGATACGCGCCATCAACTCTTCAATATGCCCCGACTCATTTCTCGCTGCCACGATGACTGACACTGTCGGGTTCAGAGGAATCAATTTGTTCAACGGGCGGGCTAGCATGAAATTGGCCATGGACAAAAAGCGGAAGGGTGATATTTTTGTCAGGTAGCGATTGGCAAAATTTGAAAGAAAGGGTACCGGGAGTGGCGCAACGACTTCTTCCCATTCCCTTAAAGGCTGGAAATCTGAGATTTCCAGCAAATTTGCCATGTCGTGCCGTGTCAACCAATTTTGTGGGAGATTGGGCGTTGCAATGCCAAGCTTCTGTGCAACACGCAGGGGTATGCCCCACAAGTGGCTGTAAAAGTTGAAGATCAAGCGCGTGTGAGACGCGCAATAGGGCTGCAACTGGGCAAGCATGGCCTGTACATCCCATAGATCATTCACCAATTCGGAGACGACGATGTAATCGAAGGTTCTAGGGCCAAGATCTAGTTCATGAGCATCTGCGAGTACAAACTCCAGTTCAGGATGAGCCGCGCGTGCTTTCCCTAAAGCTTCTGGGCAGAAATCAACACCTACGCCTTCTGTTGGATTGAGTGCCGAAAGAAGGTCACCACGGGCACACCCCATCTCCAACACCTTTGCCCCCTCTGGAACCAGATGGCGATAAGTAATCTGAAGCCTATTCCGGTAGTAGTTGCCCCAGGAATTGGACGCACTCTTGCAGATGGTGCTCCAAAAGGACTGTCTGCGTTGCCGGTATTGGGCGGCTTCCGCATTAAAGGTTTCGGTAGTCTGAGTTGTCACGTGTTTAATCCAGTACTGTTATCGAGTTGAGTTTTCGGTATGGAGCGCCGAAAACCATCTGTTTCTCACGTTTGTCGATGCACAAACGTACAGTGCGCCCATCGAATCCGGCCAAGTGCTGATCAGAGAAAACTGGATAAGGCCCCGGCGCATAGGGGTCGGAGCGATCTTGTTGATAAGCTAGCAGCAAGCTTATTCCACGGAAGGCCAACGCTTCATCACGCCACCAGGCAGAGGACGAAATTCCCTCAATAAAGTTGGCATACCTGATTTGACCTTTTAGAAAATCCGCTTTTTGATCATCAGCAACAAAGTCCAATAACATTGATCCACCACTACCAATACGCGTTATTACGGTATATTCATCATTGACACACTGAGTTGCGTTCACGCGCTCAGGAGTTTGAATATATCTCAATGGAGTATGTGGAATAAGCAATAACAACAAAAGTAATACGACAAATCCTGTCTCCAAGGAGACTCCATTAGACAGCGACTCTATAGATTTGGCGGCACTCAAGATGGGTGCGGGTAGTAGCCCTTGTTTTATGCCTTGCGTGAGAACGATGCCTGCCCATGAAAAACCTATGACAACTTGCAGCACGTCTATCGCAACAGAAGCTGCGAAGACCCTGGCTCCTCCATCACCCAACAATAAGGGTGCAGAAAGCACAACCCCTAGCGAGGACAAGGCGACCAAAACGTAACTCGGATTTCTGCGGTTGATTAACAAGGGTATCCACGCAAGCCACCAACAGGCTTTAAAAAATACAGACCACGCTCCTAATTTCTCGAAGCCATAAGTTCCGGCAGTTATGAAGAGCGAGATATTATTTTGCAGTCCGTGTAAGAACAACTCGGGCTGGATGGATAGATTTTTCCATGCGAATGCATAAATCGCTTTTGACATCAATGCATCCGACCCAGAGAGTTCGGGGTGGTCGATGAGTGCTTGTTGCCACCCTTTGCCACCTACCGATAGTCCGTACAGCGCATAAGAGAAATTTCCATGTGAGCTACCAGGACTGCCACCCACAGCGAGCACTAACAGTGCTTGCAACACAAAACCAGCCAGAATTGCAATTGATGCTATACAAATCCATTGCCAAATATTTTTTCTGAACAAATGCGCTGTATTGCCTGCCCACAAAACAAGAAATGGCAGAACAAAAAATGCCCCCGCTCTTGCATTCAAAGCAATGGAGATCATTGCTATTCCCGTCGCCATCCAAACAATACCTTGGCGTTCAGAAGCAACCAGTAGTAATGCCAGGCCAACGCTACCGAAAACCAATCCAGCATTCTCGGTCATGGTTAGCGCAAATAAATCGACCGTCGCGTATCTGAAAAGCAAGAGTGCACAAAGCCCCGCACCAATGACGCCAGCAAGATGGGCGCTTCTACGCGCGACCACATAAATTGCTACCGAGACTATCAATGCCTGGACCAGCAATGTGGCGAAAATATTGCGCTGGGCAATCCAGGCAACACCTGACAGGAAAGATGGATAGGTGGCTCGACGTTGGCACCATTCACCTGTAGTCAATGGATGCCCAAAGCTCCCAAGGTCCAGTAATGAATTGGAACAAAGCCAGTACATCATCGAATCACTTATTTGGTAACTCCCGATTACCGCCAAACTGACTGATCGTCCTACGGTCCAACTCCAAGTAAGAAATCCAGCGGCGCTGAATAAGAGCACAAAGAAAATCACCGATCCGAGTATGGGGCGATGTGGAATATTGCTAGGCAACCACAACGCGGTTATTATTTTATTTATCTGAACGCGCACTCGGAGGAATTGCGAATTTGCCGATAGATATGATGCAAGGACAAAAACCAAAGCCATGGTCGCAATAAGCACTGAGACATAAGCCCAATGGCTAAGCGACTGTTGCATTACTATTTCATAGCGCCGACCATTGGCTCGAGGATCACTGCAATCGGAAGCAGAAAAGTAAAGTGAATTCCCCCAATGGGAATAGTTACCCAACCCGTTGGTACGAATCGTGTCATGCAAAGCATGAGGTTTCCCGATAACTTTGCCGTTTTCAAGCAAGATTAACTTGGAAACTTGGGAGTCCGAAGTTGAGTCACCCATAAAGCTGGTAATCGGCCATGCTAATGGCCTTTCGCTAAGTGGCCCGACGTAATAAGCACAACCAGTATCGTGCTGAATTACAGAATTCTGTAACGGATAGTTTTGCTGCGCTACTGATAATTGAGCGACAGCAATGATAATCATCCAGGCTAGCGACAGGCCTCCCAGGAGTAAGCGCCAACGGGAATGAATAAAATAGGTCATTTTTATTTGGTTACGCAGAAGCTGATGTGCGTGCGATTACGTTGAGACTGGCGCCCGGAGGAATCAACTGTTCTAGCCTATCGGAATCCATGACAAGGGAATTACCCTTCGATAGGTCAAAGAGTTCATACCCATATTTCTTAAGCAGTTCAATTAGTTCGTGTAGGCTCTCCCCTTGCTCCTCAAGCGCGTAAGGAGCCAACTCCATGATGATGATGGGCTGCCACCGAGTCAAAACCTCGCCGGCACCCCGCATCATTCCGCATTCAAATCCATCGATATCGAGTTTTATGCAATCCACTCGATCAAGACCCAATGCGAGAATAGCGGAATCAAGCGTTCTTGCTTGGGCGCCAGAAGTGGTCATCAGCCTACCTTGGTGCAGCTCATGCAACCCAGTTTCTTCCTTTAGCGGCCAACTTGAGTAGAGCCATGGGGTTGGCTTACCGGCTATTTCTGAATCAACAAGCATGTACTGCAAGCAGTGGATGCGCTCTGCCAGCTCGGGATTGAGCAAGCGATTTTTGGACAGCTTTGCAAAGGCATAATCGGTCGGTTCGAATGCGATCACTCTCCCATGAGCCCCGACCGCCTGCGCGAAAAGCAAAGCATGTGCACCAATATTGGCACCAATATCAAGCACCACATCTCCTGCTTTCAATATCCTTTGGTAGCAACGGACTGTCTCAGGCTCGAATGAACCTAGCAACCAGATCGAAAAATCGATACCTTCGCGTAAATCCAGGTCCCATTCGACATTGCTCCGATTCACTATGACATCAGGACCCTTGCCAAACAGGCGTCGTACTCCCATTACAGCTGTCTGGACCAGGTTCGCTAATGCGATCTTTTGTTTTGTCTTTAGCATTTCCAACTCACAAATAATATTCCTGGCATCTACGTGTCTAAATCCGTCTAGTGCGGATGGGCAGCCTGTGTCAAATGAAAGCCATAGAGTTCGATGGTCTCCTGGATCATTCGCTTATTGCCGAAAGCACGGGCAACAAACTGAGGACCATGGATTGCGGCTTGGGTTATCTTCGTTTCGTCAACGAGATATTCACCAATCAACAAAGCGATTTCTTCAGCGACTGGATTGGCCGCCAGCATCCCGCTGACCTTGCAATCAAACGATTCACGAGTACCGCCTGCATCTGTTGCTACGATGGGCAACCCCAGCCACTGCGCCTCAAGTACCACGTTAGGCGTCCCTTCAAATTCGGAAGTCAGCAGGAATACATTCATTACCGATAGTGGAATTGCAACCTCAAGCCGGACACCAGGTAAGTGGAGTCGTCCGTTTAATCCGTTATTGTGGATAAATGACTGCATCTCTTGGCGCATCGGGCCTTCGCCGATAATCAGGAAATGCACTTCCGGGAAGCGTTTTGCTACCAGCGCGGCTGCTTGGAGCCAAAGCATCGGGCGCTTTTCTGCCCAGAGCCGGAAAATAGAGCCGACCACTTGCGCGTCCGCCGGTATGGCGAGCGATTGCCGGTATTCGCGAATGGCTTTGGCATCGGCCCGTTTTAAATAATTCAGATCAACACCATTGCGAACAACGGAAAATTTTTTCCGTGACAACCCGAGCCAACCGGTGTAGTCAGCAGTGCCAGCCTCGCTGTTATTCAGGAACGTTACGCAGTCTAAAGAAGCTAGCGCCCGATAGGCTGCGTACATGTGGTCCTGGTAATAAGTAAAGTTCATGGGCGTAACATTTCGACTCGCCAGTACGATGCGTGGCACCCCCGCAATCACCGCTGCAATGCCGGCCTTGATGCTCGTCGAGTCTTGCCAGGCATGGACAACTTCAGGTCTTCTAGATCTGAATTCCTCGACCAGATTGAGAATCTCCTCAATCAACCCCGGCGCGATGCCGGCGAGCAATTCGGCCACTTCCGGAGATACCGTGGAAAGGCCGTCGTCGCTTAGCGATATGGCATTCTCCACCTGGCTGACTTCAATTCCTGCCGCTTCCAACTCATGCAGAAAGAAATCAAGGTGGGGGGCGTGGTCGATATATTCGGCAAGCAAGCCCACCGATTCGCACTCCCCGGAGTCTCTCAGGCCGATTAGGGTATTGACGATCTGGCGCTCGGCGCCACCGGCTGCCAAACCAGCATTGACGAGCAGCACGCGTCGCGGAATAGCTTGGTAGCCGTTGCATTGCGCGATTTCACGTGCACGCTGCAGTAACTCTTTGTAGAGCGCCTCTTCAGCAAGACCACTGTTGTTGCCCCGCGCATTGCCGAGCATGTTGGATGAGAAGTCCTCGCGCTTGAATGTTTTCCGCCAAAGAGTTCTGATCACGGGAACTCGTTTCGCAATTCCGACGAATTTCCGCAATGGATGATTTTCTGGAAGCAGGTTAATGCTCCGTACCAGCTTCCCCCCAGTTCGCCACAAGAGAAATCGATGCATGGGCAGTCGTTGATACACACCATTGATTTTACAAATAACGGAAAACCTTCGAGTTTTGACGACCTGGGCAGCCATCTGGGGCGTCAGCATAAGTTGAGAGCCAATAAACACAATGGGTGCTCGCACCGTAGGCAGACGCCAGCCATGATTTTCGAAGCAACCAAGCCACTCGCTGGTGGAGTTGACTGTGATTTCTGGCGAGGGGTTACGCAGCACCAGCCCTTTGCATAGAGGCAGATCGCGCAACGCGAGAATATCTTTGGCCCCAACAGAAAAAGGTATGGCAAGCACTGCGCCTTTCAGTCCCATGCTTTTGATGAAGTCGATGGCTTCAGTGATTTTTTTGTTCATGCAGACTTACTCGCCAAGACGAGAACCCCTGCTGTAAATAAATCGCTTTCGGAAAGCGCTTGGAATCCTTTCGCCAGTTGTTTACGCGGAATACCATAATTCCTGTGTTGTGTTATTTGAGCACGAAGACTAAAGCCGGATTGTTTAACCAAATCAATATGAGTTGAACACGGCTGGCGATTGATAAACCAGGGGTGGCTCCCGCGCATCAAACGCCAGATCGGATTGGAGTACTTCCAATGACCGTTCCACTCAGATGCCGTATCGTGGCACCGCAGGTCAATCTGGTGCGACATATACCCTCCGGGCTTCAGGCAGCGAAAGCACTCTGCGTAGGTCTCCTCAAGTTGATCAACATGCTCCATCACTGCTTGAGAAAGTATGACGTCAACACTATCTGCAGGAATTTCGTGCATCCGGCCCATAGGTGCAATGTAGCGAATGGGGCCGGTCGTCAGATCTCCTGCGAGCGCATGGCGAAGACGGCTCAGACGATCAGATGCTAGAGATTGTGTGAGCTTGGTTTCATTGAGTATCTGCGTTGGAAACGTGTAGTCATCTAGCTCCGGTAGTATCTCTGCATACTCGCGGCCCGAGGGAATGGCCGCTCGGACAGTGAGCAATTTTGCCAGTTCATCAAAAATGACAAGATTGGTTTCAGTCGATGCGTGCCGGACCGCGTCAAGGGCGTAATACTGCTCGGCTCCCGTAAGCAGCGACATTAAGCCAATACCGAGTGAATCACCGGGGCCGAGTTCAGCAACCGTACGAGGCTCTGTTGCGATGCCATGCTGGGCTGCCATTACCAAGTGGCGCAAATAAACGGAATAACAATACCGGGCCGAAACGGTACCCCCGGTCCCAACTGGAGGGGTAATAAATATGGACTTGATGCCGCGAACAAGGAGCCGCCAGACGGGTGTTGTCATTTTAGTGTCTCGTCACTCAAATCAACGGCGGTGTGGCAGGAGGCGACAGCGGTGCGTCGGCTGGATCAATCCACATATGGAACCACAGTTCAAGCATGAGCAGCGCCCACAAACGGGTGTGGTGCAGCCGAACACCAGCGCAATGTTCGTCCAGCATGGTCTTGACGTAACCCGCCGTAATTAGCCCTCTTTGGCGGGCCTGGATGCTTAACAGTGTGTCGTAGGCGAATTCTTTGAGCTCGCCTTTGAGCCATTGATCAATCGGTACGCCAAAGCCCATTTTGGGGCGATAGAGAATTTCCTTCGGCAGGAAAGGCTCCAAGGCTGATTTAAGGATGGACTTGGTGACACCACCGTCCATTTTTCGTGCTGCTGGAATGCGGGCAGCCCATTCCATGAGTTCATGATCCAACAAAGGTGACCTGGCCTCCAAACCATGGGCCATGCTGGCGATATCGACTTTTACCAGAAGGTCATCTGGCAAGTAGGTGTGGATATCGGCCCAGGCTGCACCGCCCACATAAGACGTGGATTGCTGGAAATAGGGTTCGAGAAGGTCGAGCGACGAATTGCCGAGAAATGGTCGCAAATGACGGTCGTAGCCTGCAACCTTATCATGTTCGTAGAAGTACGCCATGGATGGGGCGTAGCGACGGGAATCTTTTTCACTCACGTAGGATAACCAACGACGAGCCACCCGCAAGGCGCGGTAGCGGTCTGCGTCGGGCGGAATTGATTGGACTATGCGAGAAGCAAGTTGCCGCAATGGTCGTGGCAGGCGACTGATCCACTCAGTTTGCAAGCATTGTGAGTAGCGACTGTAGCCCAGGAAACTTTCATCCCCACCGTCGCCGTTGAGGGCAACGGTAACGTGTTTTCGTGCGATTTGAGCGACATAATACGTGGGTATCGCTGAAGGGTCAGCAAACGGTTCGTTGTAGTGCCATGTAAGCAGCGGCAGGATAGCGGCGGCATCGGGGCGAACCACCATCTCTTGGTGATCCGTATCGTAGCGTTCTGCCACTATTCTTGCGTATTGCCGCTCATCGAAGTCTGCTTCATCGAAGCCAATCGAGAACGTCTTGACCCGCCCGCTGGAATGACGCGCCATCATGGCGACAATAGCTGATGAATCGACGCCGCCTGAAAGAAATGCGCCTAGTGGCACGTCAGAAATCATGCGCATACGTACGGTTTCATCAAGCAGCGTGACGAGTTCTTCTTTTAACTCCGGCAGCGGCCTGTGGCGCGCGTGCAATGGCTCAGAAAGCGCCCAGTATTTTTGTATATTGGCATGCCCGTCGCGGGTGATGACCATATAAGAAGCCTGCGGGAGCTTTTTTACCCACTTGAATGCAGACCAGGGTGCGGGGACATATTGCAGCGTCAGGTAGTGATGGATGGCCTCGTAATCGGGTTCGCGCTTAAACCCGGGCCACGCGAGAATGGCTTTGATTTCTGAGCCGAACAGGAGCACTTCGCCATGCCACGCATAGAACAATGGCTTCTTGCCAACATGGTCACGGGCGAGAATAAGCTTCTCAGAACGTTGATCCCACAGTGCAACGGCGAACATACCTCGCAAACGTTGGAGTACCTGCTCGCCCCAGCAGTGATAGCCGTTGAGGATGACTTCGGTGTCGGTGTGGCTTTTAAAGTGGTAACCGAGTTCTTTGAGCTCAGCGCGTAGCTCGACGAAGTTGTAAATTTCGCCGTTGAAAACGATTCGAATGCTGCTATCTTCGTTGGGCATTGGCTGATGCCCGGCAGTGGACAAGTCAATGATTGACAGTCGCGCATGACCGAGCGCTATTCCTGAGCCAACCCACGTGCCCTGATCATCCGGGCCTCGATGCTGAATGGTTTGAACCATCCGGCCAATCGTGGCAAGGACATCCGCCGGGGCGGACGCCTTAGTAGCGAATATGCCAGCGATTCCACACATCTCAGCTTGCTCGTTTATTATGGTTTAACGTCACCAGAAACAAGTGGTTTTGTAGCTGAACTTGGTACTGCAAGCCGCGCAGGACGTTCTTGACTGAGCGTGAGTGGTTGTCTTGCACGAAGGTCACGTGTCTGCCGATAGCCATTTCAAATTTTGCTTGGGTGAAGCTTTCGAAGAAGAACCCTCGGTCGTCTCCGAATACCTTGGGTTCAAGCAGAATGACGTCGGAAATCACGAGCGGTGTCGCCACAAGTCGCGCCAATAGTGACGCTCTGTCCTGCCCGCCTCAATGATTAGCTCGTCAGTGCGCATTGCGCTTTGCTCTTACAGCCTGCCGATCGTGAAATATTCGAAGTCCACCTCGCGCACCAGCTTCGGGTCGTACAGATTGCGGCCGTCGAAGATGTTGGTTTGTTTAGCGCGAAGGCATTTGATGAGACCAGAGACGATTCTGCCCGTTTTGTCGATTGCTTACAGATCCCCTCAAGACAATCCCTTCTCCAGCACGACGAGGATACGAATGGTGCCGGAGTTTCTTCAAGTATGGATACAACTCATGAAAGCGTCGGCTCGATCGTCCGAACAGAATTGTCGAGATGGCCTGGATCGCGTCAAATGGTCTTTGTCCAGGCTGCATAGGGCTCAGCACGAGAGGATCTTGGTAGAAATCTACCGGTTTAGGATGCAAGAAATTGTAGACAAGCCAAGAGCAGACCGAGTAGCACTTGCTGAGGTTTTGTACGCGAAACCAGTTTGGGACAATTGGCGTCGGAGTCACTTTTTGGAAGTTGGGTGTCTCATGGTTTACGATGGGACGTCTCCGCCGCCTCTTTCTCCCGAACTACCCATACCATGTGACCCAGCAAGGGCATAACCGGATGCCGAATTCTTGACGTCCCCGAGTTCCTCTACGTGGTTGGGCGATTCACACGAACTAATTGACCGGTGAGTTGAGGGGGCGATTTTAGCGCGTCATGAATTCGTTGCGCTTGCCCTTCGAAATCAGGATCAAATGTGCAGACGACGATGCCTGCATGCGAAGGCTGTTTGGCATGCAGTTGCACGAAATGCTTGCATCTTAAGGGTTAAGATGGCACGCCCATCCGCTGAAGCCATATTGAGTACGATGTGATCGGGAGTCGATTGCTGGGCTTTTCCTGCTTCGTGGATGGTGAGCACGTTGTGGCCTAGTCTGCGTAAGGCCTCAACGGCTGGCAATGGAAAATTTTC
>Ga0315278_10005429_pt1 | contig 11579 bp, 6 predicted proteins | sample YL17G06_0_MG_FD_203880 | JGI IMG/M metagenome (GOLD analysis project Ga0315278, IMG submission 203880) | Sediment microbial communities from Yellowstone Lake, YNP, Wyoming, USA - YL17G06_0 | ecosystem: Environmental > Aquatic > Freshwater > Lake > Sediment | place: USA: Wyoming | collected... | reverse complement strand
GCGAGATCTCCGAGGCGCCGATGACGTCCTCCGCGCGGTCGGTCTCGATCGCTCGCTTGAGGGCAGCGGCCGACGACGCCTCGCCGCAGGCCCCGAGGCCGAGGGCCACGGCGCGGCGCACCCGCGCGTTCGGCTCCGTCGAGAGGGCCTTCTCGAGGGCCCGGGCCGCCTCCGCACCACCCGCCCGCCCGAGGTCGAGCGCGGCCTCCTGCTTCAAGCCCCAGTGCGCCGCCGGATCGGCGAGCACACGGGCGAGCGCGGCCGCCGCCCGCGGGTCGCGGCCGAAGTCGTCGGCGAGCTGCCGCGCCGCGCGCAGCCGCGCCGCCAGATCGCCGCGGGCGAGCTCGTCCAGGACCTCCCCGACCGGCCGCTCGTACTTGACCTCGCAGACGAGCCAGCCTCCCTTGTCGAACGTGACCCGGCTCGGGCGGCTCGCGGCCGGCAGGGCCACGCTCGTCGACCAACCGGTGAGCTCGACCCGATGCGTCTTCACGCCGGACTCGTCCGCGATCTCGACGTCGACCGGCAGGCGGAACTCGTTCTCGAACGGAAGGTCCGACTGGATCTGCCTGACCGTCAGGTCCACGGATTTGCGCTCCGGGACCCACCGGTACGAGACGTCGAAGCGCGGGTGCCCTCCCCCCCCGACCACCCAGTCCTTGAAGAACCAGGAGAAGTTCCTCCCCGCCGCGAGCTCGATCGCCTCGGACAGGTCCGCCGACTCGACCGACGACAGCTCGTGACGGCGCAGGTAGTCCGTGATCATCCGATAGAAGTCGTCGTCGCCCATGAAGTGCCGCACCATGTGGAGGACGAGCGAGCCCTTCACGTAGGTCGACTCCGTCTGATACATCGCGGTCGGCTCGGCATAATGCAGGTATTCCATCGGCCGCACCGTGCCCGTCTGCCGCACGTAGTCCACGTACTTGTTCAGGTACCACCAGCGCTGGTAGGTCAGGTCGTCCTCGCCGTGCGCGTGGCCGTTCCAGACGGTGTGCCAGAAGGTGGCGAAGGATTCGTTCAACCAGATCGAGCCGACCGAGCGGCACGTCACGAGGTCGCCGAACCAGTGGTGGGCGAGCTCGTGCGAGATCGTGTCCTCAACGGTGAAGATCGGCCAGGCTTCCTCGAAGTTGGGGTTCGAGTCGGGCGGATCTCCGGCCGCGTGGACGTGCGAGTCGCCGAACCCGGTCATCGTCGTCGTCTCCATGGCGCCCACGGCGAAGTCGCGCAACACGACCTGGTCGTACTTGACCCACGGGTAGGGGTAGCCCATGCGCTGCGAGAAGAACTCGACCATCTTCGGCGTGTCGCCGAACGTGTATGAGGCGGCCTTCTCCGTCCCCGGGGGCGTCCAGACGGCCAGCGGGACCGACGCCGCGCCCACTTTCGCGTCCGCGAGGGGCACGCGCGCGAACTCGCCCACGTCCACGGTCATCAGGTAGTTCGGAATGGGCTTCTCCTGGACCCAGCGGAACGTGCGCGTCCCGTCGGGATTCTCCCTGGGCGCATCGAGCACGCCGTTCGACACGGCCGTGAAACCGCGCGGCACCGTCACGACGAACTCGACGGCGAAACGGTCGTTCGTGTCGTTGTAGATCGGCAGCCACGCATAGTGCAGGCCGCCCTCGCCGTAGTTCCAGGCCTGGGCCTCGCGCCCCTCCGACTTCGGAAAGAAGTACATCCCGACGCGGGGATTCACGGAATACGTGATCTTCACCGTGGCGTCGCGGCCGATGGGCACGGGCTCGCCGAGCGCGACGTTCAGCTTGAACGCCTTCGGGTCGAGGGTGAACGCCAGCGCCTTGCCGTCACGCTCGACCTTCTCGATGCGCAGCCGCGCGGAATCGAGCGACAGGTCCGCGAGCGGCGCGCGCAGCGACTCGAACGTCACCGTCGCGACGCCCGCGATCTCCTCCTTGACCATGTCGAACCGCAGTTCCGCCTTGTAACTCTTGATGTGGTACGGCCGGTCCCGCACGGGCCGTTCGGGGCCCTCGGGAAGGCGGTGTCCGGGCAGGACCTGGGCGGAGGCCGGAAAGGCGGCGAGCGCGAGGATCGCGAGGAGGCGTCTCATGTTCTCTCTCCGAAAAGTTGCGCAATTCTATCCCGCGGCCGGACGAACGGCCTCTCCGAAGGGACGGCGCGCAACTCCGCCGACAAGGCGCCGTATGCAGAGCCATGAACTCGAAACTTCGCCTCCTTGCGTTGTCCGTCTGCCTTGCCCTCGGGCTCCTGGCCGGGACCGCCCGCGGCCAGTCGGCCGCGGACGCCGAAAAGCTGTTCGATGCCGGCGAGTGGGCGCCCGCCGCCGCGGCCTACGCACGGATCGTGGCGGCGGAGCCGAAGAACGCCGACGCCTGGTTTCACCTCGGAGTTTCTCAGCGCGGCCTGAAACAGTACGGCGACGCAATCTCCTCCCTTCAAAAGGCGCTCGACCTCGGCTTCCCGCCGACGCGCGGCCTCGCGGCGCTCGGGTTCGCGAAAGCCCTCTCGGGCGACCCGGACGGCGCCTTCCAGGCGCTCAACGGCGCCGTCGACGCGGGGCTGCCGGCCCAGATCCTCGACACGCATCCCGCGATGGCTTCGCTCAAGGCCGACCCGCGATTCGCCGCGCTGCGCAAGAAGGCCGAAGACAAGGCCCATCCCTGCGCCAGCGACGCACGCTACCGCGCATTCGACTTCTGGGTCGGCGACTGGGACGTCTTCTCGGGAGCGCAGCAGGTCGGGCACAACCACATCGAGCGCCTGCTCGAAGGCTGCCTCCTCATGGAGAACTGGACCGACGCCCAGGGCAGCTCCGGCAGGAGCCTCAACTACTTCGACCCGGCTGCGGGGAAGTGGAAGCAGAACTGGGTGGACGAGAACGGCGGCGTCGTCTGGTACGAGGGCGAAGTGAAGGACGGAGAAATGCGCTATGCCGGCGAGAACATCGCCGCCGACGGGAAGAAGCAGCTCACGCACAGCCGCCTGACCCCTCTGCCGGACGGCACGGTCCACCACGTGATCGAAACGTCGGCCGACGGCGGGAAGACCTGGACCAAGGGCTTCGACGCCATCTACCGGCCCGCGAAGAGAGAGGCGGCCGCGCCGCGTTAGACTCCTCCCACTTTCGTACGGGAGGAGACATCATGACGACTCGACTCGGGGGACGCCCCGTCCTCGCAGCCCTGCTCGTGTTCCTGGCAGCGCCATGGGCTCCGGCGCAGACCGAACGTCCGGGCAACTGGGCCGACCGCGCGGCCTCCGAGTACGAGACCATGTCGAACGTCACGTACCGCACCGCGAGCAACAAGGAGCTCCATGTCGATCTCTACCTGCCGCCCCGGACGGCTCCCGTCCCGGCCGTGATCGTGATCCACGGCGGAGGATGGGTCGAGGGCAACAAGGAGGATGCGCTCGTCGGGCATCTGCCCTACCTCGCGCTCGGCTACGCCGTCGTCAACGTCCAGTACCGCCTCGCGAGGACGGCGCTCGCGCCGGCCGCCGTCGAAGACTGCCGCTGCGCGCTCGCCTGGGTGATCGCGCACGCCGGCGAGTACAAGCTCGACCCGAAACGGCTGATCGTCACCGGCGCCTCGGCGGGCGGCCACCTCGCGCTGACGACCGGGATGCTCCCCGTCAACTCCGAGTTCGACCGCGGCTGCTCGAGTCCGGGCGAATATCGCTGGATCGGCGGCAAGGATCCATCCGAGCCAAAGGTCGCGGCGATCATCAACTGGTACGGCATCACCGACGTCGCCGCGATGCTCGGCGGGCCCGACGCCCGCGGCTACGCGATCGAGTGGTTCGGGAGCATGACGGACCGGATGGAGCTCGCCCGGCGGGTCTCGCCGATCAACATGGTGCGTCCCGGCCTTGCGCCGATCCTGACCATCCACGGCGACGCCGACAAGCTCGTCCCCTACACCGACGCCACGCGCCTCCACGCCGCGCTCACGAAGGCGGGCTCGCCCAACGAGTTGCTCACGATCCCGGGAGGCGGCCACGGCGACTGGCCGGCCGAACAGACGGATCGAAGCTGGAATGCGGTACGCGCGTTCCTCGCGAAGTACGGGCTGTTGTCCGGTCCCTGACACGATCTGAATCCGGCATAATTCCCGCTCCCGATGGCAATTGCAGCAGGAACGAAACTCGGCCCGTACGAGGTGTTGTCCCGCCTCGGCGCAGGCGGCATGGGCGAGGTGTACCGGGCGCGCGATCCTAAGTTGAACCGCGAGCTCGCGATCAAGGTGCTGCCGATCGCGCTTTCGAACGACAAGGACTTCCTCGCGCGCTTCCAGGCCGAGGCCCGCGCGGCGTCGGCCCTGAACCACCCCAACATCATCACGATCCACGACCTCGGCGAAGTGGACGGCCACTCCTACATCCTCATGGAGCTCGTCGACGGCAAGACCGTTCGCGAGCTCGTGGACGGCGGCGCGCTGCCGCTGAAGAAGACGCTGCAGCTGGCCGCGCAGGCGGCAGAAGGCCTCGCGGCCGCGCACGCGCGCGGGATCGTCCACCGGGACCTGAAGCCCGAGAACCTGATGGTCACGAAGGACGGGACACTCAAGATCCTCGACTTCGGCCTGGCGAAGACGGCGTCCTTCGGGGGATCGGCGGAAGACCAGACCGTCTCGGCGGGGACCACGGGCACCGAGCCCGGCACCGTCCTCGGCACGGTCGGCTACATGTCGCCCGAGCAGGCCTCGGGGCAGCCGGTGGATTTTCGGGGCGACCAGTTTTCGCTCGGCACGATCCTCTACGAGATGATCACGGGCAAGCGCGCGTGGCGCCGCAAGACGCCCGCCGAGTCGCTCGTCGCGATCATCCGCGAAGAGCCGCAGCCGATCTCGGCCGCCGCGCCGGACACCCCGACGGCCCTGCGCTGGATCGTCGAGCGCTGCCTCGCCAAGGACCCGGAGGACCGCTACGCGGCGACCAAGGATCTCGCTCGGGACCTGCGCGCGCTCTCGGAGCACTTCTCCGATCTGACGTCGGGAAGCGCCGTCGGTGTGCAGGCGCCCGCGGCGGCAAAGACCCGCCTCGGCCCGCCCGCGCTCGCCCTGGCCGCGGCGGCGCTCCTGCTCGGCGCCGGTGCCGCCTGGTTCCTGCGCCCGAAACCCGCGCCCTGGAACCCGCCCTCCCCGCACTACCTCACCTACTCCGGCCGCGACTCCGACCCGGCCGTCTCACCCGACGGGAAGGTGCTCGCCTTCACCTCCGAGCGCAGCGGCCGAAAGCGGATCTGGTTGAAGCAGCTCTCCGACGGCTCGGAAGGCGTGCTGACATCCGGGCCCGATCGCGCCCCGCGCTTCTCTCCGGATGGTTCCACGGTCTTCTTCACGCGCCGCGAGGCGGACTTCGACGCGGTCTATCGCGTCGCCACCGTTGGCGGGGAGCCTCGCAGGGTCGTGGACAACGCCTCCGACGCCGACGTATCGCCCGACGGGAAGCAGATCGCTTTCCTCCGACCCCGCAAAGATGGCAAGGACTCGGGCGGCCTGCTGATCGTCGTCCCGATCGCTGGCGGCGCCGAGCGCCAGGTCGCGTCTTTCGAGCTGCTGGTGGCCGCCCCGCCCCGCTGGTCGCCCGACGGAAAATTCATCACGCTCCCCCACAGCCTCACCGGCGCGCTCGGCGGCGTGCCCTGGCAGATCTCGATCGTGCCGCTCGAAGGCGGGCCCGCCCGCGTCCTCTCCCCGGCCGGCGCCACGGGCCTGGTGTCCACGGCGATCTGGACGGCGGATGGCCGCGGAATCATCTACATGCAGAGCGACCCCGGTTACTTCTCGACGAGTGGGCAAATCGTCCTGCAGGACGTCGCGTCGGGCGTTCCGCGCATGCTGCTGCGCGCCTTGAACCTCGGATTCACTCTCGACGCCGTGGGCGCGGGCAGCCTCGTCTACCAGGCCAACTCGATCCGCGGCAACCTGCGCGAGCAATCGTTCATGACGAGCGCGGATTTCGCCACGCGGGCGGACACCCGGTGGTTGACCCGCGGGTACGGCGTCGACCGCCAACCCTTCTACTCGCCCGACAGCCAGCGGGTCGTCTTCACTTCCAATCGCGACGGCAACATGGACATCTGGGAGCTGACCCCCGCGACGGGCGCCGTGCGCCGGTTGACCGACGACCCGGCTGACGACTGGGATCCGTTCCTCACGAAAGACGGCAAACACCTGCTCTGGAGCTCCAACCGGACGGGCAACTACGAGATCTGGATCGCCAACCCGGACGGCACGAACCCCCGGCAGCTTTCCCATGACAAGGAAGCGGCCCAGCGTGCCGGCGCGCCCTCACCGGGCGACGCCGAAAACCCCACGGCCACCACCGACGGGCAATCGGTCGTCTACGGCGCTTACGGCGCGGCGACCGCGGGAATCTGGGTGATGCGAATTGACGGGTCTGAGCCGCGCCAGATCGTGGCGGGGACGTTTCGAGATCCGAACCTGTCTCCCGACGGAAAATACATCGCGGCCATTTTCCTCGGGGGCGACCAGAAGCTCGTCATCCTGGACTTCGCGAACGGAAAGCCGCTCGCATTCTCCCGGCCCCTGATCATGAATCCGTCCACGGGCCAGGCGTCGGCCCGCCTGCGCTTCTCGCCGGATGGCCGCTTCCTCCTCTTCTCCGGCGCCGACGACCTCGGCACGACCGGAGTCTTCGCGCAGGACTTCGAACCGGACCGCGATACGTCCCGGACGATCCGCAAGGTCGCGGGCTTCGACGCCGACTACTTCGTGGACGGCTTCGCGGTATCGCCCGATGGGCGCCGCATCATCCTGGCCCCGACCGAACAGCCCTCCGACCTCGTCCGCGTGGACGGCCTCGTGGGGCTGCCGCCGCCGCGCCGCGCCGCGCAGTAGCCGACGCGCTAGAACGCCACCTGGAGCCCGACCTGGAAGATGCGCGGGCTCTCGAAGTTCGCGATTTCGTTGAATCGTGAATCGGGCTTGAACGGGGTCCCTCTGGCCGCGTTGTAGGTCCCGGTTCTTCCCCGCCTCCTGAGGACGGTGTTCGCGTTGAGAGCATTGAACACGTTGAGCGACGGCGTGATGCTCACCGGCCCGACGGTGAAGGTGTTCTGGAGCCGCAGGTCGAGCTCGTAGACATCCGGGAGCCGATAGCTGCCGACCGGCGACGTCAGGATCGAAATCTGATTGCCCTTCGTGTCGTTCGGGCTCACCACGACGTAGTACTGCTGCGGGAACCCCTGCCGGCCGGCGAAGGCGCCGGAAACCGCAAAGCCGAGCGGGAGCTGGTACAGCCCGCTCAGGCTGAAGACCCAGGCCGAGGCGACAGACCCGTCGGCCGTGACCTCGCCGCCGTTTCGGTTCGGACCCCCGATCGTGTCGTTGGGGTCGAAGATCGACTGGGGACTCACCGATTGCGTCCATGAGTTCCAGGAAAAGGTCCCCCGGAAGAGCCACCGGTCAGAGAGCGCCTTGACGAGCTGGAGGCCGATGCCCTGGTACGTCTGGCTGTAGCTGGGCCGGTTTCGCAGCACGGTCCCCGTCGGGGGCGGGTCGATCGTCAGGCCGAAATATGGAACGTCGAACGCGACGCCAAAGCCGTACGGGTCCGTCACCGAGCCGCTGGCATTGCCCGAGTACTGGTACCCGCCGCCGCCGGCGGTCACGCCGATGTACGGGTTGAACGCGATGGCCCGGATGGAGCGGTAGGTGTAGTGGACCGAGGCCGTGAGGCCCGCGAAAAGCTCCTGGTCCACGCCGACGATGGCCTCGTCGATCGTGGTGGGCTTGAGACCGGGACTGATCTGGTTGGGTGCGGCCGCCGAGCCGGGATTCGACGGATCGACGTTGTCGTAACCCTGGAGGTCGTTGAAGTCCGCTTCGCCGGGATCCACGAGGTGGTTCCCGTTGGCGTCCGTCCACGTGTAGTAGATGTCCTGAATGTTCGGAAAGGGGCTGGCGAGGCTGATTCCGGCGAGAAAGAGGTCCGAGAACCGGGCGTAGGAGACGCGCAGGAGCGTCTTGCGCTTCTCGCCGAGCGCGTAGGTCGCGCCGACGCGCGGCTGCCAGCTGCCCGCCGTGATCGGATAGCCCTGGTCTCCGGCATATTGGACCGCCGGGAGGATGTCGGGGTACGCCGGGTTGGCGGGGACGTTCGAAGCCGTGTTGCGCGCTCGGCCATAGTCGTAGCGAACGCCCACGTTGACCGTCAGGCGGTCGGACGTCAGCGTGTCGCTCACGAATCCGTCGATCTGCTGTTCCTGCGTTCCGGCGACCGCGGCGCGCGTGATGACCGCATAACCGTCCCCCTCGTCGGCCACAACCTGGTTCCCGGGCAAGAACCCGGAAGATTCGTTCGTCGTGTACCGATACCCGAATCCGACCTTGAGCTCGTGCGACAGGTTCCCGGTGGTGAAGAACTTGGAGGCCGAGGCTCCGACCTGGCGAACGATGGAGTGGAACTGCACAAAGCTGGTGCTCCCGCGCTGCACGAAGTCCGGATCCACATACACCTGCGCGTCGACCCCACCGACCGGGGCCGCGGTCTGCGTGAAGTCCATGTACGAAAAGAAGGCCGATGCCGTGAGGCTGGGCGAGAAGATCTGCGTGTCGGCGATCTTGTAGATCGGGACCGGTTGGGTCAGATTGAAGCCGGACTCCGGCGCCGTGTCGGTGTTCACGCCCCGTCCGTATTGGGTCCGGTCGCCGTGGTGGTAGAACAGCTCGAGCGAGTTCGACGCGGCGAGCTGGGCATCGAGCCGGGCATCGAAATTTTCGAGCGTCGAGTTCTCGTTGACCTGCTTCCCTTCCGTGTCGAGCTGACCGAGCTTCTGGAGGTCGATCTGGTTGTCGCCCCAGGCGCCCCAGAGCCAGAGCCGGTCGGAAAGGATCGGCCCTCCCGCCTCGACTCCATAGTCGCGCAGGACGTTCGTGCGGTTGGTGGAGAGGTTGTCGAGGTTCACCTCCGCGGGCGTGTTGTCCGCCTGCCAGCGATTCGGGGCGTAGAAGTACCGGCCCGAACCGTGGATCCCGTTGGTCCCGCGCTTGGTGACCATGTTGAAGGTCGCGCCGCCATTGAGCAGGCTCACGTCCGAGCCGCCCGTCACCACCTGGACCTCCTGGAAAGAATCGAAGTTGTAAAAGGTGGGAGAAAGCCCGCCGAGCGTGATGTCGGCGCCATCGAGGTTGTAGGTGGGGCCCGTGACTCCCTTGGACGCGGGCGTCGCCTGGACCGCGGTATTGCCGCCGACGTTGACCTGGTTGGTGACGACGCCGGGTACGGCCCACAGCGTCGCCCAGATGTTGCGCGCGGTCGGGATTGACTGGAGCTCCTTCTCGCCGAAGCTCGCGCCGGTCACCGTCTTGCGCGGATCGATCGCGGGCGCGCCGGAGACCGTGACCGTTTCGGACACGCCGGCGAGCTTCATCGTGATGCGCAGCTGCGTGCTTCGGTCCACCGCGACGACGATGTTCTGGTTGTCCACCGTCGCAAAACCGTCGAGAAAGAGCGTCACGGAATACGTGCCGGGCGAAAGGTACAGGAACCGGAACGTGCCCCGCACGTCGCTCTGGACGGGCACGCGCTCTCCCGCGCCGAGCAGCTTCGCCTCGACACCCGGCAGCGGAGCGCCCTGCTCGTCCACGACCGTCCCGAAGATGCTGCCCGTCGAGGGCAGCGTCTGCGCGGCCAGGCAGAGGGCGCTTCCGAAGATCACGGCGATGGCGAGCGTGCGAAGCTGGAGCCTCATCGGCGACCTCCCTGTATGGCGAAGTTCAGAAAAGTGTGGCGTCGTTACGGAGCGTTTCCCGGAGTCTAACCTTGCCGACCGGGCCTGCCCTAGTCGTTTCTAGCTCTTCGGGTAGCCCGGCATCGCCTTGATCTCCAGGATCTGCGCCGTGTGGCGTTCGCAATGGGCGGCGATCAGGAGCAGCCACTGGTAGCCATCCATCACGCCCATCTCGGGATGCGGCGCCATGTGGGAGCGCACGTCGTCCTGCGTCGTCTTGACGTAGGCGATCGTCTTGGCGCGGTTCGCGAGGAAGTCCTTCTCGAGGGCGGCCGGGCTCGGCCAGCGGTCCATCGGCGCGAGAAAGTCCGGCCGCATCATGCGGTGCTGCGTCCGGTCGGGAATCTCCGACGCGACGCGCTGGTCCTTGCCGGACACCTCGGCCTTCTTCTCCGGAGTGGCCGGCGCATGCGTCGCCATGTCGTGCACGAGCTGCGGCGTCTTGATCTCGGCCAGGTCGATGTGGTCCGCGACCTCGGCGATCGACCACTTCTCTGGCGCGGGCTTCCAATGCCACTGGGTCTCCGAGACGTCCCGAAGTGCGGCAAACAGCTTCTTCTGACTCGCGTCGAGCTTTTCGACGAGCTGCTGGCGCTCTGCGGCGGTCATGGTCTGGGCGCGCGCGGCCGGCGCGAAGGCCGTCAGCCCGAGAGCGAGCAGCCCGAGTGCTCGGTTCATTGTTCGATGGTTCCAGATCGCTCGCATGAGGCCTCCCGATGCTGTCGCCCCGATCCTGTCGCGGAAGGGTACCCGCAGTCCTTGTAGAATCCTCAGGAATTTCTCAAATGCGACTCTCACTCGGCCCCGTCACGCTCGACACCGACCGCCGCCAGGTCTTCCGCGGCAGCGAGTCGCTCCATGTCTCTGCAAAGGCCTTTCAGCTCTTACAGCTGCTGGTCGAGAACCGGCCCCGCGCCCTGTCCAAGGACGAGCTCCAGCGGGCGCTCTGGCCCGATACCTTCATCTCCGACACGAGCCTGACCACGCTCGTCAACGAGCTGCGCGCCGGGCTCGGCGAGTCGGCGCGGGAGCCGCGGTTGATCCGCACGGTGCACAGCTACGGTTACGCATTCGAGGGCGATGCCGCGGCTGCCTCCGGGGCCCGCCTCTTGCGGGGCGAGCTCGAGGTTCCCCTCTCCGAGGGAGAGAACGTCCTCGGGCGCGACCAGGGAAGGGGCGGCTCGATCACGGACGCCTCGGTCTCGCGCCGGCACGCGCGGATCACGCTCTCGGGCGAGATCGCGACGCTGGAGGACCTCGGAAGCAAGAATGGAACGTTCGTCGGCGAAAAGAAACTCGGCGGGCCGACCGTCCTCGCCGACGGCGACACGATCCGGCTCGGCCTCGTGACGCTCGTCTTTCGCGCCGCGAACAACGAGGCCTCCACGAAGACGGCAGTGCAGGAATGACCCGTCGCCTGCTTGCCTACCGCACCGTCAGCGTTGCCCCCGCCGAGTAGGCGTTGAACTCCGGCGCATAGAGCGACTGCACCGTCGCCGGCCCGACCTTGAACGTTCCGGCCATGTTCGCACGCAGGCGGTACTTGAGCGTGTACTCCCCGACCGGGAGCCGCTCGAAGAAGAAGTTCGATCCCGAGTCGCGCGTCTCTTCGTACCAGCCGATCCCGAGCTCCCACTTGTAGCCGGAGATCACGCTTTCGGGCTCAGTCCCGGCGGCGCGGGGATCGCGCAAATGGACGTACTCGGCGACGTGCCTGGCTCTGAGCGAAATCTGGACCTCGACCTCGTCGCCCGGCTGGAGCGCGGTGCCCTCGGACAGCGGCCTGAGCACGAAGCCCGCAGAGGACGGCTCCCTCTTGAAGTACTTCCGCGAG
>Ga0315278_10005426_pt1 | contig 11584 bp, 7 predicted proteins | sample YL17G06_0_MG_FD_203880 | JGI IMG/M metagenome (GOLD analysis project Ga0315278, IMG submission 203880) | Sediment microbial communities from Yellowstone Lake, YNP, Wyoming, USA - YL17G06_0 | ecosystem: Environmental > Aquatic > Freshwater > Lake > Sediment | place: USA: Wyoming | collected... | reverse complement strand
ACCCGGAGACGGTGAGCACCGATTTCGACGTGAGCGACAGGCTCTACTTCGAACCCGTCACCTTCGAGCACGTCATGGCGGTGGTGGAGAAGGAAAACCCGGACGGAGTGATCGTGCAATTCGGCGGCCAGACGCCTCTCAAACTGCTTCGCGCTCTTCAAGAGGCGGGTGTGACAATCGTCGGGACGGGTGTCGAAGCGGTGGACCGCGCCGAAGACCGGAAGCGCTGCAACGAACTTCTCGACAAACTCGGGATTCGCCAACCCGCATCCGTGTTTGCCTCGAATCTCGACGAAGGACTCTCGGCCGGACGATCGCTGGGGTTTCCCCTGCTCGTCCGCCCTCCCTATGTGCTCGGGGGGATGAGCATGGAACTCGTCTACGACGACGAGGACCTCCTCGGGGCGCTGAAGAACGGTCTCCGTTCGAGCGAGGGACGCTCGCTCATGCTCGATCGATTCATCGATTCGGCGACCGAGGTCGATGTCGACGCGGTGTGCGATGGAGAGACGGTGATCGTAGCCGGCGTCATGGAACACATCGAGGAGGCGGGGATTCACTCGGGCGACTCGTCGTGTTCGCTTCCCCCGGTGAGCCTCGAGGACGAAATGGTCGACCGGATCCGAGACGCGGTCGTTCGCATCGGACGCGAACTCGGGATCGTCGGGATGTTCAACGTCCAGTTCGCGGTCAAGGACGACGCGCTCTACTGCATAGAGATCAACCCTCGCGCGTCGAGAACGGTGCCTTTTGTGAGCAAGGCCACGGGAATCCCTTGGGTCAAGATCGCCACCCGCGTTATCATGGGCGAACGCCTGTCGTCCTTGGGTGTCGGCGAACCGAAGATCGACTTTGTGGCCGTCAAGGCGCCGGTCTTCCCGTTCGATCGTTTCCCCGGGGTCGACTCGCTCCTCGGACCCGAAATGCGGGCCACCGGGGAAGTGATGGGCGTGGCCCCTACCTTTGGCGAAGCGTTCGTCAAGGCCCAAATCGCGTCGGGCTTGAGGCTCCCGAAAAAGGGGAGGGTGTTCGTCAGCGTGGCCAACAGGCACAAACGCGAATTCGTCTTTCCCGCGAAGGCCATACACGAGATGGGTCATGGTCTCGTCGCCACCAGCGGCACGGCGAAGGTGCTCCGGTCGCACGGGATCCCCGTCGAAGAGGTCCCCAAGGTGGGTTCGGGCGACTCGACGATCATCGACCTCGTCGAGAGAGGCGACATCGTCCTCGTGGTAAACACGCCGGTGGGGAGGAGATCGGTCGAGGACGACAAAGCGATCCGCCTCGCGGCGACACGAAAGAGGGTGCCGTGCGTCACCACGATGTCAGCTTTTCATTCGCTCGTCCTGGGGCTGACGTCTGTCGGTGAGAAAAAGTTCACCACCATGCCCATTCAAGCCTATTCGGCTCGAAACGCCCGGGGACCCGAATCCCGGGAATAAGAGAGGAGGACCGCTGCGTGACCGTGAGACTCTCCGCCGTCGTCGTCGCGCAGAACGAGGAGAAGAACATCGGGCGCTGTCTCGGCAGCCTTCGCTTCGCCGACGAAATCATCGTCGTGGACGCGTTTAGCGGGGACGGTACGGCGGAGATCGCCCGCCGTCTCGGCGCGCGGGTGGTATCGAGGGTTTGGGACGGCTTCGCCCGGCAGAAGCAGTTCGCCATCGATCTGGCGGTGGGGGAGTGGGTTCTCCTCGTCGACGCCGACGAGGAGGCAAGCGGCGATCTCGCCTGCGAGATCCGTTCGATTCTGGATCGAGATCCGGCGGCTCTCAGCGCGGGTTACCGCGTTCGCCGCGACAATTATTTCATGGGTGAGCCGATGCGTTACGGCCCATGGCGCGACGACTACAACGTGAGGCTTTTTCGCAGCGGTCTCGGCTCGGTCGCGCCGAGACCGGTTCACGAGGGAATCGTGCTCGACGGCGACGCGGGAACGCTCCGCGCGCCGCTATTCCACTATACACACCAGACGCTATCGGAGAGTTTTCGCCGGCTCAACCGGTATACGACTCTCGAGGCCTCGGAGCGGGTTTCGAGGAGAAAAGTCGGTCTCTTCGACGTCCTCGTTCCGCCCTTGGGCGTTTTCTTGAGATACTATGTAATCGGCGGTTGTTGGAGGGCGGGGACAAGGGGGTTCCTCCTCTCCGCGGTGACGGCGATGTACAGATCGGTCCTGTACGCGAAGACGTACCTCCTCCGGAAGGAGAATCGTGTTCATTCGGCGCCGCACGCGTGACCTCATCTGCGCGGGGATGATTCTTGTCGTCCTTGCCTCGGCGGCCGCCTCCTGCGATTCGGGCGGCAAGAAGCAAGCGCGCGTCTCCGGCGGAACCGTGGTGATCGGTCTCTTGGGCGACCCCAAGACTCTCAACCCCCTCGTCGCCGCGTCCATCGAATCGAGAAGCCTAATCGACCTCGTGTTTCTCAAGCTCCTCGAAGAACAGAGCGATTTCGTTAGCTTCAAACCAAAGCTCGCCCGAAGCTGGGAATTCGGCGCCGACAGCCTTACCGTCACGTTTGCCCTCAGGGACGACGTCGTCTGGGCGGACGGGGCGAGCGTCACGGCGCACGACGTCCGTTTCACCTGGGAGCTCCAGGTCGATACCCTGGTCGCGTGGCCAAGCCGGAGCGTCAAGGAACGGATCGAAGAAGTCGAGGTGATCGACGATTACACGGTGCGGTTCAGATTCTCCGGCCGGTACCCGTACCAGTTGATGGACGCCAACGACGGCGTCATACTTCCGAGACACGTTCTCGAGAAGGTGCCGCGCGGGGAGATTCGGGTATGCGAATTCGGCCGCTCGCCACTGGGGAACGGACCGTACAAGCTCGCCCGGTGGGAATCGGAGCTGTACGTCGAGCTCGAGAAGAACCCCCGGTATTATGAGCGGGGACTGCCCCGGCTCGATCGGGTGGTGTTCCGCATCGTGCCCGATATGACGGCTCTCGTCACGCAGCTCGAATCCGGCGAGATCGACTGTCTCGAATCGATTCCCATCGATGCCGTTGCGGAAATCCGCGCGAACCATCCCCAGATCCGAATCTACACGTATTTGTCGAGACAACAGTTGTTCATCGCGTGGAACCTCCGCCATCCCCTCTTTCGATCGCGCGAGACCCGAAGAGCCCTGGCGATGGCCGTGGACACCGACGAAATCATCCGGACGCTTTGGGGCGGTATGGCTCGCGCGAGCGACGGTCCGATGCACCCGATCCTCTGGGCGCACGATTCGTCGATGATGGCGGTCCCCTTCGACCCCGAAGGGGCGAAAGCGCTCCTCGCCGCAAATGGTTGGGCCGACCACGACGGCGACGGCGTGCTCGACAACGGCGGGATGCGGTTCGAGTTTGAGATGATCGCAAACCAGGGGAACCAGTTGCGGACCGACGTGATGACGATGACCCAGGAGTACCTTCGACGGATCGGCATAAGGGTCGTTACCCGCACGTTCGAGTGGAACACGTTTGTGGAGAAGATCACCGGCGGGGATTTCGAGAGCTGCGTATTCGGATGGAAAACGGCGACGCGGGCCGACCTCACCGATCTCTGGCGGAGCACGTCCGTCCCGCCCGGGGGTTTCAATATCGCGAGATACGAGAACGCGGCCGTCGATTCGTTGATCGATCTCGCCCGGAGCTCGCTCGATCTCGACGACGCCCGGCGTTTATGGTTCCGGTGCCAGAGGCTGATCTTCGACGATCAGCCCGTTCTCTTTCTCGCCGTGCCCTACGAAGTCGTGGGGCTCCATCGGCGTTACTGCGAGGTCAAACCCAACGCTATCGGTTTCTTCGCCAATCTCCCCGAATGGTACGAGGGGGAGATCTGTCCCTGACGTTCTCCCGTCCGCCTAAACCGCGCGTGGTCGGGGCGATGCATAGTAGAGCCCGCCGCGTTTCGTGATCACCACGTCCTTACCGGGATCCGTTTCGCTCCCGCCTTCGATGATGCAGAGCGTCTGGGCCCCGCTCGCCGTACGGGCGAGCCCCAACGCGAACGGTGACCCGGTCGGGCTCACCCTGACGATCGTCCGGGATACGATCTCGGCGTCAGGCGGGTCATCGAAGGGTTGGAGATTCGCCCCGCAAAGGGGGCATGAGACGTGAGGGAAAAAGAAGGAGTGCGAATTCTCGCAGCGGTGCAACGTCAAACGAGGGGCGGCGGGTCCGTTTGGGGATCCGCCCGCGCGGGGGAAGGATTCGCGTTGTTCCGCCATGGCGTCCTTTCGCCTCAGGAGATCGCTTCGATAACGAATACGTAGCTTTCGTTCGATACTCCGCCGGCGCTCTGGATCATCCCCAGACGCGCGCCGCGGTGCTGCCTCTCGCCCGCGCGGCCGGTGAGCTGTTCGTGGATCTCGACACTCGCCGACACGCCCGTGCTCCCGATCGGATGACCCTTCGCCTTCATGCCCCCCGACGTGTTCACGGCGAGCGCGGTGTTGACCCTCAGCCCTCCCTCCGCGAGCTTCTTCCACGTTGTCCCCATGGGGAAAAACCCCATCTCTTCGAGATTGATGAGCTCGAAAGAGGTGAACGCGTCGTGGATCTCGACCAGATCGACGTCCCCTGGCACGACGTTCGCCCTCTCGAGCGCGCGCGCCGCCGCCTCCGCCGTCGCCGTGAACCTCGATATGTCGCGACGCTCCTGGAAAAGCGGGACGTCGGTTCCTTTCCCCCACCCCCTATACCACACGGCGCCGTCCTTCGGGCTGAGGAGCACGGCCGCGGCCCCGTCGGAAGTCGGCGCGCAGTGGAGCCGGCGCAGCGGATCGCAAACGAGCGGGCTCGATGCGACTTCCTCGACCGTCACCGTGTTCTGGAAATGGGCTTTCGGATTCCTCGAACCGTGCTCGTGGTTCTTGACCGCCACTTCGTGGAGCGCCCTCTCGGGGACGCCGTACTCGGCCATGTACGAACGGGTCACGAGCGCCCCCAGAGCCGGGAGGGTGGCGCCGTAGGCCCGATCGTGCGGGTTCTCCCGTTGGGAGAGAAGACCGGCGACCTGGGCGGGCGGGAGGTGAGTCATTTTCTCCGCGCCGACGACGACCACATCGCCGCGGCCGTCCGGAGCTTGGCGGTCGATCGTCTCGAGGGCGCTAAAAAGAGCGTCTCCCCCGGTCTTGAAGATTCCACGAAACGTCGCCCGGAGGCGCGGGAATTCGAGTTGAATCGCGTGGCCGAGCCGCTGCAAAGGGTTTGTCAGACCGCAGAGCTCGGTGGGCGCGTACGAAGCGATGTACACGTCCGTGATGCGTGAGATGTCCGCCTCCAGAAGCGCGCCCCGCAACGCTTCGAGAACCAGGGCGACGAGATCTTCGTCGCGCCGGCCGATGGGTGTCAGGCAGGAGGACTTGATTTTGATTCTATTCACGGGGGGTTATGTTATAGTACCGGTTGCGGTTGTGTCAATCGGGCGCGGTTGTTTTTTTGTATCGAGAGCGGGGCGGCTTGCTCGCCCGGCGCGTGTCGGATCTATGCTTCACACGATCGGTATCGCTTCGCTGCTCAGCGGCGTTTTCGCCCAGATGATGAAGGTTTTGATCGCCTTCTATCGTACGAAGGCGCTGCGTCTTGAGCGTTTTTTCGATACGGGCGGAATGCCGAGTTCCCACGCGGCGCTCGTCACCACGCTGACGATAGGGGTCGCGGTCGACAGCGGGATCACGTCTCCGATCTTTAGCGTCGTCCTCATCTTTAGCTTGTACGTCGTGTTCGAAGCCGCCGGACTTCGTCAAGAAGTCGGTAAACAGGCCCGCGTGCTCAACGAACTCGTCGACGATTACCTCGTGACCCGTCACCTCAACAAGTCCCGTCTCAAGGAACTCGTGGGGCATACCTGGGGGGAGGTCATCGTGGGGTTCCTCGTCGGGCTCGCCGTCGCCGTCATCTCTTTTCGGTAGCCATCGCCGCCCCGTGTGCGCCTCTCGAGCGATCGCGGCGGATCGCTTCGCCGGCGGAGTCTGCCGCCGCCGAGGCGAGGCGCTCGGTCGCCTGGCAACCCGTTACCCGATAACCCGTTGACTTCGGGCCGATCGTGCAAAGAGAGGACGCCGTCCGCTCCCGTCCGGCCGGGACGAGCCCGCGTCTTATCGGACCGTCGCCGAGCGGGCTTGTCGTCCGTATCGATTTTCTCTTGCCAATCGTCTTTGGATTTAACTACTTAACAGTGACTCCCCCACTCGCTTCGTCGACGGGTGCAACGCCTTCTTAGGGGGTCCGACATGCGGAAACGGTTTGTTTGGATCGCGGTGAGCGCCGCCGTTTGTCTTTTCGCGACCCTTCACTCCTGTGACGTCGAGGGCCCGGACCGGTACGTCAGACCTCCGATCATCAAGAGCTTCTCTCCTGCGACCCCTTCGTTCGTCTCGAGCGTCGGAGACTCGCTCAAATTCTCGCTCGCCGCCATGGATCCCGACCATCAAAGTCTCGATTATTACTTCTTGCTCGGAGACAGCGTCACGGGAGACGAATCCCAATGGACGTACGTGGTCCAGGACACGGGCGACATCGATGTCGACGGCCGCGTCACCAACGGCGCCGCCGAGTCGGCGATCCGATGGCATCTGCGGCGCGTCATTCCCGTCAACCTTCCGCCCGTCATCATCAGCCTGAGCCCGTCCACCCCCGAGATCACGATCATCGTCGGCGGGTCCGTCGATTTTTCGATCAGCGCGGAAGACCCCGAAGGGAAGCCGCTCAGCTACGTGTACACGATCGGAGAAACGATCGTGGGCGTCTCGCGTCAGTACACCTATCGAGCGACGGCCGTCGGCACGCTGAGCATCCGGGCGGTTGTGTCCGATGGTGAGAGCTTTGTCTCGCACACATGGACGCTCCGTGTGGCCGCCGAACCCGACGATACTCCTCCGGCGAAAGTCGCGATCACGTCGATCGGGCCGGGGGCGGAAGCCGGCGAGGTGGACATCGAGTGGACCGCCGTCGGCGACGACGGCATGGCGGGAATTCCGTCCAAGTATATTTTGAAAACCTCTCCCCAGCCCATCATGGACGAACCCGCGTGGAGCTCGTCGAGCGACCGTTTCGGCGAACCGGCTCCGGCCGAAGCGGGCGCGACCATGCGGATGACGGTGCGTGAGCTTCCACCGGCGCAGACCGTGTTCATGGCGGTTAGAGCGATGGACGATTTCGGAAATCTCTCGCCGCTCTCGGATCTGGCCAGCGCCAAGAGTCGCGGGCTGGAAGTCTACGGTACGGTTCGTAACGCGCTTTCCGGAGAGCCCGTCGAGGGCATCCACGTAAAGTTGTTGAGCATTGCCGACACGACGGGTGCGGACGGCTCGTTCGAGCTGCTCGATCTCCCCGCGGGGACCTCATTCATCAGGGTGGAAGACGAATCGTCCCGGACGCAGATCGGGGAGTATTTCGACATCGTGATCTCCCCATACGACATCGTCGACCAAGACGTCCTCAACATCTGGGTGTTGCCGGATGCGCCGCTGGTGTCCGATCTTTACATCGACTTCCTCGACTGGTACCGGCAGCTCACCGACATGGATGGCACGACCATCGATCTTCTGGACCGTTGGGAGCCCCCTTGCCCCGTCTACGTCCCTCCGTTGGTCAAGAACGGAATCGACTACGAACAGACTCTCAGGGACGCTTTCACCGAGTGGGAGGACCTCGTCGGGAAAAACCTGTTCGAGTTCGTCGGGGCGGTCCCGGATACGGGTGTTTACGTCGTTTTCTCGGACACCGAGGAGCTCGACAATTATCTTGTGACCCGCCGGGACTCTCACCGTCTCACCATCCAAGGGCGGATCGCCATACGGACGGTCTACAAGCTGGAGAACTACACGACGTTTCTCAAAGTCACCCGTCACGAGGTCGGGCATGCCGTCGGCTTCGGTCACAGCATCGACGCGGTTCACCTCATGGTCGGAGGACGGGTCGCGGCCGTTACGCATCCGTCGAAAGATGAGATCGATCTCGCGAAGTGCATCTACAACATCCCGCGGGGATTCCCCGTCGTTTGGTTCCAAACCGACTAGCGCACCCTTGGGGAGCCGGCTTCCGGCGGGGGCGATCCGCCGGGGTTGGATGAACCCCATCGCCGCAGACCGACACGCCGGGTCTTTTCTTGTCAGTGGCCGCCGCCATTTTGACAGGCCCCGCGGATGAGACCGGAACAGCCGGTCACCCGCCAGTACAAATGTATATGTTACAACAGATTAGAAAGCGTCCTTGAGAGGTCTCTTGGCACCGTTTGTGCCGATGGTCTCGGTTGTCGCTCGCCGATCTTTGAAGGAGATGACAAGGATATGATGGACAAGTTCACTGAGAAAGCTCGCGCCGCGCTCAGCGCGGCAAGCGAAGCCGCCTTCCTGAAAAACAACCCCGAAGTGACACCGTGGCATCTGATGAAGGCGCTTCTCGACCAGGATGGAGGTCTCGTACCCGCCCTTCTCGAGAAGATGGATCTGTCTGCGGCGCGGATCTCAGAGGTCGTCGACAAACAGATCCAGAGTCTTCCGGTGCAAGAAGGGGGGGCGGACGCTTATCTCTCGCCACAGCTCAAGAAGGTGATCCAGGACGCGTTCGCGGAGGCGGACGCGCTGAAGGACAAGTTTGTGTCCACCGAGCATCTTTTTCTATCTCTGGTCGGTGACCGCAAGTCGGGCGTCGGCGAGTGGTTGCACGGGATGGGGGTGGAGCGCGAACGCGTACTGTCGGCTCTTCGCTCGCTTCGGGGATCCGAACAGGTGGTTGACGCGAACGCCGAGGACAAGTACCAGGCGCTCGAGCGATTCACGATCGACCTCGTCCAGATGGCGCTCAAGGGGAAGCTCGATCCGGTCATCGGTCGCGACGACGAAATCCGCCGTGTCAGCCAGATCCTCTCCCGCCGGAAGAAGAACAACCCCGTTCTGATCGGGGACCCCGGGGTTGGTAAGACGGCCATCGTCGAGGGACTCGCACAAAGGATTGCCGACGACAACGTTCCCGACGGTCTGCGACACAAGAAACTTCTCGCCTTGGACATGGGATCGCTCGTCGCGGGTACCAAGTTCAGGGGCGAGTTCGAAGAACGATTCAAGGCGGTCCTCAAGGCGATCCAGTCATCGGACGGAGGAGTTATTCTTTTCATCGACGAACTCCACACGCTCGTGGGGGCGGGCGCCGCGGAGGGCTCGCTCGACGCTTCCAATATGATCAAACCGGCGCTCGCCCGGGGGGAACTGAGGTGCATCGGTGCCACGACCGTCGACGAGTACCGCAAACACATCGAAAAAGACGCCGCGCTCGAGCGCCGGTTCCAGATCGTGCCGATCGACCAGCCCGGTGTGGATGATACCGTCGCGATCCTCAGGGGCCTGAAGGAGAAGTACGAGGTGCACCACGGTGTACGGATCACGGATCGAGCCCTGGTCGCGGCGGCGAGACTCTCCGATCGGTATATCGCGGATCGGTTTCTTCCGGACAAGGCGATCGACCTCATCGACGAGGCGGCGGCCAAACTCCGTCTCGAGCTCGACAGCCAGCCGGCGGTCATCACCGCGTTGCAGGAGAAGGTCACTCATCTGGAAATCGAAAAGAGAGTCATCGAGAAAGAGGGCGACGCCGCGTCGAGAAAGCGTGTCGAAGAGATAGAAGGCGAGATCTCCAGACTCGAACGCGAGAAGTCCGTGCGGGTCCGCGAGTGGCAGAAAGAAAAAGAGGCGATCCAAAAAATCCGCGACATAAAGGAAAGAATCGACCAGGCCAGACGCGAGGAGCAATCCGCCGCGCGCGCGAACAATCTGGAAAGGCTTGGGGAGATACGGTACGGCGTTCTGCCAACGCTGGAGAAAGACCTCGTCGCGGCGAATGCGGCGCTCGCGGCCGCCCAGAAAGACGGAGCCAAGCTCAAGGAAGAGGTCGCCGAGGATGATATCGCCGAGATCGTCGCTCGATGGACGGGGATCCCGGTGAGCCGGATGATGGAGACCGAGAAGGAGAAGCTTCTCGATCTCGAAGCCCGGATCGGCCGGCGGGTGATCGGCCAGGCGGAAGCGGTTGGTGCGGTGTCGGAGGCGGTTCGTCGTGCCCGGGCGGGTTTGAGCGTGGGGACGAAACCCGTCGGTTCTTTCCTTTTCGTCGGACCCACCGGCGTGGGCAAGACGGAACTCGCCAAAGCCCTCGCCGAGACTCTGTTCGACGATGAGCAGAAGATCGTTCGCGTGGACATGTCTGAGTACATGGAAAAGCACTCGGTGTCGCGTTTGATCGGCGCCCCTCCCGGCTACGTCGGATACGAGGAGGGAGGGTATCTGACCGAGGCGGCGCGGCGTGAACCCTACTCCGTCATTCTGATGGACGAGATCGAGAAGGCCCATCCGGACGTGTTCAATATTCTGCTGCAGATTCTCGACGACGGCCGGCTGACGGACGGCAAGGGCCGGACGGTCGACTTCACGAACACGATCGTGATCATGACTTCCAATCTGGGCACGTCGCTTAGTGACTCCTCTCTCGATTACGAGGGCATGAAGCACCGTGTGATGGACTCGGTTCGCTCGCACTTCAAGCCGGAGTTTCTCAACCGTTTGGATGACATCATCGTATTCCATCCGCTCACCGACGAGGAAATCCGCAAGATCACCGAGCTTCAGATAGAGGATCTTCGAAGGCGCCTGGCGTTGAAGGGTCTTCTCATCGAGGTCGCCCCGGACGTCGTGACGGAACTCGCGCGGGAGGGCTACGACCCCGTGTACGGCGCGCGTCCGCTCAAACGGCTCATCCAGAGAAGACTGGAGAACAAAATCGCCACCGCTCTTCTCAAGGGCGACTTCGCCGAAGGGGACACCATCGTCGTCTCGAGCGGAGAGGGAGGCGTGGAGATCCGCGGGGTGGAGCGTTGACGGGTCACGGTCACGTGAGAAGGGGTCGCGGTGGCGATCACCGTGCCCCGGGTGCCGGTGGACCTGCTTCGTTGGGGCGGCCCGGCCGACGGCCCGGCCGACCATGCGGAATTTTTCACACGAATGGCCGTCGAGACTATGGGGCGACGGCGCTCCCCGGTCTCTCTCCCCTGCTCCCCGCCGGCTCCCCGATGGAGCCTTGACTTTTCGAGGGAAAGGGTTTATAATTCTATCCCAACATACTTGGTGTGTCGAACTTGTCCGTTCTTTCCTCTCTTCTAAGGAGCGAGAAATACATCGACTGCTATTGCATGATCGTCGTTTCTTGGCTCTTCTCTAGTTTTTGGGATCTTGGGTCCACCATTCGTTAGTGTCGTCTGAAAAGTTGTTTGACAGTCGTCAACGAACATGCGGCTGAGCCGTAGGTTTCGCGGCGCTAATTCGCAGTTTTAAGGAGGAATCCATGGCGCGCAGGTTTTCTTCGCTCCCGGCTGCATCCGTCTTGTTGCTCGTCGGGTTGTTGCTTCTCGCCGTGACGGCGGCGGGTGCCTTCGCCGCGAAGCTCACGTACACGGTTGAGCTGTGGCGGGAGGATGTCACGGTGGTGACGGATCTGGGGCTTACGCGGGTGGGGGTGAACGCGGAAGGGTACGCGCGTCTATTGGAAGAGGGGTATCCGGAACTTCCCTATCGAGTGGTGAACGTGCTGTTGCCGCAGGGGC
>Ga0315278_10005424_pt1 | contig 11585 bp, 10 predicted proteins | sample YL17G06_0_MG_FD_203880 | JGI IMG/M metagenome (GOLD analysis project Ga0315278, IMG submission 203880) | Sediment microbial communities from Yellowstone Lake, YNP, Wyoming, USA - YL17G06_0 | ecosystem: Environmental > Aquatic > Freshwater > Lake > Sediment | place: USA: Wyoming | collected... | reverse complement strand
GTATATGGCCAAAATATTTCAACGGCTGGTAAAAGCGCATTTTGTCAATGCAGTGAAAGGCCGCGAAAAAGGTTATGTTTTTGCTAAATCGCCGGAAGAAATCGACCTGCTCGAATTATTTGAAGCCGTCGAGAATGGCCCCTTATTTAGTGATTGTCTGCTCAGGCACTGTCAATGCGGCGGAACACCGGAGAACTGCTATATTTACGCCCAATGGATAAGCTCTACGAAAAGAATGAGTCAGATACTTGCAGAAACTTCTCTGGCGGCAGCCGCCTGGAATCACCCGGAACATCGTTTTTACACTCTGCCGGAATCGCTGGAGACCGCAAAGAGGAAACCGCGGGAAAAGGCAGCCAAATAAGAGACAGCTATCTTAAGGAAATGCACTGTATGGATATACTTGACTATCGAATACTGGACGCACTTCAAAATGACTTCCCTTTATGCCAAGATCCCTACGGACTTCTCGCGTCTAAATTAGGAATCTCCCCTGACGAGCTTTGGAGCAGAATCCAGAGGATGCTGGCTGACAAGGTTATTCGCCGAATTGGCGCAAGCATTGATTCCCACAAGTTTGGCTTTTGCAGCACTTTGGCCGCTGTCAGTGTTCCGCTGGCTGCTGTCGAGCGAGCGGCAGAAATAATAGGTCAGTTTCACGAGGTAACCCACAGTTATCTCCGCAGAGACGATTTTAATATTTGGTTTACTATCATAGCTCCTGACAGCAGGAAGATAGATGACATTCTTGCTCAAATCCGTTGTTCGTTGTCACTTGAAGATTCACAAGTCCTTAATTTGCCTTTGAAACGCTTGTTCAAACTCGACGCCCGTTTTAACCTCGTGCCTTGAACGCAGCAGTTGGTGCTCCGGTCGCCCTTTGGGCTTCCTTTGTCCCAACTGCCTTAACAAACGGTGACAAATTCACCTTAAAATATGCTTATTTTGTGTCTTGACAATGGGTAGGCATACTTCATATTGTAGAATGCTGATGAACCATACAAAATTATTCGAGGTGAATTATGAATAACGCAAAGATACTAATTGTAGATGATGACGCTGATTTTGCCAGTGCAATCCGGGCTATTTTGGAAAGTGAGAATTATACCGTCATCATGGCATCCGACGCAGTAGAGGGTATGGAGAAAATCAGGACGGAGAAGCCGAATTTGGCCATATTAGACGTTATGATGAAGACCTGGCAGGACGGCTTTGAAATGTCGAGGGAGTTGAAGAATAATCCGGAGTTCAAAAATATGCCCATCCTGATGTTGACGGGAGCCAAGGACAAAACCGGTATTGATTTCAAATCCACTGCCGGAGACCCCGACTGGCTGCCTGTAGATGGTTTTCTGGATAAGCCCGTAGAGCCTGAGCAGCTATTGAGCAAAATCAAGGAACTTTTATGTAAGGCGTAACAGTATGGAGCCTGACTCACAAAACACAAGGCTTATAAAGCGGGCGTATTGGCTCATCAGGCTCAGATGGGTGGCTACGGTGTGTGCCGGCGGAGGCACATGGTTTTGCGGCAATGTTTTAGCCATAGAGCTGCAGAGCTTTGCTCTTTACGGTATCGCATCGCTGCTTGCTTTATACAACGCTGTTATGCTGCTGCTGCTGAGTCATTTTGCAAAAGCAAATACACAGACATCTTCTTCGCCGGTGAAAAAAATAATTAATTTTCAGGTGTCTGCCGATTTGCTGATACTAACGGTATTATTGCATTTTTCCGGCGGGATTGAAAACCCGTTCGTTTTTTACTTTATGTTTCACATGATTATAGCGAGCATTCTGCTTTCAGAACGGGAAAGCTACTTACAGGCCACGTTCGCAGTTCTTGTCTTTGGGTTTATGGTATTGTTCGAGTATTTGCAAATTATACCGCACTACTGCCTGCGTGGATTTGTAACACATTGTCTGCACAGAGACGGTTTATATGTGCTGGGGACTTTCATTGTTTTCACGACAGCAATGTATCTGGCGGTATATATGGCCAGCTACATCGCTACCAGACTCAAGCAGGCAGAGCAGGCCTATAAGGACGCCAATACTTTGCTTCTTGAAAAAGACCGCATAAAAGATGAATATGTGCTGCGTGTCACACATGACATTAAAGGGCATTTGGCGGCCATACAAAGCTGTCTTGATGTTGCGGGCAGCGGATTTGCCGGGTCGCTCAGTGACAAGCAGGCCGATTTCATCGGCAGGGCAAGTGCCCGTACCCGGCAGCTTACGGATTTTGTAAGAAAACTACTGCAATTGACACATCTGCGTCTCAGCAGTGAAATGGAAAAGACCGTTTTTTCATTGCAGGAGACCTTATGCGACGCAGTGGCTGCAGTTAAAAACAGGGCGGAAGATAAATCTATAAATTTAAGTTCTGATATAGGTCAGTCGGAAAACAAGGTTGTCGGCGACCAGCTTTCAATTGAAGAGACGGTTGTGAATCTGCTGCTTAACTCGATTAAATATACGCCGGAAAACGGGACGATCCGGATAAACACCAAAGATGACGGCGATTATGTGCTGGTTGAGGTTATTGATACAGGCATCGGAATACCGCAGAAAGAGCTGCCCATGGTGTTTGATGAATTCTACAGAGCAACTAATGCGAGGAAGGTTGAGAAAGACGGCACCGGTTTGGGATTATCAATCGCAAAACAGATTGTAGAAAGGCATGGCGGAAAAATAGGGGTTGAAAGTAAAGAAAACAGCGGAACCATGTTTTGGTTTACATTGCCGAAAGCGACGGACAATCCAAACTAATATCAACGGCCCTAAATAAATTCGCTTTCGATATTCATAACAGAATCCGCAGGGTGGGCTGTGCCCACCTTTCCCGACTTCAAAAGAACCGTTAGGCGTTACTCTTTCGAATATCAGGGGTAAAAAAGGGAAATATTTTATCGAATTGGCGTAAAAGCAAAAACGGGATAATAAAAATAACAGCAGCTACCACAAGCCCTTCTTTTTCAAAAATTCCCGGAAGGAAACTGGTGAACCCGCGATAACTTCTGGATACGAGCTGCCCTCCAATTACTACGTTCCATCGCATCAAAAGGACCTGACCCAAAAGCAGTATGGAGGAGATAAAAATCAGCAAATTAGACAATTGCTTGGGTAAACGAATCAGGGTAACAAAGGATAACAGCAGGAAAGAGCCAAGGGAACAAATCAATATCTGAAAAACTACATAGGTGTACCACAGCTTGCCGGTGATAAGGTCCCTAAGAATGGCCCATCTTTCCGTCTGTTCATAGGCCAGAGAAAGGAGCTCCATCAGCTCCAATACTACCGCGACAATCATAAATCCCCATAAGAGACGGGCCATCACATCGAGGGCGTCCTGATCAATCGCACTCTTTCTTAACCAGTTGACAAATTGGTAGAGGAAGATGAGCACCGAAATACCGGAAACGACAGCCGAGAAGATAAAGATAATGAACATCAGGGGGGTGGACCACCAGGGATTGGCCTTTATCGAACCAAAAAGGAATCCCACATATCCATGCAGGATACAGGCGACGGGAATGCCCACGCCGGCCAGCACTTTTACCATTTTATGGTCCACCTGGTCTGTATGTTCATTTTGTTCCGTGACGCCAAGCAGAAGAACATAGTAAATGGCTTTGACAATTCCACCAGCGGCAGTGTAGTGACTAATAAAATCTGCGCGGTAGCAAAACCAAATTTCCAGAAAAACTAAAATACCATAAATCATATAAACGAATCCAAAACCGCTCATGGCGGAAGTGAAATGCGGCGTAATCATGATGTTGAATGCTCGCTCCGGCCTGCCAAGGTGGACAAGCAGAGGAAGGGCGGCGAAAAGCAGAAAAGCGAAAGATGACACGAGAGAAAAACGGGCTATTGGCCGCAGCCGCGTAATTCCGAATACGTGATACAGCGATGAGACAATGAAAGCCCCTGCCACCATGCCGGTAGTATATGGATACAAAACGATCATCACTGTCCAAATGACGTGAAGCTCATTTGGAAACACAAATCCGCTCATTACTTTACCTCCTTATCCAGCCCGATATAAGCACACTTGGGATTAGTGCCAAGCTCAGGTTTCAACATGTAATACGGGCGCTCGTTCAGCATTCTTCGAATTTCACTATCGGGATCTTTTAAATTGCCGCATACCCTGGCTTTTCGGGGGCAGGCAAGAACGCAGGCAGTCTGCTGTCCGCGATGGATGCGATGATAGCACAGGGTGCATTTATCGGCGGTGCCGGGGGGGCGGGAGAGATATCTGCAACCGTATGGACAGGCCTGCACGCAATAACCGCAGCCGATGCAGTGTTTCTTGTCAATCAGGACAACACCGTCGGGCGACACGAAACTCGCACCTACCGGGCAGACCTGAACACATGGAGAGGTTCGACAATGATTGCATAATTTGGGGACAAAGAAACCTTTAACGATATGTTTGTCTTGAACATGATTTTCCTTAAAGCCGTTCAGGGCGCCGTTCGGCGAATCAACATGCACATCTTCATTGGCGTCGATTTCGTACCGCTCAACCCATGTGCGAAAATAACTATCCGGAACTTTATTTTCTGCTTTGCATGCCCGTACGCAGGAGCCGCAGCCGATACAGCGGGTAATGTCAACAATGAAACCCCAGTCAAATTCACTGAGGTTGTCTGTCATTTGGGGAATGGGCTTGTCTTCGGACTTGCCGAAAGCCGCCAGCGTTATCGAGCCGATACATATTCCGGCCGTGTTATAAAGGGCTTGGTGGATAAAACCCCGCCGGCTTAACATCTTTTGTTCGTTTTTCATCGTTCCGATCCTCGTATCTTTTTAATCAGGTCACTATCATGGACGAAGTCAGAGTGGCATTTCAAACACACCGTCGTGTCATCTTTTAGATCATCAGAATTAACGTCCGCGACGGCGGCGGTGTCCTGCAGATGTTTCGGGAAGTCAATTTGCGGCACTTTATTCGGGTCTCTGAAAGGTTTTCGTTCATGGCAAAGCAGACAAAAGCGCTGGTGGCTATTTTTGAAAATCCGGCCCGAGGTCTCGTTCTCACGGTAGAACAAATGGCAGGCGGTACACCGCATGAAAGAGTGTTTATGTTTTGTGAAGTCTTTGACGATTGCCGGATGGCAGTCCTGGCAGGTAAAAATTACAGGATGGCCCGCAACCTCTTTTATTCCTTTCTCAGGACGAGAATCATGACAATTTTCGCACTCAAAAATAGCGGGGTGAATTCGCGCTTTCTTTACTTCCTCCAGCAAAAACAGAGGTTCATGAGGACTATGACATTCTGTACAACGGACATCAGTACTTGTAATTCCGAGAAATCGGTAATGTTCGACCGGGTCTATCTGAGCGAAAGTACGCGGTCTGGAGTTAAGCTTGCGATGGCAGAAAAGACAGCCTTCGAGGGTATATTTTTTGGGCATCTGCGCATCTTTTTTAGAGATCGACTTAACCTCGCCATGATAGTACTTCACATGAACATCACCTGGACCATGACAAACCTCGCACTGGACGCTGAAATGGATATCTTTTTCATGAGTATTCCAGATTTTATCGTGACATTCGCGGCAGACCTCTTTGCCCTGGTGCACCGACTCTTGACTTGCGATCTCCGCCAGATTATTGCCCCGGTAAGAACCGAATTCACCGAAACTTTTCGGCCGTAAGAGCCTCTGAATGATTAAGCCGGACACAATGACACACAGCAGAATAATAAAAATACGCCGGACATACGCAGTGTTTTGCATAAAAACACTCCAACAAATCTCACCTGATACGGCACGTATTACAGCTTCTTGTAAAATCCGACATAACCGCTCACTGGTATTTTGACGGTTCTGTCTGAAAGGATAAAAGCCTCAAATACTGAATCGGGATTTCCCCTTTATATTTGCCAACTACGTCGCCGAGCCCCATATTACAGCGCAACTTGCTATGATACAGAAAGCATGTAACTACCTATTATGAAAAAGCTTAGAACCACACTTTGTATGCCGAGGCACACATAAAGGCACAAAAGCATTCTTCTTTGCTTTGACTTGTTTATTTAAAACAAGTTTTATCAATTCGTAACTCACTCAGTTACGCTATAACACAAGTTTACAGTAAAATATGTTTGACGTCAATTATTTTTCCCCAGTAGGATCTTAAGGTATTAACTTATCGCATTTGGGTGCAACAAGAGCCGTCCATATTCTCAAGTTCGAGAAAATATTCCTATCGGAAAACCAGTTGGTTATTAGCATTGCATTGTTTATTTTGCCATAACTTCTGTTATTGCAAGCAATTACGCACAACGGTTTGCTTTACAGTATATTTATCGGTGATCTGGCATAGCAGTTGCAATCTGTATTGTAATGGTGCGGATAGTAGAATCATAAGAGGGCTATTTTTAAGCTCGATGTAAACCCTGAGATTTCTGTTCCGGTAAAAAGGTATAATTATGAGAAAATTCATTAAAAAGACAATTGGATGGGTATTCAGGGTTTCAAAAAAGAGCGTGTTGGTATTTTCCATGGGGTTTATATTCGCCTTGTTGTGCTTTGTGATACTTAACCTGGCAATGAAGCCGGTATCAGAGTCAAAGTTCTGCGGAAATAATTGTCATGAAATGCATAGCGCATTGACCACTTGGAAAAGTTCTGTACATGGCGAGAACAAAACAGGACTTCAGGCTCAATGCGTTGATTGCCACCTGCCGGAAAAGGACGACTATTTTCGCCATTTGGTAGCTAAGGCATATCAGGGCAGTAAACACATTTACCGGCACTACGTGGCAAACCTTTTTGGTTCTAAAGGGGTGTCCCCTAAAGCTGATGTAAGAGCCTCTGACCGTACTGACCGTATGAAAAATGAAGTATGTATCCGCTGCCACGCGAGCTTACTGGGTAAACCCAGCAATGAGACCATAAGAGAGGCGCATATGGAGGCATTCAGTTCTTCTGGTGATTCTGAGCAAACTAAATGTGTCGAGTGTCACGAAGATGCCGGCCATAAACAATAAAACGGACTGGTTCTAACCGTGTGTCGAAATCAGTTGAACATGGATGTTTCTGAAATTTCCGGTTGTAGCTTTAATAAAATCATCCCGGCAAGAGGCAGGGAAAAATGTTAAAAAAATCGTTTATAGTCGCTATCATCTTACTTCTACCGATATTATGCCGCTTTGCTCGGGCAGCGGAGGATGCTCCTGCGGACGCAGATAACTGTCTGATGTGCCACCGCTTCCGAGGTCTTGCCAGCGTGGATAAGGAAGATGCCTATCGCCTGTTTTATGTGGACGAAGGACTTTTCAGTCAGGGTCCCCACGCAGGTGTCGGCTGCAAAGACTGCCACGCCGATATCGAAAAGGCCCCGCACGATGATGCAAAGCCGGTGGACTGCAGCGGTTGCCATAATGTTGAGGTGCCGACTCGCGAAAACATGCTCGTCCATGAAAAACTGCGGGACAGCGTTCACGTTTCTGTCAAACAGGACGGCACACCGCGAGCTTTTCAAGAGGATTATCCTGACTGCAGGGACTGCCACGATAGGAACTTTATTCGTTACTATTTCACCCATGGCGCGACTCGCCTCCGCAAAGTTCGTGATCCTTGTGAGGTCGTTGGTACGTGCGCCAGGTGTCACGCGAACAGAGCTATGGCACGGCGACATAACCTTCTGGATGTCGTATCAAGCTATATGGAGACATATCACGGAAAGGCGGTAATCTTCGGTTCATCCAGGGCGCCGGACTGTCTGGATTGTCACGCCGGCCAGGGAAGCATCCATAAGATGCACGCCAAAATGGACCAGCGATCCTCCATCAATCCCCAAAACCGTCCGTCCACATGCAGTTCAGAAAATTGTCATGTTTCCGCCTCGCCTGCCTTAAGCTCCTTTGATGTGCACACCAACCGCGATATGGCAACCAGCCCTCTCCTGTTTGGTGTCACACTGTTCTTTGTGGTTATGACGCTTGCGATTCTCCTGCCGATTTTAACGCTCAATGTTCTTGGCCTTGTCCGCGAAATTTTCCCGAGCCACGAAGCCGAGCAGGAGGTCAAACGCCTTGAAACCCTTGTAAAGAGTAAGGCCGCCCTCAAGGGTGGAATTCTGCGTTTTCCCGGTTCGTTGCGGCTCCAGCATCTTTTCCTCACCATTGTTTTTCTGGTTCTCTGTCTGACAGGATTCCCAAGAACTTTCGCCAACGCCCAATGGTCGCCGGTGATCCTCGGTTTCTTCGGCGGAATCAACGGCGCTCCGATAGTACACCGCATTGCCGGCGTCGCTTTGCTGGTTGGCTTCGTTGTCCACATAGCATCGATTTTCCTGAAGGTCAGAAGCGCTCTGGTAAAAGAGGGTAAACGCGGCATTAAGTCCTACGTCAAAAAGATTATGTCCCTGCCGATGATTCCGCAGGCTCAGGATATGAAAGACCTCGTTGTTTTGACCAAATATGTTTGCTTCCTGAGCCCCCGGCGACCAAACTATGATCGTTTTTCCTGGAAGGAAAAACTTGAGTACCTTGGACTTTTCTGGGGTATTCCGCTTCTGGGCGTTACGGGCATACTACTCTGGGCCGTAAACATATCCAGCCATGTCCTGCCAGGCTGGGTGCTCAATATTGCCTATCTGGCCCACATATATGAGTCCATTTTGGCCGCCGCCCATATCGCCCTTGTACACATCCCAAGTGTTATCGGAATGTCCGGATTATTATCTTTTTCCGCTATGCTGAACGGCAAAATCACACCGGAAGTACAGGCGCAGGAACATGGGAGAGAAATTGAGCGTTGGCACTCTGCGGAGGAGACGAACGAATGATTCGGAAATCAATCTTTTGGGAAAAGTATAATCTCATCTTTCAAACAGTGGCATGGAGCGTCCTCATCATCGCAGCGGCTGCCTGGCTGACCACATTCCTCATCGGAACACTGGGCAAGCCGTTCTGGGAAAATAGTCCGACTGTGTTAGACAGAGCCGTCTCACCCACCGAAAAGAAAGTTGAACGTTATCGTGGCGAGTGGGAGATTCCGGAATCAAAAACCTCCAGCCACCACGGCAGTATCGGTCGTGGGTATGAATCTGACAAATGGACCTTATGTATCAAGTGTCACGGGCCGGCGCCGCATTCCAGAACACCCAAGGAACGTGATTTTCTGAATATGCACAGCCTCTTTATGTCATGCTACATCTGCCATATTCGTGAGCAAGAGGGTGTTGCGCCTGCACGCTTCGGCTGGATGGATTTGGCCTCAGGCCTGCTATGTTCAAATCCCAAAATGGACAAGGATGTCTGGGGAGAGTATGGGGCCAAAATCGTCCCGCTGAATTCCGAGAAGATCCCACAGCCCGTGAAGCTCGAAGAGGAGGAGGCGCTTGCCGTGAAGCTGCACAAAGATATGGAACAGCCAAGCGACCACCAGAAGGCAATTAGGAATAAGTTCATTCATAGACGCTGTGTTGAAACGCCTGTACACTGCATCGATTGTCACACCTCCGAAAAGGCATTTCTCCCCTACACGGAGCTGGGATATACCGCGGAACGTGTGGCTTTCCTTGTGAGCGAAAAGGTGGCCGGCTTCGCTAAGCACTACGAAACTTTTTATGTGCCCAAACCGCTCGATACTGACGCGCAACCGCCGAAAGCGACAAAAGAGGACTCCAAGTGAAGTTGACTGCGTACAATAAAATTAGGAGCAGCCCCTGTATTGCTGAAAGAAATAAACGTACGCAGAGGTTGTTGAAGATTTTTTAGAAAGGATAAAAAACATGACAGCGAAACTGAATAACAAATCGATAATGGTAATTCTGGCGGTGTTGACAACTGTAGTCTTTGCGATGTCTTCACAGCAGCTATTTGGCAATGACGATCCGAATGCGAAATCGCCAAAGGCGGCAAAAGAGCAGGCGAAAGGACAGGGAGAGGTGCGAGACGGGATTAAGGACAGAGCGGAAGAGCTCGGCAAAGAACTCGGTCTTACGGAGCAGCAGAAAAAAGACGCCATGCCAATTTTGGAAAATGAAACGAAAGATTTGCTGTCCGTAATGACCAATAAATCGCTCACCAAAGAGCAAATGCTGGAAAAAATAAATGTGATTCACCAGACAACAAAAGAGCAGCTAAGCAAGGTGCTTACGCTGGAACAACAGAAGAAATATGCCGAGATGAACACGGATACCAACCAAGACAGTCAGAAGTTTACCGAAAGACACATAGAGAGGATAAGTGAAAAGCTGAATCTCACCGGGCAGCAAAAAAAAGACATCACGCCAATAATTAAAAATGAGATGAAAGTTTCGCTGCCCATAATGACCAACAAATCGCTCACCAAAGAGCAAAAGATGGAAAAGATAAATGCGATTCACCAGGCAACAAAAGGGCAGCTAAGCAGGATACTTACGCCGGAACAGCTGAAGAAATATGCCGAGATGAACACGGATACACGTGACGACAGTCAGAAGTTTGCTGAAAGACACATAGATAGGATGAGTGAAAAGCTGAATCTCAACAGGCAGCAAAAAAAGGATATCGCGCCGATAATTGAAAGCGAGATGAAAGAGGTACGGGCTATAACGAACAATGAATCGCTCACCAGAGAGCAAAAGTGGGAAAAGATAAATGCGATTCACCAGGCAACAAAAGAGCGGCTAAGCAAGATACTTACGCCGGAACAACAGAGAAAATATGCGGATGAAATGGAACATCAGGCCCCCGAGAGAAATGCTGAACACAGCGGCGAAGGGCACAACAATAGCCAGCAGAAACCAGTTGACAGCAACTCGAAATAGTATGATTGTCAGACCCGTCTGCTGTCCCGTTAGCGTTTTGTGGAATTGCTGTGAGTTAAATAAACATAAAAGGTTGTGAGAAAGTCGATTTCAGCTCGTCCATGGCATTTTGGCCGGTTTTTTTGCGTTGACATTGATTAGGATTGGCCGATGCACATCGGATATACTGTTTTCTCACAACTGCTGGACTTTTTGCCCAAGTGTAAATTCGACCTCCAAATCGACGCTGGTAACACAAGATTAATGCATTCTTCAAAGCCCTATCAGGTCAACTAATTCTCATAAACGAGAACTGTATTTGTTATTCTTGGGAATATTCGATTGTTCCGCAGAGTATCTGGCAGAAAAATTAACATTATTTTAACCTTAACTCCTTTTTTAAACAGGAGATACAACTGATGCCATTTCCAATTTAGCATTGCCAGTGTTGTGTGGCACGTTATTTGCGGACTTGACATAAATATTTTGGGGAGTGGTGGTGGGTTGTTGCGCCTGGCAGGGTGCCGCCTGATATTTTGGGTCAGGATGTAGTATTGGTAATAGGCAGTGAGTTGATAGAGAATTAGTAAAGACGAAGTGAAGTATGGAATAAACAGGTGCTTGCAAAAAAAAATGCGTTTTAGTTGTTTATTATAAGTCAGAATGGTAATAAGCGGCGAGTTGATAGAGAATTTGTAAATAATTGGGGGCATGGAATGAACAGGTGTCTTGCAAAAAGAAATATTTTAAGTGCTGGCATTTATTGTTTTATCGCGGTGATTATCTGTTGTCAAGCTGGATTAGCAGCAGAGAAGCAAGGGGGCAATGAGCAGGGG
>Ga0315278_10005422_pt1 | contig 11586 bp, 9 predicted proteins | sample YL17G06_0_MG_FD_203880 | JGI IMG/M metagenome (GOLD analysis project Ga0315278, IMG submission 203880) | Sediment microbial communities from Yellowstone Lake, YNP, Wyoming, USA - YL17G06_0 | ecosystem: Environmental > Aquatic > Freshwater > Lake > Sediment | place: USA: Wyoming | collected... | reverse complement strand
CTGCTTCGTCATAAGCTAAAGCAGATAAGGTGTGATTTCCATTTGGTAAAACTGTTGTATTCCAATAAAAGGCATATGGAGAGATTGTATCCGTGAACTTTAGCGCGCTGTCTACATAAAATTCCACTTTTGTAACGCCTACATTGTCTGTTGCCGTGGCAGTTACGGTTACTGTTCCTGCAAGAACAGCACTATTACTGGGATACGTTATTGCAACAGAAGGCGCAATAGTGTCTGGCGGCTGGGGGCTTACTATTAATCTTCCTGTTCTAGCTGGGTCGTGACTAAACATTGGCCATTCGTATTGGACCGGATTGTTGCTGACCTTTGGAACTTCCCACATATAAAGTAACGGATCATTTAGATAAAAGCCTTTATCTTCACCAAGAATGAACTCCATAGTTCCGTCATTGTCCAAATCAGAAAATATACCTGGGCTCATGAAATGCCTTCCTAACGGATCGCCTTTTATCAAAGCCGGTTCGGCTGGAAGTACTCTTAGCCAATACTTAGTTCCCTCAGAATTCACAATAGCAACCGAATTTCCTTGAATTGCAGTGAATTCAATCTTCCCATCCCCATCAACATCCGCTAAAGCAGGATTGTTTTGTGCTGGAACCTCTTTATTCGTGAATACAACGCCATTTTCATCCAGAATTTGTGGATACCATAAGCCTAAAATTATCTCATCCTTTCCGTCATTGTCTATATCCGCTAAAGAGGGAGTGAGCTGTGGGAGATCAAAATAATTAACCCCCATCGTTGTAACAGGCCAATTTGGCAATAGAGCACCATCTTTCGTAAGCACAAATAATCTGGCTCCGACATCTTTTATTGTAGTATAATCAAGCGCAACAATCTCCAAATTACCGTCCCCATTAATATCGCCCACGGATGGAGAAGCTGCAAAAAATGCGCTTTGGTTAATGGAATTCAAAGGAGCCGTATATTTCCAGCGCAAAGTGCCATCGCTATTGAAAAGATAGATTGTGTCGCCAAATTGATGGGTAAATTCCTTCTTCCCATCATTATCGATGTCGAATATTGCTGGAGGTGAGCCCGTTGAAGTTATTTGCGGAGTTGGAAGCACCGTTGGAAATCCAGTAGCTTGGGTTCCATCTGCATGGAAAGCATAAATTTTCCTGTAATAAGGGTCAGTCAGAATTATCTCTTTTTTCCCATCCCCATCAAGATCTCCTGCCGCAGGCATATACTCTAAAGCAAGAAATGTCTGAGGAATCCAACCCGGATAAGGACTCCCATCACTGCGAAAGACATATAGCCTATTGCAATTACCACAGGGAACATAATTTGGAGTCACGGCTACTGCGACGATCTCCTTCTTACCATCTCCATCAAGATCTACTACATTTGCAGGCCAATAGAAGTACTCATCAGTTCCAGCATCAGAAACAGCAATGGGAAATCCTGGAAAACTACTGCCATCTTTTCTGAATGCATATATCTTATTATCCGGCGAGGTAACGACTATCTCTTTAGTTCCGTCTCCATCTAAATCTGCGACTGTTGGGGCTGCCTGGCAAACATCGTAATAGCAGTTCGAATTCCTGTGGATGGCTTTGGGCCAACCAGGAACTAAATTACTATCAATAAGCATTTGATTTGTAGCAGAAGCGGTTACGCCTATTGGAGTTGCAACTGTCAGGCGGAGAGAGTAATAATAAAGATCATTTATTCCTGTTGTATCCCATGTCCCCAATAATCCATTTGCCACTGGCTGATTTCCCCCATTTGCCAGTTTAATGCCTGTTGTGTACCATGTGCCATTTTTTGTCCATTCCAGCTTGTAATTTGAGAATGCCATGCCGTTTTTAGTGGTGGCAGTGCCAGTAACGTTTATAATACCTGGCGCAATCAACACCCTGGGCCAGCTTAACGCTACATCAAAATTGTCAACAGTGTAATCAAAAATCTGGAATTGATATGTTTTACCACCAGTATCAGTAGCAGTCAAACGTATTGTGTATAAGCCATCAGTAAATTGTGTCGTATCAAAATTTCCAAGAACGCCATTTATAACCTGTGAATTAGAAGAAGCAATAGTTGTCCAGGAACTAGGTGTTCTTCCCGATCCATATTCCAATTTATAGGAGGCAAAATTGGAACCTGGAACACTTCCTAGAATTTGGATGTTAAGCCCATTTGCCATTGTTCTGCTCTTGGGGCTCGTAATGATTGGAGCAAGAGGTTTTGTATTCGCAAGAGCCATCGAACCTGCAGCGTTAATTCTCCCATATCCGAAGCTGGAATCCTTGCCAACTGTGCCTAAATCATCAGCCCCCATTCGGAGAATCTGCCTTATTTCTTCATTCGTCAATGCCGGATTTTTTGCCAGCAAGAGCGCAGCCAATCCTGAAACATGCGGTGTTGCCATTGAGGTGCCCCGCGCTATGCAATAATAATCACTTAGAGAATTCCCACACATTTTGTTTATACTTGCCCGTGTTGAAAGTATATGATCGTCAATTCCTCCGCAACTCGAAGAATCTCCTCCTGGAGCTGCCACATCAATTTTCTCACCCCAGTTGGAAAAGCAGGCTTTTGCATCGTTGTGATTGGACGCAGCAACTGCAATCGCATAATCTGCATAAGCAGGACAAAAGCCCAATGCATCAGAATTGGCGTTTCCAGCCGCGGCTACGATGACCATCCCTCTATCATGTTCATACTTAACTGCGTCTTCCATCGCTACCGAACCGCCACCACCCCAGCTGTTTGATGAAACCCTCGCACCCATATCAGCAGCGTATTGAAGCGCTTTTATGCCTGCTTCATCAGTCCCACCACCACTCGCATCTAAGAATTTCAAAGCCATAATTTTTACATTCCAATTCACTCCAACAACACCTATTCCATTATTGCCAACTGCTCCAATTGTTCCGGCACAATGCGTGCCATGCCCATAGTCATCCATTGGATCATTATCATTGTTTACAAAATCCCACCCATAATAATCATCAATATAGCCATTCCCATCGTCATCAATCCCATTATTTGGGATTTCTCCGGGATTTGTCCACATATTTGCAGCCAAGTCTGGATGATTCCTGTCAACGCCTGTATCAACAACTGCGACAACAACAGAATTTGAGCCTGTTGTTTGGTCCCAGGCTGCAGCGGCATTTATTTTCTGCATGCCCCACATATCAGGGTATGTTTGCCCCCATGAACCAGTTGAGGAATAATAGGGGTCATTAGGAACAAGAAATGCATGCATGATGTAGTTTGGCTCGGCAGCTTCTATATCCGGATTGTTTTGGTATTGGCTTACTGCACGCTTTACCTTTTGATTTTTGGTTTCATCCTTTTCTTTTATGATTTCCTGAGGCTCGTCCAGTGTGATTTTATACCATTTGAATAGTTCGCTGTCCTGGTCCGAGTTTTTGCCTGGCTTTGCAATTTTTTCAAATTTCTTGACTTTGTTTTTTTTGTTCAAGTCGTCGAGGCTAGCTATGCCTGTATCAAAAGGATTATTGTTTTGTTTTATTTTGTTTTTTACATTATCTTTTACTTTAATGAGAATTTCATTTGAAACATACTCTGTATCTGGCTGACTGATAACTGGCTCAGCTGGAGGAGCAGCTTTAAGCACCGCAGCCCCTGTCTCGCCAAACAGCTTTTCATTTAGCTTTTCATTGATTAAGGCAACAGAATATATTACGAAGATTCCGACAGCTATGGCAAGAATAATCTGAATCGTTGTATTTGGTGGCACTTTGGAAGCCATTAAGGTATTTTTGGAGATTGTAATATATATAGTTTTTTAATATACTCTCACAACCACTTAACCTTCAAGAAATGAGTAGAACAGCTAAAGCACGGATCATATGCCCTGATTAATTTCTCTACTTCATGGACTATTTTGTGCTTGTCATATTTTATTATTGTTGAGACATAGCTTCTTATGTCATCCTGCATGCTTCTGAGATTTTGGGCTGTCGGGGTGATTATGTTTGCCGAGGAAATATTGCCATTTTTGTCAAGAGTATAATCGTGGAACAAAATTCCTCGAGGCGCCTCAATTGCAGAGACTCCTCTTCCACTTCTCACTTTCGGCTTTATTATTGGCTCATTTCTTGGCTTTAATCCATTGCATATTTCTATTCCCTCATCAATATAATGTACCAGTTCAATTGCCTGCGCAAAATTGTTTGCAAATGGGTTATGATTTGGAAATTTTATTTTTGATTTATTCAGAAGTTTTCTGGCATCCTTGCTTATTTGTGTGTGATTATTGTTGATTCTCGCCAAGGCGCCAACCATGTATGACTTGCCCTCTTTTACAACAAAGTTTGCGGTTGAATCGGGCTCATGGTATTCCCTGAGATAATGCAAATAATTGTCTTTTGAATACTCGTTGTTTTTTGAGATTAAGCTTCCTTCAAGAATACCATATTCTTTTTTATTATGAACAGAAAAACATTCGCTTGCTGTTGCATAGTCAGGGTATTTTAATTTCCCGAAAAGAATCGCTGTTTTGACTGCATCCGTCTTCAAAGATTCCAATTTGTCTTTTATTGAAACAATTTCATTGCGGGATGGAATCTTCAAAGCTCCGCCTATTGTTGCAGAAACAGGATGCAAATCGCGCCCTGCAAATAACTTTACCATTTCATTTCCCAGCTTCATTAATCTTAATGCCCTTTTTATTTCGTTTTTATGCCTGTGAACCATCTCAAGCGCTGATTCATAGCCAAGATAGTCAGGCAAGGCCATAAAATATAGATGCGTCGCATGGCTTCTTATACGCTCTCCTATTGTAAGCAGTTTTCTAAGGGAATAAGTCTGTGGAGAAATTCTTAGCTTAAGGGCGTTTTCAATTGCCATGATTGCTGCAATGGTGTGTGCGCAGCTGCAAATTCCGCATATCCTCGAGGTAATTTCAGCTGTCTCTGTAAAATGCCTGTCTTTAAGCAACCCCTCAAAATAGCGAGAGCCCTCTACTGAATCAAGGTCGCATCTTGAAACCTTTCCTCTTTTTATCTGGAGGGTAAGGCTGGCATGCCCTTCAATTTTAGTTATGTGGTTTAAATTAAAATTATGCATCTTTTATCTCCTCAAGCTTTAATCCGGTGAAAGATCTCATCCTTCTCTTTATGAATTTTTCATCAAAGCCCTTTTCTTTCAGCAGATTAATCATTGTTTTGAAATTTGCATCATCAGTCTTTCCACGGCAGCCCCAGCACTCAAAATTCCCGTTAATGCATATCGCGTTGCAGCCGCCTCTCGTGACTGGCCCCAAACAGAGCCTTTTGAATTCAAGAAGGCAGAGATTATTATTTCTACGGCACTCAACGCATACAGGATTCTGGTTGGATTTTGGAGTTTTGCCCATCAAAATATCTTTGATAAATTCCAATATCTCCTCCTTGCTGGGGGGGCAGCCCGGAATAGTATAATCAACTTTAACATATGTGTCAATTCCTGTTGGAGCTACATCCTGGATTTTCTTTACTTTTGAATAAAGCAGGTGCTCATAATTTTCTTTCAAAGTGAAATTTCTGTATGCAGGGATGCAGCCTGTATGCGCACATGCGCCCAGTGCAACAAGAATTTTTGTTTTCTCCCTTAATTTTTTAACTGTTTCCAAATCGTCGTTGCTTGCAACCAAGCCCTCTAAAAAAACTATGTCAAAATCCTCGTCAATATTTTTTTCCTTGATAAATGGAAATGCCTTTATATCGATGAGCCCTACTATATCGAGCAACTCATCCTCATTAAATACCACGCTAAGCTGGCATCCCGCGCACCCTGTTATTCCATAAAATCCTGCTTTTAGCTTTTCAGTCATTTTTGAAACCGCTTATTGCATCATATCTGAACACCGGCCCGTCCTGGCAGGTGAATTTGCCGTGAATCATGCAGTGGCAGCATTTTCCAATGCCGCAGTACATCAGTCTCTCGGCACTTATGAAAATCTGGTCCTCGTTGAAGCCCTTTCTCTTCAAAATATCTATGGAGCCTTTCATCATAATGGGGGGACCGCAGATAAAGACAATTTTATTCTGATTATCCATGCTATAATTTTCCACTATTTGGGTAACAAAGCCAACATTTCCTGTGTAGCAGGAATCTCCCGAGGCCTTATCCACAGTCAGATTTACAATATGCTTGGATTTCCATTTTGCCAATTCTTTTTTGTATAAAATTTCTTCAGGGCTTCTGTAGCCCAAAAACAGAATTATGTCCCTATACTTTTTCCTGTTTTTTTCCAAGTATTCGATAATCCCCTTTAATGGGGCCACGCCGCAGCCGCCGCCGATTATTAAAATGTTATTTCCCTCGAGCATTTTCATGGGATAGCCATTCCCATAAGGACCCCTAACCCAGACAAAATTCCCTTTCTTCAGTTTTCCTAAAGTCCTTGTCACGTTTCCAACTTCCCTTATGCTCAACTCTAGATATTTTTTACCATAGGATGAGATTGAAATAGGGGCTTCGCCTATTCCAGGCAAACTGACCTGGACAAACTGCCCTGGCTCGTGTTTTAAAGAATAATTTAGTGTCAGGATTACTGTATCGTGGCTATCCCTGCGAATTGACTTAATCTTGGTTTTTTTTGGAGTGTATATCTTCATCATTTCATCTCGTTAATCAGCTTCACAAAATCAATTCTTGTGGGGCATGCCAGAATACATCTTCCGCAGCCGACGCACAAATCGGTGCCATATTTTTCTTTAAAATACTGCAATTGATGGTATATTCTGTGCTTGAAACGTTCTTCCCTTTTGTTTCTAAAAACAAATTCACCTGCCACTTTTGAGAAGGATTTCAGCTGACACGATGACCATCCTCTTGTTCTTGAGCCCTGGGACAAATTGGAAATTTTGACTTTGTCATGAAACTCAAAGCAGTAGCATGTCGGGCATAAATTAGTGCAGGCAGCGCAGCTTAAGCACAAATCAACCAGATTATTCCATCTTGAATCTTCATAGAATCTGTTTAAGTCCTTTCTTTCCAATCTGCTCGCATTTTTAATTATCTTATCTTCCTGCTTGATTTTTTCATTGGTTTTTTTGAAATATTTCTTGTATTTTTTAATTAGTTTCAAGCCTTTTTCAGAGCCGGCTTCTATCAGGAATTTATTGCCTTTATCATAATACATCAAATCATAGAAATCCTCCAGATTCATAGAGCCACAGAAGCAGTATTGGCTGCAGGCCTTTTTGCACTGGTATCCCATAAGGTAAGTATTTTTTCTTCTTGCCTCGTAATATCCATCTTTGTCTTTGGAAAGAAAAACCAAATCCTGCTTCTTTATTGCATTCAGGTCGCATTTTCTTAAGCCGAAGAATGCCTTGGCTTTATTTTTTGGAGGCTTATCTGACAGATTTTTCTTATCAAAAGTCAATATAGTTTCATTCTTGGCAAAAAAATGCTCTTTTATAGGAAAGAACGAATTTTCCTTAAGGGAAAAGTCGGATATTGATTTGAAATCCGTTATCAATTTAAAATTCGTCACAACATCCTTAATAGGCGCATATAAATCCATCTTGGATGATAAACTCCGAAGAAATTTATCTGCCTCTCTTTTTGTTTGCTCGTACACCATCTTTTGTTAAGACTGTAATAGGCACATTTAAATATTTTATTTTATTTCCTATTGGAATGAAGAAGTATTTTTTAATTTTGATAGTTGCACTTGTTTTGCTCGGATGCCAAAATAAGAATATTGTTGACTTAAATGAATCTTCGGATTTGGGCGAAGAGCCCCTTTACGAGCCATTGGTCCCGCTCAATTCTGACCTTGAAATTGTCATTACACCAGTGGTCTTCAGCTACAACTTAAAGGAAACGCAGTTTGAAAGCAGGAATATCAGCGTCAAGTATGCAGATTACGACAAGGTTTCTGTTTCCTGGGAAGGGCGTGCCAGAAGACTTGGCTCCACGGATTATGAAATCCTCACCCTCAAAGGCTCAAATTCATTTTCCAATATAAAATCCGGCTCATTTGGGTTATTGCCTACATTTTGGGAGGAGCAGAAAAGCAGTTCGAGCTCCGGAATCTGGATTTCAAGAAAGCTATTTAAGAATTTAAAACTAAAAGGCAAGGCAGACTGGCGCTTTGAGTTCAGGAAAGAGGCTCCGGATTGGTTTTTAAGGGATTACGGCGCCTATGTCGTAAGCGCTTACGAGCAGGGGAATCTGACCAAGGACATGGCAACAACCTATCCTGTCTTGCTGGATAGTGTTGCAACGGATTTGCCTGCAATCAGGGCGGAGGATGGTGTTGGAAATGTTTATTACATTCTGGATGATTATGGCAATCCGCTCGTGCTGGAATTCATTTATAATCCAATAATTGCAATTAACACCAATTCTTCTCTGATGCTGAAGGCTTTGCTGAGCTATCAGGTAATTGAAATTAAAACTGAGTAGATATGAGAATAGAAAATTGCTAAAAATCTTGCAGTGGGTTTTAAAAATTTTAGCCATTCAGTCGGCATGGGGCCTATTGCTGTAAGTCTTTGCGGCAAGACAAAGCCCCCGCGGCGATTGAGCGGCAATTATTTAAAATAACATTTTTAAAATCAAACTATTACTCTATTCCTTTAATGCCTCCGTAGCATAGTAGCTATTGCGGCTGACTTGTATATTATACAAAGAAATCAGCAGGTCGGGAGTGCAATTCTCCCCGGAGGCTTACTTAAAAGTAATGTATCCCTTCGCCCAACTTTCTTCTTGGCATTTTTGGTGGCTCTTTTAATGCATAGCCCAGCGGAATGATTGCTACCGGCTTTGCATCCTGAGCAAGCCCGAACATCTTCCTAACTTTTACCTCATCAAATGAGCCAACCCATGCACTGGAAAAACCAAGGTTGATTGCACCTAGCTGCGCATATGCCGCCGCTATTGTTGCATCCTGCACTGCATAAAGTTCTCTACCCCTGTGCCCGTATCTCTTGGAGGAAATAGAAGACATCGCGACAAAAACAAGAACAATAGGAGCATGCTCAATAAATCTCTGCCCATATGCTGCATCTGCAAGCAGCGATTTCTTTTCTTTATCTTTGACAACTAAAATATTGTATGCCTGCAAATTTCCTGCCGAAGGAGCTGAGTTGGCCATTTCAAGCAGTTTATTCAAATCCTTCTCGCTTATTGCTTTGTCCTTGTATGCCCTTACAGACCTTCTTTTCTTGATTAATTCTGAAAATTCCATGGTAAAAAGAGAATAATTGTTTATTTAATAATTTTTATAAAAAATTTATAAACAGATAAATCTACACATATTCCGTGGCAGCTCCTAGTTTTTTTGACAAGCTTAGGCCAGTGTTGCTTAGGCCCAGAAATATTCTGTATATGATATTGTTTATTGTCGCCTTTTATATATTCATACTGCCTTTTTGGAATAGAATATCCAGCCTGTTTTTCATAGGATTATTTATTTTCTTGGGCTCAATATCGTATATTTACAGAAGAGTTTTTCAATTGAGGGTGGGCTTTGAGTTTATTTTCCCTGGCGCAGTCCTCACAACGCTGGCATATGGGACTGCAACCGGATTCTTTGTCGGTAATGTGTCCCAATTCCTGGGAGAATTAATTGGGTTTAAGATAGACCAGAGGATAATAGTGGGGCAGATTACCATAAACATTGTTGTATTAGCAACGCCTATGGTATGGGCTGCGACAGGGCACAACTGGCTCCTCGCAGGACTCATTCTTAATTTAATCTACAACGGAACCACTGCGCCAATATTCATTTTATTGGGAGGCAATCCTGGCAAAACAATGGCTTTTGTGGCAACAAGCATTTTCTGGGCGCTTCTCTTCTTTTTGAGAATAGCTCCCATCTTTGGCGTTCTGATGGGTATTCCGGCTTAGCTATTTCTTCTTTTTCTTGTGATGGGGCTGGAAGTGTATATTTTTTTCTCTATCGTAGCCCTCCATGAAGCCTGCTTCCCTTTCAGAAACCTCGTCTTCATCAAGCAGCTCTTCCACATCGTCTTCCTCGTAAACATCCTCTTCATGCTCGTCTTCAGATTTATTCTCATTTTTCTTCGTCATGCTAACCCCTCTTTTCCGGCAGTCCTGCTAGATATCTACCGGCCTCTAAAGCGGCCTGGCATCCCGAGCCTGCAGCCGTTACTGCCTGCTTGTAAATCGGGTCCTGAACATCGCCTGCTGCAAATGCGCCAGGAATATTTGTTCTTCCCCTCTTATCCGTAACAATGAAACCTTCCTCGTTAAGATTTATTTTTCCCTTGAATATTTCTGTGTTTGGATTGTGACCTATTGCCATGAAGACGCCGTCGCACGCCAATTCAGATGTCTTGTTTGTTTTTACATTTTTTATTTGAATGCCGGTGACTTTGCTTTCATTTCCAAGGATTTCCTCAACAACTGAATCCCAGATTACATTGATTTTTTTATTTTCAAGAACCCTGTCCTGCATTATTTTGCTTGCCCTGAAGGCATCTCTCCTGTGAATAATTGTAACTTTAGCCGCAAACTTTGCCAGCACCAGCGCGTCTTCGCAGGCGCTATCGCCGCCGCCAACTACAACAGTTTTCTTGTCCTTGAAGAAATATGCATCGCAGGTTGCGCAAGAAGAAACGCCTCTTCCGATATATCCCTGCTCTGACTGGATGCCGAGCCACTTCACAGAGGCGCCTGTTGCTATAATCACCGCTTTGGAAATGATTTTCTCTTCGTCCGCCTTGATTTCAAACAGGCTGTCCCTTATCCTGCAATCTGTTGCATTTTTGCCTAGGAAAACAGCACCGAATTTTTTTGCCTGGTCCTTGGTTCTTTGAATGAGCTGAGGACCCTGAATCCCGTCAGGAAATCCCGGGAAATTCTCCACTGCCGTTGTAAGCAATAACTGCCCTCCGTCATCAGAACCTGTCAGAACAATAGGCTTAAGTCCTGCCCTTGCCGAATAGACTGCGGCAGTCAAGCCCGCTATCCCAGAGCCGATTATCACTAAATCTTTTACATCTTCCATAAGGAGAAAGATTATTTTTTGATATATATAATTTTCTTAAAAGAAAAATTTAAAAGCTTTAATGATGCCTTTAAGACTATGTTCCTAGTTTTGATTGGGCCGCCTGGGGTTGGAAAGGGCACTATAGCCACAATGCTTTCAAAGCGCCTGAAGATTCCCTCCATTTCCATGGGAGATATCCTGCGGGAAAACATAAAGAAAAAAACAGAGCTGGGGAAAAACATTTCTGCAATTCTTGCATCTGGCAAATTGGTCCAGGACGATATAATAATTGAAGTTTTCAATAAAAGAATAGAAGAAAATGACTGCCTAAGAGGCTTTATTTCTGACGGATTTCCGAGAACCATTTACCAAGCTCATGCGCTAGACAAATTAGTTGCTCTGGATGCTATATTGAACTTTAAGGCGCCTGACAGCGACATCATATTGAGAATTTCTGGAAGATGGAACTGCCCTAAATGCGGCAGAATATATCATGTAAAGTTTTTCCCTCCAAAAAAAGACAAACTGTGCGATGCTGATAAGACACCATTGACTCAGCGGCCAGATCAGAAACCTGATGTTGTAAGACATCGCTTGCAAGTATATAGAAGTGAAACTGCGCCCCTGATTGATTT
>Ga0315278_10005420_pt1 | contig 11586 bp, 8 predicted proteins | sample YL17G06_0_MG_FD_203880 | JGI IMG/M metagenome (GOLD analysis project Ga0315278, IMG submission 203880) | Sediment microbial communities from Yellowstone Lake, YNP, Wyoming, USA - YL17G06_0 | ecosystem: Environmental > Aquatic > Freshwater > Lake > Sediment | place: USA: Wyoming | collected... | reverse complement strand
CCCATTGAAACCTTTTATGCCCGGATAGAAGAATCCGAAAAAGCCCTGGAGAGAGGGGAGATAATCACACAGGATGACCTGAGAAAAGAAATCGGAACGTGGAAAAAAAGATAAAGAAAATCGTTTTGACATATCCTGCAAAAAATGATTTACAAGATATTTATGATTATATAGCTGAATTCTCTGAAGAGGCTGCCTTCAGGGTAATAACCGGAATTTTAGATAAGGCAGAAGTTTTAAAAGGTGGTTTCCCCGGGATAGGTCAGAAAGAACCGTTATTGAGTCATAAAACCGATATATACAGATACCTGGTAGAAGGTAATTATAAAATTATCTATCGGGTCAAGCGCAATAGAGTCATCATAGATATGGTGTTTGATGTTCGTCAAAACCCGGATAAGATGGCGGAGAAAATAAAACAGGCCACAGACTTGACTTCACTTTCTTAATAATTTACAATATTTCATTATGCCGTCGGAGCCAGTAGATGGATTTCGCTTATGACGTTTTTATTAGCTATAATCACCTGGATAATAAACCCATCAGCAAGGATGGGGAAGGCTGGATTTCCAGGTTCTATTATTCCTTAAATATCCGTCTCGCACAACTGTTGGGCCGTGAACCCAAAATCTGGTTCGACCATGAATTGAAAGGCAATGATGAATTTTCAGATGAAATCATCGATACGCTTAATAAAACAAAAGTCCTATTGACGATAATGTCTCCCGGTTACTTGAATTCCCCATGGTGTAAAAAAGAATTGGACCATTTCCTTAAAGCCGCCGGCAAAAGTAATATAGGGACTCATATGGGCAATAAGTCCCGGGTTTTTAAAGCGGTTAAAACCCATGTCCCGAATGATCGACACCCGGATGCACTCAAGGGTTTATTAGGACATGAATTTTGTAAATTAGCTGAAAAACAAAATTTCATTGAATTTAGCGATGAAAAAGGTTCCGAATATTGGATGCGGTTGAACGAATTGGCCGGGGATATTTACAGGCTTATCGAAGAGATGGATCAACCGGATAAAACCGGGATACAATCTCCCGTGAATCCCCCTGGAAAGTCCATATACCTGGCTGAAACCACTTCCGATCTCAGGGACGTACGGGATAATATCCGGCGCGACTTGACATTACAGGGGTATACGATTTTTCCCGATCGCCCCCTCCCCTATTTTCTAAAAGATGGTAAATTGAGCGATTGCGTCCATGAATATTTAAAACGCTGTAAACTTTCCATTCATATAATCGGGAAGGAATATGGTCTCGTCCCGGAGGGTGAAGAACGGTCGATTATTCAAATCCAGGAGGACCTGGCCGCGAGACTGTGTGAAAATGAGCAATTAAAGCGTTTAACCTGGCTGCCCCCGGACAGCGATGAAAAAATAGTGGATGCCCGGCAAAAGGAGTACATGTCTGTTTTACAAAATGATGCCCCCCAGGTCCCGGGAACGGATTTATTGAAAACTTCAGTGGAAGATTTTAAAACCGTTATCCGGGACACACTGGATAAGATTAATAAACCGCCCGTAATAAAGAAAGTGCCTGATGCGGCCCTGCGTGTTTACCTGGTTTTTGACCGGCGGGACCGGGATGCGGTTAAATTCCTGGATGATTGTCTTTATAACCGGGGATTCGAGGTGATGCCGACGCTTTTACAGGGCAGCGAAACCGAGCGCCGTAGAATTCATAAAGACAATCTTTGTCTCTGTGATGCTTTGCTAATATATTATGATAACGCCAATGAGTACTGGATGCAGTCCATGTTTAACGATTGGCGAAAGGCCCCGGGGTATGGCAGGACCAAACCCATCAACAAATGTGCTATTTTCGTGGGGGGTGAAAAGACCGAACATAAAAAAAGCCTGCGCAGCCGCGAAGCACAGGTCATTAGAATTCATGACGGCCCTTTCACCTGCGATGTTTTATCGCCATTTACAGCGCAACTGCTGGAAGGAATGGGGGGCGGTCGATGAACATAGGAAAACAGTTCGAGAATCCGTTTCCCGGTTTGCGTCCTTTTGAGATGGAAGAAAGTCATCTTTTTTTCGGGCGGGATGGTCAAAGCGAGGAGTTGCTGCGCCGCCTGGGTCGCCGACGTTTCCTGGCGGTAGTGGGGACATCCGGCAGCGGTAAATCGTCATTAATACGCGCCGGACTGCTGCCCATCCTGCACGGCGGTTTTATGGAAAAAAGCGGTTCCCATTGGCGCACGGCCGTATTTCGACCCGGCGCCGATCCCATCGGTAACCTGGCGGAAGCCCTGGGCCGGCCCGGTGTTCTGGGTAACCAAACAATGGGGGAAAAAGATGATATTTATGTTAATAATGCCATTATCGAAGCCATATTAAGAAGCGGCAGCCCGGGTTTGCTCGAGGCTGTCCGGCAGGCCCGTTTACCTGGGGATGAAAACCTGCTCATCGTAGTCGATCAATTTGAAGAGTTGTTCCGGTTTAAGGATGCGGTCCGGGATGAATATGCGGCGGATGAAGCCGCGGCCTTTGTTAAGCTGCTCTTAACCGCTGTCAGGCAAACCGAAATTCCCATTTATGTTGTGATGTCGATGCGCTCGGATTTTTTAGGCGAGTGTGCGCGGTTCCGGGATTTACCGGAAGCCCTCAACGACAGCCAATATTTAATTCCCCGGATGACGCGTGACCAACGCCGCGAGGCCATAACCGGTCCCGTGGCCGTGGGAGGGGCGGGAATTACCCCCCGTTTGGTGCAAAGGCTGCTCAATGATGTGGGCGACAACCCGGACCAATTGCCCATTCTCCAGCATGCCTTGATGCGCACCTGGGATTATTGGCAGGAAAAGGGCAATGAAGGGGAACCCCTGGACCTGGCGCATTATGAAGCCATCGGCGGTATGTCCGGGGCGCTGAACCGCCATGCGGATGAAGCCTTTAATGAATTGGATGAAGGCCAGAAAAAATTGGGGGAAAAACTGTTTCGCTGCATCACGGAAATGGGGTATGATAACCGCGAAGTTCGCCGGCCCACGTTATTAAAAGATATTGGCGAAATCGTGGGCGCCGGGGCAGCGGAGATCAAACCGGTTATCGAAGTTTTCCGTAAAAAAGGCCGTTGTTTTTTAATGCCGCCGAAAGATACACCGCTGGACGAAAATTCCCTGGTGGATATTTCCCATGAGAGCCTGATTCGCCAGTGGCAGCGGCTGCGGGAATGGGTCATAAAAGAGGCCGAAGACCGGGAAATGTATGAACGCATTGCCGGCGCCGCGCAGCGGTATAAGGAAAATAAAGGGGGGCTCTGGCACGATCCTGACCTGCATTTTGCCCTGGAGTGGCAGGCGAAATTTTATAATCAGGCCTGGGCGCAGCGTTGCCTGCCGGGATTTAAATTGGAACAAGCGCTGGATTTCCTGGAAAAAAGCAAAAAGAAACAGGATGAGGATATTGAAAAAGAAAAAGCACGGCAGAAACGGGAGTTGAAACGCACCCGTACCTTTGCGATCATTTTAGGAGTTGCATTTTTAATTGCTATTCTCTTTGGTCTCTTTGCCTGGCAGCAGCGTGATAAAGCGCAGCAAAAAACCTTTGACGCAAACTACAACCTGGCCAAAGTATTCGAAGAAAAGGCCATGCGTGCATTGGAATCCGGTGAATATAAACAGGCATGGTTAAATATGACGGCGGCCTTAAAGCAAGAAATACCCAAAGACAGACTCCACCTGCGACCGGATTTTATGGGTGCTTTATTATACCGGGAAGTGGTAAGTAATGCGTTTTGTGAGCGTTGGTTTTCTCCGTCATCCCATTCTCACTCAGACGTAGTCACCAGTGTGGCCTTCAGTCCTGACGGCAAGACCATCGCTTCTGCCTCTAATGATAAGACCATCCGGCTGTGGGATATCGGCTCGAAAAAAGAAACCGCCACACTCAGCGGACATTCTGATAGAGTTACCTCCGTGGTCTTCAGTCCTGACAGCAAGACCATCGCTTCAGCCTCTAATGATGAGACCATCCGACTGTGGGATATCCAGTCCCAAAAAGAATCGAACGTACTCAGGGGGCATTCAAGTGCAGTAACCTGCGTGGTCTTCAGTCCTGACGGCAAGACCATCGCTTCTGCCTCTAATGATGAGACCATCCGGCTGTGGAATATCCGCTTGCAAAAAGAAACGGCCACCCTCACGGGACATTCAGCTAATGTTACCTCCGTGGTCTTTAGTCCCGATGGCAAGACACTGGCATCAGGTTCTGATGATGATACCATTCGGCTGTGGGATATCCCATCGCAAAAAGAGACGGCCGTACTCAGCGGACATTCAAATGGAGTAACATCCGTGGCCTTCAGTCCTGACGGCAAGACACTGGCTTCCGGCTCTGATGATAAGACCATCCGGCTGTGGGATATCACCTCGCAAAAAGAAACCGCTACACTCAAGGGGCATTCTGATAGAGTAACATCCGTGGCCTTCAGTCCTGATGGCAAGACACTGGCTTCAGGCTCTGATTATAAGACCATCCGGCTGTGGGATATCACCTCGCAAAAAGAAACCGCCACACTCGAAGGTTATTCATCATGGGCTAACTCTGTGGCCTTCAGTCCGGATGGCAAGACCATTGCTTCGGCATCATGGTATAATACTATCCGGCTGTGGGATATCACCTCGCAAAAAGAAACCGCTACACTCAAGGGGCATTCTGATCCTGTAACATCTGTGGCCTTCAGTCCCGACGGCAAGACCCTGGTTTCAGGCTCCTGGGATAATACCATCCGGCTGTGGGATATCGGCTCGCAAAAAGAAACCGCCACACTCAGGGGACATTCACAAACTGTTAAGTCCGTGGCCTTCAGTCCTGACGGCAAGACCATCGCTTCCGGCTCTTATGATAATACCATCCGGCTGTGGGATATCCCATCGCAAAAGAAAACCGCCGCACTCAGGGGACATTCACAAACTGTTAACTCCGTGGCCTTCAGTCCTGACGGCAAGACCATCGCTTCCAGCTCATGGGATAATACCATCCGGCTGTGGGATATCCCATCGCAAAAAGAAACCGCCGCACTCAGGGGACATTCTGATAGAGTAACCTCCATGGCCTTCAGTCCAGACGGCAAGATCATCGCTACGGCCTCTGATGATGATACCATCCGGCTTTGGGATATCCCGTCTCGAAAAGAAACGGCCACACTCATGGGACATTCACGAAATGTTAACTCCGTGGCCTTCAGTCCCGATGGCAAGACCATCGCTACCGGTTCCGTTGATAGGACCATCCGTTTGTGGGATATCTCCTCGCAAAAAGAAACCGCCACACTCAAGGGGCATTCTGATCCTGTAACATCTGTGGCCTTCAGTCCCGATGGAAAGGCACTGGCTTCTGGTTCTGCTGATTTTACCATCCGGCTGTGGGATATCCACTCGCAAAAAGAAACGGCCATTCTCAAGGGACGTTTTGGTACTGTAATATCTGTGGTCTTCAGTCCTGACGGCAAAACCCTGGCTTCTAGCTCATGGAAGAATGCCATCCTGCTGTGGGATATTCAGTCTCAAAAGGCAACCGCTGAATTCTGGGTACATTCTGATAACTTACTCTCCGTGGCCTTCAGTCCCGATGGCAAGACTTTGGCATCCGGTTCTACGGATAATACCATCCGGCTGTGGGATTTGAGCATTTATTTTGATTTTCTAAATGGCGGTAAAACGACGCCGCTGTTCCTTACCTTTAGTGAAGGAGTCGAATTCTTCTGGGGAGTTGAGCTTGAGGGGCTGGAATATAAATCGGTCGAACGTCCTCGTTCCCTGGTAGGTCAAGACGGCTATAACTTTATCTATGACAAAAAATTCCGGCCCCTGTTGGATGCACCCCCAGAAGGGCAAACCAAATTTGAGCAAATCCTGGAATGGGCAAAAAAACAACAAAAGTAAAAATTTTGCCTCCAAGGCGCCAAGACACCAAGGAACACCAGGATAAAAAGTTTTTTTTATAATAAAATCCCTTGATACACCTTTCCCAAAGCATTGTATGAAGAAAGTACCCTGATTAAAAAACAATGAATATAAAGTACCGGACTAACAATAATGCTTCCGCCGATTGGAGACATCCGGGAAGGCCAATTTTTTCTCAACCCTTTATTAATAAATTCGCCCGACACCTAAATTCCACAATGAAAATTTTGCCACCAAGGCGCCAAGACACCAAGAGGGAAAAAATAGAAGCGAAGAAGAGAAGAAAAACAGGCAGCAGGTCACCAAGGATTTTTTAATAATAAAACCCTTGGTGTTCCTTGGTGTCTTGGCGCCTTGGTGGCTATTTTCGTGGTAGGCGAGAAGCTTTTTGTCTGTCCTGCTTTTTTCCCGCAGTGGGGTTGAAAATTGCACTTTTTTGTATTACACTAGTTAGCGTAATACCATATAGTGCAATACGGAGGAAAAACATGAACCCGTTTAAGTATGGCCAGGTGGTTTTCGATAAAGATTTTTGCCACAGGCCGGGACTAGAAGAAAAATTAAAAGACCTGGTTGCTTCGGGTCAAAATATCCTGCTGGAAGGCGAAAGAAGGATAGGAAAAACCTCTTTGATCTACGAAATAATTCGCCAATCGAAGAATCTCCACCTCCTCTATATTGATATCATGGAAATCAAAACCGTGGATGATTTCTGCCGGCGCATTATCAAAGCCATCATCTCCATGGAACAAAAAGCCGGGGTGGTGGAAAAAATATTCAAAGCAATGGCCCACTTAAAACCGACGCTTACCATCGACCCCCTCACCGGGACCCCTTCACTGTCGCTTGATGCTTCGGTGAAATTAAAACCCGATTCCATCGAAGGACTGCTGGATTTCATTAACTCTGAAAGGAAACGGAAAAAATGGGTAGTGGTTTTCGACGAGTTCCAGGATATACTGAACCTGGAAGACGCTTCCGTCATCCTGGCAACACTGAGAAGCAAAATACAATTTCATACGGACATCCCGTATATTTTTGCCGGCAGCGTACGTAACAAAATGGATGAAATTTTCAATCACCCGGACAGTCCTTTTTTTAAATCAGCCATTACTTTTAATTTAGGGGAACTGGACAAGGCCGTATTCGGAGAATTTCTACAAGAGAAATTTCGCCAGGGAAAAAGAACCGTTACGCCGCAATTGCTGGATAAAATATTTGAAATTGCCCAGGATGTATCGGGGGATGTGCAGCAGTTATGTGGGGCCGTATGGGAGGGGACTTCTTATGGGGATAATATAACCGGGGATATTATCCCGGCGGCGTTGGAAATAATTTACAGCCGGGAATTAAAAGGCTATGAAGCTGCTTTTGCCCAGCTTACCGGTCAGCAACTGCGCTGCCTTGTCGCCTTGGCCCGGGTCGGCGGCAAAAACCTTCTTTCGGCGGAGTTCCTGAAAGTCTCCGGCATCACCCAGCCTTCATCGGTGAAGAAGGCCCTTCAGCGCCTGGAACAATTAAAGATCATTTATGAATATAAAAAGGAATACAAATTTATCAACCCTTTTTTCAGATCATGGCTGATCTATAAAAATTTTTAAAGGTCGTGCGTCCCGTGGAAAACAAAAAATTAAATAGCCACCAAGGCACGAAGGCACCAAGGAACACCAGGATAAAAAGTTTTTTTTAAGGAGCGTAAGCAATATGGAAAATAAAACCGATCTTATTCCCGATAATATGACGATACTGGAGGCTTCTGAATTCTGGGATACTCACAGCACTGCCGATTATCCTTCAAAGGTAGTTCAATTTGAGTATAAACCGGGAGGACGTGTTACCTTTGTGGCTATTGCTGAAGAATTGAAGGAACAATTGGTAAATAGAGCCAAAAAGAGCGGTATATCAATCGAAACCTTAGTTAATTTGTGGATCCAGGAAAAGCTCACAGCTTAATTTTGCAGGTTCTTTCGCCACTGAGTAAATAAAAAGGCGCGGGAGAACATGCGAGTGCGGCGAACCAAAATAAATCCGAATCTCAAAGCACGAAATCCGAAACAAATCCAAATGACCAAAGCGGAAACAACCGGGGCTAGCGCCGGGAACAATTCATTGATCAGCATACATGCCCTTTTCTATCATACGTTTTTTTACTTTTTCCGCTGCGCCGGCGCCGTAACAATTTTTTATGAAAAGAATTTTTAGCTCATTATCGCTTAAACCGGGATTGGCTTTTTTCAAAGCCTGCTTGGATAAAGCGATCATCTCTTGCGATAAAGAAAGCGTTATGGAAAATCTTTTACCTGGTCCTGCTTTTCTTAATAGATTTACCTGGACGTTTTCCACTTCCGGGCGAGCGTCACGGTAATATGATAAACCGGCTATCTTTTCTGCTAATGTTTTCATGCCTATAATTATATATGAAAAAGATCCGATTTCAAGAGAAAAACGGCAAAAGTTTTCATGGTCTACGGGCGAGGGCGACCCAATGGCGAAAATTCATTGGAAAAACCGGGGATGGTTGACAATTTTTCCGATTCATCTTATTATTAACCCATGACAGCAGAAAAAATCGGAAAAAAAACCTTTAATACCGCGGGCTTGTGTTTCCCGGAAAAACATTATATGGTAAATCCTCTCAAAAGAATGCAAGAGGTTGAGCAACTAATCGAACAGGAACTCTATTTCACCCTTCATGCCCCCAGGCAAACGGGGAAAACCACCTATCTTCATGCGTTGGCCAGGAAACTCAACGCCGATGGTAAATACATCGCATTGGTGGTTTCGTTTGAAGAAGCCGGTTACAGGAGTATCCCGGTTAAGGAGGCAAACGATAAGCTGATCAACAGTATTTACCAGTTTTCCCTTCTCCAGTTGCCGGCCGAATTCAGGCCGGAATCGCCGGCGGGAAAACATTACGAAGGTATAAAAGATTATCTTCAAAACTGGGCCACGAACCAGGTTAACCCCATTGTTCTTTTAATCGATGAGATCGATGCCTTATTGGACGATGTGTTGATTTCAGTACTCCGGCAATTGAGGTCCGGGTACCAGAACAGGCCCGGGCATTTCCCATCTTCCGTTGTACTGATCGGGCTGCGGGATGTAAGAGAATATAAAGCCAAAATCCGGGGAAATGAGCAATCCATGGGCACGGCTTCGCCATTTAATATTAAATCCGATTCCCTCCTTTTGAAGAATTTTTCCAGACAAGAAGTACAAGAATTACTGGAACAGCATACCAGGGAAACCGGCCAGGAATTCCCCGGGGAAGTCAAGGAAGAAATATTTCGATTATCCGGCGGCCAGCCGTGGCTTACCAATGCCCTGGCCCGCCAGATCGTTTCCAGGATACTTCTCGATGATTATTCGAAAGCCATAACCCTTGATGTTGTAAAGGAAGCGAAAAGCCAATTGATTTTGCGGCGTGATACTCACCTGGACAGTCTTATAGACAAATTAAAGGAAGAAAGGGTCAAAAAGATCGTCCAGGCGATTGTAAACGGTGACAATATAATTTTCGATGTACTGGATGACGATATTATGTATATAAGGGACCTGGGAATAGTGGGTCAATCCGATCCCCTGAAATTCGCCAATCCTATTTATGCGGAAATCATCCCACGGATTATGGCCACCGCCATTCAATCCACTATCCCGGAAGAGATTCAAACCCAGTGGTTTGTAAAAGATGACGGTTCATTGGATATGGAAAAGCTGTTGAAAGAATTCCAAACATTTTACCGGCGGAACAGTGGGGCCTGGCTGGATCGCTATGAATATAAGGAATCGGCGCATCATTTGTTGTTGATGGCATTTTTACAGAGGGTTATTAATTCCGGGGGTGAGATTACCCGGGAAATGGCTTTAGGCAATGGCCGCATCGACTTACTGGTAAAATTCAAAAAGCAGGAATTTGCCCTTGAATTAAAAATTAAACGGGATAAATATACCGTCGAGGATGGCAAAGAGCAATTGGGACGTTACCTGGACCGGTTAGGATTAAGCGAAGGGTTCCTGGTGATTTTTGATCCCGGCAAGAAAAGTTGGAAGTCGAAGCTATATTTTAAAACGATTTCCCTGGGCAATAAAAAAATAACCATGGTAGGGCTTTAAAAGTCATGTGGAAGTTTTTTTGTCTGTCCCGTTTTTTCCTTTTCATCAGTGTTAATCCGGGGGGAATTAATGTGACAGACAAAGAAAGATTCCTCGAAAGGGCTTGACTCTTTTTTTGATGGTGTGGTAAACTTGTATTCCCGGTGAGACCGGAGATAATAGAAAATTATGAAAAAGAAGAAACAGATTATTCCACAAAACAGCTTCACAGAATTTTTACTCTACACCACGCCCAATGGCAAAGTGAAAGTTGAGATATTCTTGCGCGCTGAAACCGTGTGGCTAACACAAGCAAAGATTGCTGAACTTTTCGGCGTGGACAGAAGCGTGGTCACCAAGCATCTTCAGAACATTTTTTTGGAAGGCGAACTAAATAAAGATGCAACAAGTGCAAAAATTGCACTAGTTCAAACAGAAGGTCAAAGAGAAGTGATGAGAGATGTCGTATTCTATAATCTCGATGCCATTATTTCCGTCGGTTATCGGGTTAATTCCGTCCAGGCCACACATTTTCGTATATGGGCGACACAGGTGCTCAAAGAATATATCATCAAAGGCTTTGCCATGGATGACGAACGGCTTAAAAACCCGGACAACATCTTCGGCAAAGATTATTTTGATGAGCAACTGGCCCGCATTCGCGATATCCGGTCCAGCGAACGGCGATTGTATCAGAAAATAACCGATATTTACGCGCAATGCAGCGCCGACTACGACCCAAACACAGACATTACCAGGCAATTTTTCGCTGCGGTTCAAAACAAATTACATTTTGCCATTACCGGGAAAACTGCGGCAGAGATAATCAGCGAGAGAGTGGATAGTAAAAAACCTAATCTGGGGCTGACGACCTGGAAATATTCACCAAAAGGGAAGATCAGGGAGACAGATGTGGTTATAGCCAAAAACTATCTTGATGAAAATGAGTTGGACATGCTTAATCGAATTGTAACAATGTATTTGGATTACGCAGAAATGCAGGCAAAACGGGGGATTATGATGTATATGAAAGATTGGGTGGAGAAATTAAATTCTTTCCTCAAGTTTAATGAACAGGATATTCTAACCAATGCGGGTACAATCAGCCATGAAGTAGCAACAGCCCTTGCACTGGGTGAATATGAAAAATATCGCATCATCCGGGATCGCCTGATAGAATCCGACTTTGACCGCGAAGTGCAGAAATTATTAAATATATCGAAAAAGAAAAACAATGACTTCTCAAAACCGATTAAGGGTCTGTAATGAAACCGTGTGTCGTGTTGCAAGTAGTAAATTCGCCTGTCCCTGCATCATTTTTTAATTCGAGTTAATTCGTGTAATTCGTGGGCCAGAGTCTTTTCCTATTCGATCTCAAACCCTTCGATGCCCACTTCTTTTTTTTTCTTCCGGTGTGAGTTTCGGGATGCAAGCGGTTTTCAGGTATTCCATGATGGTTTCCTCTGATCAGCGACAATTAGATTTACCTGTCGGTGACAATTAGATTTACCTTTTCTATATACCATAAAATTCTGAAAATAGAAAGCCAAATTGGCTTTTTTTTCAAAA
>Ga0315278_10005419_pt1 | contig 11588 bp, 13 predicted proteins | sample YL17G06_0_MG_FD_203880 | JGI IMG/M metagenome (GOLD analysis project Ga0315278, IMG submission 203880) | Sediment microbial communities from Yellowstone Lake, YNP, Wyoming, USA - YL17G06_0 | ecosystem: Environmental > Aquatic > Freshwater > Lake > Sediment | place: USA: Wyoming | collected... | reverse complement strand
GGGCGAAGTCTATGTGGTTGATCACAGAGGAGGCCTCTACCGTCTTGGTCTTTTTCCTGCACCGCCTAGTCGTTAGCAGGATAGCCGCGCGAGACTGGCGGGACGGGCGAGGGTTCGAGGTCCGAAGTCCGAGGTTTTTGGAACATCGAACCATGAGCTTCAAACGTCTGATCGCGCCTGTCTCGCTTGGCGTGCCCGTCGCGCGTTTGAGAGGCTGGCGGACTTTTTCAGCCTTCTCTAGAGTTTCCCTGCCAGCCAATAGATCACCATACCGGCCACCTCTGTGACTGCTTCCGTGCTGTGTTTTAATGCGATATTGCTCGGCAAGAAATCAAACAAATCGATGTCGTCCCAGTTCTCTCGCGGCAGGTTTTGTGAGACATAATCGCAGGGGGCCGGCGTGACGCGGAAACCCTGTTTGGTGAACACCGGGACGGCCCGTGGCAGATGGCTGGCTGAACTGACGAGGAGAATCGAGGCAGGTCCGAGCAGCCGTTTGGTCCCCGTCGCATTCTCATAGGTGTTTCGGGCATCTGTATCGATCATCGTGGCGGACTCGGGAACGCCGAGGCGAACCGCCCATCGTTTCATTTCGACCGCTATGGGGGTGCCCATGCCCGTGCCCAAGATCCGGCCGTCTCCTCCTGTCAGCACCAACGTCGAGGCGTAGCCCTGTTGGTAGAGGTCCACGCCGCAGGTGGTTCGATTTTTGGAATAGGAATCCTGTTCGACGGCCGGTCGTAGCGAGCCCTTCTCATTGACGCCTCCCCCCAAGACGACGATCGCATCAAAGCGATCGGACGGCGTCAGCTGTGGCGGCTGGTACCAAGATTCGAGCGAGCCGATCAGCGGGTTGGCGATCAACGGACTGGATAGCATCACGAGGAGGAGGAGGGAGGACATGGCGAGCAGGCGCACCCACCGCAGGCGTTTTGGCGAGAAAGGGAAGAGGGCCAAGACCGTCGCCGCGCTGAGAAGCAACACCACCCATGTCAGTGGATAGAGGCCGTACTTGACGAACTTATACAGACCAAAGAAGAATGGAGTCAGTTCCATCGGCAGACCTCAATCGAAAATGAAACGTCGCCAACAGCATACACGGAGTGAGCCGAATGACCAAGCAGGAAGAGGTGACGAGATGCCACAAGGGTGCCGCTATTGGCTGATGAAATCGGAACCACGCGTCTTTTCAATCAACGATCTCGCGCAATCTCCAAGGCAGACCACCTGTTGGGATGGCGTGAGGAACTATCAGGCGCGCAACTTCATGCGTGCAATGGCCGTCGGCGACCATGTGCTATTTTACCATAGTAATGCAGAGCCGCCGGCTGTGGTAGGGATTGCGGAGGTCGTGCGGACGGCCTATCCAGACAAGACACAGTTCGACAAGACCAGTCATCACTATGACCCAGCCAGCGTTCCCTCTGCTCCACGGTGGGATATGGTGGACATTCGGTATCGTCAGACGTTCAAGACCAGTCTGCCGCTCGACCGACTGAGGCCGGAACCTAAACTGAAGGACATGGTCTTGTTGCGAAAAGGTTCCCGCCTCTCGGTCCAGCCAGTGACGGAGGCGGAATGGGCTGTGGTGCTGAAGCTTGCCGGGGCAAAGATCAGTTAGCGAAGAAGTGTGTTGGCTTGTCTGATCGGTCTACGTCGCGTTTTTCTCGCCAGTCTCGGGCGTCACGCTCGCCGCTAGGTCTTCGCCTTGCCGTTATCGAGATGCCGGTGCTGCCAGTCCAGCCAGGCATGGCCCAGTTCGTGAGCCAGAATGTACCGCCGTCTCGTCAGGGGTAAGCGCTTGCGAAGGTAGATGGTCTTGGTGGCGTCGTCCCAGATGCCATCGGCATTCGGGTCTCGACTGTCCATCTCCGTATCGGAAATCTGGCGTACGGAGATCCGGTAGCCGAAGGGAAGCACGACTCGAGAGGGCATGCGCAACATAACCATAACGGCTGTTCCTATCACAGTGTTAGCGTATCACAATCTCTTTCCCTGCTTCACGGATGATATCTGCATTAAAATCAATGAATTAGATTGTTTTAGCACTCAATGGTTTTGTGACAACCCCTGTCTGCTCCTATCGGAATGCCCAGCCTCTTCCGATATGGCCGTGCCGTGATTCCTCTTGGCGATGCTGGATTCTCATATGGCAGGAAAGACCTTTGTGACCGATGGCCTGCGCGAAGCCACATGCAACGGCACTGAAAACGAGATGTTCATTGGTATATAGGGCGGGAGTATACTAATGGCAGATGAGGCCTGCCATGCATCGCGTACTCGTCCTGGGTGCTGGAAAGATCGGAACCCTGGTCGCCTGTCTCCTGTCAGAAAGCGGGGACTATGGGGTCTGTCTTGCTGATATCAGCCTTGACGTCTCCAAGCGGTTCGTCGAAGACCTCGGTCTCTCGCGAGTAACGCCCCTCCTCCTCGATGTCAGACATCCCGACTCCGTCAGCGCCTATTTGACGGCGCATCGATTCGACGCGGTCCTGTCCAGCCTCCCGTATTTCTGCAACCCCATTGTCGCCGGATTAGCCCGGGAGCACCGGCTCCACTATTTTGACCTGACGGAGGACGTCGAGGTCACAAATCAAGTCAAAGTCCTGAGCACCGACTCGCTGCAAGCCTTTGTGCCGCAATGCGGTCTGGCCCCCGGTTTCATCAGCATTGTGGCGCAGGACTTGATCACCCATTTCGATAGGGTGGATACAGTCAAGATGCGGGTCGGAGCCTTGCCGGTTCATCCCAGTAATGCCCTCAAGTATTCGCTGACCTGGTCCACCGATGGGCTGATCAACGAGTACGGCAACATCTGTTACGGAATTGAAGAGGGGGAGAAGGTGCCCCTCCAGCCCCTCGAAGGCTATGAGACGATTGAGGTGGATGGACTCCTGTACGAAGCGTTCAACACCTCCGGAGGATTGGGAACATTGGCGGATACCTATGCGGGAAAAGTCCGGACCATGAACTATAAGACGCTCCGGTATCCGGGCCATTGCGAGAAAATTCATCTCTTGATGAAAGATCTTAAGCTGAATGAGGATCGTGCGACGCTCAAGCGCATCCTCGAGCAAGCGATACCCCAGACACTGCAAGATGTCGTACTGATCTATGCCTCCGTGACAGGGACGAGGGACGGGACCTTGTTCGAGGAAAACTACGTGAAGAAGATCTATCCCCAATGCATTAAAGGCAAACTGTGGTCCGCCATTCAAGTGACGACCGCCTCGAGCCTCTGTGCCGTAGCCGATCTCGTGCTCCGAGCTCCGGAACGGTATAAGGGATTTGTGACGCAGGAATCATTTCCGCTACAAGATTTTCTCGCGAACCGGTTTGGAGCCTGTTTCCGATGAAGCAGCAACTGGAGATCATGACAGAACTGGGGCTCGGTGCGGTGAATCCCGGGGCCAGCACGGGAGCCAGCTGGTGGTCGTCCGTTTCCGCCATAGACAGGCTCGAGTCCGTGAATCCTGCTACGGGAGACGTGATCGCCAGGGTGACGCCAGCCACGGAGGCTGACTACGAGCAGGTGGTAGGAGATGCGCAGCGATCGTTCGCACAATGGCGTCTGGTGCCGGCGCCGAAGCGGGGCGAGGTCATCCGTTTGATCGGACAAGCCTTGCGGGAAAAGAAAGATGCATTGGGTAGCCTCGTGTCGATGGAGGTCGGTAAGATCAAAGCCGAGGGTGACGGCGAGGTGCAAGAGATGATCGATATGGCCGACTTCGCGGTCGGCCAGTCGCGCATGTTGTATGGCCAGACCATGCATTCTGAACGGCCCAGCCATCGCATGTATGAACAGTGGCATCCGCTCGGGCCGATCGGCGCCATGACGGCCTTCAATTTTCCCGTGGCAGTCTGGGCCTGGAATGCCTTCATTGCGGCGATCGCCGGGGATCCCACGATCTGGAAGCCATCGCCGAAAGCGCCGCTCTGCGCGATTGCCGTCCAGCGGATTTGCAATCACGTCATGGAGCAGCAGAGGTTATCGGGAATATTTTCTCTCTTCATTACGGATCGTACGGATCTGGCCGAGGCGATGGTGCGGGATGGCAGGCTTCCCTTAATCTCGTTCACCGGGTCGGTTCCTGTCGGTCGGCAGGTCGCGCAAGTGGTGGGAGCACGGCTCGGACGGACGCTGTTGGAGCTCAGCGGCAACAACGCGGTCATCGTCGACGAAACTGCCGATGTGGATCTGGCGATACGGGCTATCCTGTTCGGCGCAGTCGGCACAGCCGGCCAGCGCTGCACGACCACGCGACGGCTCTTCGTGCAGGAAACGAGGTATGATGAATTGGTCTCCCGTTTGGTAGCGGCCTACAAACAGGTGCAGGTTGGCGATCCGCTCAAGCCGGGTGTGCTGATGGGTCCCCTAATTGATCAGGCAGCAGTGCACGCCTATCGAGAGGCTATCGAAGAAATCCAGAAAGAAGGGGGAGAGATTCTCTGTGGCGGGCGCGCACTGCCCGGGCCCGGCTATTTCGTCGAGCCGACGATCGCGTTGGCGCAGAACCAATGGCCGGTCGTGCAGCGGGAAACCTTTGCGCCGATTCTCTACCTCATGACCTATAACACGCTCGATGAAGCGATTGCGATGCAGAACGATGTGCCTCAGGGCCTCTCCTCAGCGCTGTTCACCAACCACCTCAGACATAGCGAGCAGTTTCTTTCTGCAGTCGGAAGTGATTGCGGCATCGCCAATATCAACTTGGGAACTTCCGGTGCTGAAATCGGCGGCGCGTTCGGTGGAGAGAAGACAACCGGCGGAGGACGCGAGGCCGGCTCGGATGCCTGGAAGGCCTACATGCGGCGGCAGACGAACACGATCAATTGGGGTCGCGATGTGCCGTTGGCCCAGGGCATTCAGTTCGGCTCATAGTGGCCCTGCCTGAGCAACAAGGAGCGTGGACCATGGAACTAGGCGTTGAGTTGGATGCACTGATCGCCAGCATGATTGAGGACTATGTGTCGCGCAATCGGGCAGCCAAGGTGCTGCGGGATTCGCTGGACGAAGCGGGAGTCGGTTTCTACCCGGTCGCGGACCATCTGACGCTGCGGACGCTGAATATCGACCGGCGTGCAGAAGAATTCACGAGGCTTGGATATTTGTACAGTGAAACGATCGCGTATCAAGATTGGTACGCGAAGGTCTATCGGAAGGTTGGGTACCCCGCGCTCTTCGTGGATCAAGCCTATCCCGATGATCGGGGCCGCACCAGCATCATCCCCGGCTGGGTCAAGATATTCAGCGATCAGGTCTTTCATCATGTGGCGGTGCGCGTGGAAGACATCGAGCAGGCGATGGAACGGTTGAAGGCCAAAGGGGTGGCCTTTACCGGCCAGATCGTCGGGGCCCGCGGTGGCCAATTACGGCAAATCTTCACGGTGCCTGAAATGATAGACGGTCAGCCCTTTTCCGTGTTGGAACTCGCCGAGCGCCACCGCGGCTATCAGGGGTTCTCGCCTCCTCAGGCAGACAGTTTGATGAAATCGACAGTCAATCGAACCTGATCCCTGATCTTCTCTCAGCGGCCAGTGTGGTCCGCAGAAGATGATCTGGATGTTACGAGCGAAGGTGCAAAGACGGTCTATATCGACGTTGATTCAGAGATTCACCCAGCACACAATGACAGTGCTGGGACTGCATGAAAGGGGAAGATGAAGATGAAGATGAAGATGAAGATGAAGATACGAAAGATGACGGTTGTAACGTCTGTATGTGCTTCTGCGGTGGTCGGGTTCCTCCTGGGATTCCCCGCGGGCAACGCACGGGGAGAAAAGGCACCGGTGGGGGCAACGTCCGCTGAGACTGCGCAGGTTGCACAAGGGGAGTACAAGCTCAAGACTCCGTTCGGCCTAGAAGACAGTGCCGTGGTAATTCCTGCCGACAATCCTTTGACGAATGAGAAGGTCGAGTTAGGACGGTTGTTATTCTTTGACAAGCGACTGTCGAAGAACAACACGATCGCCTGCGCCAGTTGCCACATGGCTCAATTCGCCTTTACCGATGGGAAAAAAGTGTCCACTGGTATCCATGGGCTGAAGGGAGACCGCAGTGCCCCGGCGTCGATCAATCGGGTGTTCAGCACGGTTCAGTTCTGGGACGGTCGGGCTGCGACGTTGGAAGAGCAGTCCATCGGGCCGTTTGCAAACCCCGTCGAGCATGGGTTTGCCAATCACGACGAAATGATCGCCAAGATGAAGAAGATCGTGGGCTACCAGAAACTGTTTCGGCAGGTTTTCGGTACGGAGGTCACAATCGATGGCGTAGGAAAGGCCATCGCCAGTTTCCAGCGCACGATTCTCTCCGGCAACAGCTCGGCAGACCGGTTTGATCAGGGACAGGAAGAGAAAGCAATCTCAGCAGCGGCTCAACACGGCCTCATCCTGTTCCGGGAGAAAGCACGGTGTACGAAGTGCCATTCCGGGTTCAACTTCACCGACGAAAAGTTTCACAACCTCGGGATCGGCTGGGATGACAACACAGTCGATCTTGGGCGCTACATGGTGACCAAGAACCCGGAGGAGATCGGCGCATTTAAAACCCCGACCTTGCGCGAGATCGCTCGAAGCGCACCGTACATGCACGATGGACGATTCAAGACCCTCGAAGCAGTGGTGAATTTCTACAACAAGGGCGGAGTCAAGAATCCTCACCAAGACAATCTCCTTATCCCGCTCGAGCTGACGGAGCAGGAAAAACACGATCTGGTGGAATTTCTCCACACACTTAACGGGGAAGGGTGGCAGCACGCCAAGGCGCCAACGTCCTTTCCGAAATAAGAGCGCTTGATGTCCACGTGTGGCTGCAACCATGGGGCAGAAAAAGTCCTTCTAGAAATGCTCTGAATCCTTTAGACTCACCGTGGCACTCATCTGTATAAGCCAGGGTGAGTCTCCGTCCGATTTTCGGACTAATTGACCCCAACCCCAACCCCAGGAGGTCCTCATGATCCGAGCGCTGAGTATCGCATCCGTATTGAGTTTCGCTGTCCTATCCATGGGAACAGCGTTTGCCCAGGACAAGGCCGCTGCTCCAGCCGCTCCGGCAGCGGAGAAGAAGCCAGGCCCAGCCGATGGCTTTAATATTCATGTGATGGCCCCGCACAAATTCGAAGACGGCACGGTGCATGGCCCCTATCACCATTACTGCAAGGGGATCTCTCCAGAAGTCCTGCAGTGTCTGCTGTTTGAATCGACCGATCCCAACGCGCGGCTCACGGATGTCGAGTATTTCGTCTCCAAATCAGTCTCGCGCGCACATGTGCCGTTGAAAACCTGGAACAAGTATTATCATGACCATGAGGTTGAGATCGCCACGGGTCGCGTCCAGGTTCTCGATATGCCGGAGGCGCAAGCCAAGGAAGTTGCTGCGATTGCAGCTCAGACGGACGGGATCATCTTCCACCTCTGGCCGGATGGAGCCAAGGCGCCGAACGGTGTGGTCGGCCACCCGCAGTCTGTCGGACACAAGCACCGGAAGCAGTAAGCTCAGAATTGTGGATATGGGGAGAGCGTGGCAACACGTTCTCCTCGTATTGTCTTCACCTCGTCCGAAAAAGGATTTTTCGTTATGACCCGTCGAGTGGCGAGCGCGTCAATGGTTTTGCTGGTGGTTGGGTCCTTCCTGCATCTCGAGGGTCTGACGTGGGCGGCTGACCCAGCTGTTTTGCGCCCACGCGTGCCGCGCGACCAGATCGAAGCGGCCCGCGCCGTGACCAATCCACTCCCGGCCAGTGACGAGATGATTGCGAAGGGTAAAGCGCTGTTTGAAGGGAAAGCCTTCTGCAAGGCTTGCCATGGGGCGGATGGGAAAGGGTTGGGAGGGGGCATCGAGCCCGGGTCCTTAAAAGGGCCTCTGCCGAGAAACTTCACGGACAAGCGTTGGCAAACAACTCGTACCGACGGCGAGCTCTTCTGGATTCTCAAAAACGGCAGCAAGGGGACGGCCATGGCTCCATTTATTCCGCTTGTGCTGACGGAAGAAGAAGCCTGGCAAGTGCTGCGATATGTGCGGTCCTTCGGTCAACCATAAGCGGGCCTTCATGGCCCGCTGCTCAGTCCCCACCTGTCTCCTGTTCTCCCTCGGCCTCCTGGTTCTGGTTTGTTTCCCGCGTAATGTCATGGCGCAATGGTCCGCCCTTGCCGAGGGCAGGGTCTCGTACACCGATGACGTGACCAATTTTTCCGCGGCCCGCCGCCTGAAATTCAGCGAAGACCCGAGCCAACCGTCCGGCCTCCCGCGTCAGCTGTCCGATATCATCTGGGATCCCTCGCTCCAAGTGATCCGCTCTTCTTCATCGCCGCTCGGACCCAACGCGCTCGGGTTTATCTTTACCAATAATCCGAGCTTCAACTACGGCGACTACCTTGTGCAATTTAGGCAAGGGCTCTCCCCCGACACGTCGCTCCTCATCCGGTACCGGAATGTGCCCAACATGTTTCTGGGCCCCAATATCGAGCGTCGCACCGGGAACAACCTGATCGAAGGGGAGCGCGTCACTTCGCATACGCTGCGTATGGACCTCGAGCATCGCCTGAGCGAGTCGTGGAAGCTGACGCTTATCGGGCGCGCTGGCCTCCGCATCTACAACGATGCGTTCGCGGAGCGTGATACGAAGCGCTGGACCCTCGGTTCACAGGTGGGGTATGCCGTGAACTCGCATGTATCTCTCACGATGGCCTACCTCTAGGAACGGGGCTTGGCTGATGGCCGCGGCAACACCCAATTCAATGATGATGTCTCGTACCGATTGCAGGCAGTCTCAGCCGGTGCGGACCTCGTGATGATCGAGTCGCTCTCCCTGCATCTGGGGTATATCTACCGGCGCAAGGACTTTACCAGCGAGCTGCCCGGGGATACGCATTTCAACCGACATGATGATATCCACCAGGGTATAGCCGAGTTCGGTTATCGCCTCACCTCTGCAGCGAGCCTCTCGGCGTCCTTCCAACGGACCCAGGGATCCTCTTCGGTTGTGACGCGAGACTTCTATGCTACGATCTATTCCCTCGGGGGCAGCTATCGTTTTTGAGAGCTTCCCAGTTCTCTCTGATTGCATTCTGAGTGGAGAATGTCTCGAGCGTGAGAAGCACCGACCGGGGGCTGGTGAACGGTGTGCATAAATCGACTGAAGGTGGGGAAGGAAGAGAAGAGCCGTCACGATTGAGGAGTGAACAGAACAGCCGTCATCACACTATCCACGATACGTGTAGTGCGGAAGGCGGTGAATGTCATGTGACCCAATCCCTGAACAGTGGCAGAGAAGAGACATTCAGGAAGTGATGTCATGAGTAGGACCCTACCAAGCGATCAGGCTACTTCGTCGGGGTCAAATCAGCCAAGTATTGCGTGCCCTCTTTCGTCGCCCCCTCGATCTTCAGCATCCGTCGCCCACCCTCCTCGTAGAGCGTGGCCATGCCCCATCCTCGCTCGGTCTCCGTTCTGAGCTTGCCGTCGGTGAGCGTGAATGTCCCCTTCCCGTGGAAGATGCCAATCGTCCGAATGCTGACAAAGTCGTATGCTCCGTTGTCGCGGATCGTCAACGTCACCCAATCATCATCTTTCAACGGGGGTATCGCCTTCAATATTCCGGCCCACTTCCCTGCCGCGCTCTTGAACGTCGAAATGGAAACCGGGGTCGACGGCGGCGGTGGCAGCGGTTCGATCGGCGCGCATCCAACAAACCCGGTGACTCCCCACACCAGCATCCCGTAGCACAGAGCACGAAGCCGCTCTTTCATCATCGTCTCCTCGTGTGCATCAGCGTTCCGTGAACACCCTATGCGTGTTCAACGAGTTACTTATCTACATCACTCGCCCCCATGCTGTCCACGTGATAACGGCTGCCACGGCCCGCGAGGCACTCAGATACTTGCGGTCGGTTCGAATGTTCCGTACGATGCGCGCCATGCGCCGCCGATGGATAGTGACGACGATCGCCATTCTTGCCCTTGTGGCAGGGGCACTGTCGTTCCTTGTGTGGGAACGGCCCACGGGCGAGCACGAGAAGCCTGGTGAACGGGAAGAAAACCCCGACCCGATGGCATCTCCGGCTGTCTATGTCGGTAGACAAGCCTGTGCCGGGTGCCACCAGCGGGAACAGGACCTCTGGACAGGCTCGCATCATGATCTGGCCATGCAAGCGGCCGATGAGACGACCGTCCTGGGGAACTTCAACAACGCGACGATCACGCATTTTGGCGTCACGTCGACCTTTTCTACGCGAGGCGGGAAGTTCTACGTTCGTACCGAGGGGCCTCATGGCACGCGGCAGGAGTACGAAGTTTTATATACGTTCGGAGTCGCGCCGCTTCAGCAATACCTGGTCGAACTCCCCGGCGGCCGCTATCAAGCGCTCAGTCTTGCGTGGGACAGCCGTCCGAAGGGGCAGGGAGGGCAGCGGTGGTTTCATCTGTATCCTCAAGAAAAAATCGCGTATGACGACGAGCTCCACTGGACGGGGCGCAACCAGAACTGGAATTTCATGTGCGCCGATTGTCACTCGACCAATCTTCAGAAGAAGTACGATCTGAAACAGGATGCCTATCAGACAACCTGGTCGGAGATGGATGTGTCCTGCGAAGCCTGTCACGGCCCCGGCTCCCGTCACGTGCAATGGGCCACGTCCGGAGCCTATCGCAATGAGACACGCAAGCCTGGTTCGAACGGGTTCCTGGTACAGTTGCGCGAGCCTGACCCGCCAGTTTGGGCAGCAGATCCTGAAAAAGGGACAGCCAAGCGCCTCACGCAGCGCGTCTCACATGACGAAATCGAAACCTGTGCGCAATGCCACTCGCGGCGGGCTGTGATTCGCGACGCGAAGGACCCGGGCCGCCCGTTCCTGGACTCCTACCTGCCCGTGCTCCTCGAACCGAATCTGTATCACGCCGATGGACAGATTGACGGGGAGGTCTATGAGTACGGGTCCTTTCTTCAAAGCAAGATGTACCGGGCCGGAGTCACCTGCAGTGACTGCCACGAGCCGCACAGTCTGAAAACTCGCGCGCCAGGGAACGCGCTCTGCACCCGGTGTCATGCCGCCGAGAAGTTCGACCGGCCCGGGCACACATTTCACACAGCGGCTTCGATAGGCGCCCAGTGCGTTGCGTGTCATATGCCGGAGAAGACCTACATGGTGGTCGATCCGCGTCGCGACCACAGCATTCGTATCCCGCGACCGGATCTCACGGTGCAGCAGGGAACGCCGAACGCCTGCACGCAATGCCATCGAAACAAGTCTGCCCAATGGGCTGCCGGGGCCATCGTAAAATGGAATGGCCAGGAACGCCGGCAAGAGCCGCATTACGGGCAGAGCCTCCATGCGGGGCAACAGCATGACGCTGGAGCCGCCGGGCAGTTGGCGTCATTAGCCCGTGACAAGAATCAACCGGGGATTGTTCGCGCGACAGGCCTCAGTCTCCTGCGCGAGCATGCCAATCGTCCCGCGCTGGACGCCATTCGGGAAGGATTATTAGACAGCGACCCGCTCGTCAGAATCGGCGCACTCAGGGGGCTTGAACTGCTCGCTCCGGCTGCGAGGATGGAGCCGGCGGAGACAGCACTCAGCGATCCCCTCCGCGCC
>Ga0315278_10005418_pt1 | contig 11588 bp, 9 predicted proteins | sample YL17G06_0_MG_FD_203880 | JGI IMG/M metagenome (GOLD analysis project Ga0315278, IMG submission 203880) | Sediment microbial communities from Yellowstone Lake, YNP, Wyoming, USA - YL17G06_0 | ecosystem: Environmental > Aquatic > Freshwater > Lake > Sediment | place: USA: Wyoming | collected... | reverse complement strand
CGACTCGATGTCGATCGGGGAGAACGTGGGGCTGGCGCTCCGCGAGCATACGCCGCTCCCCGAAGCGCAGATCGAGATCGTGGTCGCGGAGAAGCTGGCGCTGGTGGGGCTGTCCGGAACGGAGGGGCAACGGCCGAGTTCGCTCTCGGGCGGGATGAAGAAGCGCGCCGCGCTCGCTCGCGCCCTGGCCATGAATCCGAAGATCATGCTCTACGACGAGCCGACCACCGGGCTCGACCCGATCACCGCGGACGTCATCAACCGCCTGATTCGCCAGCTTCAAGAAAGGCTCGGCATCACGTCGATCGCCGTGACGCACGACATGCGAAGCGCCTATCATATCGCCGACCGCATCGCGATGCTCCACGAGGGACGCATCCACGCGGTCGGAACGCCGGCCGAGATCCAGGCGTCGAAGGATCCGATCGTCCGGCAGTTCATCGAGGGGAGCAGCGAGGGACCCCTCCAACCGACGTAGAGGGACACGGATGAACCAAACGTCTCGCGCCGCCGCCATCCAGGTTGGGATTGCCGGACTCCTGGCGCTCGTCGCGCTGATCGTCGGCGTGGTCTGGCTCAAGGAATTCCGCCTGGGGCAGAAGAAGACCTACTACTCGTCACGCTTCGAGGAGGTCGGCTCGCTCGCCGTGGGCGACCAGGTCGCTGTTCGCGGCGTGAAGAAGGGGGCCGTCACGAATATCCTGCTGGTGGACCAGGGGGTCCGCGTGGAGTTCGAGCTGCAACGCGACGTCATCCTCCACCCCGACGTGGAGCTGCGCGTCACGAACAAGGGATTCCTCGGCGAGAAGTTCCTGGCCCTCGATCCCGGCGTGGCGCCCGGCGTCTACGATCACGCGAAGCCGATCCCCGGGCGATTCCAGTCGGGCGTTCCCGAGGTGATCGCCGGCGCGGGGGACCTGATCACCGAAGCTACGGAGTTGTCGTCGCGACTGAATCTCATGCTCGACGCGATGGACCCCGCCACGATCGAGAAGGCCGCGAAGAACGTGGAGAAGGCGTCGCTGAGCCTGAGCAAGACGATCGACGAGAACAAGGCGGACTTGAAATCGGCCGTCACCGAGTTCAAGGGCGCCGCGAAGAAACTGAACTCCATCGCCTCATTGAACGAAGCCGAGGTGACGTCGTCGATCAAGGACTTCGGGAGCGCGTCGCGGAAACTGAACGCGCTATCGGATCAGCTCTCCGCCACCGCCGCGTCGCTCGACCGGGTGGTGAAGCGGATGGACAACGGCGAGGGCTCGCTGGGGAAGGCGATGCAGGACTCGACACTCTACCTGCAGATGATCGAGACACTGAAGAATACGAACGATCTGGTGAAGGACATCAAGAAGAACCCGAAGCGGTATGTGAAGATCGGGCTGTTTTAGCCCATCCAGAAACCCATGTCATCGAAGGGTCGGGTCTAGGCAAGACCATGAAGAGCAAGCCCGCGTCGAAGGCCATCCACGCGATCTTCTTCTGCAGCGAGTGCGGAAACGAGAGCCCGAAGTGGTTCGGGAAGTGTCCTGCTTGCGGTGCGTGGAATACCGCGGCCGAGGCACCGGCTGATCACGCCGGCAGCGGAGGGAAGCGCGGGCGCGGGAAGTCCGCAGGGCCCGGCGCCCGCACCGGCTACTCCGGCGCCATCGCCTCCGTCCCCGTCAAGCTCGACTCGATAGAAACCGGCGCCGAGGATCGCTGGCGCTCGGGAATCACCGAGCTGGACCGCGTTCTCGGTGGCGGGCTTGTGCCTGGCTCGCTCGTCCTCATCGGCGGCGATCCGGGGGTCGGCAAGTCGACGCTCGCCCTCGGCCTCGCCTCGGCGCTCGCCCGCCAGAACCGCACCGTCCTCTACGTCACGGGCGAGGAATCGCCGCGACAGACGAAGATGCGCGCCGAGCGGCTCGCGCTCAAGGATCCCGACTCGCCGATCTACGTTCAGGCCGAGGTCGATCTCGAGGCAATCATCGCGCAGGTGGAAGCGCTCAACCCCGCGCTCCTTGTGGTCGACTCGATCCAGACCCTCTGCACCCCGGACCTCGACGCGGCTCCGGGCAGCGTAAGCCAGGTTCGCGAATGCGGCCTTCGCCTGCTCCGCCTGGCAAAAGACCGCTCGCTCCCGATCCTCCTGATCGGCCATGTCACCAAGGACGGCGCCGTCGCCGGCCCGCGCACCCTCGAGCACATGGTCGATGCGGTCCTCTACCTCGAGGGGGACCGGCATCACGGCTACCGCATCCTCAGCGCGGCGAAGAACCGGTTCGGCTCCACGCACGAGATCGGCGTCTTCGAGATGCGCGGCGATGGGCTGGTCGAGGTGGACAATCCCTCCGAGCGGCTTCTCCGCGAGCGGGGCGAGCAATCCCCCGGCTCGGTGGTGGTCGGCTCCATCGAAGGGACGCGGCCGCTCCTCGTGGAAGTGCAGGCCCTCGTCGCGCCGACCCACTTCGCCAATCCGCAGCGCGTGGCGCAGGGGATCGACTCGCGCCGCCTGGCGGTCGTGATCGCGGTGCTGCAGAAGCGGGCCGGTCTCTCGCTCGCGGGGGCGGACGTCTTCGTGAACGTGGCGGGCGGCATTCGGCTGGAAGAGCCGGCGGCCGACCTCGGCCTCGCGCTCGCGCTCGCCTCCTCGTTCCGCGACAAGCCGGTCTCGCCCGACTGCCTGGCGGTGGGCGAGGTCGGCCTCGGCGGCGAGCTCCGCCCGGTGCCGCAACTCGCGCGCCGCATCGCGGAGGCGAAGCGCCTCGGCTTCCGCTCGGCCATCGTGCCGAAGCGCGCCATCGAGGATCTCCCCGCGTCGGACGCCAGGTTCAAGGTCCGCCCCGCCGCCACGCTCGCCGAGGCGATCGCCATCGCCATCGGGGAGTAGCGCGCGATGGCCGCCTCGCCAACGCCGACTCCAACCCCACTCCCCGACCTCGCGGTCATCCTCGCCGGAGCCGGCGAAGGGATCCGCATGGGCCTCTATGGCCCCAAGCTTCTCCTCGAAGTCGCCGGCCGGCCGGCCCTCGTCCGCGTGGCCGAGACGTTTCTCGCTCACCCGGCCACGGGCGAAATGGTGATCACCGTTCCCGGCGAACTCGAGGGGGAGGCCGTCAAGGCCATCGCCCACACCGCGAATCCGCGCGGCGTGCGCGTCACGATCATCCCGGGTGGGGAGACGCGCCAGCATTCGGTCGCCCTCGCCATCGACGCGCTCACGGAGCCACTTCCGTTCATCGCCGTTCACGACGTCGCGCGGGTCCTGGTCGACACACCACTCATCACGCGCGTCCTCGAGGCCGCTCGCGCCACCGGCGCCGCCATCCCGGGGCTCCCGCTCGCCGACTCGATCAAGGAAATCATCCCCGGCGACGACCGCGTCGCCCGCTCCGTTCCGCGCGAATTCCTCGTGGCGGCCCAAACCCCGCAAATCTTCGCGAGTGCTATACTTCGGAGGGCCCACGAGCACGCGCGGAAGGTCCACGCCGAGGCCACCGATGAGGCGGGCCTGGCCGAGGCGATCGGGGTCGCGGTGACGGTCGTTCCCGGGGACGAGCGAAATCGAAAGATGACCGTGCCGAACGATCTGATCGTCATGAACGCGTTGCTCCGGGCCGGAGCCGCGGGGGAGCGCACCTGAGCGGCACCGAAACGAGAGTCGGCACCGGCTACGACATCCATCGCCTGGAGCGCGGGCTCTCGCTCACGCTAGGCGGCGTGTCGATCGCGCACCACGCGGGGCTCCGCGCGCACTCGGACGGAGACGTCCTGGCGCACGCCATCGGGGACGCGGTGCTCGGCGCGCTGGCCCTCGGCGATCTCGGGAGGCACTTTCCCGACAACGATCCGAAGTGGCGCGGCGTGTCGAGCCTCAAACTCCTCGACGCGATTCGCGCGCTGGCGGTGAACGCCGGCGGACGAATCGTGAACGTCGACGCGACGCTGATCGCGGAGGCGCCGAGGATCGCGCCCCACGTCGAGGCCATGCGCGAGAATCTGGCGCGGGCGCTCGGCATCGAGGCGGCTCGCGTGTCGGTGAAGGCGACGACGAACGAAGGGCTGGGCGCGGAGGGCCGCGGCGAAGGGATCGCCGCCATGGCCGTCGCGCTCGTTGAAGTTTCGCGCTAGGCGCCGCGGGGGCGGAGTCGGGCGGTAGGAGGAGTTCGATGAAGGTCGTCGTGGTGATGGGCGGCAACACGACGGAGCGGGACGTCTCCCTCCGGACGGGCGCCGGCGTGAGCAAGGCGCTCGAGAAGCTCGGGCACGAGGTCGTCTCCGTGGACACCAAGGACGGCGGCGTCGACGGCTATCTCCGGGCCATTCCCGCCGACACCGACCTGGTCTTCATCGCGCTTCACGGCGGCGACGGCGAGAACGGCACCCTCCAGGCCCTCCTCGACATGGCGAAGATCCCCTACACCGGCTCGGGGATGCTGGCGTCGGCCGTGGCGATGGACAAAGCGATGTCGAAGCGGATCTTCGCCCAGGAAGGAATTCCGACGCCGTCGTGGGGCGAGTGGTGGGCGCCGGAAGACGCGGCCACCAAGTGGCGCCCCGGGCTCACCGACGCCGACCTGAAGCATCTCGGCGGATATCCCCTCATCGTGAAGCCGAACGACCAGGGCTCCACCGTGGGCATCACGCGCGTCGACGGCCCAGGCGACATCGTGGCGGCGGCCGAGCTGGCGCGGAAGTACGGCCGCCTCGTTCTCGTCGAGCGGTTCATCGAGGGACGGGAGCTGACGGTCAGCGTGCTGAACGGGCGCGCGCTTCCCGTCGTGGAGATCATCCCCGAAGGGGGCTGGTACGACTACGAACACAAGTACACGGCCGGCGCGACCCGCTACGAGTGTCCGGCCGCGCTGCCCTCCGACGTGAGCGCGCGGCTCCTCGCGCTCGGTCTCAAGGCCTATCGCTCGCTTCGCTGCGAGGGGGTGGCGCGCATCGACTTCCGTCTCGATCCGAAGAACGAGCCCTACTGCCTCGAAGTGAACACGGTTCCCGGCATGACCGAGACGAGCCTCGTCCCCAAGTCGGCCGCGGCGGTCGGCATGAGCTACGAGGATATCGTCCGCGAGATCGTGGACGCCTCCCCCGTAGCGCGCGCGCGCGCCACGAGGTAATCGCCGCCATGCTCCCGGCCCGCGCCGCCGAAATGGAAGCCGCCGATGTCATCGCCCTCGGCGTTCGCATCGGCATCGTCCTTCTCGGGGCGGCGCTCGTCCTGCGCGTCTCGGGCGTCCTCATCTCCCGTCTCGAAGCCACGATCCGCGAGCGCGCGACCGGCGAGGAGAAGGCGCGCGAGAAGCGCTCGAAGACGATCGGGGGCGTGCTCCGGGGCGGCATGCGGATGCTCGTGTTCGTCGTGGGCGCGCTGATGATCGTGCGCGAGCTCGGTCTCGACATCACCCCGGCGCTGGCGGCGGCCGGCGGCTTCGGCGTGGCGGCGGGGATCGGCGCACAATCGCTCGTCCGCGACTGGATCTCCGGCTTCTTCGTGATCCTCGACGATCAGTACGGCGTCGGCGACATCGTCCGCGTCGCGGGCGTCGCGGGGAAGGTCGAGGAACTGACGCTTCGGCACACGGAACTCCGCGACGGGGATGGGTCGCTCCACTTCATCCCGAACGGGGAGATCAAGATCGTCACCAACCTCACCAAGTCGTGGGCGGCGCCGCTCGTCAGGATCCCGATCAACGTCGGCGAGGACCCCGACCACGTTCTGAAGATCTTCGACGACGTGGCGCGCGGGTTCCGGGCCGATCCGGCGACGGCGCCGCTTCTCGTCGACGGGCCGACGGTCCTCGGGATCGACGACGTCTCGGCGGGACAATTCACGGTGCTGATCCAGGCGCGGACGCGCCCCGAGCATCGCTATCCGGTCCTGCGCGCGCTCCGGCTCGCTGCGCTTCGGCGGCTGCGTTCCGAGGGGATCTCCATCATGCCGGCGATGTTGGACGCGTCCGGGGCCGCACCGGCGTCCGGGCCGGCCTCCACGCAGCCATCCGCGGGAGGCCCGACGTGACGCTTCGCGTCTACGACACGTGCCGGCGGGCCAAGCTCCCCTTCGAAAAGAAGCCGGGCGATCGCGTCGGGATCTACACATGTGGAATGACGGTGCAGGACAAGCCGCACGTCGGCCACATGCGCTCCTCCATCTCGGGCGACGTCATCCGCCGCTGGCTGGAAGAGCGCGGCTACGTCGTCACGTACGTCTACAACTTCACGGACATCGACGACAAGATCATCGCCAAGGCGCAGGACGAGGGCGTCGGCTACGAGAACGTCTCGCGCCGGAACGAACAGGCGTACCTCGACTACGCGCTGCGTCTTCAGATCAAGCCGGCCACGCACTACCCGCGCGCCACCGAGCACATCGGGGAGATCCACGCGCTCATCCAGAAGCTGATCGACCGCGGGCACGCCTACGCCGCGGCGGGCGACGTCTACTTCGACGTCCGTTCCTTCTCGACGTACGGGCGGCTCTCGGGCCACAACGTGGACGATCTTCGGTCCGGTTCGCGCATCGAGATCGGCGAGGCGAAGAAGGACCCGCTCGACTTCACGCTCTGGAAGGGCGCGAAGCCGGGCGAGCCGTCGTGGCCGAGCCCGTGGGGTCCGGGGCGCCCGGGGTGGCACATCGAGTGCAGCGCGATGGCGATGAAGTACCTCGGCGAGACGCTCGACTTCCACGGCGGCGGCCAGGACCTCGTCTTCCCGCACCACGAGAACGAGAAGGCGCAGTCGGAGGCGGCGAACGGAAAGCCGTTCGTCGACTTCTGGGTCGAGAACGGGATGGTGAATCTCGGCGGGGAGAAGATGTCGAAGTCGACGAAGCACTTCTTCCTCATCGAGGACGTGCTCCGCGAGTTCGAGCCCGACGTGGTGCGTTTCTATCTGCAATCGACGCATTACCGGAGCCCGATCGAGTGGAACGAGGAGCGTCTCCGCGAGGCGGGAACGGCCTACGCGCGGCTGCGCGACGCCATCGCGAAAGCGTCGCGTCTCGAAGCGGGCGCCGCCGCCGCGGGCGGGAGCGCGTCGCGCTCCACGCTTCACTCGGACGCCGCGGCGCTGGCCGCGAAGTTCGAGGAGGCGATGGACGACGATTTCAACGCGGCCCGTGCGCAGGGGCACCTCTTCGAGCTGGCGAAGGAGATCAATCGCGTGGCCGACAACCCGGCCGCGTCGTCGGACGACAAGTCGGCAGTCGCTGCGGCGGGCAAGACGTTGCAGCACTTGGGGGAGACCATCGGTCTCTTCGGTGGGGCCGCGCCCCCCGAAGAGGGGGCCCCGGAGGCCATTCAAGAGCTTGTGCGGCAACGAGATAAGGCCAGACTGGAGAAGGACTGGAAGCGCGCCGATCAATTGAGGGACGAGATAGACGCGCAGGGATTCGTCCTCGAGGACGCCAAGGGGGGGACGATCGCCAAGCGCAAACGCTGACCTTTACTCAACTTTCGCGAGGGGACGACACCCGCCATGAGGCTCTTCGGCCGCCCGAGGACGCTCCAGGTCGAACTGCAGGTCATCTTCCTCGCGATCGGCACCCTTTTCCTCGCCATCGCCACGGTCCTTCTCTACCAGAACGGCCAGGCTTCGCTCCGCCGCCAGCTATCCAGCACCGCCGCCAGCGCCGCAGAGACCGCCGCCTCGCTCATCTCCGTCGAAGATCACACGTCGATCCGCCGCGCCTCGGACATGAACTCGCACGGCTTCCAGGAAATCGTGGTCGACCTCGGCGCGCTCCGGCGCGCGAATCCAGCGATCTACCATCTCTACACGCTAGCGCCGACGGGGCATCTCGGCGAGTGGGGGATCGTCGTCGACATGGGCGGTGCCGCGCCCGACGTCGACGACACGTCGCTCCAGAACGGGCGCCTTCCGATCGGGGCGCCGCCGCCCGCCACGGTCCCCGTGCGGCTCCTGCGCGAGGGGATGGAAGGACCCGCGAGCGAAATGCTCGACCTCGACCGCCAAGGTCGCGCTCGCATCGTGGCCGTTTCGCCCATCCGCGCGAAGAGCGGCGAATCGGTCGGTCTTGTCGTGGTGGAGCTGGGCGCGGCCGGCCTCGTCTCGGAAGCGCGTCTCCTTCTCTATGTCTCGATCGCGATCTTCCTCTTCGGTCTCTTCGCGAGCGTCGTCGCGAGCAGCATCGTCTCCCGCTGGGTGACGCGACCCATCCAGGATCTGGCGCGCGGCGTGGAGGCGATCTCCCGCGGCGAACTCGGCGCGCGCGTGACGACCCACGCGCGAAACGAGATCGGCGTGCTTGGCGATGCCATCAACGCCATGGCCGCGGGGCTCGAGGAGTCGCAGCGGCGGGACGCCGCGCAGCAGGAGAAACTGCGCGATCTCCACCACATAGGCTCCGAAGCCGCGATGACGCTCGAGCTACCTCACACTCTGGCCGTCGCGGCGCGCGGCATGGCGCAACTCTGCGGCGGCGTCGAATCGATCGCCGGCGCGGCCGCGCGGCGGGAGGGGCGTATCCACCTCTGGTCGCGCGTCGGATCCGGCGCGGCGGACGAAGCGGAATGGGACGTCTCGCCCGAAGGACTGGAGATCGTCCTCGGTGCGGAGACGCGGCTCCTGGCGCGCATCGAATTCGAGAGGGCGGGTCTCGGCTTCCTCCAATCGCACGCTGGCAGCTATGCCCTGGCGGCGCCGCTTCGCGTGAGCGAAAAGACGATCGGCGTCCTCCTCGTCCTGGGCGAGCAGAGCGACTTCCATCCCGACGCCGTCTCGCTAGCGCAGCTCTTCGCGGCACAGGTCTCGGCCGCCGTGGCGAACGCGCGTCTCTTCGAGCAGGTGCGCGAGATCGACCGCTCGAAGAGCGAATTCCTCTCCATCGCCTCGCACGAGGTGCGAACGCCGCTCACCGTGATGAAGTCGAGCCTCGATCTCCTGGTGGGGAGCGACAAGTTCCAGTACACGGACGACCAGACGCAGCTGCTGGCATTCTGCAGGGAATCGGTGGAGCGACTGATCCGACTCGTGAAGGACATTCTCGACATCTCGAAGATCGAGGCGGGGGTGCTCAAGGTCTCCATCCTGCCGACTTCGTTGAACGACCTGGTGGAGAAGTGCCTCTTCTGGGTGCCGCAGCTGCCGGGCGGGCAGGGCATCGAGATCGACGCGCGGCTCCCGGGCCGCCCTCTCATGGTCGAGGCCGACGGAGGACGCATCCAGCAGGTGCTGGAGAATCTCATGTCGAACGCGATCAAGTTCTCGGACCCGGGCGGGCGCGTCACGATCGAACTCGTGGAGCGGGAGCGTGAGGTCGAAGTCATCGTCAGCGACCGGGGGAAGGGGATCTCTCCCGAGGACCTGGAGCAGATCTTCGGCAAGTTCTACCAGGTGGAGGACTCCGCTACCCGCGAGAAGGGAGGCACCGGACTCGGTCTCTCCATCTGCAAGGGGATCATCGAGGCCCATCGCGGACGCCTCTGGGCCGAGAGCACGCTCGGCAAGGGAAGCCGCTTCCACTTCACGCTGGCCCGCGTCCCCGACCAGGGCGACGGGAAGGTGCGCGACGCCGAAATCCGCGTTGCGCCGATGCTTTCGCCGCTCCGCTCTCAGCCGGCCGCGGGCACGCTCCGCCGCTGACCGGCAGGCGGATCCGGAAAGAACTTCCGGAAATCCCACCGATCGCCCGGACGGCCGGAAATTTCGCCTCGATCGTCGCCCTCCGCCACTTTTCCGCTCGCATACCCTCCGCGATGAGGAGTACGTTTCCCGTAGGGGCTTTCTGCTCGGTAGAACCGAGCTCGGTTGGGCATTCCCTGTTGTCTTGGGGAGCGCCGGACCGGCGCGAACGTTCGGGGGGCAGAAAGGGGATTTGGCATGGCTATCGTACTCTGCGTCGACGTAGGTCCGGCTGTCGCCGCGGTCCTCGAGCACCTCCTCCGAGATCTGAAGCACGAACCCGTCCACGCTTCCAGCGTCGACGAGGCGATCCTCGCCCTCCACGATCGCCAGTTCGATCTCGCGATCCTCGATACCTCCGTGCCGGAGCGCGACGGATCCCGCTTCCTCCAGCACCTCCGCGATCAGAGCATCCCCGTTCCGACGATCGTCCTGGCCGACTTCTCGTCCGTTGATCACGCCATGGCGGCCCTCACCCACGGAGCGGTCGATTATCTGACCAAGCCGCTGCGCGCCGAATCGGTTCGCATCGCCGTGAACAACACGCTCGAGATCGATCGGCTCCGCAAGGAGACCAAGAAAGTTCGCCGCGACATCGCGTTGATGCGCGCCCCCTCCGCCATCGTGGAGAGGAGCGCGACGACACCCGAGGAACTGATTCCTCCTTCGCCGAGTCCCGACGACGTCGTCCTCAATCTGCGAGAACTGGAGGCGATCGCCATTCGCCAGGCGCTCAAGTTGACCGGCGGGCATCGAATGAAGGCGGCGGATCTGCTCGGGATCAACGAGCGGACGCTTCGGAACAAGCTGAAGACGGACGAATTGAAGGATTCGGTGCCCCCTCGCCCGATGAGCGGGGTTACCCGGCGTTGACGAGCGGGGCCGCTGCGGGTACACTCCGAGGCCGTCGCGCCGATCGACCATCGGCCGGCGGGACGGCGCTGGCGTAGCTCAACTGGTAGAGCATCTCATTTGTAATGAGGCGGTTGGGGGTTCGAGTCCCTTCGCCAGCTCCACCATCGTCTCGCCATCGCGATTGCCGGAGGGGTTCCCGAGCGGTCAAAGGGAGCAGACTGTAAATCTGCCGGCTTAGCCTTCGAAGGTTCGAATCCTTCCCCCTCCACCACCCTCTACACCTATATAGTGTAGGGGTTGGTCCCATCGGGAGGCTCCTAAGTACATTCTTTGAGCGGGAATAGCTCAGTGGCTAGAGCGTCAGCCTTCCAAGCTGAGGGTCGCGGGTTCGAATCCCGTTTCCCGCTCCATTTTCCTTTTTCCACATCTATCCACACGAATCAACGCGTTTATTTGTAAACACTTATCGCCCTATCCACAGATGATCAGCCGAGTGTGTCCTGGGTCACTTTGGGCGCCCTCGGGCCGTTCGGGGGTTTAGGCCCAGCCGTGGGCCCGCGGCCCTGGCGCGAGGCGCGGTTTCGATCCCCCCAAAAGGCCGCAAATTTCCTGTTGACTGGGAGTTCGCCCCCTCGTACATTCATCGGCTCGCAGTCCAGACGGCCCCTTTCGATGGAGGAGAGAGGCTGACTGGGGTTTTCTGCCTTGAGTTGAAGCATCACGTAGGCGCCGTCGCGTGGCCGCGTTCTCGTCGGGCAGCATCGCGGTCCACGACGTTCCGATCACGCTCGCGCTGCAGCACCGCCCACGTAGCTCAGTCGGTAGAGCATCTCCATGGTAAGGAGAAGGTCAACGGTTCGATTCCGTTCGTGGGCTCCATTGTCCGCAACGCGATAGGCAGCGCACTGAAGTTTTGGGCGCCATGCGCGCGCCCCTCGCGAAATTTTAGAAGGTGAAGCAACCAACGTATCCCTAAGGAGGGACCGTTTCGATGGCGAAGCAGAAATACGAGCGGACGAAGCCGCACGTGAACGTGGGGACGATCGGCCACGTGGATCACGGGAAGACGACGCTGACGGCGGCGATCACGATGGTTCTGGCGC
>Ga0315278_10005415_pt1 | contig 11589 bp, 10 predicted proteins | sample YL17G06_0_MG_FD_203880 | JGI IMG/M metagenome (GOLD analysis project Ga0315278, IMG submission 203880) | Sediment microbial communities from Yellowstone Lake, YNP, Wyoming, USA - YL17G06_0 | ecosystem: Environmental > Aquatic > Freshwater > Lake > Sediment | place: USA: Wyoming | collected... | reverse complement strand
TGCAGCCGGCCTGTACCTGTTCGATTGGCTGGGCAGTAACAGTCACGGATTGCGCTGGACCATCATCCTGTTCTCGGCCGTGCTGCTGGCGATCGGCATACTCAGTTGGGTCTGTCTTCCGGAACCCGCCGCCACCGCTGCAACCGCTGCGGATGACAAAGGGAAACTACCGTTGCTGGAGGCGATCGGCCGGGTTATGCGGATCCCGGCGGTCTGGCTTGCCATGCTCATCATCTTGTGTGCGTACGTGACCTCGGTCGGCATCACCTATCTCACGCCCTATGCCACCGATGTCTACAAGCAAAGCGTGGTTTTCGGCGGCTTGCTTTACACAATAATGATGTGGGCCGGCATATTCGCCTCGCCAATGGCTGGCTTTCTTGCCGATCGCTGGACTACTTCACGCACGACAGTCTGGTTGTTGCTTGGGCTGGTCCTGTGCTGGCTGCTGTTCGTGATCATCCCGGGCGACCCGCATCTGTTCCTTCTGCTGCTGATCAACTCGATTCTGATTGGCTGCGTTATCTACGCGCTTCGCGGAATCTATTACGCGCTCCTGGAAGAAGGCGCCATCCCCGTCGCTCTATCCGGCACGGCCATCGGCCTGATATCCATGGTGGCATACACGCCGGATGTGTTTGTTCCCGCGATAGCCGGGCATCTCCTCGACCGCTACCCGGCGGGTGGCCTCGGCTACCGCTATTTTTTCCTGATGCTGGCAATCTTTGCCGTCGTCGGTGTCGGGCTGACCCTGCTGTTCCGCCACCGCATCAGCGCCAAGCTTGTAAAGCAATCGTAATCATGTAGCGCGCCTCAGCCCCAATTGGTACTCTTTCTCCCGCGCAGTGGGGACACCAATGGCACCGTCCGAGTTCAGTTATCGGGACAAGAAGCTCGGCGATGCCGAGGCGATCACCGTCGCCACCACGCCCGACGTTTTCCATCCCACCTCCACGACCGTCTTGTTGCTGCGGGCGGCCCGCGGTGCGTTGGGCCAGCCATGCCAGTCAGTGCTCGATCTTGGCTGCGGCAGCGGGATCGTAGCGGTTGTGCTGGCGCGGCTGTTGCCAACGGGCACGTCCGTGTGCGCTTCCGATCTGAGTCCCGAAGCCGTCCAATTGACGAGTGCGAACGCCAAGCGGAATGGCGTCCGTGTCGACTGCCGGTGCGGCAGTTCGTTCGCCCCGTGGGAGGGGCAACGGTTCGATCTCATCGTCGATGACGTGGCGGGAGTCGCGGAGCCGCTCGATCGCCTCTCGGGATGGTACCCGCCGGGCGTTCCCAGCGACGCCGGGCGCGACGGAGCGCGTTGGATCCTCGAAATCCTGAACCGGGCCCCCGATCACCTCTCGCCGGGCGGCCGGTTTGTCTTTCCGATATTGACCCTCTCACGTGAGGAGCGAATTCTGGACCAGGCGCGCGCTCGGTTCGCCAGCGTTACGCAGGTCGAGGAGCAGTGGTACCCCTTCAGCGAGACATTGGCGGCGCACTTCCCGCTCATCGAGGAGCTTGCCCGAGAAGGGAACATTCGAGTAGAGAAGCGAGGGAGTCGGTGGTGCTGGGCGACGAAGATTTACGTGGCCGAGGGGCCTTCACGGGCTTGATATTGATCCTTCCCGATGCGCAGCGCAGGTGTCGCGCTGCGGATCGGGAGTCAGTCACCTGTGCGCTTGGCGCAATGTCTCAGGGGGCAGGCAGCGAGGCGCAGAGGGCGTTAACGTTGCACTTCACGAGTCGCGTGATTTCACCTGAATCCGGATTCGTCTCGAGAAAAGTGCCGATCCCAAGCGCGTAGTACTTGCGCTCGACGATGCCCGGTTCCAGCAGTGAGACGTTCTCGGTCACGACGCAGTCGTGGTGACAAAGCAACTGCGCGAGCCTCCGCGGCACGAAGCGATCCAGCTCAGCGTCTTCCCCATAATTATAGGTCTTCGAGAAAACCTGGGCCGTGTCCTCGGCATTGGCGAGCGAGAACTCCTCGAGATACGTCTCGCCTACGACCGGATTCGCCTTGAAGATGAATCCAGGCTTGGCGCCTTCGATATCGGCCTTGAACCTGCCGTCGACACCCACCAGTTCCGGAGCTTGCGGCTGGTCGCCTTCGAAGAATTCGTAGTTCTTCACTTCTTCTCCGCAGTACCAGACATCGCCATTCTTCGCCTGCGCAAACCAGTCGTCGGTGGCTTCCTTCAACGCGCCATCGGCTTCATAGACGAGGTCCCGCGCGACGAGGCAAGTCACTTCGTCGATCAGCTTGGTGTCACTCAGGATCTCGACGATGTTGGCCTCGGACTGGACACCACGCGTGCCGGTCCAGTATTCCCAGTGATTGCCGATGCCCAACGGAAAGTAGCGATTTGGCCGAGTGAGGCGAGTGAAGTCCTTATCGAAGAACCTTGGTTCAAATGGCGGGTCATAGCGCCCTTCGCCAAGCACCGCACAGGCGTCCAGGCGGCCCGCTAGCTGCTCCTTGCACAGGCCCTTCTCTTCGCTGCGGGCAGTTTCGGCGTCGGCGAGGCATGCCTTGCGATCCGCCATGTCCGTTTCGTTGGTGCAGACCGCGACCGCCACCCAATAGTTGTCCTGCAGATCAAAGCCGCAGGCACGATTCAAGGCGGCGGCCGTGTCCGAGCAGTAAGTACCTGCCGCGACCGCGCCGGCCGGGCCAAGGCAGGCGAGTGCAAGAGTCAGCACGCTGCCGGCGAGCGCAATGCGGCGTTGACCAGGGAGCAGCGCGAGATTGCCGTCAGGGGTGTTGTCGTATGTCATAACGGTGTCCTGGGTTAGCGGATGAATCTTCCCAATGTAAAGTGAGACGATTCAGGCGTCTAAATCCTTCGCGCCCCGGGCGTTAATTCCTGGCAGGTGCGTGGTTCCCCTTGGGATCTTCCTCCATCAGCAGTGTCTGGATATCGTTCAGGACCAGCCGCGGGTATAGAAATGTTGACGTGTAGATCTCACGGATGTCTCCTGTGCGGTCAATCAGGAACACCTTCAATACGTGTGACAGCTCGCGCCGCGGGAACCCCCCGGAGCGATCGAACGTGATGTTGATGTCCTGGCCAAATCCGTCGACCAGGGGCATGAGCTCGCGCGCCGAGTGGGTTGTAAGAAAGTACCAGTGCAGCCCTCCAACCTCTTCCGAGACACGGCTGCCCGCGTATTGCAGCATCACATCCGGGGTGTCGCGCGCGGGATCAAAGGAGAGCGTGACAAACCGCACCTTGCCGCGCAGCGACGGGGTGGCCGTGATGGCTTCCTTCAATGCGTCGAACACGCGATAGGCGAGCGGACAACCCTGGGGATCGGTGCACGTTGTGTAAATGAAGCCGAGCAGCGTGATCTGGCCACGCGTGTAACGCGAGAGCGGCTGCGCGCGGCCGTCAATCCCGAGTACCTGGCCATCGGGAGCGGCCATGATGCGGTGCAGCGTGTAGGTGCCCGGCGCGGGCGGAATGAAATCCGGCTCGGCGAGCGGATCGCCCTCATGCGCGGCGGAGATCGTCGCGCAGGCGAGCGCGGCGAGCAGCGCCAGCGCCGCGCCCAGGATGCCTCGGGGGCTGCTCACCCGCCAGCGACTGAGGAGCGCAGCGCCGCGGAGCCCAGTTTCATGTGATGGGCCCGGCCGAGCTTCTCTTTGGTGAAATCAACCTCGAACTTCTGCGCCAGCTCTTTGCCGTCCCACGCGAAGCCGCGCAGGAACTGCTCGTTGTCGGCGCCGCCCTTGTCCCAGTTCGCGAGCAGCGACGAGGTGATGTACACGCGCTTGCCGTCCCAGCTCTGCGAGATCATGTTGACCTGCTTGCCAGTGACCTTTTCGTAGGTCTGCTTCGGCGCCTCGGGGTTGGACAGGTCGAAGTATCGCGTCTTCCCGTCCATGAACGTGTTGACCCAGAGCCCCTTGCCGTCCCGCGTGATGCTGATGTCCACTGGCAGCGGGATCTTGGACGGATCGCCGATCGTGCCGACCTCCTTCGCGTTCCACTCGCCCTTGGCGTCCTGCTTGACGAGCCAGAGCTTTGAGGTCAGCGCTGTGGCGGTGATCGCCCAGTTGTCCTCGGAATTGAGCGACCAGCGGATCTCGAGTGGTGCGCCGGGAACGGCGAGCACCTTGGTCGGCTTGATCGCCTTCAAGTCCCAGAGCACCATCGTGCTGCCGAAGTTTTTCATCGCCTCGCCGTCGTTGATCAACTCGCCGAGCGGCCGCATGTAGTTGACGTAGCCCGTGAAACTCGAGGTCAGCAGCACGTTCTTCTTCGGATTCACCGCCAGGTCGTAGCCGTAGCCGCCGCCTTCTGCTGGCATCGCGTAGGAGTCGAGTTGCTGCCCCTTGTTGTTGTACAACACCATGCCGGTCGCGCCGCCTTTGTCCTTGGTGTTCGACAGCGCCTGCACGAGCATCCGCCCGGGCAGCGCGTAATAGGTGTGCGGGCCCAGGAAGCCTGACTTGTCCCCCAGATCGGTGATGGTCCGCACCAGCTTCGGGTTCGCGGGATCTGTTGCGATATCGAAAACCCAGATCCGATTTTCAGAGAGCCCGCCCGCCCAGATGTAGCGGCGGTCATCGGTGAATCCCATGTGATGCGCCTCGGCGCGCGCACCGGTGGAGACCGAGTGGATGACCTTGCCGTAGCTCTTCGACTGTGGATTCACGTCCACCGTGACGAGCTTGTCGGAACCGTCGCCCAGCCCCTGCACGCCGAGCGTCCAGACGTAGACGTAGTCCTCCTGCCCCTTGATCAGCTTGGCCATGTACGGCGAGTTGCAGGTTTCGTCTGCGCGTACCGCGACGGTGAATCCGATGCAGCCCATGACGAGCGCAGCGATGGTGCAAATAGCTCTCTTATGGTCCATGGCTTCCTCTTGGGAATCAGGCTGAACGCGCGGTGCGCGCCACACCATTCATATTATGCCTTGACGGGTCTGTGCGGGGCCGGCATCAGTGCAGGGCGACAGCAGCCGGTTGCGAGCCATAGTGGCCGTCGAGGTAGGCCACGATCACGAAGACGTCTTCGGCCGTGAGTGGAGCACCCATTACCGTGACCATCTTCTTGACCGTCTTTTCCCAGCCGGTCTTGTCCTGAAAGGGTGAGTTCATGACGATGTAGTCGAGGCTGTGGCACATCGAGCAGAACGCCTGCACTTTGTCCCGGCCCGGCCCGTCAGCGAGCACGATGCTCGATTCGTCCGCGGCGGTCACCCCGGCACAGAGTACCAGCATCACGCCGAGCAGCAGCGAGCCGCATCGGCCCCTAGACCGCATGGAATTCCACCTGTTGCACCACGTTGTGGTGATAACCGGCTGGATTGGGAATGAGCGCGTCAGCCTGAGTCGAGCCATCCCGAGCGCGGGCGCGCACCATGAGGGTGAATGTGCCCACCTGCGCCGGCTTGAGCGAAAATTGCCAATGCCGCCAGGAGTACCGGCCGAGATCGTGGCCAAGCCTTGCTTCGCGCCAGTTGGCGCCACCGTCGAGCGAAATCTCGACGCCGCGGATGCCGGAGCCGCCGTCCCAGGCAATGCCGAGCAGTTCAGTGTGCTTGTTGATCGGAAGTGTGGTGCCCGGCGCCGGATTGACCACCAGCGAGTTGATGCGAATCGCGGTGATCGGCGAGTTCTGTTCGGTGTCCTGTGAGTCGAAGCCGCTGGCGCCGAACAGGCCTTTCGGTACGCGGTAGGCGGTCTTCATCCAGAAGCCGTCGAACGGGCGATCGAGAACGTTCATTTCGGTCAGCGCCTTGACCCAATAGGTGGCGGTCCATCCCGGCACCACCAGCCGCGCTGGAAAGCCGTTCCACCGCGACAGCGGCTCGCCGTTCATCTCGAAGGCGATCAGCGTGTCCGCGTCGAGCGCCTTCCACATCGGCAGGCTCTTGACGAAATCGGGGCCTGTCAGCGTAGGCGCGTCGGCGCCGTCAGCCTTTACTTCGAGCGCACTGGCGGCAAGGCCAGCGTCCTCGAGCACGTCCTTCAGGCGCACCCCGAGCCACACCGCATTGCCCATCGCGCCGTAACCCCACTGCACACCCGGAACATGCGGGGCGAACAGGCCGCGACGGTTGCCTGAACACTGGTTGACGGCGGCAACCTCGTGCACCCTGAACTTGCGCAACAGCTCGGCGTGCGTAAACTCGCGCGGCGCGATCGCCGCCGGACCGGCGACGCGCAGACGCCATGCGGCGAGCGTCACGTCAGGCACGCCCATGTGCCAGCGCACATAGAATGCGTCGTTGGGTGTGAACGGGTGGCGGAAGAGGGGAACGGGCGTTTCGTAATTCGGCGGGCGATAGGTTCGCTTGATGAGCGGTTGCTTACCGGGCAGCGCATCCATGACTGCGGAGGCGACTGCCCCCGCCGGCAGGTCCTGGCTCGCCGCCGCGACCAGTCGGTTCGGCAGCAGCAGGCTGCCACCGAGCGTAGCCGCAGATTCGAGCGTGAATCGCCGCCTGTCCATGTCTCCCCGTTCCATGCGCTTTCAGTGCAGTATAGGACCGCATCCATTCTGTCTGCCAGATCCGCTCTGGGAATTCACGAAGATACGTAGGAGAGAACAAGCATTGAAGAAACTGGTTTGCTGCCTTGCACTGTGCGTCGTCCTGCCACAAACGGCGGTTGCTCAGCAGGCAACCGGCCAGGACTCGTTGAGAAACGTCCGCGTCAACGGTGTCGAACTGCACTACCTCGATCAGGGAAAGGGTGTGCCGGTCGTCCTGGTTCATGGGGGCTTGGAGGACTACCGCTCCTGGCAACCGCAGATGGATGCGTTGTCGCAGCGCTATCGCACCATCGCATACAGCCGCCGGTACAACTACCCGAACCTCCGAGGGGCTCCTCGAGCCGACTACTCAGCGATTGTCGACGCCGACGACTTGGCCGCGCTCATCAGGAAGTTGAAGCTGCCGCCGGCCCACATCGTCGGAGTTTCCTATGGCGCTTACGTGGCCCTGTTTCTTGCAGTGAGGCATCCGGCGCTCGTGCGATCCCTGGTTCTGTCCGAGCCGCCGGTGCTGCGCTGGCTGCCCGAGCTGGAGGGAGGGAAGGCTTTGTACACCGATTTCATGAGCAAGGTCTGGGAGCCCGCAGGGCGCGGCTTTAGCAAGGGGGACGAAGAGGGAGTAGAAGCGGCTGCCGACGGCTTCGGCGAGCTCGGATACTCTGGTTCCGATGAGAAATTTACGTTCGCTGCTCTTCCGCCGGAAGTTCGAGTTCTTTTCATCGACAATGCGCCCGAATGGAGAGCCCTGACGATGTCGAAGGATGCCTTCCCAGACTTGCCGTTCACCGCTGTCAGTCGCATCAAAGCGCCAACGCTCCTGCTGAGTGGCCAACGCAGCCTAGCGCTTGCTGCGTTGATCGATAAGCAGCTTGAGAGGCTGCTGCCCAACAATGAAAGAATCATCCTTCCCGATGCAACGCATGAGATGTGGAGTGAACAGCCCGAGCAGTGCCGAAATGCAACTCTTGCGTTCTTCGCCAAACACTGACCACCATGCCCGGCCGCGAGCCTCGCACATCCAATCGACAAGCCCTACGCCGGAGTTTCTGCTTCCGGTCCCCAGGATTGCGGCGGGTGCCATGGCATTAGCCGCCAGAGATCACTCAACATTTGAGATTTTCACGACACTGCCGCTTGCCTGCGGGTCGTTTGAATCCTTCGCCACCGTCACGTACAAATCTTTCTCGCCGTCACCGAATGCGACGTTTGTCGTGCCATTGCCTGCGGCGATCTCAAATATGTGCAGAAGCTCGCCATTGGGGGATAGTTTCAGGATCTTCCCGCCAGACCATTGGGCAACATAGATATTGCCCTTGCTGTCGATCTTCATGCTATCGGGTCCAATCCACCAGGATTCGACCTTGTTGCGTGTCAGAAGATTGAGCAGGGCGAAATTCGATCTGTGGCTCAAAGAGCCATCGCCGTTAATCGAGAACTTCAGTATGCAGTTCCCGACAGTCTCGCTGACATAGAGCGTCTTCTGGTCCGGAGAGACGCCTATGCCGTTGGCGTAATTGAGGTCGTTGGCTACCTCGATCCACTCCTGGCTGCCAGGCGCTAGATAGATGACTCTTCCTGCCACTGAGGTTGGCGGATCGACGTAGGGGCCAAAAACCGTGGCATAAACACCGTCATTGGCGGCCACCACGACATCATTGATTCCGCCGTCGAACTTCCGGCCGTTGCCTTCGGCATCCCATCGACGAAGCTGCTTGCCTGTCATGTCAACTTCAAGGATCGAGCCGGGGTCGTTGGTGCACGCGATCAAGAAGGTTTTCTGTTTCGTGAGCGCCAACCCGTTGTGGCCGCAGCCCGGGGTGCTATCCAAAACAGTAGCCGTCTTGCCATCCCACTTCGACAGTGTGTTCGAGATCCAGCCAACGTAGTAGAGGTTGCCGTCAACGTACAAAGGGCCCTCGGGTCCCAGCACACCGCTCACGATGGAGTTCTCGTCGGCAAAGGATGCGGCGGAAGCAAGCATCGCACCAACGGCCAGGCAAATGAGTCTGTTCGCTTTCATTTCAATTCCTTTCCGGGTATCAGCCGTGGCGCGCCGCGGCCACTCGCGCCACCGCCGCCGCGAGCCCGTTGCCTTCCTCTGCGAGCTCATAGGTAACGCGCAGCCAAGGCTTGTCGATGCGGATCATGCGCCCGAGGTCGATCGGGGTCGCGATCAGTACCAGATCGCAGTTGGCCGCCGCGATGGTCGCCTCGAGATCGTCGAGTTGATTTTGTCCGTAGCCCATGGCCGGCAGCACGCGGTCGAGGTGGGGGTAGCGCTCGAAGGTCTCGGCGATCTCACCGCGTGCGAATGGTCTTGGATCGACCAACTCGGCGGCGCCGAACTGCCGTGCCGCGACGACACCGGCGCCGAAAACCATGCCGCCATGGGTGGTGGTAGGGCCATCCTCGATCACCAGCACGCGCCGGCCGCGGATCGCACCCGGGTCGGTGACACTGACCGGCGAGCGTGCGTAGACCACGGTCGCCCGCGGGTTCAGGCGCGCGGCATTGGCCGCCACTGCCGCGACGTTCTCGGGTGGTGCCGTGTCGATCTTGTTGATGATGATGAGGTGGGCCCGGCGGAAGTTCTCCGTGCCGGGGAAATAGCTGAGCTCGTGCCCGGGCCGGTGCGCGTCGGCCACGGCGATCCAGAGCGTCGGCGCAAGAAACGGCGTGTCGTTGTTGCCCCCGTCCCAGACCAGCACCTCCGCCTCCCGCTCAGCCTCGGCCAGAATGGCGGCGTAGTCGGCGCCGGCGAAGACCACGGCGCCGCGCTCGATGTGCGGCTCATATTCCTCGCGCTCCTCAATCGTGCACTCGTGGCGGTCGAGGTCATCGAGGTTTGCGAAGCGTTGCACCACCTGGCGTTCGAGCTGACCGTAAGGCATGGGGTGACGCAGGACGACGGTGGCGCAGCCCGCCTCGCGCAGGAGGGTGACGACGCGGCGCGACGTCTGGCTCTTGCCGCAGCCGGTGCGCACGGCCGTAACCGCGATAACCGGGCGGCGCGACGCGAGCATCGTGTCATCCACACTGAAGGTGCGAAAAGACGCGCCAGCCCGCTCGACGAAGGCGCGCCGTTCCTCAACGTAGCTGTTCGTCACGTCTGAGTAGGCGAAGACGACCTCGTCGATGCGCTGCCCGGCGATGAGTTCCGCAAGCCGGCTTTCGGGGTATACGGGAATGCCGTCCGGGTAACGCGCGCCCGCCAGGGTGGGCGGATAGCGGCGCTGCTCGATATGCGGAATCTGGGCGGCCGTGAACGCGGCCACGTCGACGTCCTCAGCGTCCCGGTAACAGGTGTTGAACACGTGAAAGTCACGTCCCGCAGCGCCCATGATGAGAATTCGACGCATCACCCACCTGTAAGTGTTAAGGCCATGAGGCGAAAGCATAGCGGATCGCTTGGGCAGCGGCTCAATATGCAGATATGCCCGTGTCCTCAATCATGGTCATTCGCACCAGATGCGCGAGCGAAGAAGCGCCCATTTTATCCATCAGGTGAGCCCGATGAAGTTCCACGGTGCGCTGGCTGAGTTCGAGGTCTCCAGCTATCGCCTTGTTCGATTTGCCGAGCGCTACGAGTCGCAGCACCTGTATCTCTCTAGGTGTCAGAGCGGCCAGGCGCGCGCGAATCATGTCCTTTTCGTCGAGCAGCGCGCGATTCCTGAGGTCGATGGAAAGCGCCTCATGAATGCGGTCGGTGAGGTCCTTGTCGCTGAAGGGTTTCTGGAGGAAATCGATGGCGCCGTGCTGCATGGCCTCCACCGCCATCGGTACATCGCCGTGGCCGGTAATGAAGATGATTGGGATGACGGCTCCGCGCCGGTTGAGCTCGTCTTGAAGCTCGAGTCCGCCCATGCCCGGCATGCGCACATCCAGAATGATGCAGCCGGGATGCTCTGGTTCGTACTCTGCCAGAAACTCCGCGGCCGAGCCATGGGTGATCGCCCGGATCCCCAGCGATTTCAACAGCAGCTGCAGCGAGGCGCGGACGGCCTCGTCGTCATCGACAACGAAGACGGTTGGTTCACGCTCCAGGGTGGTCATGGTACAGCTTCCTCGGCGACCGGCAACGTCACGACAAAACAGGCGCCACGGGGCGCATTAGGCCGATGATCCAGCCGACCCCGATGCGCTTCGACAATGGACTTGCTGATTGCGAGCCCCAGGCCAGTGCCTTGTTCCTTGGTCGTGCAGAATGCATCGAACATCCGCGGCACGATCGCCGGATCAACGCCTGGACCGGTGTCGATGACACTGACCTCGATTTCATCGCTGCTGCTACGGCGCGTGCTGATGAGCACTTCCCGCTGGTTGCCATCGGATGCGGTCAGCGCTTCAATCGCGTTTTGAATCAGGTTGAGCAATACCTGCTGAACCTGGATGTCATCGACATTGATGGGCGGCAGACCGTCGGTAAGCTGGAAAGACAGGCGCACGTCATGCAGGCGAGCGACACCTAGGGTCAGCACTGACAATTCCTTGATCAGCCCGTTGATATCGGCAAGTTCGCGACGGGGCGTGCGGGTACGAACCAGGTCGCGGACCCGACGGATGATTTCAGCCGCGCGCAGCGCCTGCCCGGAGATCTGACGCATGGCGCCCTTAACTTCAGCGAGTTCTGGCTCAGGAGCCTCGAGCAGCCGCTCGCAGGCCAGGGCATAGTTGGAAATCGCGGCCAGTGGCTGATTGATCTCGTGCGCGATTGCCGCCGCCATCTCTCCCATCGTTGCGAGGTGCGAAACCCGCGCCATGCGTTGCACCATTTGTCTTTGCTCTTCGGCGATCTGGTGGCGTACGGTCAGATCGTGCAGGAATCCGACGAAGCGCGGCGGATCGGCATCTGGTATTCGACCGACGGCCAGGTAGGCGGGAAAGATACTGCCGTCCTTGCGGCACGCCTCAACTTCACGGCCGACACCGATGATGTGTGAAACGCCGCTCGCCAGATAACGCTCGATATGTAGGTCATGCTGGCTTCGGTGCGGTTCCGGCATCAGCAGGCTGATGTTGGTACCGATGGTTTCGGCGGCCGTGCATTGGAACAGCCTCTCGGCGGCACGATTAATGGTCTCGATGATTCCGC
>Ga0315278_10005414_pt1 | contig 11590 bp, 6 predicted proteins | sample YL17G06_0_MG_FD_203880 | JGI IMG/M metagenome (GOLD analysis project Ga0315278, IMG submission 203880) | Sediment microbial communities from Yellowstone Lake, YNP, Wyoming, USA - YL17G06_0 | ecosystem: Environmental > Aquatic > Freshwater > Lake > Sediment | place: USA: Wyoming | collected... | reverse complement strand
CAGCGGACGATGATTCTCCCCGGCTCGGTCTCGTACCGCGTGAACGGTATCGGCGGCGGCGAATTGCCTCTGAAGTCAGGCACACCGTCGCCTTTGTACCAGGTGGTGTCGCCTTCGCAGACGCGGAACTCGCCGAAGTAGCCATCGCTGTCGGTATCTACACCGGGGTTGTCATACACCCACTGCGCCCAGCGGGCATTCTGGGCCAACTCCGAGAAATCAAGCTGATCGTAGAAGTACTGCGGGTTTTGCGGATTGAACTGAATAGTCGGATCATTGTGCACATTGTCGCCACCGACAACAGCGATGGTGAAGCTGATCTTGTCTTTGACGGGAATATCAAAGGGGCCAAAGGAATAGTACATGTAGGGTCCATAGCCTACGGCGGCATACTCAGAATAACCACTTGGCGGCATCCAGCCGTCATTGGAGTGATCAATCGCGGAGAATAACTGATCATAAGCGACATGCGGATGGGAGAGCATATAGTAAACGCCCCCCAGACCATTGGGCCTGGCGCCAACACCAGCACGTTTTGGCCCCCAGTCCCACGTGAGGTCCGGGGAAACAATGAACCAATTGTACCCAGGCTCACCAACCTCAGCAGAACTGCCCAGCAACATCACCCCCACGGCCGCCCGCGCCGATCCGGACGGAAACATGCCATCTACGGGATCACCATCATTATCCATTTTGTAGGCGAGATTCAGCGTATGTCTGTATTCGCACCGGTCTTCGAAGAAGTAGTTTCTCAGGAAGCCAGTCAGATCATCTTCCGAGGAACTTGGGATGGTTGAAAGGGTGTACTCCGGCGACCAGACTGTAGCATACACTGCTTCTAACGGGCGCTGACCAATATTCGTGATCTCATAGTGAAACAGAATAAAGTCGTCAATGGCCTGTGCACTCCAGGCCATTGAGCGCTGAGTCACAACTATTTCTAAGGGCTGGTGTAGGCGCTCGTACCACGAGGGGTCTTCATCAACTACTGCAGTGTCATAAAAAGTGCACTCTATATCCAACTCAGAGTACGCTTCAGGAGAATAGTACTTCGAGAGGATATCCGTAGACTTGATATCCCAACTACGGTCAAAGACGAGGGGGTTAGTCCACAGTTGATAGCCAAGACCTATTGTGTCCCGCCCGGACAAACCGATGATACCCACGGTTCCGTCCATGTAGACGTTCTGGGTGCCACGGGGATATACCGTTCCATAAACCGTGTCGTTGGTAACGGGATCAACAAACGGAATCGCTTCTTCATCAAACTGCAACCATCCCCATTCACCCGGTACAATTGTCGTCTGTAGGCTCCCTTGGTTATGTGCCGCTACCAAACCATAATAGGACCGCGCGACACAGACAGAGCCGGGCCCTGCAAGCCCGATGGCCAACAGCGCGGCGGATGTTGACCAGATCCACAAAGACTTCCTCGGATCAATGTTAGCCACTGCCAATCTCACCGTCATGAATATTGTCGTCCGCCTGACCGCCGTTCCTTGTACAGAGTACTTCGATATCAGAGCAAAGTTGTTATGATCCTATTGACCACCTGCACTTGCATCAAGTGCACAGCGTGACCTGTCATGATGCTCAATAAGCGCACTGCAACCAAATGTCACAAGGATGCCCGGTCTTAGTATCACAACAGACCCAGTATCCCGCTGATCCAAACACCCAGTGACCCGTTCTTCCCGGTTGATCAGGATCGTTGGGGCACCACGACATGACGCAACATTCTACTACCGGCTGTTGCGCCTGGGCCAGCGTGAAGCTGAGGCCGAACGTAAACGCAAACAGGAACAGGAACGTATAGACGATCATGGTTTTCTTATTCATGTCAGTTTCCTTTCTAAGACTATAATGGTTTTTGTTTCTCGAAAGGGAACGGACAGTCAGGCGGTCTTTCATTTTGTTCTTATCCTACACTCTTTCGCTCAAACCCGCCCCTCGATGCCCTGTCCGGCTTGACTGAACACCCGCCTTCGCGGGTGTGACGGTTTGGGTCGATTCAAAAAACCGCTCATAGTCGTCGGGCAACAGGGTGTTGGCGTGAATCGTCTCGATCACACGCTGTCGGTTGACCACCAGATTGAACGGGAAGCTCTGAATCTTCAGCAAACTCCCGAACCGCCGTTCCTCATCGTATAGGATCACACATCCCAAGCCATAATCCGCACGCAATTTCTGCATGTGAACCGGATTGGCCGAGGTGATTAGTAGTACATGTTCGTAATCGTCCTGGCCGTTGGCTGCCTGTTTCAGTCGTTCCAACTGTTGCAAACAGGCGTCACAGCCACGTTCCAGATATGTAATCAGCGTTTTGTCGGTCACCACCTCAGATAAGAGACGTACCTTCCCATCGATATCTTCAAACGGAAAGTTGGGTAAGGTGTCACCGACTTCAATTGTCCCCATCTGTCTCAGAATCGCGGCGGTCTGTTCGGCCGCTTGGGCATGGTACTGGTCCGCATTCCGGGACAAGTGCCATTGTTCAAACAGCGCAGCCGCTTGTACGCCAATGACATAGGCGAGGACGACTACCGCCCCCCCAGAACCCAGATCAAACTACTCTTCATTCGGACCATAAATGCCTCCCTTTATGTTTGCAGGTTTGTAGTTGTGCCATGTTGAAACCTGAGAAACCCACCCGAAGGGCGGGCCACCGGACCACGATAAGCCGGCAGATGTGGGCATCTGCCGGACACGCAAGCTGGGACAGAGAAACCCACCCGAAGGGTGGGCCACCCGACGTGACTGAGAGCATGATACTCTGTCCAAAGCCGGCAGGTGTGGGCATCTGCCGGGCACGGGGAAGTTATGGCGTACCCCACCCAGCGGGTGGGAAATCTCCAAAATGCGTGTCGCTCCTTGAACAGAAACCCACCTGGTAGGTGGGGTACAAAGTGGGCATCTGCCGGGCACTCATGTTTTCGTACCCCACCCAACGGGTGGGAGATTGCCGCGCTGCGAGTTGCCCGGATAGGGTTCCCTAAACTCATACCTAAGATACGGAACTCCACGACTCCGGAGCCCGTCTCCTTTGCCGTCAGAATAGTCGATCTTCCAGAATGACGCAAGAGAAAAAGTGTATCGAATGACCGGCGATCTGCCACAGAGCAAGAGTGTCAGTTCACACACCCCATATGAAATCGGTGCCGCTGGAACTGACACTGTTGATTTTCAACAACCCACGGCGTCAGGTCACATCTCCCGCCTGAACCGGGAGACGGAACCTGACGCAGTTTTGTTCATTTGCGCGACGGCCTCTACCTTTTGTAGTTTCCGAAATACAACTCGTCATCTTCTTCCCAGGCGTGAGTGTTGGACAAACCTGCAGCTCGACGAATCAGGTCGAGCAAGTCTTCAGTCTGTTCGCCCGGAAGCTCGCGGCTTATTGGTTCGGCGATCCGGTAAAGTTCCTCAAAACTCGTTTTACTTGCGTACGGCGTGCCCTTAAGCATCTCGGCAAACCGCCCGGCAACAACCGCCAGCCGTAACTCAGGGCGAGAGTGATCGAAAGAGCTGAAGTGCTTGTTCATCACTGCTTCGCGCGAAAGTTCAAACACCTCGGTGCCGTCGGCGTTCTTCCAGCGCACAGAGATGGTTGCGATCTTGCCTTGCCGAGATTGACGCGCAAGCTCCAGTTCATAAACAGCCGTTACCTCACTACCGGCGCCGACTTCGCCGCCGTCCTGCCGGTTATCACGAAAGCGATGGTCAGCCACGTCGCGGTTCTCATACCCCAGTAACCGGTACGCCTTCACTGATTCGGGATTGAACTCGACCTGAATCTTGACATCGCGCGCCAGCACCTGAAGCGTACCCACAAACTCATCTACAAAGACTCTCTGGATTTCGTTCATGTCGTTAATGTAGGCATACCGTCCATTCCCCTTTTGAGCCAACTGTTCGAGAAGCACATCGTTGTAGTTGCCCATGCCATAACCGAAAGTAGACATACTCAGCCCGCGTCGCGCGAACTGGGCAATATCAGCCATGATCACCTCAGGACTGGTCTGCCCGACGTTGGCCACGCCGTCGCTGCACAAAATCACAACGTTGTTGTGTCCATTTACAAACTGCCGGTTGGCCATTTCGTAGCCCAGACGAATTCCGGCCTCGGCGTAGGTTGAACCACCGGGAGTTAACCGTTCAACAGTTCGTAAGATCTCTCGCTGCCGATCAGCCGAAATCGGCTCCAGCGCCACGTAGGCATTCGATCCATACGCTACGACTCCCACCCGGTCTTGACCGTTAAGCTGCCGGACCAGAGTCTTGATCGACTCGCTCACCAGATCAAAGCGATTGCCGCGGGCCATCGAACCGGACACATCAATTACGAACGTGACGTTCATCGGGCGTCGATCATGCCGATCGATCTCACGTCCTCTGACCCCCAACTTCATAATGTCCTTGCCACGCTCAAATGGCGAATTTGTGATCTCAGAGAACACCCGGAAGGTCTCGTCGGCCGGGACGTTGTAATCATAGTCAAAATGGTTGATAAACTCCTCGACACGGACGGCGTCCGATGGCGGCATCGTCCCGTCGAGCAGATAGCAGCGGGCCATATTGAAGGAAGCATCATCAATATCTATTGCAAAAGTCGAGAAACGATCGCGCCGGGTTTCCACAAATCCGTTGGTGCCATAGTCACGGAAAAACATGTCCGGCGGCGTCCACCCGTAGTCCGGGATGTAAGGTTTGGAACTGCCGCTGGGAGCAAAACTTTGATAATTCTCGTAACCCCCTTTGTTTGCTTCGCTTTTATCCAGGCTCGGTTCTCGCCGCACCTGCGGAGCAAGGTTGACGCCCAAATCAACCGTGGCGGCGCTGGGACGTTCTCTCGTTTCACCGGAAAGATTCCCGGTCTCGCGATCGGGTGGCTTTTCCATCGACCGTAATGAGAGACTGATACTGGCGGTACTGCCCGCCTTCACAGAAACTGTCAATTCTGGCAGACCCTTTACGCTGCCCAGATCGGGATGAGTGACAATCAGATGGTACACTCCCGGGGCAAGGCCGGTGATTGTGAAGCAGCCTGAAGAATCGGTCTCGACACCATCGTTGTTTTCCACGACCGCTATCCAGGCGAAAGAGAGCGGCCGACCGGACCGGGCGTCGGTCAGACAACCGCCAATTTGACCCGATTCACGCTTGTCACCTGCTGAAACTCCGGACGCGGCAAACAGCATCGCCGCACCCAGAACAATAACTGTCAGAACTTTTCTCATACCTTGCTCCTTTCGTTAGCAGCCATCTTAGTCTCACTCTGGATACCGGCATGGTGCCAGTTTCTTCCCGGTTTCCAGAGAATTGCGACAGACCATAGGAAAAGGTAATCGGTTAGGGACTTGACGGTTATAAGACAACTCTGTTACTTGTCCAAACAAAAGGAGCACTGCTCTCTCACCCTGGAGGTATTGATGACTCGACCTTTGCAAACCGTGATGGCTGTTGCCGTCATGGCGTTTCTGACTGCTCCCGCCGCAATCAGTTTCGATTTCACTGCGCTGGAAAAATCGGTCAAAGAACACACCCTTGAAAACGGGATGAAATTCATCGTGCTGGAACGACACCAGGCACCGGTGGTGTCATTCGTGATCCTGGCCAACGTCGGCTCGGTCGATGACCCCAAGGAGTACACCGGCCTGGCCCACATGTTCGAGCACATGGCCTTCAAAGGAACTACTTCGCTCGGCAGCAAAGATATCGGACGCGAACTGCCCTTGATGGCTGTCGAAGACTCGTTGTACATGGAACTTCGTTCCGAGCGCAAGAAGGGGAGATTAGCCGACTCCGCCCGGGTCGACAAGTTAGCCCGGGATTTTGAGGCCGCCCGCAAGTCCGCCTACGAATTGGTGGTTCCGAATGCTTTCCAGGAAGTTCTGCGACGGGAGGGTGCGGTCGGAGTCAACGCCGGCACAAGCGTCGACCGGACCGTCTATTTCTATAGCTTGCCCTCTAACAAATTGGAACTCTGGATGGCGATGGATGCGGAGCGTTTTTTCAAGCCAGTACTCCGCGAGATGTACAAGGAACGGGATGTCATCGCCGAGGAGCGTCGTATGAGCGTCGAGAGCAGGCCGTCCGGACGGCTTTATGAGGAGATGCTCGGGATGGCGTTCAAGGCGCACCCATACGGCATCCGTGGTATCGGCCACATGTCCGACATACAGAATTTCTCCCGCGAAGCGGCCGAAGCCTTCTTTGAGAAGTACTATTGCCCTGCGAATCTGGTTGCCGCAATTGTCGGCGATGTCAAAGCTGAAGAAGTCTTCGCGCTAGCCGAGAAGTACTGGGGGCGTCTCCCATATCGTCCGCGTCCCGAGCTGATCGCCACGGTCGAGCCGGAGCAACTGGGCGAGCGGCGCATGGCAATTGAAGATCAGTCACAACCAATCTTCTCTGCTGCCTGGCATATTCCTGAAATCACCCATCCGGATCGTCCGGCGATCGACGCGATGCTGGACTACCTCGGAGGTGGACGGACTTCCCTGCTTTACAAGAGCCTCGTCAAAGAGAAGAAAATCGCAGGCAGCGTTTCGATCGAACCGGGCGGTGCCGGCGACAAGTATCCTACTCTTATTATCGCCAATGCGTTACCGTCAGCCGGCCACAATAATGTCGAGTGCGAAGAAGCGATATATGCCGAGATCGAGAAGATGAAAACCGACCTCGTGCCCGAAACCGAGATGGTGAAGATCAAGACCCGCGCCAAGTCGGGCTTTATTAGTGGGCTGGCCGTTAATGCCGGACTGGCAGGACAACTTGCGAGCTATCAGAATTACTATGGTGACTGGCGTGAGATGTTCCGCGAACTCGACCGAATCAACGCCGTGAAACCTCAGGATATCCAGAGAGTCGCCAACCGGTACCTCACCAGGAAGAACCGTACCGTCGTCACGATCGAAACTCAACAGAACTGATGGAGGTTAACAGATATGAAAAGGCATACGTTCCTGGCTACGATTTTTGCGGTCGCATTGGCCTCCCAGTTCGCAACCGCTCAGATAACAGATGTCAGCAAGCTCCAGTACCCTGCGCTCAACCAACTGGAGATTCCCAAGGTTGAAAAGGTCACCCTGGACAATGGTCTCCGGCTTTACCTGTCCGAGAATCGCGAGTTGCCGATATTTCGCATGTCCGTCAAGATTAACTGCGGTGCGTACCTTGAACCGGCCGACAGAATCGGACTGGTCGACATCCTGGGCGAAGTGCTTCGTACGGGTGGCACGGCGAAATGGACAGGGGATCAGCTTGACGAGATGCTTGAAGGGATCGGCGGCAGCGTGGAGACATCCGGCGACGTCACCGAGATAAACGCCGGAGTGCGGGTTCTCAGCGAAAATGCTGATTTTGGTCTCGAAGTGTTGGCCGAAATCCTCCGCCGTCCGGTCTTCAACCAGGACAAAATCGACCTTGCCAAAGTCGGCCTGCGGACAGTAATCGCCCGACGCAACGATCAGCCGCGACAGATCGCGAACCGTGAGTTCTTCAAGATCATTTATGGCTCGGAATCTCCGTATGCCCGACACTCCGAGTACACTACTATTGATGCCATCACCCGTGATGACCTGCTTAATTTCCACGAGAGCTGGTTCCAGCCACAGATCGTCCAGATGGCGATCAGTGGGGATTTCGACAGCAAGGCCGTACTGAAATCCTTAAGAAAACTCTTTGGCGACTGGAAGCGTGGAACCGTTCCGGTACCACCTCCGCCACCGGTCGATTACAATTTTGCGCCAGGCGTGTATTTCATTGAGAAGTCAGACCTCAAACAGTCCCAGATATATCTGGGTCACATCGGTGGACTGATAACGGACCCGGACTACCCGGACCGAATTGTAATGAATACCATCATGGGGGGAGGTTCCGGAAGCCGCATGTTTGATGTAGTACGCTCGCGGGAAGGACTGGCTTACACGGCGTCATCTACCTATTCGGCCAGATTCGATGTACCGGGGATATTTACGAATTACGCTGCCACCAAGTCCCAGTCGACCGGCAAGGCGATCCGAGAGATGATCAAAGTGATCGAAAGCATGCAGTCCCAGCCACCGACCGACCAGGAACTTCGATACGGCCGAGATTCGTACCTCAACTCTTTTGTCTTTCAGTTTGACACCCCCGACAAGGTCGTCAACCGGATAATGAATTACGATTACTTTGGCCTGACTGGGGATTTTCTCCAGCAGGTCAAGAACCGGGTAGAGCAGGTGACAGCCGAGGATGTGGTTGTGGCGGCGAAGAAGAACCTGCGACCGGACGCCCTCAGGATATTGGTAGTGGGCAGAGCCGCTGATTTTGACATTCCGCTCGACTCCCTCGGACTGGGGCCAGTTCAAGCTATAGACATTACTATCCCGTCGGACGAGACCGTACTCGACCCATCCAAAACCTCTGGCAACGTCATGAAAGGCAGCACAAACAGGCAGTAGCAGCTTGGAGGAGACTCGATTGACTCAAGGACGTGCGCCCGTTATCCTTCAGCTTCGCTGAAAATCGGTGGACCTGCGGGCTCCGGGCCAGAACATCGAAAGAGCACCGGGCCCCATCCTGATATGCTGCTGGACAGATTCTGTAACACAATGCGGTCCAATAAGCTCTGATCCTGTCACGCGCTTCAAAAAAGGCTTGCTTTCGGGCTTATCGGACCGTTCTATTACCCAGATGAGGTATGTACGCGTTGCACAATCGGACGCGGCAAAACGTTACTAAGTCAACGCTATCTGAGGATTTGTAAGGATATGCTAATGGCAAGGAAAACACTCTCCACGATTGGCATCAGTTGGTGCCTGATTCTCATGGGTCTGGCACATGCCGAGGCCCGCAACCTGGACGGCATTAGGCCAGTGGGCCCTCCTCCCAGCGGCGCTGCTCCGGCCTACTGCAACACGTATCACAATGTGGGACGCATGGCACTTGGCGTGAGCAACGACGGCACTTTTGCAACCAGTCTGTCTGTCGGCGGTTCTACGCGGGACTGTTTCACAAATGATGCTCTCCCAACCTGCGAGTATCCCATCAACTCTCGCACTACTTACTGTTTTGGTGGTGCGCTTTGGATTGGCGCTGTGCTTGGACGGGACACGCTGGTGTCCACAGCAGCAGATGGCTGGACAGCTGGTGGAAACGAGTTCCATCCCGATGAACCGCCCTTTGGAAATATGATTTACAGGTCGACAATTGACCCCGCCAAGCCGGAGTTTGAAGGCGCCGTATCGGAACAGGATTACATTGCCCGATATGCTGATACCTGCCGCAACTGCAATGGAGTCTTACCTGATCCAGCTGACGCTCGCGCTCACCGGCCCCTGAACATTGAAGTCACACAGCGTACTTATGCCTGGTCGTATTCCTATGCCCAGGATTTTGTGCTGTTTGACTATGCCATAAAGAACATCGGCGCGACTCGCCTGCGTCGTGTCTTCATGGGTATTTACGTTGACGCCGACATTCATGATCTCGCCATCCAGGGCACCAACGGGGCGCAGGATGATTTAAATGGTTTTCGCAAGATGCAGCCCGCACTTTACCTGAAGCCCCCCTGCCCGCCTGATTCGGACGAGGTCAACATTGCGTGGACGGCGGACAATGACGGCGAGCTTGGTCAGTTGGTCTATCAAACGGTTCCAAACATCACCGCTACTCGGATTGTCCGGACCCCCTCGGATTCGCTCGAAGTCTCATTCAATTGGTGGGTTAGCAACGCGAACGCGGCTCTTGACTACGGCCCGATGAGAAGAGCCAACCAGCGCGACTATATGACCGGTGGCTCCGGCACCCCGAGAGGCGATCGCAATAAGTTCTTTATCCTGAGCAATGGAGATTTTGATTTTGACCAAGCTCGCTGTGCCGTGATCAGCACTCTGGATTCCGTCTGGATACCGCCGCCACAGGACCGCGCTTCCATATGGGCAACTGGTCTTGATACGAGATACGTACTGTCCTTTGGTCCGTTTGACATCGAACCGGGTCAAAGCTTGCCTATTTCACTGGCCTACGTGGGTGGTGTCCAATTCCACCAGTCCAGCCAAAACTTTGCCAACCTGCCCCACAACCCGGACGGCTGGTACGAGGGTGTTAATTGGGATTCGCTCGGATCGAGCGCTACCTGGGCTGAATGGGTATATGACAACCCGGGCGTAGATACAGACAGTGACGGGTACGCAGGCGAGTTCACCGTTTGCGATCTGGCCGGCAACGCCACATTTGAGATCGATACCACTTGGGACAGTACTCAGATTCCTCCTGTTCCGATTCGTTTTGATACTACTTGGCATTACACTCTGTCCGATACTGTCTGGCGCAAGGGCGACGGTGTCCCCGATTTTCGTGGAGCCACACCGCCACCGGCGCCGTGCACCTACTCGACAACTGACGCCAACGGGCGTCGTGTTAACGGCCTTCGGGTGGAATCCGGGGTAGGGCACCTGACGATAAAATGGAATGGTGTTCTTTGTGAGAATACGGCCGACGTTTTTTCGCGCGAGCTTGACTTCGAGGGCTACCGTGTCTATATCGGCCGCGACGAGCGCGCTTCCAGCTACTCAGTAGTCGCTTCTTATGATATCGAGGACTATAACCGCTGGGATTACAATACGGAGAGAGATATATGGGAGCTCAACGAGAGTCCTTTTACTCTCAGAGAACTCCGCTGTATGTACGCTCCCGACAGTTGCGACGATGCTAACTGGAACCCTTCGGAATATGTACGTAACCGTCCGCTGATTATTGACCCGGTTCCGGGAGTTGACACTCTTATTCATATTTACTACTTCGAGCCGCAGGACTTCAACCAATCCATTCTGGGGAATTACCCCGACGCTCAGACAGGTGTCCGCAAGGTCTATCCCACTGCCCCCCGGCCGACCGTGCTCATACCAGACTCTATCAGAGTCTTGTACCCAGATGGGGCTGACACTTTATATCTGACGGAAGACGGGTTCATTAAGTTTTACGAATACGAGTTTGAGATTGGAGACTGGCTTCCCACGGTTCCGTACTGGGTCGACGTAACAGTTTTTGACTATGGTTCGCCGCAGTCCGGCCTTGACGCTCTGGAGACCAGCCCGACACTGTGTCCTGAAGTCATCTACCCGCTTGATGCTCCTGACTCTGACAATCGGGATGCCACAAAGGTTTTCGTGTGGCCAAACCCGTACCGTCTCGACGCCGATTACCGAGGTCACGGCTTTGAAGGGCGAGGCGAGGCCGACAGACCGGATGATCGTGTCAGGTTGATCCACTTCGGCAACCTCCCGGAGAGATGCACTATCAGTATCTACTCACTGGACGGTGACCTGGTTCGTGAATTCGTTCATCCCAATATCGCTCCTCCGCCGGGATGTCCGACAACGCTTCACGAGGATTGCTGGGAGTTGATTACGCGTAATTCGCAGCAGGTTGTGTCGGGGTTGTACTATTGGACTGTAGAGGACGAGGCCGGCAACATCCAGATGGGCAAGCTGGCGATTATCATGTAAGATGAACACTTGCGTGTGATCAGGGTTGGCGCACGTTTTAGCTGACGAGAAAGGACTGAGGGTCGGCATTAGCCGGCCCTCGTTTCTTTTTCTGACTG
>Ga0315278_10005411_pt1 | contig 11593 bp, 7 predicted proteins | sample YL17G06_0_MG_FD_203880 | JGI IMG/M metagenome (GOLD analysis project Ga0315278, IMG submission 203880) | Sediment microbial communities from Yellowstone Lake, YNP, Wyoming, USA - YL17G06_0 | ecosystem: Environmental > Aquatic > Freshwater > Lake > Sediment | place: USA: Wyoming | collected... | reverse complement strand
AGGGTGCGCAATCGCTCACCCACACTGTTGACCAGTTCCGTCGGAAACGGACCGGCGCCCACTCTCGTGGTATAAGCCTTCACCACACCGACAACTTCATCAATCATGCGCGGGCCGACTCCCAAACCGGTGAGAATCCCGCCCACCGTAGTATTGGACGAGGTCGCAAACGGATAGGTGCCGAGATCGACATCCAGCATTGATCCCTGCGCGCCTTCGAACAGAATCGACTTGCCTTCTTTGTTCGCCTGAAACAGGTGGTAGGAGACGTCGACGACCATCGGCTTCACCAGTTGCGCAAATTCGAGAAGTTTCTCGTAGGTGCGGTCGAGGTCGGCGCGTTCGTCATCCGATCCATCCAGATAACGAGCCTTGATCACCCGCTGGTAGTCCAGTCGTTTCCTCAGGCGTTCCGGCGCAAACAGGTCAGCGACGCGAATACCATGACGCGCCACCTTGTCGACGTAGGCCGGGCCGATGCCGCGCATGGTTGTGCCTATGGAACTGGTTCCGCGGGCGCGTTCATCAAGCGTGTCAATCAGCTTATGATACGGCAGCACCAGGTTCGCCGCCGGAGAAACGAACAGGCGACCTCGATACTCAATCCCCCGCTCACTGAGGAAACTCAACTCTTCCTCAAAACCGAACGGATCGAGCACGACACCGTTGCCGATATAGCATTTCTTGCCCGGTTGAATAACACCCGACGGTATCAGATGCAGGACGTACTTGCAGTCGCCTACAACGATGGTATGTCCGGCGTTGGCGCCGCCCTGAAAGCGGGCGATTATGTCCGCCTCGGCCGCCAGCAAATCGACAATCTTCCCCTTACCTTCGTCACCCCACTGACAACCCAGCACCGCTCTATTCTTGCCCATTGCTCTTTATCCTGGCCGTATCCAAATGTTCGTTAACCAGTTGGCGAATCGACGTCAGTAATTCTTTTCTTCCGATGCCAGTGACTGTCGAAAAGGCGATGGCTCCGACACCCAAATCCTGTTCCAAACCGCGTACTTTCCGGATCACCTTTTCTCGGCTCAACTTGTCAGCCTTTGTAACCGCGACCATCACCGGAAGTTGCCTTTCTGCCAACCAAGCCATCAATTGTTCGTCCTGTTCGGTCGGCTCACGACGGCTGTCGAGCAATAGAACAAGACCTATCAGGTGTTCCGCCGAAGTCAGGTACTGCTCAATCAACTTGCTCCATTGCTCGCGCAGCGACTGACTGGCCTTCGCATACCCATAACCGGGGAGATCAACCAGATAAAAGCGGTTGTCGATCCGGAAGAAGTTCAGCGAGCGCGTCCGACCCGGCGTGGACGACACCTTGGCCAGTTTCCTCTGGCTGACAATCTGGTTCAGCAGTGACGATTTCCCGACGTTGGATCGTCCCGCCACCGCCACCTGAGGCAGGCCGTCGCGCGGAAGCTGCTCCAGCGCAAAAAAAGAACCGACAAATGATGCTTCCGGTCTCTTTAGAACGATTTTCCGTCTCTCCAGTATCGTGTAGGCCGTCGCGAGCATACTTCGAAGCCAACGACGCCTGATGTCAGCTTATCCGCGCCGAAGGTCGTCGGTCCACAGCCGTCCTGACCCTGGCCGCCGGCTCTGCAATCATTGCTTCCTTAATCACTTCGTCGATCGTCCGCACATAGACGAGGTCCAATCCGGCCAGCAACTCTTTAGGCAACTCAACTACATCTTTGCGATTTCGGGCCGGCAGCAGGATGCGGTTGATACCATGACGTTTGGCCGCCAGCAACTTCTCATTGAGGCCGCCAATCGGTAGAACGTCGCCGCTAAGCGTGATCTCGCCGGTCATGGCTACATCCGTGCGCGCCGCGATACCGGTCAAAGCCGACAGTATGGCTACGGTGAGTGCAATACCCGCCGACGGCCCATCCTTCGGCACGGCCCCTTCGGGAATGTGTATGTGCAGTTCGATCTTATCAAAGAAACCAGCCTCCAGGCCGAATCCGACGGCTCGATTGCGGATGTAGGACAGGGCCGCCGTGGCGGACTCCTGCATAACCTCGCCGAGCGAACCGGTCAGCGTGAGCTTGGCCTTCCCCTTCATGGGGACAACTTCCACCGGCATCACTTCGCCGCCCGCCTCGGTCCAGGCCAGAGCAACCGCATAGCCAACAGTCGGCTGAGTCTTGATATTGGTATCGATGTACTTGCGCTGGCCGAGCGTTTTGTGCACGCGGGCAACGTTGATCAGCAGTTTGCGTAACCGTTTACCCTCGGCCATGCCCAAAGCGACCTTGCGCAGGAGTGATCCGAGTTGCCGTTCCAGTTCGCGCACCCCGGACTCGCGGGTGTAGTAGCGGATAATTTCGTAAATCGCCGCTTCTTCCGTCGTCACCTGGAGTTTGCCCAGACCGGTCTCTCTTATCAGTTTGGGCATAAGGTAGTCTTTGGCAATCGCCGCCTTCTCGAAGTCAAGATATCCGGGCAGCCGGATTATTTCCATCCGGTCACGCAGCGGTTCCGGTACTCCGGAGGTTGAATTGGCCGTGGTTACAAACAGCACATCCGACAGGTCATACTCGATTTCGAGATAGTTATCCCAGAAGGTGCTGTTTTGTTCGGGGTCAAGGACTTCAAGAAGCGCCGCGGCCGGATCACCGCGAAAATCCTTACCGATCTTATCGACTTCATCAAGCAGAAACACCGGATTGGTAGAGCCGGCTTTTTTCAGAGATTGGATTATGCGGCCCGGAAGCGCCCCGATGTAGGTCCGGCGGTGGCCGCGGATTTCGGCTTCATCATGAATGCCGCCCAGTGACATCCGGACAAACTTGCGATCCATGGCGCGGGCTATCGAGCGTCCCACCGACGTTTTGCCCACGCCGGGCGGACCGACCAGGCACAGAATCGGCCCCTTCACCTTTGACGCCAGTCGGATAACCGCCAGATGTTCCAGAATGCGCTGCTTGGGTTTCTCCAGGCCGTAGTGGTCACCATCGAGTATCGACTTCACCTCATTGAAATCCGTCCGGTCGCTGCTGAGCACTTTCCATGGCAACGCCAGCAGCCACTCTACGTATGAGCGCACCACCCCGGCCTCAGCCGAGTACGGGTGCATCTTCGACAGCTTGCGAATCTCCTCGTCGGCTTTTGCGACCACGGCTTCCGGATAGTCACCGGTGTCGAGCTTGCCGAAGAGATCGTCGACATCGGCCCCGCCCTCTTCGCCCTGACCCAATTCATCTTTAATCGCCTTGAGCTGCTGTTGGAGATAAACCTCGCGCTGGTTGCGAGACATCGATTCTCGAATCGAACCATCGATTTTGTGCTCGATCTTGAGAATCTCCAGCTCTTCTTTCAGCACTTCGGAGAGCAGCAGGAACTGTTCCTTGACCGATCCGGCTTCAAGCAGTTTCTGCTTGGTTTCGATCTTGTGCAGCAGATGGGAAGAGATCGTATCAGCCTGGAGGTCGTAGGCTTCGATCGAAGCTACCGACGCGAGTACTTCGTCGGGAATACGCCGATTCAGACGAACGTACTCGGTGAACTGTTCGGTGACCGCGCGCGACAGTGCCTCGGTCTCGCGATCGTACTTCTCGTCGGCCCGCCGAACCAGTTCGATCTGCGCCACGAGAAACTCGCTCTCCGACGAAAGCGACCTGACTTTCGCTCGCACCATCCCTTCGACCAACACCTTAAGTGTGCCGTTCGGCATCTTCATGACCTGCAAGATGCGGGCGACCACGCCGACCAGATAGAGGTCATCCTGATTGGGCGTATCGGTAACCGCCGACCGCTGAGCTATCAGCAGGACCTGCTTGTCCTGCATCATCGCCTCCTGCAGAGCCTTGACCGTAAAGCTGCGACCCACCAGGAGGGGATAGATCATATGGGGAAACACGACCACATCCCGAAGCGGAATGACCGCCAGACGAGATCGAATTGCGATTTCCTCGGTGTTGTAGGTCACTTTCATAGTTCTAACCAACCGTCGCCGCGGGTCGGGGCCTGTTGAAAAAAGTCCTTCGGCCAACGTGCTGACGGGCGACCCTGCCCGGCAGCTCTGCAACTACAGGCGTCAGGCGGAGTCGCCTGACACCACATCTGGGGTTTTTCAACAGGTCCGTCAGGACGGCCAAACTACCCATTATAACTCTGCCTCGAACTCAGACAAAGGACTTTTTGGAGATCGTTTCCCTGACGCGCCAAGCGCCTATCGCGGATGAGAAGTGATTGCCAGCCAGAGGATTATCAGCAGCAACACCAGCAGCGCCAACATCAAGTACTGTCGTGGGGTCGGAGACCACTTTCGCGGAGCCGGTGACGCTTGTGGTTCCGTGCCTAACGAAATCATCCCCTGCAGAGTCAGAATAAGCTCGTCCGCCGAACCGAATCGGTCCTTTGGGTCCGGGGCCATGAGCCGTCTGACCAGCAGGCGAGCCACCCCGGGCACACGGGTCTCGGAAAGACCATCAAAAAGGGTACCGCCGGATTCCGCGTCAGAAACAGCGGGCATCCGCTCTGCCAATAGGTAGAACAGAACCACCCCGAGTGAATATAGATCACCAGCCGCGGTTGCTTCGTTGCCGTCGACGAGTTCCGGAGCCACATAGATGTCCTCGGCGTAATCATCGCGGCGGCTCAGCACGGTGCCGAGGCCGACGTCAGTTAGTCTGACCGTACTGTTAGCGGCGACAAAGACGTTGCCTGTCGTAACATTGCCGTGCGCCAGACCCGCGTCATGCACGACCTTCAGAATCCGAGCCAGTTCCAATGCCAGTTCAAGCCAGCGTGCGTAAGCCGGCGGGCCGGATTTGACCAGATCGGCAACTGATTGCCCCTCGACATATTCTCGCACGGCCATCCAACGGCCTTCAGCCTGATCGAGCGAATAGAAACGGGCGATGCGGTCGTTGTTGAGATTATTGAACCGCTCCATCTGATCAAGGAACGCGATTCGCCGGTCTTCGTCGCCGGCCGAGGTCGTCTTTTCAAGCGACTTGACCACCACCGCGCGCTGGAGACCGCTGTCTATAGCGAGATACGCCACCCCGTTCTTGCCTTCACCCAGCGTCTGAGCTATTTCGTATTGCAGTATCCTGTCCATAGTACCGCACCTCTCGGCACAGCCGTAGGTCAGGAGCCCCGCGCTCCTGACAGGGTATAGAACCGATAGCGAAGCGACATGATCAACAACAAATGACACCACGCCAGGTTCCGCTCGAGCGCTTGATTCGTTTGCCCCGAAAGGGTATGTTGGCATTCCGTGTCTGCGGGCCTGTTGAAAAACCCCAGATGTGGTGTCAGCCGACCCTGGCTGACACCTGTAACTGCAAGGCTGCCAGGCAGGGTCGCCTGGCAGCACGTTGTCCGAAGGATTTGTTCAACAGGCCACTGAAATTGGGCAACCGGACTTACAGGAGTGATCTAATGTCAGCAACTCGCACCATCCCGCCCGCACCCCGCTGGGACCTCGAATCGATCTTCCCCGGCGGCTCAGGGTCACACGAATATCACACCTTCTGTGACAAAGTAAGGAAGTCTCTGGTCACGGCCAGAGAAACTCTGGACCGTCTGCCGCGTCGGCTTGACGACAAGTCCGCTCCCGCGTGGGAGGCGTTCATTCCCCGCTTTCAGAGCGAGGTGGAGAATATCCGGCTAATAAAAGCGTTCGCCGGTATGCTCGCGTCGCAGGATGTAACTGATACCGCTGCCATGGCCGCCGAGACCATGGGTGACGAGCTTATGTCGGAGTGGGAGAAGATTCGTGCCACGTTTGAAGCGCTGGCGCTCAAGCAGGATGATGCCGCATGGAACAGGCTGATGATCTCACCGAAGATCGCTCCGATAAGGTTCTTTCTCGACGAAATGCGCGAAGTGGCGAAATCGAAAATGCCGGTGGAATTGGAATCTCTTGGACTCGATCTGGCGGTCAGTGGCTATCACGCCTGGAACCGACTGTACAACAAGCTGGCGGGGGATCTTCGCACGGAGTTTCCGGTCGACGGGAAGGCGCAGAATCTCTCGATGGGTCAACTGGCCACCAAGATGTCGAGTCCTGATCGTGCCGTCCGCAAGCTGGCTTTTGAGAAACTCACGCAGTCATGGGAGTCAGTAGCGGATCTCGCGGCGATGATCCTGAACTCACAGGCCGGGTTTCGGCTGGCGCTTTACAAGGCCCGAAAGTGGGATTCGTTTTTGTACGAGCCGCTGACGCAGGCGCGGATGTCACGCGAGGCGCTCGACGCCATGTGGACGGTGATTGCCCGCGAGAATCAGCGACTGCTGCCGTATGTCGAAACCAAGATGGCCATGTTGGGAATCGACAAATTCACCTGGTACGATGAGTTTGCGCCTATTGGCGCTGCCGAGCAGGTGTACAGTTTTGATGAAGCCGTCGATTTCGTTGTGGCCAACACGCGGGCGTTCTCGATCGACCTCGCCGACTTTTGTCGATCGGCGGTGGACAAACGCTGGGTGGAAGCCGAGGACCGTCTCGGCAAACGGGCGGGCGCATTCTGCTCCAGCACTGGGCCGCTGCGCCAGACACGCGTGTTCATGACCTACGGCGGCAGCTATGAGAATCTGCTTACGCTCGCCCACGAACTGGGGCATGCGTTTCATAACCATGTACTCAGGGAGCGGCCGTTCTTCGCCACGCTTTACCCGATGCCGCTGGCTGAGACCGCGTCGATTTTCAACGAACTCCTGGTTACCGAAGCGGCTCTTAAGACCACCGATGATCGCGACGAGAAGTTGATGTATATCGACAATAAACTCCAGAATGCCTATATCCTGCTGTGCGATATCTACTGCCGCTACCTGTTTGACTGCGCTTTCTACGCCGAGCGCAGTCGGGGCGTAGTCAGTCGCACGCGACTGTCTGAGCTGATGGTCGAGGCACAGAAGAAAGCGTACGGCAAGTTGCTGGATGAATCAGGGCATCATCCGTTGTTCTGGGCGTCGAAACTGCATTTCTTCCTGACCGACCGACCTTTCTACAACTACCCGTATACCGTTGGCTATCTCTTTGCCGTGGGGGTCTATGACCGCGCGCGGAAAGAGGGTGCATCGTTTGCCAAGAAATATGTCGCCCTGCTGGAAGATACCGGCAGCATGACCACCGACGCGGTCGCACTCAAGCACCTGGGTGTTGATCTGAAGACCGAGGATTTCTGGCAGTCGGCGGTGGAGCGCGCCCTGGCGGATGTGACCGAGTTTGTCAAGCTGGCGGGGGCATCGGGAAGGTAAGGATCGCTTTCACTCGGAGCCGGACAATCCAACCATGAATGGTCATCTCGAACCTTGGCCGCCCCCTTATCGACTGCAACTTCCCCGTTCCCTTTTCTGTCTATTAACTGGGCCGAAGGCGTCCGTGCGCTATGGTCCGGGCCGTTGAAACACTTGAGGTTATCGTTCGTAAGAGATATCCATAGCGGTGCTGGTTGGAAAATTACCCGTTCAGGAGCAGGTCATAATGATCAAGAAAATCTCGATTGGTGTGGTTGTAGCAGGCGTGGTCGCCGTGGCGATCTTCTTGTTTTTCAGCGACGGCTCTGCCAGCCGCGATCAGGCGGTCCAGACTTTCGCTGTGACTAAAGGCGAGATTATCGACAAGGCGCTCGCGGTCGGCAGGATCGAGCCGCGCAAACAGGTCTCGGTCAAATCTAAAGTAGCCGGGTTAGTGCGACGGACGTATGTCGATGTCGGCGACCTGGTGCGGATCGGCACTCCGCTGTTTGATATCGCCCCCGACCCCACCCCGGTTGAGTTCGCTGAGGCTAAACGCCAGCTTGAACTGGCCGAGGTCACGTTCGCCAATATCCAGCGTGAATATGAGCGGAGTCGGTCACTCTTGGATAAGCAGTTGATCTCTAAGCAGGAGTTTGAGTCCAAGCAGGCCGAATACGATGAGTCCGAGCTGCGCGCCAAATTGGCGCGGGAGAAACTGGCGCTCATCGAATCCGGCCGCACCAGCGTGGCCGACCGCGAGGTTGATAATGTCATTAAGTCACCCATCGACGGTATGGTGTTGACCAGGATGGTCGAAGAGGGTGATCCGGTTGTACCGCTCACCAGCTATCAGTCGGGCACTGAGCTGATGACCCTGGCCTACATGGAGGACCTCATTTTCAAGGGGAATGTCGATGAGATCGATGTCGGCAAGCTGCGGGCCGGTATGGAAGTGGAACTTGAAATCGGCGCTCTTCCCGGTGTGAAGGTTATAGGCACGCTGGCTAAGGTCTCTCCGAAAGCCCACCGCGAAGAAGGTGCTACCCTTTTTGAGGTCGAAGTCGAGATCACCCAGACCGGCGATATCTTCCTCCGGGCCGGTTACAGCGCGAATGCCAGCGTGATGATTACCAAGAAGATAGATATCCTCGTCGCACCCGAGCGGCTTATCACGATGAAGGACTCGACGGCAACGTGCGAAGTAATGGACACCGCGGGAGTGATATCCCCGCGTGAAGTCAAGACCGGGCTGTCCGACGGGATCAACATCGAGATTGTCAGCGGCCTTACTGAAGGAGAGCTGGTAGTGGAGCGCCCACCCAAAGAGATTACCGGCACCTGATCAATCGAGACTCGCAGCGCTATGAACGTTTTCCTTTCCATCAAACAGTTCATGTCGGACTTGCGGCGCCAGAAGCTCCGCACGGCCATGACGATGTTCGGTATCTTCTGGGGTACCTGTTCTATAGTGCTGCTGTTTGCATTCGGCAAAGGCATCACGGAACAACAACTGAAGTCGCAGAAAGGTATGGGCGAGAATATCCTGATAGTTTGGCCGGGGATTACAGCGAAGGAATTCGCTGGGCTTCCCAAGGGACGCCGCATCCAGCCAACGCCCGAAGATGTGCAGTTCATCCAGACGAGAGCTAAGACCCTGGCGCACATCTCGCCGGAAAACGGCCGCACCGTAACGCTCAAGTATGGCAAGCAAAACACGCAGCGGAACGTTACTGGTGTCTGGCCGGAATACGGGATAATGCGGAATCTTGTGCCTCAGCACGGCTCTCGGTTCATTAATGATCTGGACATGGCGAATCGCCGGCGGGTGATCTTCCTCGGCGACGCTCTTGCAGTCGATCTGTTCGGCGACTCTGCTGCGGTAGGCCAGCAGATTCTTGTCAACGGTATGCCGTTTACTGTGATCGGCGTTATGAAAAAGAAGGATCAAGACAGTTCGTACCGAGGGCGCGACAATCGCCAGGCCTTCATCCCGTACGACACTTATCAAACTATGTTCTCCGAGCGAGTCTGCGATGATTTCGTGGCGCAATGCCTGCCAAACTACAGCGGTGAGATAGCTCGTCAGGAGATATTCCGCATCCTCGGTGAGAAGTACAAATTCGATCCGTCTGACAAAGAAGCCATGGCGGTCTGGGACACAACCGAAGGTTTCGCTTTTCTGAAGAACTTCTTCTACGCTTTCTCGGCGTTTCTGGTCGGAATTGGCATCGCCACGTTGATCACCGGCGGTATCGGGGTGACCAATATCATGAACGTTGTTCTGGAAGAGCGGACCAAAGAGATCGGCATTAAGATGGCGCTCGGCGCCCGCAAGGCGACTATCCTCTCGCAGTTTGTGTTTGAGACCCTCCTGATAACATCGGTGGGCGGAGTGCTCGGCTTCCTCTTTGCCGTCACTATCGTGAAAATCGTGCCACTGTTCAAACTGGAAGAATTCATAGGTACCCCACAGATCAACATCTGGGGCAGTGTCGGTGTGATACTGATTCTCGGGCTGGTCGGGTTCGTGGCCGGCATTTTCCCGGCGCGGCGCGCCGCCAATCTCCAGCCTGTGCAGGCGTTGAAGCTGTTCTGAGCAGACTATGAGTATTGTCACGTTATACAACGTCTTCATCCGTGACTTTCGCAAGCAGAAGAAACGGATCACGCTCACCCTGATCGCGCTCGGTTGGGGAACGGTCTCGATCATGCTCATGCTCGCTTTCGGGGAAGGGCTGCATCAGCAGCTTCTCATCAACAAGCGCGGCCTGGGCGAGGGAATCGGTATCCTCTGGGGCGGGCAGACGTCGCTCCCGTACAAAGGCATGGGTAAAGGACGGCCGATTCGTTTGACCGCCGATGATGTCGACTTCATCAAGCAACGTATCCCCGAGATATCCCGCATCAGCGGCGAATATCACGGCTGGGGTGCGGCGGTGAAGGCCGGTGACAACGTGCTCAGTGCGCATGTGACCGGTATCGGTCCTGATTTTGAGCAGATGCGGGCGCACATCCCCGAGCGCGGGGGCCGCATGATTAACGAACTGGATATGCAGTTGCAGCGTCGCGTCGTGTTCCTCGGCGATGAAACCAGGCGGAGTCTGTTCGGAGACGCCGAAGCGATTGGTCAGAGAGTGACGATTGACGGCGTCCCATTCACCGTGGTCGGCGTGATGAAGCGCAAGATGCAGATGAGCAGCTACAGCGGCAACGACGAGGACAAACTGTCAATTCCGCTGACAACTTTTGAGGCCATTTACGGCTCTCGGTACTTAGGAAACACCGTCTACCAGGCTGATAATCTCGATGCCATGCCTGAGATCGAGCGGAAACTCTTCGAGGTTCTCGGGGGCAAGTTTCAGTTCGACCCCAAGGATGACCGGGCGCTCAGCATCTGGGACGTAGTTGAGGACACCCGTGAACTGAACAATATCCTGCTCGGCATCAAGATCTTTCTCGGTATCATTGGAGGCCTGACCCTCATCATCGCCGGTGTGGGCGTAGCCAACATCATGTACGTGTCAATCAAAGAGCGGACCCGCGAAATCGGCATCAAGATGGCCGTTGGAGCGCGTAGGAGCTATATCCTCATGCAGTTCCTGATCGAAGCTCTGATCATCACTTTCGGCGGTGGAATAGGCGGCATGCTGGTCAGCTACGTTCTCACGGAGGGATTTCAGCGGATACCGATAGAGTCAGACATGATCGATTTTATGGGCAGACCGGTTCTTTCACCGGAGATCGGCATCGTTGTAACGATAATCCTGGGGCTGGTCGGCCTGGTGGCAGGATTGTTTCCGGCGATGCGGGCGGCCTCGGTCAGCCCGGTTGAGTCACTGCGATACGAGTAGACAGAGGAATGACGATGGGACAGAACATCATATACATGAAGCAGCTCAGGAAGACCTACACGACCGGCGCGGTTTCATTCGACGCCCTCAAAGGCATTGACGTGCGCGTGGATCGGGGCGAGTTTATCGCGGTGGTCGGGCCGTCCGGTTCCGGGAAATCAACTCTCATGAATATCGTGGGCTGTCTCGATGTGCCGACTAGCGGTATCTACAAACTGGAGGACCGGCTGGTCAATACCCTGTCGTCGAACGACCTCGCTGACATACGTAATAAGAAGATCGGTTTTGTCTTTCAGGCCTTCAATCTGCTGCCATACGCAACAGCTTTCGAAAATATCGAAGTCCCCTTGTTGTTTGCCCGAGTATCCGGCAGACAGCGCCGATCCCGCGTGCTGGAGCTTCTGGCCCGCGTGGGTCTTGCCGACAAGGCCAACAACAAACCGACCGAAATGTCCGGCGGCGAGATGCAACGGGTAGCGATTGCCCGCGCCCTGGCCAACGAACCCGATATTATACTCGCTGATGAACCGACCGGT
>Ga0315278_10005410_pt1 | contig 11593 bp, 8 predicted proteins | sample YL17G06_0_MG_FD_203880 | JGI IMG/M metagenome (GOLD analysis project Ga0315278, IMG submission 203880) | Sediment microbial communities from Yellowstone Lake, YNP, Wyoming, USA - YL17G06_0 | ecosystem: Environmental > Aquatic > Freshwater > Lake > Sediment | place: USA: Wyoming | collected... | reverse complement strand
CCTTCGCATCTTCGCGATCGCGGAGTAGAGCTATTCTTTCTACGCCCCCACATTCTCGATCCAATTCAGTTTCCCTCACCGGATGGTTTCCAAATCGAAAGGGGAGACCTTGACTCCGAACTCTATATACACCATACGTACGAGGGATAGTATATCGACCATCAGGCCGCACCGATCTTTCAGAAACCGATTTAGATAACAATGATTCAATTCTTTCTTTGCTCATAAGGGGTACTCCTTTACATTTACATTGCCAAGATGCAATGCACGAGCCGCGGAGGTGAATGCTGTTGCCGGGCATGCATTCCCTCCTAAATTCTCAAGAAATTGGCGGATTATATCCACCTAACCCAAGCTCTTTCGATGCCAAATCCCAACTTTTTATCATATCTTCATTCTTTCCTTGATGAGAATAATGCCATACCTTTTTCGCTCTGTACTTTTTTTTCAGAATCATACATTCTTCCCAAATCGTAGATACATTACTCCCCAAAAGAAATATTGCCGGATCATTCTGACCTAATATTTCCATTTCTCTAATGAAATCTTTCTCTGCGCAAGAACGGAGAACTGGATCGTTCTTCCACCTCCTTATCACTTCTCTAGAGTCTGTTTCAATTACACATTTTATTATATCAGTCATATATGCCCCGTGGAATGGGGGATACTTAAACCATTTGGCCATCCTCCCTGTTTTACTGTAGGGGTAGTAGGCGTGAAACGCGCACCAATCATCAATAATAGTTGTATCTACAGTTGGATTGAGGGCTAATAGAACCACAGAAGGGTTAAAATTCAATGCGGAATCCTCGATAAACTTTGAAACCAGCTTCATATTCTTGTTGTCGATTTCCGGCCAAATTGAAAAAGAAGCAACCTTCCCAAATTCTTCTCGTAATGAGTTAATTCTCTGAAAATCCAGACGATTTGTACTCATGCACACGCTCCTATTAAATGCTTATTTCGATTGCCGGGCACCCAGTATCATTCCAGATCTTCAATGCGTTCGATTTTCCTCAACTACTCCGTCTTCCGTTCCGTTGAAGTCTTTCGAGAGGGCTTCATCCCGTTGGTCACGAGCCTCAACGAGGGCCTCTTCTCGTCTTCGATTACAACTGAGGTAATCCGTTTTTTTATTTCTAAAGCTTTCTTCTTGTTTCCGACTGTATCGTAGGCTATGGCAAGCGCCGCTTTTTCATTCTCAGAGATTTTCCCTTGTCCCCCAAAATCCGCGATCACCTTCAATGCCGCATCAGATAAGGCTTCCCTTGCCTCGGAATCATCAGGTTTATTTTTCACGGCTTCGGACAAACACTTCAGTGCGCGAACCCCATCGTTCTCTTCCTGGAGATAATGAATACCCGCGTTGAAATAAACCGCGGACAATGGCTCGGGCGGAAGGATGTCGGCATATGTCCCCAGAAATTCAATCGCTCCGGCGGGCTTGCTTTCCAATATGCAGTCAACTCCCCTTGTGAAAATTTCCTGGAGACTGCGGTCTCCGTCGGCACTATTGACCACCGATGAATCTTCCTCCGCAAGGAATTCCTCGATCAACTCGAGGGCCCTATCTACTTTCCCTTGCGCGACAAGTACCCTGGTCAGGTTATCTATCATCCTCCCGTCCTTGGACTCGATCGCGTTCAGGATTTTCTCGGCCTGCTTGAATTTGCTTGTGTCATAAAGGATGCCCGCAAGGTTGATTCGGATGAAATCCGCCTGATCGCCGCCGATCTTCATTGCCAGATCGATATATTTTTTTGCCATATCCAACTTGCCGGTTTCGGCATAGGCACAGGCAACAGCATTGATAGCGTTCAAACGGCGAAAATCCTTCTCAAGGATCTTCTTCCAAATGACGATGGCCTTATCGAAATTCCCCGCATCTTTTTCCTTCAACCCATCCCCGTATAATTCCTCGAGTGGATCAATCGGGGCTGTTTCTTTTTTACCGGTTAATTTCGACATGAACTATGCAAGTCTGTCGATCACTGGACCGACGGCTTTTTCTAGACGCGCCATTGAATCGACCATCCTGTCCTGTATCGACGACCATTTTTCAGGAGATTTAAAACCACCAGAACCCGACGGGCAAATTATTCTGCACGCCCGTCCTTTTCCTTTTTCCCACGCCAACCGTTGTCCAAAAACTTTTTCGATCGATGCCGCCTCGCGCTGGAGCCTATCGAAAAAACGTTCGTTCTCGTGATCTTTGTCGGCGCCAAAATCAATGTCGAGCCGTACCACCCAATCCTGTGCTTTCAAGTAATACACAAAAAACAGGCCTTTAATATTTTCACGTCTGTAGAGTATCTGAGTCTTCGTCTTGTTCTTCTCGATCGAGGAGATTAAATTCAATCCGGTCTCTGCACTCGTTTTTGATATTACTCCACGCCAGAACGATTCCAGATCCGTCCCTCCGGCATCTTCCTCCTCACCCGCACCAATAGCATCAATGATCGCCTCAGTTCGAGATTCCAAGTCATCAACATTAGGAGATCTCTCCCTACGTGGACCGGCCTCCATCCGCCTACTATTCAACTCTTCAAAAACCTGTTGATGATGCTCATCCCCCTGCTTAGCTGCCAAACCTATCCACCGCAAACCTTCTTCCTCATTTTTTTGACGTCCTCTTCCTTCGAAAACCAACACACCGAAATGGAACTGCCCCATGGCATATCCTTGTTCGGCCGATTTGCTGTACCAATTGGCAGCCAAAGCATCATTCTGCGGTAGCCCATCCTCTCCATTTTCAATTTTACTTCCGTACATAAATTGCGCATCCGCATCGCCATTTTCAGCAGCCTTCTTCAGCCATCTCAAAGCTTCCTTCTCATCTTTTGATACAACTTCTCCTGCGTACAAGAAAGTGGAATACGTATTCTGTGCGGGGGCGAATCCCTTCTCGGCGGAACTGCGGAAAAGATCCACAGCTTTCTTTACATTTTGCTCTACGCCATCGCCCGCATAATATTTCCAGCCGAGTTTATACAAATTTTCGGCATCATCAGGAATTGACCCCATCTTCCCGCCGCTGTCATTCTTACGCTTCTTATAGACAAGGAGCCCAACCAAAATAAAGAATACGAGCCCAACACCAACTACGGTCCAAATTCCCATGAAACCACCTGTCTTCTCCACCACTGCCTTGGTGGTTTCCCTTGAAGGAGGCGGAGTAGGAACAAGCCGCATATCAACCCCGTCCGACATGCGCCTACCCCCAGACACCACGTTTACCTGAAGTCGATAGGCCTTCCCATCCGCTACGCACTCCTTGCAGACAGATTCCACCACAAACGACCTCATGATTTTATCTTGGACCTTGTCGTATATCGCGGAGATGGGGATCTGGCCTCCTTCGAAGAATTCCCCTCCGGAAACCCTGGCAAACTCCCCTAGCTTCTTCAGGTTTTCACGCGCCTTTATGCCCCCGCTTCCCTGCAGGAATCCGATAGCGTAGATCGGAATCCGATCCTCCCTCATGAGGTCAAGAACTTCCTTGCCGGTCATCCCTCCAACGAAGTCGTCCTCCCCATCAGACAGGGTGATAATCGCTCTCCGAACCGGGTTATCCGGGTCCGTTCTGCGGGCAAGTTCGATCGCCTTGGCGATCCCTTGATGGAGCTGGGTTCGATTATCGCGAAGCTCGAGAGAGCCGATGGCTTTTAATAGACTCTCCTTGCTCGCTGTGTAGTCTTGCTGGAGAGTCACGGACTCCCCGAAAAGCATCAGCGCTCCCCGGTCGTTTGATTTCATTCGACCGATCCAATTGCGAAGCCCCTTCTTCATTTCCTCCAACTGCACTGAATTGAGAGACCTGGAAATATCAACGAGAAAGACATAAGCAACACCTTCGCCGGTTTGATCGAACGGCCTGCCCGAAGTGATTGAGAGAGTATTGGTCCCACAAGTGCCGGATAAATTCGCCAAATCTACGGCATCCAATGGCTGCCCGGACGCCCCCGACAGATCGAGATAGAACTTTACGTTCGGAAGATTGATTGTTGCCTGTCCGACTTTCATCCCCACCAAGTCTTCCGCTTTGGCAGGCGATACTTGAAAACACCCCAGAGCAAGAAATAGAAGAAATACCTTACGAAATAAGAAATGCCTCTCCATCCGACAACCCCCTTCGGCCATCTCTCTCTTACCGTACCGTAGTATTCGAAACCTACTCTTCGGCGTCGGAATACCCGCCAATATACATTTTACCAATAGCATTTCTAATAACAGTTGCATTCAGCATAGTCGAATCAGTCGTCCGAGAGGACCGCCCCTAAGATCTTTCACTTACTTGTTTATGTTCCTATTTTCTGGAATTATTTATTCGCTGGAGTGCTTTTTCATCACCAAGTTCAGCAGCCTTCCGGTAAAGTTCTTCGGCTTTTTTAATATCCCTTTGGACCAGTATTCCTTTTTCATATACCTCCCCAAGGGTTGTTGCAGCTTTTGCGTAACCCTTATGACTGGATATCTGCAATAAACGAATTCCTTCAGCAATGTTCCTTTTTACTCCAGTTCCGTAAAGAAGCATTTTCCCGTAAACATATAGAGATCTAGGGTGTCCATTCTTTGCTGCAAGGAAAAGATATTTACCGGCGTTTACATAATCTTTCTTCGTTAAAGATTCCAAGCCCTTTCTGTAATTTTCTTCTGAGTCAGAGGACAACTCATCGTCAGAAATTGTTGTTGGATTTTTTTTCTCACTACGAATATCGCTGGCATCAACCACAATTCCAGCTTTATCTTTATTTACGAACAATTTTTCTTTGGATTTTGCGATAATCTCCCCTGTTTCTTTATTAACAAGGATATTGCCCCAAGGTTGAATCGTACCACTATCTTCTTTACTTCCAATAAAATTTTTTATCTCATTCAAATAAATCAATGATCTTTTCACATACTCATTTAATATCCTGTCTTTAGTTTTTCCATCTAACAATTTCATGGCTTTGATGGAAGATCCATAATCTCTTAACATTAAATAAACTCTTATTTCTATAGCTAAATCATGCATATCCTCTGTAATGCCTGTTTTTTCATTCGGGATTGTGCATCCCATTAAATATATAATTACATACTTCAAGTATGCCTGCTTTAATAATAACTCCTTTGCGCATTTTAAATCGGCATCTTTACTTGCCAATTCAAGCCAATAAATTGCCCCCTCAATATCTTCAGCCGAATCTTCCGCAAGATGAATCTCCCCCAAAACATACTGAGCTTCAGAGTGTCCTTTTTCCGCCGCCATTTTGAGCCATTTTCCTGCCTCTTTAAAATCTACTTTAGGACCCTGCCCATAGTAATAAACCAAACCCAAACTGTATTGTGCATTCACATCAGCAGATTTTGCCATTCTTAATATTGCGTTTAGATCCTCATTTGTTAATTTTTGGCCATTTCTCTCGATTCTAATGTTTCTCATTAGGTATTACCTTTCATTAACAATATATCCCCCGTATTGGATTCATTTGACAGATATCACCTTATAACTACCTCTCGTAATCCCTTGAATTCATCAAATCAGTTATTCATATCGGTCACTTTCCTGCAAAGATTCAGGATATAAGACCGATATTCACCCGGGGATACCACCTTGAAAAACGGCATCCATCGGGCAATGTGCTCCCTAAAATCCATGTCGTTGTGGACGTCGAAGGAGACGACGATCTTCCCGTCCTTCTCCTTCCGTATGATCTCCTGGCGGGGAAAGATGCTCTTCCGCTCGAAGAAGTGGGCGACCTCCGCGTCGAACTCGACCGTCACCCGATCCGGCGCCTTGTCCTGGAACCAGATGCTCTGCGCGTCCGACAAGGTCTTCAGGACGGACTCCGGGATCTCCCCGCAGGCTCGCCCCGTGGCGCGGATCCCATCGATGAAGTCGAGGAGGAACTTCTTCACGATCCCGTCGTGCATCGCCACGAGGTACCAGAAGCCACCGTGGTAGAGGATCTTGCACGGCTCCACGGTGTACCGCTTCCCGGACCGCCGGTAGAGGAAGGAGATCACTTCGCGGGCCTTGATGTGCCTCTCCGCCGCCAACTGGACGCCGGCTACCTTCTCCATGTCGATCGCCTCGTCCTTGACGATCTGGTAGACGTCCGGCATCCGGAAGATCCGGTTTTTCAGCCCCGCCAGGAACTTCGAGTGCTCCTTGCCGAAGATGTGGGTCGCATAGTCGATCAGGGCGCACACCAGGGACATCTCGGAGGTGTTCAGAATCTTGTCGGTGATGACGTAGTCCGAGGTGAGCGTGTAGGTGTGCTTCTCCTCCTCGACCACCACGCATGGCAGGTCGGAGAGGTACAGGAGGTATCGCTGCGCGGTACGGATGTTGACGTCGAACTCCTCCGCCACGATCCGGGAGTTTAGAACCTTGCGCTCGTTGAGCAACCGAAGAAGCCGAAGCGCCCAGTCCATCATCGCGGGCTTGTTCATTGAGCGCTGGGATCCGGTGCGCTTCCCCGGCGCCCCCTTTCCGTTCCTGCTATCTTTTGGCATCGGCCGCCTCCATGGCCCGCATCTTCTCCAGCAGACGAACAAGCCCCAAGGTGTCCTGCTCGCAATACTCCAACAACGCCGCGCGAAGCTTCGCCAGCTCCCCGGGATCGGAGATTTCCCCCATCTGGAAATAAGCCTCGGACGCCATCCCCCCGTCACTGATTTCCAATCCTTCGTAGGTCATCTCGCGGATCAGCGTCGGCAACACTGCCTTTAGGGAGTACAAACCGCTCATCTCCCAGTGATAGATATCCCGGCGCCGGAACAACTCCATCAGGTCGATCATCCCGTCGATCAACGCATTCAGGCGTTTACGGAGGGTCGGGATGAATTCCCCCAGTGCCCGCAACACCTGTTTCTCGAAACTCATGTTGTAGGCAATCACGCACGCCCCTTCAGGGATCTCGTTGACGAGCCTCTCCGCGATCTCCTTCCGGGGGTCCTCTCCGGGCCCGATCAGGCACTCGAAATGCCGCACTTTCTCCCCCGCCGCATCGATCCGGTGCATGGAGTACTGGAACGGTATCTGCTGGTACGGCCGGGTCCCATCAAACAGCGGGATGCCCGAGTTGAACGTCTCGAAGTCGAGGAAGCACAGTGGGTAACGGAGTTGACTCAGGAACTCCCGGATTTTTCCGGAATTCGCGGACTCCTTCTTCCCCAAAAAATATTCCACCTGCATTCGCTGCGCCGCGTTCAGCGCGTTAAGCGGTACATCGGCCAGATTCACAATCCCCTTTCGGTACAACTCCCACTTGTCGATCCCCCTTCCCCGGATGTCGAAGATCGACGGATCGGGGACGTGCTGCCAGCAGTGGCCCATGAAGTCGCAATCATACAGGTCACTGCAGTGAGGCCCGATATCGATCCCGGGCTCCTTGCCGCGGAGCATCTCCCGCATCTCCGCCAGGGTCTCAGGGATGGACGCCTGCTTTTGCCGCACCTCCGCGGTGATGTCCTGGAGGACGAACAGTGCCTCCGGGACGATATTTCCCTTGCGGACGTAACTATTGTCGAGGTGTACGAGAAACGCTTTGTGGAGGGGGATGCCGCTCCCCGCGAGGACATAGTACTGGACCGCCACGTCGTCCAGGTGCTGCTCCTTGGCCGACGTGGTGCTCTTCACCTCGTACAGGTCCCAGTAGCCGCGGCTCCGGACGAGGATATCTGCCTTCACGAAGACGCCGTCGAAGGAGAAGGTCGCCTCGTAGATCACACTAGTCCCGCGGTCGATCTCCTTGCGGGTCTTCGACAGCTGCTCTTCCTTGGTCAGCCCGTCGAAGGGGACGTTCACCCCCCCGGGGAACAGCCTGTGCGCGAAATCGCCGACCACGTGGCCGTTCCTCCAAAGCGCCTTGAGAGCCGCTGTCGGCTCAGTTCGAAGCTCCGGGCGATATTTATGGAGATAAAGGGATTTGTGGCACTGAAGGCCCCGGGTGTAGAGCGACTTGCTCAGGTAGGCGGTCTTGTCAGGCGGGGTCATCTACCCTCCATCGACCGGGATGGGTAAGCACATTTCCGTGGGCCTATTGTATTTCGTAACCATTAGGGAGTGGGCCGATTTCACGACCCACTCCCCTGTTTCCGTCTGCTTATTTCCCGAACGCCGAGAAGTGAATAAGGTCCGGCCCGTAGTGCAGCGCCTTCCCGAACGACCGCTTCCCGTCGTAGCGCCAGTCCTCGCCCATCCCCACCGGCTCGAACTTCTCGAAGAGCGATTTCGACACCTCGGCCAGAATCCGAGCCACGTACTTCATCGTTTCTTCCGGCGTCTTCGCCCGGCGGGCGGAAAGTTTCTCCCCCTGCGCCATCATCGCCTCGACGGCGACCCCGGAGAGGAGCTTGGGGAACATCTTTCCGAACGTCGCCTCCCGGTCGAATAGCTCGATCCCCTGGAAGATCCCGTTGATGAAGAACGCCGCGCCAGTCCCGGCCCCATCGAAGGAAATCCCCTTCCGGTACTCCTCGATGGAGCCCTCCCGCTGCTCGAGGACGTCATTCATCGCGCCGGTCATCGTCGGCGCTGCCATCTTGTGGGACATTTCTGCCACGTGCGCCCAAACCTTCCCCTGCTCGGTGGCGTACCCGCGGTTCTGCCTGAGTGTGGTCTTGTGGAACTCGGCGTTGCCCCGGCGGATCCTGTGCGGCGAGAAATGTTTGCTCGCACCGAACTCCCGCCCCTTGTACCCCCACCGCCCCTGCTCCACGCAGGAGACGGGGATCCTCGTGACCGACTCGGGCGGGATGAGGAACGACGCGTTGACGATCCGGTTCTGCTTGGCACCGACCAGCTCCGTGCCGTCGACGATCAGGACGCACCTGTTCGCGAAGTTGGTCATCCGCAGCTCCGGGACCGACCCACCCTCGCTAATCTCCTCGACGATCACCTTCTTCGTCTCGAGGGCCTCGTCGATCAGCAGGTAGTCGAGCGCGGAGGCGGGATTCCCCGAGAGGGGCACCGCCGTCAGGTTCAGAACCATTTTCGGGTTGCCGATTCCCAGGTCCGCCAGCGTGGTCATGCGATTCTCCGTCTTCATCTTCCCTCCCTTTCCAGTAATTCGTTGTCGCTCCAGTCGATCCGCCTCCTCTGGCATTCGAAACATTCCCAGAGGTACTTCCCCGGCGCCATCCCACGTTCCTTGGGGATCAGCATTTCCCGCTCCGCGAGGCATCCGAGACATCGGAGCGTGATGGGCACACGGTCTTCCGAGTTCATGGGGAAAGCATACGGGACCAATGCGACAGTTCCTGTCGCCATGGCAAGCCTTATTCCGTGGGAATATTTACTGAATAAGACATTGTGCGAAACGGGGGGACAAAAGCTAAATGGGCGAAACAGGGATTACCGTTTCCAACCACACCTCACAGCAGTCATTATCTTGCCCGCTCCTTCGGGAAGGAAATCGAGGGGGAATTGTCGCGTCTCTCCATGGTCCTCGCAGTATCGGATCAGCGAAACCATGTGGTGCAGACCTTGAGAGGCTTTCTCGTTCTGAAGGAGATCGTACGAGGGTTCGAGCAGAGGACGTGACAGGAAGACAATGCATTTGGCTCTTGCCCGGGTTGTCGAAACGTTGATCCGGTTGAGGCTGTATATGAACTCGGCTTCGGACATGGCGGTTTCTACGTCGCTGACGCCGTAGCTCACGATCACGGTTTCCGCCTGCTGCCCCTGCATCTTGTCGACCGTGTCGACGAAGGGAACGCTCTTCCAATTGCGCAAGTTCGCAAGCTGTTGGTGAATGGAGCGGATCTGGACGTGGTGAGGACTGACAATGAATAGACTCTCCCGCCAGAAGCGTGAGTCCCCTTTCGGATCGGACGGGTGAGCGTCCTTTTTCCCTTCGGGAATAAAGCGATCGCGGAGTTCTACAGCAATGCTAGCGACGAGCCCAGCCTCGACCGGGTTTTCGGCCGTCGCCTGGACATTGTCGAGTATGCCGACGACCATTGGGTATTCAGGGTCGAGGAACCAATCAAGGAGGGCGGACTCTTCCCTTCTTTCACTTGAGACTTTTCGGGGCGGAAGCAGCCGTATCTTCCGGGCGCCGACTTTCTCGGTAGCTGGTTTGTAGTCCAGGCCGTAGAGGGTTTCCGCAGGGAAACGGCAAAGGGTCTCATTCATCCGCCAGTTTTCTTTGAGCTGGTGGGTGTTCCGCTGACCGCATTCTCCCGCGCGAAGGTAGGCAAAGACAGATTCGTGGAGTCCGGCAGAACCATCTTCCGGACTTGGGTATTCGCCCTTGATAATTGGCGGTAGCTGAAGGTCGTCTCCGGCCATCACGAGCCGGCCAACCGCTGCAAGAGCGTTTATCCCCAGGGCGAGTTCTCCGAATTTCATCTGGGATGCCTCGTCCACGATCAACAGGTCCACGCCGGGCAACCTGTCAGTCTTGTACACCTTGGCGAAACTGTAGACGGTCCCGCCCGCGATCCACAGGTCCTCGCATCTGAGTACCTCTACCTCATCCTCCCCCATTACATCCAACCCCTCGCCTCTAGGAGTAGAGATACGCTTCAACTTCTTCAGGAGTATTTTCTGGAGACCAAAATCCATCGCGTGGCCAGTGATCTCGGCGAGGAGGTTTTCGATCGCCGCGTGGGTGAATGCCATGATGCCGACACGGAGAGGTTCGCCAATTTCTTTCCGAGCTTTTGCCAGGGATAGGATGGCCTTCGCGAGGAAATGGGTCTTCCCGGTGCCTGGAGGGCCCCAAACAAGGGTCAGTCGATGTTTCAGCATGTGTTGGAACGCAACATATTGGCTGGGGGTGAACCTTGCCAGCTGGGCGGCGCGAATCGCCGCAGCTGCGGTCTTCCCATTCTCCTTGACCTGGGTAGCGAATGCCTCGGGCTTTCTAAGAAGGTTCAGGAAGTCGCATCCTGGCCTGGAATCCATGGACTCCAGGCATTTCAGGATCCGATCCGAAGTGAAATCACTGTATTTAACGTGTAGGGCAGTCTCTTCCCCCTTTCCGATGGTGAGCTGGTCTTTGGAGGAGATGATCCTCAGATTCAGGTGGGTCACCAATCCCGATCGGGGATCCACTTTTCTGTCAATTACGCTGGCCAGTCGGGCGATTCCCTTGGGGGCCCACCACACCGCCCGGTTCCGATAGTCGTCGTATCCCATCTGAGCCCGTTCGCCCTCTTCCCCCTTCGGAACGAGAATGCGATCCGGAGGTCCGGCACTGGCCTCAACCAGGCTCGCGTCCAGTTCCGATAGGACTTTCCACAGATCGCCGCCTTCGAAGCGCAGGGGGATACTTGTCCCGCCGAGCAGACGCTCCGCCCAAGGGCGGGTCCTTTTCTCGCGGACCTCCATCGCTCCCATGAAGGACTCATAGGTTGCTATGAACGCAAGACGAGATAACTCGGGATGCTTGTATGCGAGGGAGGCCGGGAACAGAAATTTTCTCGGCCATGCAAAGAGCCGTTCCTTGACCTTCTCACGGAGACCGTCCACCACATTATGGGTGCCGGAAAGACGGTGGGACAGCTCCTTTTCCACCCATTCCGCGGCCTCTGTCCGCCCCCTGTGCCAAGCGAGGTAGATCGCATCGCTCTTTAGCAGGTTACTCAGGTTGAACCA
>Ga0315278_10005406_pt1 | contig 11600 bp, 7 predicted proteins | sample YL17G06_0_MG_FD_203880 | JGI IMG/M metagenome (GOLD analysis project Ga0315278, IMG submission 203880) | Sediment microbial communities from Yellowstone Lake, YNP, Wyoming, USA - YL17G06_0 | ecosystem: Environmental > Aquatic > Freshwater > Lake > Sediment | place: USA: Wyoming | collected... | reverse complement strand
GGCCGGTCGTGCCGGAGGTGTAGAAAATGTACGCGGGATCGTCTTCGGCGGGGCGCGGCAGGCGACCGAGACTCCCGGCATCGCCGCGACACGTTGCGAGACCGCGTGCCGCGCCCGTGCCCTCTCCCGGCACGAGCAGCGGAGCGCCCGTCGGCAGCGCTTGGGCCACCGCATCGATCCCAGCCATGCCCGATGCCACCAGCGCCCCTTTCATGCCGCCCTGGGCCAGGAGCCTTGCGATCTCCTCGGGTTTGAGGCGCGGGTTGATCAGCGCCGGTATCGCACCGATTCGCGACAGGGCGAACAGAGTCACGATGAGGTCCAGGCTGCCCGGCATTACGGTCGCGAAACGATCGCCTGGCCGCACGCCAAGCGCGGACAGGCCGGCGGCGAGCGTCTCGATTTCTGCGGCCAGTTCGCCATAGCTGAGGCGCCGTTCGCCGGCATCGTCGACCAGGGCGAGGTGATCGGGCAATCGCGCTGCCGATTGCCACAACAGGTCGATCGCGGTCTTCATGACGCCAGTTCTCCCGGGACAGCCGCACGGCGAGCGATGCCGGCCACAAGCCCCGCCACCCCGACCGTGGCAACTCCGCTCGCCTGCAAATTGACCTAACGAGACTCTGAAAAACCCGGGGATACCTCCCCGTGCCCCTATGCATGTTGCTCTGAAAAACGAGGTTTCCAGAGCATCCCTAACGAATGATCGGTAGGATAGTAGGATTGCAACTCGATCCGCGTCAACGGGTGCTTTGAATGCGCGGACGAGGGACCGGCAGGCCGGAGAGGCAATGAGGGTCGGGAGATTCTTTCACCCGCGATTAGGACAGGAGGAGGTCGACATGAAGCTGATCAACACGCGTCCCATTGCGGCAATCGCCGCAGCCGCGCTGGCTGTTGCGGTCGCGGGGCCCGCAGCGGCGCAGAGCACGCCGCTGCGCTACAGCCAGTGGATCCCCGCGGCGCATATCACGCAGGGTGCCGGTCTGCACAAATTCTTCGAAGAGGTGGCGAAAGCGACTGAAGGCCGGATCAAGATCGAGCCGACCGCGCAGGCGCTCGGCGCGCCGCCCCGGCACATGCAGCTCGCGGTGGATGGCATCACGGACGTCGCCTGGGGGCTGCATGGCTATACCCCCGGGACCTATCCGTTATCCGAGCTGGCCGAGCTGCCGTTTCTGACCAAGAGCACGGAGGCCAATTCGGTGGCCTATTGGCGCGTCTTCAAAGCCATGTTCGAAAAAGCCGGCATGCATCCGGCCGGGGTGCACACGCTCACGGTCCATGTGCACCCTGCCGGCCAGATCTACGCCAATAAGAAGGTGATTCGATCGCTGGATGACTTCAAGGGGCTCAGGCTTCGCTCCACCAACACCATCGTGACGGATGCCTTCCAAATGTTCGGCGCAACGCCGCTGCCGATGCCGGTCAACCAGCTGCGCGATGCGCTTTCCAAGGGCGTCGTCGACGGGACCTCCTTCCTGGACGAAGGGGTCTTCGGATTCAAGATCGAAGACTTCGTCACCAGCACGACGCGCATCGACGGGGGGCTTTTCAACGCCAGCTTCTTCCTGGTGATGAACCGGTCCAAGTGGGAGGCGATCGCGAAGAAAGACCAGGACGCGATCATGGCGCTCGCGGGCGAGCCGCTCGCGCGCCGTATCGGCAAGCTGTGGGACGTCGAAGAAGCGGTCTCGGGAGACAAGCTGAAAGCGCGCGGCGTGACCTGGGTGAATGCCGATCCCGCGATGATGACGAAGCTCAGGGAGGCGCTTTCCCCATTCGAGAAGAAATGGGTCGACGACGCCAAGGCCAAGGGGGTGGACGGCGCGGCGGCGCTCAAGCTGTTCCGCGAGGAAATCGCCAAGAACTAATGTGACCCGAAGCGGATCGCCGGGCAGCGCGCAGGTTCCGCCGCGGCGGCGGGAGTGGCGCGGCGCGTCCGCATGATTTCGGGCCGCGCACAGTACGGAGTACGGAGGGGGGTAGCCTAGTGAATGACGTACCCGGTTTCCGGCCGGTGCTGGGCGCCCTCGCGGCCACGCTGGCCGCGATGGTCTTTCTGCTCATGCTGATCACGCTGGTCGACGTGCTCGGTCGGAATCTGTTCAACCTGCCGCTCCCCGCATCCTTTGAGATCACGCGCCTCACGCTCGGCATGATGGTGTTCGTCGCGCTGCCGTTGATCAGCGCCAACGACGAGCACGTCACGATCGGCCTGTTCAACGGCCTGTTCAGAGGCCGGGCGGCGCACCGGAAGCAGTTCGTGGTAAGTCTGTTCGTCGCGTTCCTGTGTGCCGTCTGGGCCCGCGAGCTCTGGGTGCAGGCTGCGGCGCTTGCTCAGCAGAACGAGGTCATGATGTTTCTCAAGATCCGTCTGGCGCCTTTTGTCTACGCCATGAGCGTGCTCACCCTGCTGACTGCCATCATCCATCTGGTGCAAGCCTGGCTCAAGCTGACCGGCCGTTTCACGCCGCTCGAAGTGACAGGCATCTAGTCAATGGAATCGTTGGTGGTCGTACTGATCGGCTTCGCGGTTCTTTTCATTCTGCTGTTCCTCGAGGTACCCATTGCATTTGGCATGGGGTTCGTAGGCTTTCTCGGTTTTGCCTATCTGGTCGGCGTCTCCCCGGCCCTGAGAGGGGTCGGCCAGATCGCGTCGGACACGGTGTTCAATTACGAATTCTCGGTGCTGCCGTTATTCATCCTGATGGGCAACTTTGTCGCCTATTCGCGCATCTCGCAGGATTTGTACGACGCGTCCCACGCCTGGCTCGGGCACCAGCGCGGCGGGCTCGCGACCGCGACCATCGTCGCCTGCGCCGGATTCAGCGCAGTCTGCGGTTCATCCCTCGCCACCGCCGCGACCATGACCAAGGTCGCAATGCCACCGATGCGCCGCTATGGCTACGCTGACAGCCTCGCCGCCGGTTGCATCGCCTCGGGCGGCACGCTCGGCATTCTCATCCCGCCCTCGGTTGCGTTCGTGTTCTACGGCATCATGACCCAGACCGACATCGGCAAGCTGTTCGCCTCGGGCATCCTCCCGGGCCTCCTCGGTGCACTGCTCTACATCGCGGCGATTCTTGTCACCACAAGCATCTGGCCCCACCTTGGTCCGCCCGGGGAGCGAACGCCCTGGCGACAGCGATTCATTGCGCTGCGGGGCGTGTGGGGCATGTTGCTGCTCTTTGCCCTCGTAATGGGCGGCCTGTATAGCGGTTTCTTCACGCCGGTCGAGGCCGCCGGCATCGGTGCCGCGGGCGGCTGGATCATCGCGATGGCGCGCCGTTCCCTCACCTGGGCACTGTTCAAGCGGGTGTTGCTCGAATCGGGCCGCACCTCCGCGATGCTGCTGCTCATCCTGATCGGGTCGCTCATCTTTTCGCAGTTCATCAACGTCGCGAGATTTCCGAACATCATTGCCGACTGGGTCAAGGCCCTTGAAGTCGGGCCCTACGCGGTGATGGCCGTGATCGTCGTCATCTACGTGATCCTCGGCTGCATCCTGGAGAGCATCTCGATGCTGTTGCTGACGGTACCGGTGTTCTTTCCAATCATCGCCGGGCTGGATTTCGGACTGGGCGGTCCGGAGCGGACGCTGATCTGGTTCGGCGTCATTGTCGTAGTCACGATCGAGATCAGCCTGATTACGCCGCCGATCGGGCTGAACGTATTCGTGCTCAAGAGCCTGCTTCCGGGAATCCCCCTGCGCACGATTTTCCGCGGCGTGACCCCGTTCATCATTGCCGACTTCGTGCGCCTTTCTGTCTTGCTGGCACTGCCGATCGTGTCGCTGGCGCTGCCTGACCTGATGGCGGTCAGAAAATAGGCTGGCCGGAGCGACAGCATGCGAGCCGTCGGATAATTTCGAGGCCAGTCGATGCTCACGATGAGTTCGGCATTGGATCGATGCCATCGCTTTCATGGCCGGAAACCGGCGATCGTCGATTACGAGGGCACCTGGAGCTGGATCGAGCATCTGGACCGGGTGGCGCGCGCGGCCGCCCTGCTGCAACGGCTGGGCGTGAAGCGCGGCGAGCGCTTCGGCATCCTGTCGCGCAACACCTTCCGACACTGCGAGCTGCTGCACGCGGGTTACTGGGCCGGCCTGGTGCCGGTCCCCGTGAATGTCCGCCTGGCGCCGCCCGAGATCGCATTCATCCTCGGTGACGCCGAGGTAAAGGCGCTCGCCGTGGACGAGCCGTTCGTGCCGCTGGCAGATGGCGAGTACCTCGAGCCGTTCACCCGCAACGCTTTCGCGCTCGCACCGGGCCCGCTCGGCGGCCAACTGCCTGACTACGAAGCGCTGCTTGCGGACTGCGCGCCGGCCGGACTGGTCGAGTCCGCCGAAGACGACGACGCAATCGTGCTCTACACCGGCGGCACCACCGGGCGGAGCAAGGGCGTGCGGCTGACGCACCGCAACGTGGTTTCGAACGGTATGCAATGCGGCGTCGAAATGGGCTTCCGCGGCGACGACATCTATCTCCATGTCGCGCCGATGTTTCATTCGGCCGACCTGCTGGGCACCGGCGTCACGCTGCTGGGCGGTGCGCACGCCTACCTGCCGCAGTTCACGCCGGCGAATCTGCTGCGGGCGTTGCAGGACCTGAAGGTTTCGTGGTTGATGATGGCGCCGACCATGATCATGATGATCCTGCGCGAACTGAAGCCTGCCGACTTCGATTTGCGCCATTTGCGCGCATTTCTCTACGGCAGCGCGCCGATGGCGCCGGAATGGATCAGGAAGGCGATCGACGCGTTTCCCGGCGTCGCGATCGCCCAGGGCTACGGCCTCACCGAGACCTCACCCATACTGACCTACCTCGATTTCGCCGAGCACAAGAAGGCGATCGATTCCGGCGACCACACGCGACTCACGGCGGCGGGACGTCCGATCGTGGGTGTCGACATGCGAATCTGCGATCCCGAGGGCCGGGAAGTGCCGGTCGGCCGGCCTGGCGAAGTCGTGGTGCGCGCGCCCAATGTCATGCGGGGTTATCTGAATCTGCCGCAGGAAACCGCGGCGGCGATCCACGCGGGCTGGTTCCATACCGGCGACGTCGGACGCGTGGACGAAGAAGGATTCATGTATCTGATGGACCGCAAGAAGGACATGGTGGTGACCGGCGGCGAGAACGTCTACTCGTCAGAGGTCGAGCAGGCGCTCTATCAGCATCCGGACGTGAGCGAGTGTGCGGTCATCGGCGTGCCGAACGCGCGCTGGGGGGAAGCGCTCCTCGCGGTGATCGTGCCCGCGCCGGGAAGGACGCTGACGGCCGAGGCGCTGATCGCCCATTGCCGCGGCCGCATCGGCGGCTACAAGATTCCGCGCGAGATCGTGTTCGTCCAGGAATTGCCCAAGAGCGCCATGGGCAAGATCCTCAAGACCGAGCTGCGCAAGCGCTTCGGCGATCCGGCGGGCCTGGAGCAGACGGCCGACCGCGTAAACGCACGCAAGGGCACCTGAGCGCGGCAGTCAGCGAAGGAGCGGCACAATGGCGGACGCGAAACGGGGCAACAGTCGCAAGGTACCGGTGTTCTGCTACCAGTGCGTCGCGGGACCCGACCTGATGAAGGTCGAGGTGCAGGACGGCGTCGCCACTCGCATCGAGTCGAACTACGACATCCGCAACGAGCATCCCGGCGGAGGGAGGGTCTGCGTGAAGGCCTACGGCCTGATCCAGAAGACCTACAACCCCAACCGCATCCAGCAGCCGATGAAGCGCACCAACCCGAAAAAAGGGCGCAACGAGGACCCGCGCTTCGTGCCGGTTTCGTGGGACGAGGCACTCGACATCGTCGGCGCGAAGCTGCGCGAAGTCCGTGCCAAGGGGCTGAAGAACGAGGAAGGTTTTCCCCGCCTCGCCACCTCCACCGGGGGCGGCGGCACGCCGGTGCAGTACATGGGCACCTTCCCTGCGTTCATGGCGGCGTGGGGACCGATCGACCAGGGCTACGGCGCTGGGCAGGGGGTGAAGTGCTACCACTCCGAGCACCTCTACGGCGAGCTCTGGCACCGCGCCTTCATCGTCTCGCCCGACACGCCGTACGTGAACTACATCATCAACTGCGGCAACAACGTCGAGGCTTCGGGGGGCGTGGTCGGCATCTGGCGCGAGGCCGACGCGCGCGTGCGCGGCGCCAAGCGCGTGCAGGTCGAGCCGCACCTGTCGATCACTGGCGCGGTTTCGGCCGAATGGGTACCGATCAAGCCGAAGACCGATGCCGCGTTCCTCTACGGGCTCATCCACCGTATCCTGCACGAGCGCGGCTGGCGCGAGTGCTGCGACCTGCCCTACCTCAAGCACCGCACGAGTTCGCCCTACCTCGTCGGCCCCAACGGCTGGTACCTGCGCGACGCGCAGAGCGGCAAGCCGCTCGTCTGGGACGCCGCCGACGGCCGCGCGAAGGCGCACGACGACCCGGGCCTCGTCGACCCGGCGCTCGATGGCGACTACATGCTCGCAGGCGTGGAGCACGGACCCGACGGCGAGCGCATCGAGCACCATGCCGCGAGCGGCATCCATGGCGGCGCGCGCGGCAAGCCCGCGTTCCAGAAACTGCTCGAGCACATGCAGCGCTACTCCGCCGACTGGGCCGCCGGGGAGTGCGACGTCCCCGCCGAGACGATCCGCCGCGTCGCCGACGAGTACCTGGCGCATGCCTGCATCGGCCAGACCATCGAGATCGAAGGCAAGACCCTGCCCTTCCGTCCCGTCGCCATCACGCTCGGCAAGACGGTGAACAACGGCTTCGGCGGCTTCCATTGCTGCTGGGCGCGCACGCTGCTGGCGGTCCTGGTGGGTGCCTTGGAAGTTCCGGGCGGCACGCTCGGCACGACCGTCAAGCTGGTGCGGCCCGCCGCGTCGCGCGTCGGATCGGTGCAGCCGGGGCCGGACGGCCTGATGTCGTTCCAGTTCAACGAAACCTCGCGCGAAGGCTGGATGCGCGACCCGCACATCCGCAACGGCTACAAGACGCTGGTCCCGCTCGTCTCGGACTCGCCGTGGTCGGCTGCGCTCGGCCCGGCGCACCTGCCGTGGCTGTTCCAGAAGACTCCCCCCGAGAACTGGCCGCGCACCCGCCCGCCGGACATCTGGATGTGCTACCGGACCAACCCGGCAATCTCGTCCTGGAACGCGCCCGAGGTGGCGAATCGCCTGGCCGAGTTTCCATTCATCGTCGCCTTCGCGTACACCGACGACGAGACCAACCACTTCGCGGACATCCTCCTGCCCGAGGCGCTCGACCTCGAGAGCCTGCAGCTGATCCGCATCGGCACCACCAAGTTCCAGGAGAACTTCTGGAAGCACGAAGGCTGGACGATCCGCCAGCCAGTGATCGACTCGCCGTGCGACACGAAGGATTTCACCGACATCGCCACGGCGCTCGCCGAGCGCGCGGGAATTCTGAAGGAGTACATCGGAGCGCTGAACCGCGGCGCCGCAGGCACCGCGCTGCGCGATCGCAAGGGAAGCTTCGACTATTCGCTCGACGACGCGAAGGCACCCACGCGCGACGAGGTCTGGGACGCTTTCTGCAAGGCGGCGAGCAGCGAGCTCACCGGTGGCGAGGAAGTGCGCGACCTGGCGTGGTTCAAGGAGAAGGGCTACCTCCTGAGGCCTTTCCCGCAGCTCGATTGGTACCTCTACCCGGCCATGGAGCGCCAGGGCCTGCGGTTCGAATTGCCCTATCAGGAGCGCCTCACGCGCCACGGGCGCCAGCTCGCCAACCGCCTGCGCGAGGCCGGCATCGAGTGGTGGGACGAGCAGCTCAAGGAATACGAGTTCATGCCGACCTACCAGCGCTTTCCGGAGATGTGGATCGAGTACGCGCGCGAGTACAACCGCGATCCCGCCGAATTTCCGTTCTGGGCGCTGACCGCACGCTCGATGCAGTACAGCTGGGGCGCGAACGTCGGCCTGCCGCTGATCAACGAGGTGGCGAACAATATCTCCGGCCACCGCGGCGTCATCATCAACCGCACGACCGCGCGCCGCCTCGGCATCGCCGAGGGCGAGCGCCTGGTGATCGAGTCGGTCTCCGGCGCGACCGAAGGCGAGGCCGTGCTGCGCGAGGGCATTCGGCCGGACACGCTGCTGATGATCGGCCAGTTCGACCACTGGAAGACGCCCTATGCGAAGGACCTCAAGCTGCCGAGCTTGAATTCGCTCACCGACCTGTCGCTGAAGCTCACCGACAGCACCGGGAGCAGCGCGGATGTCATGCGGGTCCGCATCCGGCGGGCCGCGGGCGGCGCGGCGCTCGGCGCCCCGGCGCAGGCAGCGCGCGCATGAGCCAGACGCCGCCCGCGACGCAACCCGGCGCCGCGAAGCGCTGGGGCATGGTGATCGACCTCAACCGCTGCGTCGGCTGCCAGACCTGCACCATCGCCTGCAAGCACGCCAACGACACCACGCCCGGCGTGCAGTGGCGCCGCGTGCTCGATGTCGAGCAGGGCACTTTTCCGGACGTCGAGCGCCTGTTCCTCGTCGTCGGCTGCCAACACTGCGCGGAGCCGCCCTGCGTGCCGGTCTGCCCGACCGGTGCGACGCGCCAGCGCGAGGACGGCCTGGTGACGATGGACTACGACGTGTGCATCGGCTGCGCCTACTGCGCCGTGTCCTGCCCCTACCAGGCGCGCACCATCGTGCACGCGCCGAAGGGCTACTACGACGGCGCAATGACGCGGCAGGAGCAGGCGACCGCGCACCCCGAGCGCGTCGGCGTCGCGCAGAAGTGCACGTTCTGCCAGGACCGCATCGAAAGCGGCCTTGCGCAGGGCCTCACGCCGGGCGTCGACCCCGAGGCGACGCCGGTCTGCTCCGCCTCGTGCATCTCGCAGGCCATCCAGTTCGGCGACTTCAACGACGCGCAGAGCCACGTGTCGCAGCTGCTGAAGCAGCAGCCCAGTTTGCAGCTCAACGCCGAACTCGGCACCGACCCCCAGATCAAGTATCTCTACACCACGCCCGCGGTGCCCGGCAGGGCGGCCGGCGTCGAGGCGGACGAGGAAGAGCGCCTCGCGGACCCCGCCAACCCGCTGGTCGGGCCACTGCAGACATTCTGGGACTGGCGCGCCGCGATGAACTGGATCTTCGGCGGCATCGGGACCGGCCTTGCGATCGCCACCGGGCTCGCGCTCGGGTCCGGCGCGCTGGACCCGCGCCTCGCGCCCGCGCTGTTCCTCGTGTCCGCGGCAATCGTGTCCGCGGGCCTGTTCTGCGTGTTCCTGAAGATGGGCCGGAAGATGCGCTTCTGGCGCGCGGCGTCGCGCCCGAATACCTCGTGGATGTCGCGCGAGCTCTACGCCGCGTTGGCCTTCTACGCGTCGGTGCTCGCCGTTCTCGTCGCTCCGGGACCGGGCCCGTTTACGCTCGCATCGCTTTCCGCCGCGGTGTTTCTCGTGTGCCAAGCGAAGATCCTGCATCTCGCACGCGGCATTCCGGCCTGGCGCGCGCCACTCGTGCCATGGATGCTGGTCGCCAGCGGACTGCTCGAAGGCTGCGGAGCGCTCGCCGTGGCGCCGCTGCTGACCGGTGGCGCAGGCCTCGCGTGGGCGGACGGCGCGATCATCGGGCTCGCCATTGTCAACGCGCTGCTCTGGCGCGTTTACATCGGCACCGCCCGTAAACAAGGCATCGGACCGCTCGCGCGTCGCGTCCTCGACCGGTTGACCGCGCCGCTGCACGCGATCGGACACGGGCTGCCCGTCGTGCTGGCCGCCGCTGCGGCGTTCGTCCCCGCGGCGTCCGGTGCATTGCTGGCACTCGCGGGCGTCGCCGCAATCGCCGGCGGCATGCTGTGGAAGTTCTCGGTGATCGCGCGCGCCGGGTACACCCAGGGCTTCAAGCTGTCGCACCTGCCCCAGCGCGGCTCCGGCCGCCGCGCAGCGCCGTCACGACCGGACGGCTGGAGACGCTCGGCGTAACGATGCGAGCGCGGGACCCGCGCACCTGCCGCCCGCATCACATCCGGAGTCGCGTCCGACCGCGCTTCGCGTGCCGCCCGGCCATTCGTGCGACCTCGTCCCGTCGTTCGAACAATCCGTGGCAGATCAGCCGGGTGAAGGTCTGCGCCACCGGGTTCAGGCTCAATTCGGTCGCGGCGTGCGGCCAGCGAGCGACCGAGTTGCACATGCCGAGCACCGCCTGCACGGCCAGCTGCGAGTCGAGGGTCGCCGGGATGGCGCCTTCGCGCTTGCCTTCCTCCAGCAGCGCGCGCCACAGTGCCTCGTAGGCGCGCGACTGCGCGTCGAGCGGATAGCGCGCGCGGCGCGGCAGGTCGCGCCGCTGGAACAGAAAAGCGTGCACGTAGAAGCGCTTCTCGAGCAGCGGTTCGAGGTGCGCGCGCACGGCGCGGCTCACCCGCTCCTCGGCGGGCAGGTCGAGCGCCACCACCGCCTCCAGCCGCTGCACGAACTCGCCGATGCCGTAGCGGCAGATGGCCTCCAGCAGCTTCGCCTTGGAGGGGAACCAGTAGTACAGCGCGGCCGGTTTGACGCCCCAGCGGGCGGCGATGCCGCGCATGCTCGCCCCGGGGTAGCCGCGGGCGGCAAACTCCGCCGCCGCGACATGCAGCAGTTCGTCCTTCCGGCCGGGGCTGGGCTTGCGGGGCACGTTGCCTTTTGCTGAACGATCGTTAAACTAACACGATGGGCGACCGGTTGACCGTCGACAATCCCCCGCGCGCCGAGGGTCCGTGGCGCGAGCGCGGCCCGGTGACCGGTCCGCAGGACGCGGCCTGCGGCTTCGAGGTGACGGAGGATTTCGAGCGCTTCAACCAGTCCAACGACATCTATACGCGCGGCCAGTGGGACGCGCGCATCCGCTCCGAGAAGGTGCTGAACTGGTTCCGCGGCATGTTCCGCACGGGGCTGGGCGCGCGCAACGCCGAGGGCTATTCGGTGCGCGATTTTGCGCTGCGCAACGCGGGCTGGATGGGCGCCAACCTGACCATCCAGCGCAGCCTGCACCTGGGCCGCACCGACGGCTTCCTCGACTACATCCGGCCCTATTCCGAGCCCAATCCGGAAAGAGTGCCGATCGAGTCGCCCGCGGCGATGAGCGAGGAAATCAAGCGCGTGGCGCGCCTCTTCGGCGCCGACGGCGTGGGCATCACGCAATACGACCCGCGCTGGCACTACACCGCGAGCTTCTCGCCCAAGACCTTCGCGGAGAAGCCCTACTCGATCCCCGACGGCCTGCCCAACGTCATCGTCATAATCACGGCCATGCACTACGAGGCGGTGCAGTCCTATCCGTCGGCCACCGCCGGCATCGCGGTGGGTCATGGCTACTCGCGCGACTGCGAACTCGTGCAGGAAGTCGCCACCTACATTCTGAACCTCGGCTACCGGGCGATCGCCACCGTCAACGACACCTCCCTCGCCATTCCCTACGCCATCCAGGCCGGGCTGGGCGAGTACGGCCGCAACGGCCTGCTGATCACCAAGGACTTCGGCCCGCGCGTGCGCATCGGCCGCATCCACACCGACGTGCCGCTCGCCCACGACCAGCCGATCCGCTTCGGCGTGCGCGAGTTCTGCGACACGACCTGCCGGCGCTGCGCCACGGAGTGTCCGCCCAAGGCCA
>Ga0315278_10005404_pt1 | contig 11601 bp, 23 predicted proteins | sample YL17G06_0_MG_FD_203880 | JGI IMG/M metagenome (GOLD analysis project Ga0315278, IMG submission 203880) | Sediment microbial communities from Yellowstone Lake, YNP, Wyoming, USA - YL17G06_0 | ecosystem: Environmental > Aquatic > Freshwater > Lake > Sediment | place: USA: Wyoming | collected... | reverse complement strand
AACCATCTTTCCATAACCCTCCGGCCATTTCAACTTATCGGGCTTCTCGTAAGGCTCTTCTCTTAGACCGGACTCAAGCAATTGTCCTGCGACAATATAATTGAGAAGTATTTTTTTGACTTGTCGTTCGTCAGTTTTAATCAAGGTCTGAATAGTTAGATCAACTGGATGCCACCCACAACGAAAACAGAATCCATATCCCTTTTCTAAATTATATCCAAAATGATAACCTTCTGTTCCGGTGCAAAAAGGACAACGGATGTTTATCCATCCTCTTCGAGAATGCTTATGCCCTTTTGGGGCAACAGGAATTCTAAAATCTTGACAAAATCTTTGGAAATCAATTAACATCATATCTCCTTTTACCTTTTATTTTAGTTTCCGATAAGGACAAGAATTGCTGGGACAGCGCCCTTTAATTTGTCGGGCCCGACACATCTCATAAGTTAACCGAGTATTACTCTTGTCTTTGCAATAAATAGAAAATCCTTCAGGTATTTTAATAGGAGCCATTCGAGTAAAACGGGTAGTTATCATCTGTTTTTCTCCTTTCCCTTTTCTGTTAACTCCCATCTCCCGAATTTGAAAGAATTTGTCCTATCCATTTTCGCCAATCCTTTTCTTTCAAGAGAATAGAAACTTTGAACAGATGCGGGTTTGTGTTTATTCCATTGTTCCCATCCAGTAGGGTAAATTGTGTTTGGAAGCCAAAGGACTTTTATTTTTTCTAACCACTTGAAAGCCGCAATTTCACCTTTGGTTAATTTCATATTACCTTTCCAAAAGAACCTTGACGGCTTCTTCTTGAATTTCAGACTGACAAAGAGTTTGAGTCTTTTTAGCATGATATTTTCTTTGATATACAATCCAATAGCCTTCATCCCAAACTAACCATTTATCTTCATATGAAATTCTTATGCCGTCAGTTCTTTTTAAAGCAAAAATAATGTCCATCGGTTTATACCTCTCTTTCTTACTATCTTTTTATTCTTCCTGCTTTTGCCCCTCGACTAAATCGGCTGGCCTGAGCTTTCTTCCCCTTCTCCCATGCTTCATCAAGTCGTTGTTTCTGGAGAGAAGGAGTATCTTCTTTTGATGATAGGAAGAGGTTTGTCTTCGAATGATCTATAAATTCATGAGGTCCCAGGATACCACTGGTCTTATCACAGTGCTCACAAATATAAACACCACAACCATAGCATTTATCTTCCTCGTCTGCTCGACCTCCACAAAGAGCGCATTTTGCCATCTCTGCTCCTCCTCCTTCCTTATATTATATAAAGAAACAGAAAATTTTGAAGTTTTTTAGTAAAAACCCTCTATTTCTACCCCTTATCACCTCGAAAACTGAGCCGTAGGCACGAGACCGGGTCTGCCCTTATATAAGGGAGATGGACCCGGTCACACAGTGCTTTAAAACAAGGTTTTTTGGAAAGCAGTTAGATTTTCGACCTGATGAAGTCATACATCGCCTTTCCATTTTTGAAACAAGCACAACCACAATTATCCTCTGTTGGATTCACCGGCCCGCCGTTAATAACATTCACAGGGCATCTCCGATCGCAACTGCTATGCACGTCATCACAGATTTCGTAAAGCAAATCTTGAATTTGTCTTTTGAAAGGCTTTTGCCCCTTCACCAATCTCCTGATCAAATTCTTATCCATTTCTTTTTCCTCCTTTTATTTTTTTGATTAATTCGGTCAATACCGTATCTTGATTAACCTCCTCTCCATCCAAGATAGCAACTAAGACTTTTTGCTTACTGCTGATAATAGTTGCAACGTCTTCTTCTACAGTCTCTTGGGCAACTAAAACCCAAACATTGACAGTATTTTTCTGACCAATACGATGAAGTCGGTCAGCAGCTTGTTCAAACTCTCCAGGCGTCCAAGGCAGCTCAACGAAAGAAACATTACTTGCTGCGGTTAAGGTTATACCAACCCCGGCAGCTTTAACATTACCTAAAAATAGTCGAATCTTATCATTACGCTGAAAAGCATCTACGGCTTCCTGTCGACCCTTCTGACTGGTCGATCCATCAAGCCGAACGTTAATCTTTGGAAACGCGACTTGAAGAGCGTTGAGAGTTGCTGTATGGGTCGCAAATAAAACCAACTTCTCTCCTGACTCCAAAAAAATGGAGATCCATTCTTTAACCGCTTCCATCTTTCCCCGAACGGCTAACTGTTTTAATTTCTCAAACTCAACCAAAACTTCTGCTTGAGAAGCTTTCTCTGCTTTTTCCTTTCCCTCACTTTGAAGAATCCAGTCAATTATATTTTCAGAAGCTCGCTTGTACTCCTCTCTGTTATCAATTTCAAAAGGCACTACGGCATGAATCTTAGCCGGCAAGTCAGTTAAAACATCTTCCTTTCTCCGGCGAATCATAATGGTTTCAGTCAGGAGTTTATGAAGCTTTTTAGTATTGGTAGCTCCAGTAAAATCCCACCCAAAACCATTCCACTTGGCTCCGCAGAACTCTTCTGCAAAATGCCAGAAGGAGGGAAATATGTCTGGGCGAATCATATTGATTGAATTGAAAAACTCAATCGGCCGATTAACAATTGGAGTTCCACTAAGAGCCATCACATGAAGGGCTTTCTTTGCCAATTGTTTAGCCGCCCTGGTTCTTTTAGCCTTTCCGTTTTTAGTATAATGAACTTCATCCATGATTACAACCTTTGGTTCATAAGCAATTAGCGCCTTCAACCATCCCTCAAGTTTCCAGGCTTTTGTTTCCTTATTGTATTCGGCATCTCCAAGAATATCGTAGTTAACAATAATGATACTTCCGAATAGGTTATCCCCGTTTTTCCTACCAGAAATAATCTGAATCTTCTCATCTTTAATTCCCCATATTGAGAACTCTCTTTCCCAATTAAGTTTCAAAGACGCTGGGCAAATCACAATTACGGGTCTGAGTTCAGGATGAAGACGAAGCCAGGAAATTGCCTCACAAGTTTTTCCAAGACCCATCTCATCTGCTATCAAAGCTCGACCCTTACGGCTTTCAATAAAAGCAACCCCTGTCCGTTGAAAAGGGAATAGACGAGAATCAAGACCGCTTAAGTCCAGAGCCTTTTCATCAATGGGTTTAGTTAAATCGTCAAGCCATTTCTGAAGTCCAGAGGAAAATTCAAACCCCCATTCTTTTAACTTTTCTCCTGCTTCTAACGAAAGAGCTACTCGCCAATATTTTTCCTCCGCTATCCATCGACGGTTAGGCAGGGTTTTGACCTTTACCAAAGTATCTCCAAACCGACTGTCTCCTTTTGGAAAATTAAAACTAACTTGAACACCAGAAGGTTTATCTTCTTTGGTTAGGAGAGAAGCCGTCATGTGAGTTTCTTTCTGCTGGGTAGGAACAAACGGCTTTAAAAGAAGGGGCTGAACTCCAACCCGGAGAAGTTGATTAGCGTATTTCTTCAAGGCATTTTTAATGAATGCTAACTGTCGGGGGGTCAAGAATCCTTTATTCTGATAGAACTCAGCAATGTCACTTAAAACCCCGGCATCGAAGGAATTAAATCCACACTCGTTTAAATGGTTAGTTCTATGGGCTTGTTGTTCATCCTGTGTCTGAAACTGATAAAGCCGGATCAGGGCTCCAACCGCCCACTCATCGGAGGAGTCAATCAGTTTTGACAATTCCTTATAGGTGGCCGGTCGCGCTTCTGTCGCTTTATCGGCTATTTGATTCATATCCGTCTCCTTATTTTATTGACTTTTGAGTTTTATTTACAACCTTCTTTTTATTCAATCCAGATTCTATGCTTATCGGCATAGTCCCACATTCTGTCAAGTCTACTATTTGAATAATCACAGGCGCTGAAATCAGAATTTCCTTTCGGAATTTTGCGAAAAGGTTTAACATTAAATCCTTTGAAGCAAGGTTCCTTTTCCAGAACATCAGCAATAGCATTCATAACCTTTTGAATAGTCTCATGATCTTCATTCTCGGTAAATAAGTGTTTGATTTTTACCCTATATTGCCATCTCATCTTCTCTCTCTCCCTTCTCTTTTTGATATGATTTATTTTATTCTTTTCTTTCGGCTTTTTCAAGAGCTTTTATAAATACTATCCCCACACCCTCTTCACTCGTAGATGATCACTGTGAGCCCAGAACCCCTGCCAAACTGCCCGTCTTGCATACTTTTTTCTCAACCGAGCCATCCCTTCTAAATTGTCACTACAGATATTATCCCAGATATCATGCCAGACAACATCATACTTGATTCCTCTTGGAGGCCTCCACCCAAAGGCGTCTGTCCAATGAACCTCTATCTTATCGCCATATTTTTTCTGCAGATAAGGATAGACAAGCTTTATCACATCTTGATCAATTTCAATAACCGTAACATAGGTCACATTTGATTTTTCCAAAGCCATTTCCGCAGCTATTCCCAGACCCAGACCGTTAATCAAAACCTGACCGGTAGCCTTACTCTGCCAAAACCCGAGATCTTCCAGTTCGGCAGGGGTATTGCTCATGACAACTTGCTCTCCTCTTTTTAGCCAAACGTAATTTCCTGGCTCTATGGGCCGAAATGGACGACCTTGCATTGCTTGAATCTGAGCTCTAAGGTTATAAATCTTGGCTTCCTCCTGGCTGATCGCAAGCTTTTCTACTTTCCATTGGCCTGATTGCCCTTCGGGTATGTCAGTCTCAAATCTCATTGTTTTCTTCTCCTTTCTTTAATCTTCAGAGACATAAAGTTCATCCAAATGAATGGTATCTCCGACAACCTGAACTCTTCCTACTTCTTCAATGTCTTTGCAGGCGGGTTCGAAGAAGTCCTTGATATTGCCTTCTGCCTCTTTCAAAGCATTAAAATGAATAAGCTTGGTTATTGTCGACCCATGCCTATTTGCTCGAACGATAACATATTCTTCTGACATATTATTTCCCTCCTTTCCTTTCTATTTTCTATAATGAGTTTAAAGCCATTTGAATGTTTTTTGTAGCCCTCTGATAACGAGGGATAGACCAACCTCGTTTCTTACGAAAGTATTTTAGTAAAGCATGACGGTTGATTCTGACTGCCTTACCGTGGTGCCCTAACATCCAAATCAGGTCTTGCGGCGTTTCAAAAACGCATTCAACCAATGTCCGGGCATCTTGGTTTAACGTTCTAATTAACTCTTCAAACATCGCTGTACGTTCTGGACTGCTGTCTTTAGAAGGAAAGTCTAAAGGAATTTCTTCTAAGGTGGGTTGACACCAATCTCCTTTAGCCAAATTCCCAAAACGAGTATCAAGACATTTCCAAAGGAAAGTTGAAAAAGAAGACCGAGAAGAATTAAATTTCCAAATGACTTCGGAAAAAACCAGATTCCCTTCGGCCTTCAATTCTTGAAAGTCTCTCTTCGTTCTTTTAGCCCAGTGCCAAGCACGTTCTGCAATAAGTTTTTGGTGGTCATCGTAGTTGATTTGTGCCGGTTTATTTTTCATTTCGTCTTCTTTCTGTCAGAAGTAGACGGCCAATACACAATCATATCCAACCCCATATCGTCGATTCTGGCATTCTTTAATCCCAGCTTTTCAGCAACCTTAATTGTCTTATTTACATCGCTTTTGGAAACCGTTATTCCCCAGCAGGTTGCTCCAAACATCCCTCTTCCAGAGTATCCTTCATATATCTTTCCTTGCACCTTTGCTGCAATTACTTCAATAAGTTTCATAATATTTTCCCTCCTTCAAGGGTTTAAATTTTCTACCGCATTTAGAGCATTTGGTTTTCTCGACATTTACAGTAACCCACTTGTCACATTCTAAACACCATCTGGTTTTATGTGTTCGTCTGGGTCGGCCTCTTTGAAATCTACTACATGGTCTCATTCCTACCATCTTTCTACCACCTCCTTCCTCCTTCCTCCTTCCGCCATGAATTTAATGGAGAGCAACAATCACTCCCTATATAAAGACGATCGGCAAAATCATCTGCCAGTCTACACCGATATTTCTCTCCATTCCAAAACAGGGCCTTGCACGGATGAGCCGATCCAAAAAGACTTACTCCTAAAGAGCATGTGGCCTCATGACAACAATAACCACAACCCCGGCAAATCGGAAAGAACTCTTCAGGATCATCTCCACTCTTTATCAAGAGATTTCTTAACTCAACGATAGCAGCCACCGTTTTATTCATTCCGTCCTCCTTTCTTTTTTCTTCCTTTTTTTTACTGAACTACAACCCGCTCAAAGTTCTTACGATAAAGAGCATTTGTGCAGGACAGGAGCTCGTTCTTCTTTTTATTTAGCTCCTTTTTGGTGATCTCCTTTTCTCCCCAGTACTTCCAGGTCTCGCAAGAAAGTTCGTCGACTGTCTTTGCAACTTGAACGACTAAAGTCTTTCCATCTTTCACAAAACCAATATGATAGATTTTCATTCCACTTCTCCTTTCTATTTTTTAGTGAAAATCTCTTTTAATCACTTGGTTAGATGTGTTTGATTTATAATGTATTGTTTGGATTTTACCTTGTTTTCCTATTATCCTTCCAAAATGGGATAAAAACGAGCGACACAGAAAAGATCCATCAAGGTAGTTAATCTTAATATCATTTTCGGAATAACCATATTGTAACATCCGTTGTGCTTGTGATTTAGTCATCTTCTTCCTTCCTTTCTATTGGAGATTAATTGACCCGTTTCGTATCGGTTGAAACTCTTACCCAGCGTTCATTCCACCATTCAGAACCCATGATCGATTTGATCCATCTATCGACCGAAGCTTTCGTTATCCTTTTTGGATCGTTTCTCCTCTCTGGTAAGCAAAGAATAGTGGTCACTTTTTTCGTCTGAGTATTAAAAATTCCAATATGATAAACTAACATCTCTCTTTTCCTTTCTCCCCGTATAGCCGATAGGACAGCTCCCTATCATTAATATATATTCTTCACGCCCTTGCTCCTATCTTGACTTTTGCCATCTCTTCCATCAGGTGCCAAAGTCCTCGGTTGACCCGGAGATTCTCATTGATACTTACAATAGAGGGGATTTTGTTCTTTCTGATTTCCTTTCCTCCGGGCGAATAACGGATTGTATTCTCGAAGTGCCCTCCCTTAGTCATCTTCTCTTGAACCCGATTAAAAGTATTCCAGAGAGTTGGGGCTTCGTCTTGAACTCTTCGTGGTAAAAGTAGTTGATAGAGAGAAAAGGCTCTATCGCCGATATGAAGAAGATCAGAGTAAACTGGGTCTTTTACTACAGGTAACTTTCCATCATCATTATACTTCATTAAAAGCGCAGATTCACCGAAGACCGCTTGCTCCACTGGCTCAAGCTCTATGTTTCGATAGTCACCAATTTTTTCGGTCAATCTGGGAACATCTTCAGCCACCCGATAGCTGGCTTCGATTACATCTTCTGCATCATGACCAATATGCTTGACGTTAATCCTCCCAAACCCTGCTTCGCTGACAACCAGACCATTTATGCAGACCATTCTGAAAAAGCCCGCCATGATGGAATAACGGGTCGAGCCATCATGAGCGTTGGTTAAAATCAACTCCGGTAAAAGGTCTCCAATTACCTGAAGAGCAACTCCAGATTGACGAAAACGAATCATGTGTTTCTGATAGCCAAGTCTTCCTTCATACTTAGCAATGACTCGTTGCTCTTGAGCCTTGACTGGAAACCAGTTATGATCCCGAAGAGCATCTATGACATCCATTGTTCGATAAAAACGATATTTACCACTGGTCGACGGAGCCTTCTCTGTTTGCATGACAGAGCGCAAAGCCGCTAACTGTTCCAATGAGATAAATTCCTTACCATTGCCGATAGTTGTCATTTGAGTTTGCATAGTTTTATGTCCTCCTTTAAATGGATTTACTTAGCCTCTTTCTCCTGGCTAAGATTGTTTAAAAGTTTCTTCAATATCTCCAGCCTCTTCATCTCTTTCTTTTTCTTATCCCATGCCTTCATACCGTCCTCCTTTTTACTTTCCTTCAATTAGGTCAAGAATTTGAGACAAGAGTCTACTGTCACTGGAGCCAATTTTGATGTTCCAGCCACAATTACATCCCGGCTCCCGACACACATTAATGTCAAGCACATTACCTCTTTTCCTGGGAACTATCACTCTTTTCTCTTCACCTGGATTCCATCTTGCTCCGCCATAAACCGCATCGATCAAATTATTAATTCTTTCTTCGTTTTCCATAACTCTTTTCTCGTTTTCCATTTTGAGTTCCTCCTTTTTATTTGAATTTTAGTTTTGGTTAACAATTATTTTGCTCCTTGTTTTAACTCTTCAAGCATTTCATCATATCTCCTTTCATACTCCTCTTGGTTGATTTCTCCAATGGCCAGCTTGGCATTTAAAAGCCTTATCCTTTTCATCCATGTTTGGTAATTCATCTTTTCTCACCTCCTTTTTCCTTTGAAATACCTGGTGTTGTGTCAGGTGGTCAAAAGTTTTTCTTCCTTCCTGGATTGCCTCTGTTGAGGACTTTGCAATCACGGCGATTTGTTTCCCGTCTGCATAAGTAATCTTCCACCTTTTCCATGGCCTTTTAGCCTCTCTCTTGGTAAGAAGATTTTCCATCATTCCTCACTCCTTTCTTATGTTGAGGATTTAGCAGTGTCCATAATAGCGATTCATATATTGAAGAACTGACGTAGGATCAGATAACCCTGATTCTCTTTGACAGTGTTCATAAAGACTAATTAGTCCTTCTTCTTTTTCTTTCACCCCTCCTCTCAAGCAGGAAGGACAAACGTTTCCGGCGCTCTCATGCTCAGTGATATCAGGTCTCCAAGTTGAGGGATAATCTTTTGAGCATAAAATCCTCCCGCATTTCTGGCAGATATAAGTGTCTGCCCCGCACTCACAAAAATTAGGCATAATTATTTCCTCCTTTTTTGTTTGATTTACATCTACCACCTTGATCTGATATATTCTCTTTTCCATTGGTCTCCTCCATTTTTGCCCATTGGGCGGTTAAGGGTTTTAATAAATTTCCCTGGCATTGATCAAATCAACTGTGATCTTCGCTGGTCCATTTTCCAAGGTCATTTTGATATATTCTTCAACCTGACCATCACCATCCATTTCACCATCATTGACTTCAATTTCCATCACAACTTTTGTCTTCATGGTCTCCTCCTTTTTTTATTTTTATCTGTCCAGACTTGGGACTGAACAATGTGCATTAGCAGAGGTAATACATTTTTCCTCTGCCCCTCTGCTTGATTATGCTTCGGCCATCATCGCCTATCTGGTTCAGCTATTGCTGCCAGATTGTCTCGGAGTTTTACGGCCTTTCTGCGTTCTGGCTTTTACCAGTGTCCGTCTTATGTCCAGCCGATCTATTATCTCCTGCCCAAATTTAGGAGGCTTTTCTCTGGTGCCTTCTCTTAGTTCGTCCGCCCTTACTGTGTCTGTTTCAGGGTATTTAATTGTCAAGGTTATTGGCGGCTTACTTTAATGACAGGATTGAAAAATGTTTTTCAGACCCTGCGTTCAAAACGCCTTGGTTTTTGTCGCTCTCACTCACTCCTGACAAAGACCAACTTCCCCGACTCTTTATTGCTTGTCTTGATTGTCTCTGTTGGTCTATATTATTCATGACTTTATTATAGAATACCAAAACAAGAAAATCAAGAAAATAATGAAACAAAAGCACAGATTTATGCTGATTTTTTTGCTCTTAAATTTCCTAATGATTTCAAATGGTTAAACGAAAAAGAGAAGGAGATTAAAGAATTTGTGCCCTTAAATGAAGTAATAATCCCCGATTAAGAACCAAATGCCCTGAGTTTACAGGCTCGTTTATATAAGGACGTAGGCTACACAAAGAGTTCTCCTTGTTCTTATATAAGGAGATTAAGAATCAAGAATCATAGGGTTAAACGAAGGATTTTTAAAAGACAGAACATCGTTACTTATTTTGAGATGAAAACTACAAGGCGCTTGCTATCGTGACGACGATGATGGCAATGATGCCCAACGGCCCCCATGTCTCCCAGACATTTTTTGGCTTCGCCGTCTCTGCCAACTTAATGGCCCGATCCGCAACCTGAGTCATATCTGCTAATGCCTTCCTGGTTGCCACGACTTCCATATCTTTTATTTCCCCAATCTTATCCTTGATGATGATCTCCTGCTTAGCAAGATCTAACTCCTTTTCAAGGTTAGTGATCCGTTGATCCTTTAAAGCATCTTGCTGTCTTCGCAGATCAAGTTCCCTGCGGTCAAGATCACATTCCTTCTCGTTCCTCAAAATCTTTTGTGTATCACTTAGAGGGAAGGATAACTCTTGGCTTATAGCCACGCTTGCGAAACTCATCTGCAAGAGCATTAATATCAACAGGAATGACAATAGCATCGCGCTCTGCTTTAAGTTTTTTAATCTCATTGTTCTTTTCATTGACCAACCTCACTAATCGCTGAGATTCCGCTTCGGCGGCGGCTCTCCTTTGTTGGATATCCTTGACCTGACTTTTCAATTCGGAGATGGCCTGGGCCTTTTCCTTTTGATCTTGTTTGAGCCCTTCCACAATGGCAGTTTTATCTTCCCTGATTTGGTCAAGTGCCATATTGAATAGACTTCGATTGAGAGTACGGGATGAGGCGAAATTGATAATTAACAAGATTGAAATGGTAATAGCACCCCATCCCCACCAGGGTATCTTTTTAATCATGGGGATTTCCTCCAATCTTAATTTTTAAAGACAAACCATTTCCCAGTTGCGATCCTCCCCTCTAAAATAATACCAGCCACGAAACCAATTCCAAGTACCAATAAATACCACCCCATTTCAATCACCTCCCCTTAAAAAGGATTATTAAAACAGCTAACAAAATCCCGAAAGAAACAACCAACATCAATATCTTTGCCTTCATTTAAATGAAACCTGCTTTTTCATACATGGGAGACCATCGGTCTAAAATCTTTACAACGTAATCTCTATTTTCTTTGATAGCCCACGTTGCCCTATCAGAAAACATCTCAACATTTTCAAACCACTTCATCTGATCACAACAACAAGGAGCATCAAAACATAACTTGCGATCTCGATCAAGCCATCCCTTACCACCATTATATGAACTCAAAGTCATAGCCCACCGTTGGCGTTCCTGATAAACCTCTGATAACTTATCATATATCCAACGATCATACTTTACACAGGCTCTGATCGCCCATCGAGCGTCAAGAGGATTGTTCTCACCCAAGTCTGCTGGATACAACTTTGAAATCCACTTAGCTGTATCAGGTGTAAACTGAGCAAGGCCAGAGGCGTATTTACTTTGAGCATCAGGATTCCAAGAAGATTCTTGATGGATTTGAGAATAAAAGACCGTACCTTTTTGCTCAAGCCCCCAGTAGTAATTTACCTCTGCCCGAACCGCTCGCTTCAACCCATAGGCCAGCGACGGGATTCTGGGATCACGAACGTCGGTTTCTTTTACTGATGTGCTATCAGTCGCTTTTGCTTTAGACACCGAGCAAGACGCCAATAATAAAAGCAGACATAATAGCGCCGCGATAGATAAGGATGCCCAAAAGCTTGATCGAGTCCGGAAACTCATTTGCTCTGTCCTCCGCAAGCAGTTTAGATAAGCTCATCTCAGGATGAAGTGCCTTGCT